>Ga0070670_100000761_pt1 | contig 25034 bp, 12 predicted proteins | sample KBSS63metaG_FD_64665 | JGI IMG/M metagenome (GOLD analysis project Ga0070670, IMG submission 64665) | Switchgrass rhizosphere microbial communities from Kellogg Biological Station, Michigan, USA - KBS S6-3 metaG | ecosystem: Host-associated > Plants > Roots > Rhizosphere > Soil ... | reverse complement strand
CATGTCGCACACGGCATGTCACCGCGCGACGCCCGCCACGAGGCCCTTCGTGAAATGGGCGCGATCGAGCAGCGCAAGGAGGAGTGTCGCGACGCGCGCGGCCTCAACCTGATCGACAGTCTTCGTCAGGACGTCTTCTACGCGTTCCGGGCACTCCGCAAGAGTCCGGCGTTCAGCGCGGTGGCGGTCCTGTCGCTCGCCATCGGAATCGGCGCGAACACAACCATCTTCACCTTTGTGAACGCGGTCCTGCTTCGACCCCTGCCCTACGCGGACTCGGGTCGGATCGTGATTCTTCAGGAGCGGCTGCTCCAGTCTGCAGAACCCCTGAACGTCCATCCGGTCAACTTTGTCGCCTGGCGTACGCGGGCGCGTTCGTTCGACGCATTGGTCCTGGTGCAAACGCCGCCGCTGAATGTCATGGGCCGCGATGGCGCCGAACAGGTCGTCAGGTTGATGACCACCGCGCAGCTCTTCGACGTGTTCGCGGTGAGGCCGTCGTTGGGACGCGGATTCACCGAGCAGGATACGCAACCGGGCGGCCAGGCTGTGGTGATCCTGGGTCACGGCTTCTGGCAGCGTTGGTTCGGCGGCGATCCCGCTGTGCTCGGACGACAGTTGGCCACGCCAGACGGCGCGCTCACCATCGTTGGCGTTGCGCCCCCGGCCTTTCGCATCGGTCTGACGGAGCCGGAAGTCTTCACGCCGCTGATCGTCGATCCCGCGAACCCGGCCGCCACGGGTAGCCGGGCGTTCGACTGTTACGGCCGCCTTGCCCCGGCCGCCACTCTCGACGCGGCGAGAGCTGAAATGACGGTCATCGCTGCCGCGCTCCGAACGGAGCACCGCTTCGACGAAAAAATGGGCGTGTCGGTGTCCGCGTTGCACGAGTACCTCACCCGAGAGATCCGTCCGGGATTACGGCTGCTCATGGCGGTGGTCGCGACGGTGCTGTTACTGGCGTGCGTCAATCTCGCCGGGCTGCTGATGGCGCGCGGCATCAGCCGGAGAAACGAGTTCGCGGTGCGGGCGGCGCTCGGTGCAAGTGCCGGCCGTCTCATGCGTCAGGTGGTGATCGAAAGCGGCGTGCTGGCGTTGTGTGGCGGCGCCGTCGGCCTCGCAATTTCCCATTGGACGACGCAGGCGCTCGTGGCGCTTGGCGGCGGCGTGTTGATGTCCGGCACCGCGGAGCCGATTCGACTGGATGCGACGGCGCTGCTCTTCACGTTTTCCGTGTCGTCAGCAACCGCACTGGGGTTCGGCTTATGGCCGGCGCGTCAGGCCACTCAGGTCGATCCGCAGGAAGCGCTGGGGGAGCGCGCGCGCGGAGCGACGGCCGACCGGCGCCATCAGCGCCTCAGGAGCATGCTGGTCCTGGCCCAAGTCGCGCTCGCGGTCGTCCTGCTCGTCGGCGCAGGCTTGTTCCTCCGCACGCTGTCCACCCTCCTCCGCGTCGATCTCGGCTTTCAGCCGGACCACACGATGACGATGGGCTTGTTTCTGGGTGTCCGGCCGCCGGAAACGCGCGCGCAGGTGATCGATCGGATTCTGGAGCGGGTTGAACAGATCTCCGGGGTGAAGGCAGCCGGGACGATTCAGTTCCTGCCGCTGAGCGGAATGACCTGTGGGACGGGATTCTGGCGCGAAGAACATGCCGCGAGTCAAGATGCCGCGCGTTCGCTACCAACGGAGTGCGCGCTCGTCAGTCGCGGTTATTTTGCCGCGATGGGAATCCCGCTGCTCAGCGGTCGGCCGTTCGATCGACAGGACCGGATCGAAAGTCCTCGCGTCGTGATGGTGAACGAATCCTTCGCGAAGCGCTATTTCCCTGATGGCCGGGTGCTGGGGCAGCGCATTCTCGTTCAGTCATCCAACCAGGCGCTCGCGGAGATCATCGGGGTCGCCGGCGACGTGCGCCACAATGGGCTGACCGCGGATGCAGCTCCGACGGTGTTCCTGGTTCACGCGCAAACACCCGGCTACATAACCAGTCTCGTGGTGCGCACCACCGGCGAGCCAGGGCCCAAGGCAGCGGAGATCCGTCGCGCCATTCACGACGTCGACCGCACCCAAGCAGCCTCCGGCGTTCGAACGGTTGCAGAGAACGTGGCCATGGTTCTTGCGCGACCACGCCTTTACGCCGTGCTGGTCACGAGTTTTGCGGCGATTGCCGCCGCTCTGGCGGCAATCGGGATCTATGGTCTGCTCGCCTTCCTGGTGACCGAGCGCACACGTGAAATCGGGATTCGCCTCGCGCTGGGCGCAACCAGACGAACCGTGTTCCTCGAGCTGTTCGGTCGCGGCGCAGCGTTGGTGAGCGGCGGACTGGCCATGGGGATCATCGCCGCACTCGCCCTCCGTCAAGTCGCGTCGTCGCTCGTCTTTGGCGTCACGACCGCCGATCCGTTGACGTATCTACTGGCCATTCTCACGTTGTCGGGCGCGGCGCTCGCCGCCATTGCAGTCCCGGCAAGCCGCGCCTCCCGGATTGAGCCGCTCACCGCCTTACGCTACGAGTGAGCGGCCCATTCACGGGGATCGGAAGGGCGAAGTTCGCCCACGCACATCAGCGCGCAGGTTGGAAGGCGTGGTTCAAATCGAAACGGGCGACCTTCTGACCCAACTTCACACCGCTCTCGACGGAGCCACGATAGTGGACGCCCGCCCAAACCCGCGCGTCGACGATTTCCTGCACGATCTCTTCAGCGGTCGCGAAGTGCCGAACCGTATCCCCCGGACTTCCGTGGATGTCCACGTTCAACTGATCGGTTCCAAAAAACTCCGTCAGCACCTCGGTGATGGCGCCGGTGAGCGACCCGTGCGCTGCCGGGTACTCCGGATGATTGGGGGTGCCGATGAACGGCCGCCATCCCACCTCCTCGACGGTCGCGGGGTTCCGATCGGAATCCGGAGGATGCAGCGGATCGTCGCAGCCGGCCGGTCCGAAAATGTCGTCGATCACCGAACACGGGTCGATGGCGGTCACCGGCCGCCAGAACAGGAAGTGATATTTCCAGTGCATCACCGCGATTTGGGCATCTGCGCCGACGATGTTGATCATCGCCAGGAGGCGCGCCGTCCCGGGCGCATCGAGCGCTTGTGCGGTCGCGATGTCCCGGCCCAAACGGTTGTATTGACGGATCACGTTGGCTGTCCAGAAGGTCGCCGTCGCGCTCTGCTGCGGCCGGTCGGCTGCGTGGGCCGCGTCGCCGTAAGCCTTCACTTCATTGAACTCGGCAACCCACTGAGGACTCTCGAGGGAGGGCGGAGGCGCAGGATGGAACTGGTCGACAGTACGAAGCACGAAGGGCTGCAGATCGCCGACCCACGGCGTCTGCGGCAGCGCGTAAGGCGGCGTCAATCGCCAGACGCCCGGGCCCGGGTCGCGGTGCTCGAACGAGGACGTTTGCGTCAGGGCCGGAAGGTTGTCGCCCGCCCGGAGACAGATCAACTGCCGCGCCACCTTGTTGCCAACCGTGATCCCGTCCTGCTTCGACTGGCCGTCAGATATCGCGGCCAGCGATTCCGCATAGCGCGTGTCGAGCGTCGCGGCGTCCGATGGGAAATACTTCACGAGGATTCGGTACGCGGCGGTGGCCACCGCGGCCTGGACTGACGCGTCCGGGCTCGCGTCGATCGAAAACCTCGTCCTCCCTTTTCTCGCACCGTCGCCGCCGGAGCATGCGTCGACATCGAACCCATACGGTTCGAAGCCCCCCTTAATCGCGACCGCCGCGTCGTATATCGCCGCGGAGACGTAGGCCATGTAGATCAACCCCTCGTTCTGATAGGTCTTGATCATGGCGCCGGGGGGCGGGGTCGTAACGATGTCCTCTGCGATCTTGTTCCATTGCAGCACGACTTGGGCGTCCGACACCGCAGCACGCCCGGTGGACCCGAAGAATAGAACCATGGCGACAACTGCCGCCAGACCGCAGACACGGTAACTCCTCGAACGTGACCTCATGGACGGGCCTCCCTGGACAAGGACGTAGCGCGACGAATCTAGATTTCGTTGCGCGGCGGCGCAATGATCTAAAAGCGCAGGTTGGTCAGGGCTTCAGCTCTTCAGGATGATTTTGCAGGTAGGTAAGTAACCGGTGCCGCTTTTGCGCGCCGCGCGTGGCGGGCGAGCGCCCGGTCGTCGCCCGTGCGTTGTCCATCTCCGGGAAGTCGTCGCTCACCCGGTCGAAGATTGCCGCCCAGGTCTTCTTGACCGCCGACAGCGAGACGCCGAGAGCCGCGGCGATCTCCGAATCAGTCTTGTGTTGGACTGCGTGGGACAACAGCTTGCGCTGGGATGCCGTGAAACCAAAGCGCGGCGGCGTGTAGTTGAAGACGAGCGACAAGAGACTGCCCTCGGACGCTGGCACTTCGTCGCGTGCCATACCCACCAGCAACCGTCGCGGTTGCGGCTCGGAATGTTCCGCATACCAGTCGGCATAATCACTGCGCACGCGGAAACCGCCGGCGAGGACCCATTTCAACTCGGATTCCCGGCCTTCGGCGAGCACTTCAATCAACTTGAAGCCCTGCACGTCGCGAAGGAACCCGACCATCAGATGGCGCCGGACTTCCACGGCCACTTCATCGCTCAAGGCATCGATCCAATTGTGAAGCAGCACCACCAGCGAGAGACCGTCTTGCGCATTGGCGGTCTCGATCTCGCGGCGATTGAGCGTCACCTGCGCGGAGGCGACCCGAGAGCAGAGTACGCGCTCGGCGAGACCGGGTCGCGGTTGCTCGCGCGCCGCTGCCGGGACACGGCTCGGGACGAAGACACCGCCGCCGATCGCGATGACGCGCGACTCGCCATCCGGCGCCACGAGATCGATGAGATCTCCCATCATCGAGCCGGCGTCGAGGAGCTCGCGGCACGCCTCAACCGGGTCGCAGCCATGCAATTCAGGCGTGAACAGGCTGTGATGGATAAGGTCGGCTGCCTCGTTGACGTTCCCGGAGGTAAGGGGGCGCTCGCGCGTGGTCACAACGTCGGAGTTAAGGTTGCTGGCCTGGTCGGGGTGCAATTATAGCCGCCGCGCACGTTGATCGATTACCTGTCGAGCTCAGCCGGGCGGGGATCTTGCGTGCGAACGCAGTCCCTGAGTGACAACAGAAAGGATCGCCCGTGCCCATGCTCCGTCCATTGGGAAGCCTGACCATAATTACACTGCTCTTGTCGACAGTCCCGGCGGTGGCTCAGCCAATTCAGCTGACGCCGGTGGTGTCCGGGCTCACGAATCCGGTTTTCGTCGGCAACGCAGGAGACAGCTCGAACCGGCTGTTTATCGTCGAGCAGGCCGGCATCGTCAAGGTGCTGCAAAGCGGCGAGTCCGCGCCGACCGTGTTCCTCGATATCCGCGCGAAGATCCTCTCAGGAGGTGAACGCGGCCTTCTCGGTCTCGCGTTCCATCCCGAGTACTCGACCAACGGACGATTCTTCGTGTTCTACACGCGCCTGGGCGACGGCGCGCTGGTCATCGCCGAGTATCACGCATCGCCGGCTTCGTCGAATACGGCGGGGACCACGGAAACCCCGATTCTGACCATTCCGCACCCGACGAACGCGAACCACAACGGCGGCATGCTGGCGTTCGGCCCCGATGGATACCTCTACATCGCGGTGGGTGATGGCGGCAGTGCGAACGACCCGCCGAACAACGCCCAGAACAAGAACACGCTGCTGGGAAAGATCCTCCGTATCGACATCAACGCCGCCGGTGTTCCGTACGCGTCGCCATCCGGCAATCCCTTCTTTGGCGCCGCCGACGGCCTCGACGAAATCTTCGCCTACGGCATGCGCAATCCCTGGCGATTCAGCTTCGATAGACAAACCGGCGATCAATGGGTCGGGGATGTCGGTCAAGGCGCCCGCGAGGAGGTGGACACGCCGATTCTGAACGGGGGCAACTACGGCTGGCGCGTCTTCGAAGGAAACACCTGCACGAACACGGATGCGACGCTCTGCGCTTCGCCGAGCAACTACATCGCCCCCGCCTTCGATTACGGACACAGCGGCGGCCGCTGCACCGTGATCGGCGGCTACGTGTACCGCGGCTCGCAGCAATCGCTGCCCGTCGGCACCTACGTGTACGCCGACTACTGTTCCGGCGAGATTTTCACGGGCCCGACGCAGTCGGTGTTGCTCGCCACCGCGTCGAACATCTCGTCGTTCGGCGAGGACGAACAGGGGGAATTGTACGTCGTCGCCCTTGGCGGCACGGTAAGCCGGATCACGCAATCGGCGCCGTGCACGTTTGCCATCTCGCCGACACGCGCGACGTCCGCTGTCGGGGGCGGCTCCGGCTCGGTCGTCGTCACGGCCGGCGCAAACTGTCCGTGGACCGCGGTGAGTAACGCGTCGTGGATCACCGTCACCGGTGGCGCGAGCGGAGCTGGCAACGGAACCGTCACATACGACGTCGCGCCGTACACGGGAAAGCCGAAGAACCGCAACGGCACCGTGACTATTGCGGGGCAGACGTTCAGCATCAAGCAATCGAGGTGAGCCCCTCTCGGGGCGACGGCGATCTTTCTGAGCGTGCGGTTCACTTGACGCCCACGACCTGGCGGATCATGCCGTCGCTCTTCGTCAGGATATAGAGCTCGCCGTCGATATCCTGCGCGAAGCGCAGATCCACGCGGCCGCGGCCGGCGACGGCTGCCGTGCCAGGCAGGCCGTCACCGCTACCGCCGCGCGACCGGAACGTCTCTTCAGCGATTCGGCGAAGACCGGCGTCGAGCTCGTGCATCGACGCAAGGGTCGACGGATCGCCGTCGTCCGCTTGGAGTACGTCGGCCATGTCGGCGTACCAGATGTGGCCGGTCGTGATGTCGCCGAAGATCAGTTTGCCCTTCAGAGCGGGGATGCGACTGCCGCGATACACGACTCCGCCGGCGATCGCGTCGCCGCCGTTGGCGGCATGCCGGTAGGCAATCACCGGGTAGGTCGGTTTGACCGTGCCGCGCGTACGTGTGTCCGTGATCTGGAGCGGGATGCTGTCGTCCGGCGGCACGGCCGTCATCCCTTCCGACGTCATCGCCTGCGGCCCTTCGCGCAACGAATAACCGTAGTTCGCCCCCTTCTTGACGATCATGACCGTCTCCCACGTCGCCAGCCCGATGTTGAACGCCAGCAGACGCGGCGCACCAGGGTGGGCCGGGTCGACGTCCCAGATCAGGCGATGGGGATTGCGCAAGCCGACCGCCCAAATCTCTTTCCGCGCACCGTCGACGGCGACGAAGGGATTGTCGTTCGGGATGCGATACCGGCCGTTCTCGGCCACCGTGCTCGTGGCGGTGTGCTCGCGCAGGTCCGGAACGATGCGCAGTATCTTGCCGCCGAGCGTGTCGAGCCGCTGCGGATTCAGCCGGCGGATGTCGCGCTGTTCGCCCGCGCCGGCGTCACCGCTCCCGATATACATGACGCGCCAGTCCGGATCGCCGCGCCGCGCGGTCGGATTGAAGGTCAGCTCGCCCAGCGGATGAATCGGCGACGGAAGCTGCAACCGCAGCAGTTCGCGCGCCGTCCCTTCGAACGTCGTGTTCGCGGTATTGCGGTCGGTCCATTCGATCAGGACGGCCTCGCGATTGATCTGTGCGCCGGGCGCCGTCGTGGTCACAATCGCCGGCGTTGTCCGGTAGTTCGTCAGGTCGAGGCCGGAGACGATCCCGCGCTTCGGGTCGGCGGGGGCAGCGATCGTCGGATCTTCCATATGGATTGTGTAGAAGACGCCGTTGCGCTGGTAGTCGGGGTCGAAGTTGAAGTTGATGAGGCCGGTGGCGAAGTTGCGCTCGAACGTGAGTCTTGGAAACAGGCCGGGCCTGCCGGCGGCGCCGTTGAAGTCGAGGTACGTCGTGAACCGCTTGATTTGCTTGTCGAGGATGTACAGCGGGCCATTGAGGTCGTTCACGAAGAATCGGCGGCCGCCCGGCTCGTCGCGCAGGAAATTCACGCGCGCCAGCTGACCCCGCGTGTTCTCTCCGCCCGGATCGGCGGTAATCGGCATCTGCGCGTAGTCGGACAGCTGCAAGGTCTGCCGCGGCGTCACGTCTGCGGCAGGCAACGAGGCGCCGGCCACATTCGTCTTCGCCGCAACCGCCCGAAGATAGTTGACAACGCTCCAAATCTCCGTATCCGAGAGTCGGCCGTCGAACCCGGCCATCATCGTCGGCGGAATCCCTTTCTTGATGACGCTGTAGATTTCGCCGTCGGTCGCCCCGTGGTCCCACTGCTCATCGGTCAGATCGGGCGGCTGTTTCCCACCCTGCTCCTGGATGATCGAGATTGCGACGCCCGCCTTCAGTGCGCCCTGCGCCAGGTTGCCGTGACAGGCCGCACAATTGATGTCGTACGCTCTTTTCCCGGCAGTCAGCGACTCCGGGGTGGCCGCGACGGGATTCACGAGCGTCTTCGCCTCCTGGCCGCCGAGCCCGGCGGCGCCACCCACGATGCTGACGAGAACGAGAAGCGCCGCGAGCTGGAACGGTGAGTGCCGCATCGTTATAGGGTAGCGATCCTAGCTGCGAGTAGACGGAAAATCGACCGGCGGCCCGGCGCCGGAGTTGACCCGGGAGTTGATAGAATTCCTGCGCCATGCCCGAAGCCGCCGCGCCGCCATCGCACGTCGACCCCGCGGTCCGATCCGCGCGCGAGCGCCTCGACGCGCACGTGCGGGAGATCGTCCGCTGGCACTTCGACCCGGCGACCGGCTGCCCGTTCTGGCTGGACCGGGCGAGGACGTTCGACTTCAACCCGTTGACGGACGTCCACGGCTACGCCGATCTCGACCGCTTCGGATTCTTCCAGGACGAATGGCTGCGCGGCGGGCCGGTGCGGCGCTGGGTGCCTCAGGCGTACGCCGACAAGCCGCTTTACGTGTTCGAGACCGGAGGCAGCACCGGCGTACCCAAGTCGCGCATCGCGCACGAGGACTTCCGGATCGACTACACCAACTTCAGTGAAACGCTCTCGGACGACGCGTTTCCGAAAGGGTCCGACTGGCTGATGGTGGGTCCGAGCGGTCCGCGGCGGCTGCGCCTGGCGGTCGAGCACCTGGCCCAGCATCGCGGCGGCATCTGTTTCATGGTCGATCTGGATCCACGCTGGGTGATCAAATTGATCAAGAACCGCCAGATGGATCAGATGGAAGCGTACAAGCGGCACGTCGTCGATCAGGCGCTGACGCTGCTGCGGGCGCACGAGACCATCAAGTGCCTGTTCACGACGCCCAAGCTGCTCGAAGCGCTGTGCGAAAAAGTGTCGCTGAAGAAAATGGGCATTCGCGGCGTGTTCTGCGGCGGAACCGAGATGACGCCGCAGTTCCATCGCTTCGCCGTCGAAGAGCTGCTGGACGGCGTCTACTTTGCGCCCACCTACGGCAACACGCTTATGGGACTGGCAACGCACAAGCCGCCGGAACCGCAGGACGACTACGCGATCATCTATTACCCGCCGAACCCGCGCGCGATGATCGAGGTGGTCCATCCCGATCACCCGGACCGGGTCGTCGATTACGGCGCTACCGGGCGAGTGCGCCTCACGACCCTGACGAAGGAGTTCTTCATGCCGCGCTTCCTCGAGCGCGACGAAGCGGAGCGCGAGCCGCCATGCCGCCAATATCCGTGGGACGGCGTGCGCAACGTGCGCCCGTTCTCCCGGTTCGGCACGACGGTCGTCGAAGGTGTGTACTGACGCGGGGCCATGCTTCACCTCCCGATTCTCCGGCACGGCGAGCCCTATAAGAGTCTCGACCTCGTTCGCGCGCCGCATCATCGGACCGGCGAGCCGTTCGTCGAAATCAGTCAGGCGAATCCGGGGTTGATCAGGCGCGATCTACGGCCGGAACGGCAGGCGCTGGCGCGTCAGGCGCTGGCGCGCGTGCCCTTCGAGCGGTGCATCGAGCTGTCCGCGGATGCGGCGGAGCGGTTCCTGAATGAGCGGCTGCCGATCGGTGACGCCGTCCAGTCTCCCGACGATTACGTCGTCCAGCTGTCGGCGACGACCGGCATGCCGCACGCGATGGTGCGGCGGAACATGCAGCGCGTCGCCGGCGTCATGCGCGAGATGCGCACGGTGCTGCGGGGATTGACCCGCGGCCTCGACTTGTCGGTACTCGACCGCGGTCACGGCGAACACGCGGGGCATGCCGTCAGCTTCTATCCCCGGACCGACACGCTCGGGGTGGTGCTGCCGAGCAACTCGCCGGGGGTGCACTCGTTGTGGATCCCGGCAATCGCGCTCAAGACCCCGCTCGCGCTGAAACCGGGCAGCGCCGAGCCGTGGACGCCGTATCGCATCGCGCAAGCGTTCATCGCCGCCGGCTGCCCGCCGCAGGCATTCAATTATTTTCCGGCGGACCACGCCGGGGCTGGAGAAATCCTGCGGCGTACGGGACGTTCGATGTTTTTCGGCGACGTCGCTGCCGTGGGCGGATGGGAAGGGGACCCGCGCGTCGAGCTGCACGGCCCGGGCTACAGCAAGATTCTGATCGGCGACGACATGCTGGCATCGGGTGAATGGACGCAGCAGGTCGATCTGATCGCGGCGTCGATAGCGGACAACGGCGGACGCTCGTGTGTGAACGCGTCGGGTGTGTGGGTGTCGGCGTCGCACGCCGAACAGGTGGCCGGCGCAGTCGCGGCCAGGCTCGCCACCATCGTGCCGAGGACCGCCGACGACCCGCACGCGACGCTGGCGCCGTTCGCGGATCCCCGCGTCGCCGAGCGCATCTCAGGGCAAATCGACGCAGGGCTTCAGACACCGGGCGCCCGCGAGGTCACTCTGGACCAGCGCGCGTCGCACCGGCTGGCCTCGTTCGACGGATGCGCTTACCTGCAGCCGACGCTGGTGCTCTGCGATACTCCCGAACATCCACTCGCCAACCGGGAGTTCCTGTTCCCGTTCGCCGCGGTTGTCGCGTTGACCCCCGACCAGGTGCGTCGCCTGCCCGAAGCCATGGGCAAGACTCTCGTCGTCACGGCGCTGACGCGCGACCGCGCGCTGATCGAACGGCTGCTCGCGTCGCCGCTCGTGGACCGGCTCAACATCGGGCCGATTCAAACCAACACCATCAGCTGGGATCAGCCACACGAGGGAAACCTCTTCGAGCACCTCTACGCGCGGCGGTCGTTTCAGCAATCGCCGGAGGCGCCTCTCGCGGCCGCCGACGCGTGAGGATTCTGTCGTTCACCGGGGGCGCCGGCCCGATGTACTGCGGCAGTTGCCTGCGCGACAACGCGTTGGCCGCAGCGTTACTCGCCCGCGGCCACGACGTCGTCCTGACGCCGGTCTACACGCCGACCCGGACCGACGAGCGCAACGTGAGCGGGGCGCAGGTTTTCTTCGGCGGCATCAGCGTGTTTCTCGAACAGCAGGTGCCGCTGTTCCGCCGCACGCCGCGGCTGCTCGATCGGCTATGGGACGCGCCCTGGGTGATTCGTCTGGCGTCGCGGCGGCAGATCAAGGTCGATCCGAAAAGCCTCGGCGAGATGACCGTCTCGATGCTGCGTGGCGAAGACGGCTTCCAGGCGAAGGAGATTGCCAAGCTGCTCGAGTGGCTGCTTGGCGAGCCGAAGTTCGACGTCATCAACCTGCCATACGCGCTGCTCCTGGGACTCGCGGAACCGCTCAAGCGCGGTCTCGGCGCGCCGATCTGCTGCACCCTGCAGGGAGAGGATCTCTTCCTCGACGGACTGGGCGAGCCCCATCGCGAGCAGTCCCTCGATCTGATTCGTGCGGCAAGCCGACATGTCGATGCGTTCCTGCCGGTGAGCCGCTACTATCTCGATTACATGCCGGAATACCTCGGCATTCCGCTCGAGAAGATGCACCTCGTTCCGCTCGGGATCAACATGGAGGGCTACTCACCGCGGCCGCCGCGCGCGTCCACGACGTTCACGATCGGGTATCTGGCGCGGGTCGCGCCGGAGAAAGGCCTGCACCTCCTCGCCGAGGCATACCGCGAGCTTCGCCGGAAACAGCCGCAGGGGCGAGCGCGTTTGATCAGCGCGGGGTATCTGGCTCCCGAGCATCGCCCCTATCTCGAGCGCGTCAGGGCAAACTTCAAGGAGTGGGGTCTGGAGCAGGAGTTCGAGTATCGAGGCGAGGTGGATCGGGGGGGCAAGATCGCGTTTCTCGAGCAGCTCGACGTCTTTTCCGTGCCTGCGACCTACGACGAGCCGAAGGGATTGTTCCTGATCGAGGCACTGGCGGCGGGCGTTCCGGTCGTGCAGCCGCGGCGCGGCGCATTTCCGGAAATCGTGACCAACACCGGCGGAGGGCTGCTCGTCGATCCGACGCCGGCGGCACTGGCCGGCGGGCTGCTGGAGCTCTGGCAGGATGGCCCGCGCGCCGCGGCGCTCGGCGCGGCCGGCGCGGCCGGCGTTCGCGAGCACTACGAGGTCGGGCGCATGGCGGAAGCCGCGGAGCGGGTCTACCGGTCGATGATGCGAGCGAGCCGAGTACCGTGCTGAGGGTCGACCGCGTTGCCAAGCGGTATGCCACGGCGCGCGGAGACCTGACCATTCTGACCGATGTCTCGCTGTCGCTCGACGAAGGCTCCGCCATCGCGATCATGGGACCGTCGGGCAGCGGCAAGAGCACTCTGCTCTACATTCTCGGCGCGCTCGAGCCGCCGTCCTCCGGCACCGTCATGCTCGACGGGCAGGATCCGTACGGCCTCGACGAACGCGCCCAGGCACGCTTCCGCAACGACCGGATCGGATTCGTGTTCCAGGATCACTCGCTGCTGCCCCAGTGCTCGGTGCTTGAGAACGTGTTGTCGCCGACGCTCGTCGCGCCGGCGGCGCAGCGCGACAGCGCGCGCGATCTCAATCGGGCGCGCACGCTCTTGTCCGAGGTCGGACTCGCCGAGCGGCTCGACCATCGGCCGGCGGAATTATCCGGCGGTGAAAAGCAGCGCGCGGCGCTCGCTCGCGCGCTGATTCGCGATCCGGCGCTGCTGCTCTGCGACGAGCCGACCGGCAATCTCGACCGCGCCGCGGCGGAAAACGTCGCCGACCTTCTCCTCGCTCTGCACGCCGCGCGCCGGAAGATCCTGATCGTCGTGACACACAGCGCCCATCTCGCCGGGAAATTCCCGGTTCGCTACGAGATGGATTCCGGCACGCTGAAGCGCGCCTGAACTGCAGCAGACCTGCACATGTCTCCGGCCCGACTGATCGTCCGCACCGCCGCCTACCATTGGCGCACGAACCTCGCTGTGTGCCTGGGCGTAGCGACTGCGGTCGCGGTACTCGGCGGGGCGCTGGTCGTCGGTGACTCGGTCCGTAGCAGCCTGCGCGATCTGGCGACCTCGCGGCTGGGGCGAACGGGCTACGCAATCACGTCGATGGGCTTCTTTCGCGAAACGCTCGCGGCCGATATCTCGGACTCGGCCTCGGCCTCGGCGCCGCTCGTCGCCGTCTCCGCACTGGTGACGCACGAGCCCTCCGGCCGGCGCGCGGCGAACGTGCTCGTCTATGGCGTCGACAATCGGTTCTGGAAATTCCATGGGCTCGAGCCGCGGGAGGGTGTGTACGTCTCGCCAGCGCTCGCGACCGAGCTGCAAGTTCAGGCCGGCGACGTGCTGTTGGCGCGACTGCAGAAGCCATCGGCCATTCCGCTGGAATCGCTGTTCGCGCGCAAGGACGATGTGTCACGCACGCTGCGGCTGGCTGCGACGGCGACGCTGCCGCGGCGCGAGCTGGGCGAGTTCTCGCTTCAGCCGCAGCAGGGTGAAGTGCGCGCGATCTTTGCTCCGCTTCGTCGAATCCAGCGCGATCTCGCCGTAGCGGGTGAGGTCAACACCGTTCTCATGGACGTGGCCGACGACCAGAAAGCGGAGCGGGCGTTCCGGACGGCAGCTCGCCTCGAGGATCTCGACGTCACGGTGACCGTTGTGCCGGAGGCCCCGGCGATCAGCGTCGAGAGCGGCAACGGCGTCATCGGCAACGCGCTGGAAACCGCGGCGCGAGACGCCGGCAAGGCGCTTGGACTTGCCTCGCAACCTGTCTTTACCTATCTCGCGAACACCATCCGCGTCGGGGACCGCGAAGTGCCGTATTCGCTCGTCAGCGGCGTCGACCTCGCGCGTCTTCCGGCGACGGAAGAGACGCCGGGCGTCGATGCCATCGTGTTCAACCAATGGACGGCGCTGGAGCTGAACGCCACGGTCGGCGACCGCGTGGAGCTCGAGTACTACCTCTGGGATCCGGCGACGGGTCTTCGCACCGCGACATCGTCGTTTACGCTGACGGCCATCGTCCCGATGACCGGCCTCGCGGCCGACCGGCGGCTCGCACCCGAGTATCCCGGCATCACCAGCGCGCAAAGCCTGGCGGACTGGGATCCCCCCTTCCCGATCGATCTGAAGCGCGTGCGCAAGCAGGACGAGCAGTACTGGCGCGATCACCGCGTGACGCCCAAAGCATTCATCCCGTACGAACGCGCGCGCGACCTGTGGGCGACACGCTACGGGCGCCTTACCGCGCTCCGCTTCGCCGTTGCTTCGGCGGCGGACCCCGACGCGATCGCCAGTTCACTACGCGCGAGGCTGAAAGATGCGGTGCCGCCCGCATCACAAGGCCTGGTGACCATTCCGGTACGGCGGCTGGCGCTGGCCGCTTCAGCAGGAGCGACCAATTTCGGTGAGTACTTCACCTACTTCAGCTTCTTCATCGTCTTCTCCGCGCTGCTGCTCGTGACGCTGTTCTTCCGGCTCGGCATCGAACAGCGGCTGCGGCAAATCGGAATTCTGCGTGCGTCCGGCTTCACGATCGCGAGCGTGCGCCGGCTCATGCTGGCCGAGGCAGGCGCGATCGCGGCGGCCGGCGCCGTGCTCGGAACGGCGGGGGCCATCGCGTACGCGCATGCCATCGTTTACGGACTCAGAACGTGGTGGGTCGGCGCGTCCGGGACGACGCTGCTCGAGGTGCACGTGCGGCCGATCAGCCTGGCGGTCGGCGCAGCGGGGGGTATTGCCGCGGCGATCGCCTGCGTGCTCTGGTCGATGCGGACCGTCGCGCGTCAGTCGCCGCGCGCACTCCTGGGCGCCCATTCCCTCGATCAGCCCGGCGGCAACTCCCCCGCGCGCATCGGTTCGACGCGCGTCGCGGCGATCGTCGCGGTGTTCGGGCTGTCGCTGATCGCGCTCGGCTACGTCAGTCCGGCGAACCAGGCGGGCGCATTTTTTGGCGCCGGTGCGGCGCTGCTCACCGCATTCCTGCTCGGTCTGTCGGCGTGGCTTCGCGCGCGGTCGACGCATCCGATCGCCGGCCACGGCGCCTGGGCGCTGTCGCGGCTCGGGTTCAGGGCCGCTGCCTTCCGGCCCTCACGGAGCGTGCTGTCCGCGGCGCTCATCGCGTCGGCTGCGTTCATCATCATTTCAGTGGACGCGTTTCGCCGTGGCGAGACCAAGCTGACCCACGACGTGAAGTCGGGTACCGGCGGATACGTCCTGCTCGCGCAATCGGAAGTACCCCTGCTGCACAACCCGAACGAAACGCAGGGGCGCGACGCCCTGATGATTCGTGCTCCGGAGCTCGCGGGCGTCCGGTTCAGCCGCTTCCGGATGCGGCCCGGCGACGACGCCAGCTGCCTGAACCTGTATCGACCGGGCAACCCGACCATCGTATCGCCCGAGGCGGAGTTCATCGCCGCAGGGCGGTTCGCGTTTTCGTCCTCGGTGGCGGAATCGGATGCGGAGCGAGCCAATCCATGGCTGCTCCTTCAGCAGACGCGGAATGACGGCGCCGTTCCCGTGATCGCCGACGCAACGTCGCTGCAATACGTCCTGCACTCGGCGGTCGGCGACACGATGACGATCGACATCGGCGCGGGCACGCCGCTGACGTTGCGGTTCGTCGCGGCGCTGCGCGACAGCGTGCTGCAGGGTCAGCTCGTGATGGGCGAGCAGCAGTTCACGCGCCTCTTCCCGCAGCACCAGGGCTTCAGGTTCTTCTTGATCGATGCCGCCGACGTTCGCACCAGCACTGACGCCGCGGCGCTCGCCACCGTCCTCGAGCGCGAGCTCGAGCCATTCGGCATCGACGCCTCGAGCACGACAGAACGGCTCGACGCGTTTCATCGCGTCGAGAACACCTACCTGTCGACCTTCCAGGCGCTGGGCGGGCTCGGTCTCCTGCTCGGCACAATCGGTCTGGCGACGGTCATGTTCCGCAACGTGCTCGAGCGGCGGCGCGAGCTGGCGCTGCTGCGGGCCGTCGGCTACGACGCGCGGCATGTCCGCATCATGATCGTGTCGGAGACCATGCTTCTGCTCGGCGCGGGGGTTGCGGCCGGGGCGGGATGCGCGCTCATCGCGATCGCCCCGGCATGGCTGGAGCGCGGCACGATCCCGGGGCTCGGCCTGCTCGCGTTTCTCGCCGGCGTGATCTCCGCCGGGCTTCTGTCCGCAGTCGCCGCCACCAGAGCAGCACGGAGCGGGCGATTGCTCGCAGCGCTGAGGACGGAATAAGTCTACAAATCGATTGGCGAGTGCCGGTTGCCGAGTGCCGATTTTGTGACTGCCGATTGACGATTGAGACTGACGATTGACGATTGACGATTGACGATTGACGATTGAGATTTTCGATTGCCGATTGCGATTGTCGATTGCAAATTGAGACAATTGAGTCAGCAATCGGCAGTTCCAATCGGCAATCGGCAATTCCAATCGGAAACCGCCAATTTCAATCGGCAATCGCTAATCGAACAATCGACAATCGGCAATCGCCAGTCGGCAATTGAGCCGCTCGCTCGCCCCGCAACTGACACCTGTTTCGAAACCAGTTCTAAAATGCCTTGATATGACTTTACGTTCCCTGCGCCTGCTGTTGCTCGCCACTTTGATCGTCGCCGTCGCGTCACACGCCGTTGCGCAGAGCTCTCGGGCCACGATCCGCGGCATTGTCGTGGACCAGACAGGGGCGCGGCTCGCGGACGTCCAGATCTCGGTGCTGCGTGAGGACACCAACGAAACGCGGCGCACCATCAGCGACGGCCAGGGGAACTTTGCGTTCGCGGAACTGGCGGCGGCGCGCTACTCGATCGAAGCACGGCGCGCCGGCTTCACGGTCTATCGGCATCGTACCCAGCTCGCCGTCGGACAGGAGCTCTGGCTCGAACCGGAGCTGACGGTTACCGCGACGTTTGCCGTGACGACCGGTGGAGCGGACGCGATGCTCCCGCTGCTCGAAAAGAATTCGCCGGCGATGACGACGCTCATCGAGCAGGAACAAGTGGCGAACCTGCCGCTCGACGGGCGCAATTTCCTCGAGCTCGCGCTGTTGTCGCCGGGGACGACGCCGGCGCCGCAGGGTTCCGCCAGCTCGGTGCGCGGCGACTTCGCGTTCAGTACCAACGGCGCGCGGGAAGACTTCAACAACTTCGTGCTCGACGGCGTTCACAACATCGATCCCAAGCTGAACACGCCGGCGGTGCGCCCCCCGGTGGACGGCATCCTCGAGTTCGAGGTGGCGACCTCCACCTACGACGCGTCGTTCGGCAGGAACGGCGGCGGCCAGGTCAACGTGCTGACGCGGTCCGGCTCTAACCGGTTCACGGGATCGCTGTACGAGTTCGGGCGCAGCGGAGCGCTCAACGGCCGCAATCACTTCGCCCCGGAGGATGTCGAAGATCCGGAATACACCCGCCATCAATTCGGCGCCGCCTTCGGCGGACCGCTGGCGCGCGACCGCAGCTTTTTCTTCGTCGATTACGAACGCACCTATCTGCGCGAGGGCCTCACGCGCGTGACCAACGTGCCGACCGCGCAGGAGCGAGCCGGCGACTTCTCGCAGACCCTGTTCGCGCGGCCGCTCGATCCGTTCACGCAGCAGCCGCTCCCTGGTGGATTGCTCCCGCCGTTCTTCATCCATCCCACCGCCGCGCGGATCGTCGCGCTCTACCCGCTGCCAAACCGCAACGTGCCGTTCGCGAATTACGTGGCGTCGCCGACATTGAAAGACGATATCGACCAGTTCGACGCGAAGCTCGAACACACGCTCGGCGCGCAGACCCGTCTCGGCGGCAGGTTCAGCTTCTCGGATCGCAGGCTGGTCGAGCCATTCGCCGGCACCGGGTTTGCGACCATTCCGGGATTCGGCAACGACGTGAAACGGCGCGGTCAGAACGCCGGAGCGGCGTTTACCAGAGCGGCGGCCCGGTACGTGAACGACCTGAGGTTCGGCTACAACCGCGTATCGATAGGCGTCTTCCCCGAGAATGCGTCGATCACGAACCAATCGGTCGGGCTCCCGGCGCTCTCCACCAACCCGCGCGACGCCGGTCTCAGTCTGATTTCGATAGCCGGCTACTCGCCCCTCGGCCACGAGTACAACAACCCGCAGGAGAGCACCGCCGACACGTTCCAGCTGAACGACACCGCGACGCTGGGGTGGGGGCCGCACCTCGTGAAGGTCGGCGGCGAATGGTATGGCGTGCGCCAGTCGGCCTATCGCGACGTGCAGGCGCGCGGCTTCATGACCTTCGTTCCGCAGGGCTATACGAGCAACGCGCTCGCCGATCTGCTCCTGGGTCTTCCCGTCCTGACGGGAGGCGCGCAGCTGGACAACCCGCAGAACCTGCGCGCCAACACCTGGAGCGTGTTCGCCCACGACGACTGGCGCGCCCGGCGGAACCTGACCATCTCCGCCGGCGTGCGCTATGACTACGCGACGCCGCCGGCCGACAAGGACGACCGGGCGAACCTGTACGACGTCGCGACGGGGCAGATCGTGGCGGTTGGCACCGGCGACATGCCGCGAGGGGGATTCGCCGCGGATCGGAACAACATCGCGCCGCGGGCGGGATTCGCCTGGACGCTGGACGATCGGTCGGAGTGGGTGGTGCGCGGTGGATATGGCGTTTACTACAACCAGGGCGCGCTTGCGACGTCAGAGGGACTCTTCTTCAACCCGCCGTATTTCAACCTGAGCGTCTACTTCCCCGGGCCGGCGCCGCTGACCATCGACAATCCGTTTCCCGCGAATTTCCCCGTGTCCATCCCGCAGTCGGCGACCGCGTACCAGCGCGATCTGCAGACGCCATGGATGGAGCACTGGAACGTGAACCTGCAGCACCAGATTGGAGCGGGGCGCGCCATCGAAGCGGCGTACGTCGGAACGCGCGGCCACGACTTGATCTCGGCGCGCGACGTGAATCAGCCGTCCGCCAGCCCGGCCCCCGTCAACCTGCGCCCGAACCCCCTGTTTGCGGACATCACGCTGATCGAGTCGCGCGGGTCGTCCAGGTATCACGCGCTGCAGCTCAAATATCAGCAGCGGATCGACGACGGGCTCTCGTATCTCGTGGGCTACACGTTCGGCAAGTCTACCGACGATGCCTCAGGGTTCTTCACCAGCGCGGGGGATCCGAATTTTCCGCAGAACAGCCTCGATCCCGCGGCCGAGCGGAGCCGATCGAGCTTCGACGTCCGTCACCGGGTGACGCTCGCGCTCTCGTACCACCTGCCCTTCTCGGGCAGCGTCTGGCTGAAAGACTGGCAGATTCAGGCGGTTGGCACGCTGCAGACCGGCCGCCCTTTCACCGTTGCCATCCACCCGGATATCGACGCCAGCAACACGGGGCGGTCGAACCTCGGTTTCGGCAACAACGACCGTCCGAATGTCACCGGCAGCGGCAGCCTTCCCAGCGACGAGCGCACCGAAGAGCGCTGGTTCAACACCGCCGCGTACTCGATGCCCGCGTTCGGCACGTTCGGCAACGTCGGCCGCAACAGCCTCGACGGACCCGGCTACAAGAACCTCAACGTCGCCGTCGTCAAGCTGGTGCCGATCGGCGCGGTCCGGCTGCAGCTGCGGCTCGAGACCTTCAACATCTTCAACGTCACCAACTACGATCTGCCCGACGGGTTCCTCGGATCACCGACGTTCGGCCGGATTCTCTCGGCCGGAGCGCCGCGACGGGTGCAGCTCGGCGCGCGGCTGTTGTTCTGAGCGAGGAAGCTCAACTCCCGATCGCGAAGAGATGCTTCTCTCCCCTGATGTAGATTCGCCCGTTTGAGATGGCCGGCGAGGAGAAAACCGGTTCGTCAACCGAGTTCGTTCGTACGATCTCGTGTGTGGGACCGGCCTTGAGCATGAAGGTATCGCCATCTTCGCTCGTCATCGCGACGTAGCCGGCAAACGCCACCGGCGAGGCCATGAACCGCGACGGCGTCGGCGCGCGTCCCCCTTCGTATTTCACCTCGCCGCTCTTCGGATCGATGCAGGTGACGATCCCGTTGTCGGTGAGGAGATAGAGGTACTCGCCGTACAGGATGTTCGACAGGACGTAGCCGGTTCCCTTCGAGTACTCCCACGCCACGCGTTTGTCGGCGGCGACATCGCCGGGGCGCAGCGCGATGACTTTCTTCGCCGGGAAGCCCGCGGTGACGATCACCAGTCCGTGGCCGACGAGCGGCGTGTGGATCGCATTGCTGTCCACGCCTTTGCTGCGCCAGCGTTCCTTGCCGGTCGCCGGGTCGTAGCCGATGATGAATTCATTCGCGTTGGTCACCAGCTCGCTCCGGCCCTGCACGTCCACCAGCACGGGCGTCGCCCAGCTGATTTGCACCTCGCGCTTCGTACGCCAGACCTCCTTGCCCGATTGCTTGTCGTAGGCAACGAGCGCCGACCGCTTTCCCTCATCCTCGTCGCGCTGGATGATTACGAGGTTCTGATAAAGGACGGGTGACGTGCCGGTGCCGAGGCCGAGCGTGGGGAATTTCTCGATCACCTTCCACACGACTTTTCCCTCGACGGTGTAGGCGTAAAGGCCTTCCGGACCGAAGTAGGCAAACACGAGCCGCCCGTCGGTCGCCGCGGTCGGACCGGCGAAACTGCTGCGGCGATGACGCGCGTCGTACACCGGTCCCTCGTAAGCGGTCTGCTCCCAGACGGTGCGCCCACTCAGGGTGTCGATGGCCAGCACCTTCAGCGTGTGCTTGCGGTCGGCCGCGACGCTGTCAGGATGGAGCCAGGGCTTGCCTTCAATCACGTGTTCGACCGCCGTCGCGCCGGGGATCGGCTCGCCTTCGATCGCCGCGGTGAGGAAGATGCGATCGCCCCACACCACTGGCGACGAATGGCCAGGCGGCACGGCGACCTTCCAGGCGATGTTCCGCGCCGGCTGCCATTCAGTCGGCACCTGCGTTTCGACGGAGACCCCCTGCCCTGCCGGGCCGCGCCATTGCGGCCAGTTCTCGGCCGCCGCGGTGGACACCACTGCTCGAACACCGAGCGCAACGATCACGAGCAGAACAATACGGGCGCGAGGCATGAACAACTCCTGGGTGAACCGCGATTATAGTGGGAGGCTGCGACCCGCGACAGGATTCGGTACGAGCGGCGGGACCGGGTTCACCGTTGAGCACGAACGTCAGCCGGCCTATGCTTGAAGGAATCTATGAGACGACATCCCCACCTGCTGCTCGTCTTGGCATTCGCTCTGGTTACCCCTGCGGCCGTATTGCTGCGCGGCTCCGATTGGCCCGAGTGGCGCGGACCGGATCGCACCGGCGTTTCGTCCGAAACGGGCCTGCCGTCATCGTGGTCGCCGGCCGGCGAAAACCTGGCGTGGAAGGCTCCCTACGGCGCGCGTTCTTCCCCAGTGGTGTTCGGGGACCGGCTCTATCTCCAGAACACGTCCGGCTCCGGCGCCGCGATGCAGGAGCGGCTCATGGCCTTCAACGCCGACACCGGCCGTGTGCTGTGGGAATACAAGTACAACGTGTTCACGAGCGACGTGCCGCCACACCGCATCGCGTGGGCGTCTCCCGCGGTGGATCCCGCCACGGGCAACGTCGTCGCGTTCAGCGGCAACGGGCTGCTGATGACGTTGTCGCCCGCCGGAAAATTGCTGTGGGAACGTTCGCTGCCCGAAGAGTTCGGGATGTGGACGACACACGGTGGCCGCGTGTCGTCGCCGGTCATCGATGGCAACCAGCTGATCGTCAGCGGCCTGACGTTCCTGTGGGGTCAGCACGCCGGCGGCGCGCACCGCTTCATCTCGTTCGATAAGACGAATGGCCAGGTGCGCTGGATGAGCGCGCCCGAAGGGCGGCCGACCGATACGATCTACGCCAATCCGTTCATCGCCGACGTCAACGGCACGCGCCTGTTCTTCTCCGGCGGCAGCGACGGCGCGATGCACGCGCTGAAAGTAGCGACCGGCGAACCGGTGTGGAACTGGCCCGTCAGCCAGCGCGGGCTCAACACGGCGGCGCTCATGCTCGGCGGCAACATCATCGTCTCGCACAGCGAGGAGAACCTGCCGGGCATCAGCGAGATGGGCATGCTCGCGGCGGTGCCGGCGGCGTCGAACGGCAAGCTGACCGACAACGACGCCCGCTGGCTGATCCGCGGCGTGCAGGCCGGTTACGCATCGCCGGTGTCGGACGGGCAGCGTATCTACGTGCTCGACAACGGCGGCGTGCTGATCGCGTTCGACGTGAACGGCGGCAAGCTGCTGTGGCATCAGCCGCTCGGGACGATCGCCAAGGCGTCGCCGGTGCTCGCCGACGGCAAACTGTACCTCGGCACCGAGAACACGGGCGACGCGGGCGGGAAGTTCTACATCATCCGGCCGCATGCAGACCGTGCGGAGATCCTCGATCAGGACTGGCTCGGGACGCCGGAGAAATCCGAGCAGATCATCGCGTCGCCGATCGTCGCGCGCGGCCGTGTGTACGTCGCGTCGATGGACGCGCTTTACGCAATTGGCCCGAAGACCGCGAAGTTCGACGCGCCGCGCGTCGGCCTCGGCGCGAGTGGCGGCCCTCCTCCGCCCACGATTCCGTTCGGAGCGGCCACGGCGATGCTGGTGACCCCGACGGAAGTCATCATGAAGCCTGGCGAGTCGCTCAATCTGAGCATCGTCACCTTCGACGCGCAAGGTCATCCGACGGCAAACCCGGCACCGACGTCTGTCACGTGGGCGCTCGAAGGGTTGAAAGGCGCGGTGCAGAACGACCGCTTCACGCCCGATTCCTCCGCCGGAGCGCAGGCAGGGGTCGTCAAGGTCACCGCCGGCGGGTTGAACGGCGTTTCGCGCATCCGCGTCGTCCCCGACCTGCCGTGGACGTTCGATTTCGAGAACGCCGGCGAGACGCCGCCGGCGCACTGGGTCAACGCAACCGGCAAGTTTGCCGTGCGCGCGATCGACGGCAACAAAGTCCTGGTGAAGCTTGCCGAGAACCCGTTCGCCTTCGCCAAGCGCACGCGTCCGTTCCTGGGGCCGCCCGATTACAGCAACTACACCATCGAGTCCGACGTCCGGACGATTGAGAAGCGGCGGCAAATGGCCGACGTCGGAATCGTCGCGCAGCGTTACGAGCTGGTGCTCTTTGGCAACCATCAGCGGCTCGAGCTGCAGCCGTGGCAGCCGGAGACGCAACGGACGATGCGCGTCGATTACAAGTGGAAGCCGGATACGTGGTACGTCATGAAGCTGGAAGTGCAGTCGCTCGACGCGGGAAAGGTCCGCGCCCGCGGCAAGGTCTGGCCGAAGGGTGAAGCGGAGCCGGCGGCATGGACCATCGAGCGGATCGATCCGGCCGGGAGCCAGAAAGGGGCGCCGGGCCTCTACGCGGATGCGATGAACTCGCAGGCGGGCGGCGGCTCGGAGATCTATTACGACAATATCAAGGTGTATCGGAATACGGGTAAATAGAGTCGGCGACTGGCGGCTGGCGGCTGAGGGCTGACGGCTGGCGGTTCGCGCTGGCGGCTGGAAGCTGTTAGCTGGGAGCTGGAAGCTGGGAGCTGGAAGCTGGGAGCTGGGAGCTGGGATGAAAACACTTGCGTTTGCAATCTGTGCGGCGGCGATTTCGGCGGCGTCGATTGCGGCGCTCGCCTCCGACACCGGCGGCAAGGAATGGCCGATGTGGGGCGGCACTCCGGATCGCAACATGGTCTCGACGCATAAGGGTCTGCCGACGACCTGGGACGTGAAGTCCAAGAAGAACGTGAAGTGGGTCGCCGAGCTCGGGTCGCAGGCGTACGGCAATCCGGTCGTCGCCAACGGCATGGTCTACCTCGGCACGAACAACGAAGCCGTGAAGGACGCCAACGTCAAGGGAGACAAAGGCGTGCTGATGGCGTTCCGCGAGTCCGACGGCGAATTCATGTGGCAGGCGGTGCACGACAAGCTTGCCGCCGGACGCGCCAACGACTGGCCGTTCCAGGGGATCTGCTCATCGCCGCTGGTGGAGAACGGCATCGTCTACTACGTGTCGAACCGCGGCGAGCTGATGGCGGTGGACGCCGACGGCTTCCGCGACAAGACGAACGACGGTCTCGTCAAAGACGAGAAGATGACGCGCGACACGGACGCCGACGTCATCTGGCGTTTCGACATGATGGACGAGCTCGGCGTCATGCAGCACAACATGGCGAACTCATCGCCGGTGTCCTTCGAGAACCTGATCTTCGTCAGCACGTCGAACGGCCAGGACGAGAGCCACGTGAACGTCCCGTCGCCGAAGGCGCCGGCCATCATCGCCGTCGACAAGACCACTGGAAAGCTCGTCTGGGAGGACAACTCGGTCGGCGAGCGCATCCTGCACGGGCAGTGGTCGTCACCCGCGGTCGGCCGGGTCGGCGACGTGATGCAGGTGGTCGTCGGACAGGGAGACGGGTTCGTGCGCGGGTTCGAGGCGAAGACCGGCAAGAAACTGTGGGAGTTCGATCTGAATCCCAAGGACTCGGTCTGGCCGAAGACGCGCAACGAAGTGATCAGCACGCCGGTGATCTACGAGAACGTGGTCTACATCGCGAACGGACAGGATCCCGAGCATGGCGAAGGGGTCGGGCATCTCTACGCGATCGACGCGACCAAGCGCGGCGACATCACCGCGACCGGTCAGATCTGGCATTACTCCGGCATCCGGCGCTCGATCTCAACGGGCGCCCTCTTCAATGGCATCCTGTTCTATTCCGACTTCAGCGGCTTTCTCCACGCGCTCGACGCCAAGACCGGTAAGCCATTCTGGAAGCACGACATGTTCGCGGCGATCTGGGGATCGCCGATG
>Ga0070670_100000759_pt1 | contig 25045 bp, 19 predicted proteins | sample KBSS63metaG_FD_64665 | JGI IMG/M metagenome (GOLD analysis project Ga0070670, IMG submission 64665) | Switchgrass rhizosphere microbial communities from Kellogg Biological Station, Michigan, USA - KBS S6-3 metaG | ecosystem: Host-associated > Plants > Roots > Rhizosphere > Soil ... | reverse complement strand
CGCCAAGGCGACGTTCTGGGAGCTGGTCTCCACCCACGCCGATCCGGATTTCTTCGCCAAGCACAGCGTCACCGAGTTGCGCGGCTGGAGCGACTACGATCTCGAAAACGCCGGTCGGCTGACCCGACCTATGCGCTATGACGCGGCTTCCGACCACTTTGTACCGGTCGCCTGGGACGAAGCCTTCGCCGCCATCGGCAAGGAGCTTAAGGCAATACGCTCGGACGATCCGAAGAAGGTGGTCTTCTACGCCTCCGGTCGCGCCTCGCTGGAAACCTCTTATATGTACCAGCTGATGGCCCGGATCTACGGCAACAACAATCTGCCCGACAGCTCCAACATGTGCCACGAGTCCACCTCCGTGGCGCTGCCTGAAAGCATCGGCGTCCCCATCGGCACTGTTCGCCTCGACGATTTCGAGACGGCCGGTGCCTTCTTCTTCTTCGGCCAGAACACCGGCTCCAACGCGCCGCGAATGCTGCATCAGCTGCAGGAGGCGGTCCAGCGCGGCGCCACCATCGTCACGTTCAACCCCCTGAAGGAACGCGGCCTCGAGCTCTTCGTCAACCCGCAGAGCCCGATCCAGATGGCGACGAACCACGGCACACGGATGAGCAGCCAGTACCACCAGGTGAAGGCAGGCGGCGACATCGCGGCCATCACCGGCATCTGCAAGGCGTTGCTGGCCGCTGACGACGCCAACCTCGCGGCCGGAGGCAGCGGCCTTCTCGACCGCGAGTTCCTGGCCGAGCATACCCACGGAGCCGAAGCCTTCATCGACTACGTGAAGAGCCAGGATTGGGATGTGCTAGTTCGGGAATCCGGCCTGCCCATTGCCGCCATGGTCGAAGCGGCGGATACCTATGGCCGAACCAAGGCGGTGATCGGCGTCTACGGCATGGGCCTGACGCAGCACAAGCTGGGTGTCGAAGCCGTCCAGATGGTGGTCAACCTGCTGCTGCTGCGCGGCAATATCGGCCGCCCAGGGGCGGGCATCTGTCCCGTGCGCGGCCATTCGAACGTACAAGGCCAGCGCACTGTCGGCATTTCCGAAAAGACCAAGCTGGTGCCGCTCGACAAGTTGAAGGAACTCTACCACTTCGAGCCGCCGCGAGAGGACGGATTGAACACTGTCGAGGCCTGCGAGGCGATCGTTGCAGGCAGCGTCGAAGCCTTCATCGGCCTTGGCGGCAATTTTCTGCGCGCCATACCGGATCGGGAGGTGATGGAGGCGCGCTGGCCGAACATGCGGCTCACCGTGCAGATCGCGACAAGGCTCAACCGCGGCCAGTTGTTCAATGGCGGTGTATCCTATCTCCTGCCCTGCCTCGGCCGCACCGAGATCGACGAGCAGGCAAGCGGCCCTCAGGCCGTCAGCGTCGAGGACAGCACCTCCTGCATCCACGGCTCGAAGGGCTTCCACGCTCCCGCCGGGCCTGACCTCTACTCGGAGCCGAAGATCGTCGCCGAAATGGCCAAGGCCTGCCTGCCGGCGGAACCCACGATCCCCTGGGACGAATGGGTCGACGACTATGCGAAGGTCCGCGACGCCATCGAAGCGACCTATCCGAAGATCTTCAAGGATTTCAACAAACGGATGTTCACGCCCGGCGGCTTCGAAAAACCGATAGCCGCGCGTGAACGGGATTGGCAGACCGACACCGGCAAGGCCAACTTCAAGCTGCCGAGCGCCCTGTCAGCAAGCTTTGCCGAAGACCACGAGGACATCTTCAGGCTGATGACACTGCGCAGCAACGACCAGTTCAATACGACGGTCTACGGCTACAGCGACCGCTTTCGCGGCGTCGAAGGCACGCGCATGGTGATCTTCCTCAACCCGAAAGACATGGAGAAGCTGGGCGTCGCCAAGGATGACACCGTTTCCCTGGTCACCGCCACCGACGACGGCGTCGACCGCCGGCTGGATGGCCTGCGCGTCGTTCCCTACAGCATTCCCGAGGGCTGCTGCGGCGGCTACTATCCGGAGTGCAATTCGCTGATACCGCTCTGGCAGTACGCCGAAAAAAGCAAGGTGCCAGCTGCGAAATCGGTACCAGTGCGGATCGTCAAAGATGGCAAGACACTGGAGCCGATGCCGATCTTCAGCCGCGTTGCCGCCGATGGTGCGGCTGGAAAAACGCCCTGATTAATGGGCTTTCAACCTGTCGGGAGCTGTCTCCGGACAGCCATTTTCGGCGACATTCCTGCTGATTCTAATATCCACCAAGATCCTTTATGCTGTTATTCAACTGACATGAGCGAGCACTAGAGAGGGCGGCAAGAAGCGCCGGCCTCCTCTCGAGTGCCGCTCCCTTTGCGGGGCGCTTCCGGCCAAATTCGGAGACGCGCCCATGAAAATCATCCAGATTACCGACACCCATGTCAGCCCCAACAAGCCGCATTTCAACGGCAACTGGGAACCGCTGGCTCGCTGGATCAAAGACAGCGGCGCCGAACTGGTCATCCACACCGGCGACCTCAGCGTCAACGGCGCCGACAAGGACGAGGACCTGACCTTCTCGATGGACCTGATGCGTCAGGTCACCATCCCGATGCTGATCGTCCCCGGCAATCACGACGTCGGCCACCTGCCTGATTCCGCCCAGCCGGTGAACGTCGAGCGCCTGGACCGCTGGCGCCGGCTCGTCGGCCCGGACCGCTTTGTCGAGGATCGCGGCAACTGGCGGCTGATCGGCCTGAATAGCCAGTTGATGGGCTTCGAGGATGCCGAAGACGAAGGCCAGTTCGAATGGCTGAAAGCCGCACTGGAAGGTCGCGAAGGCCGCCGCGTCGCCCTCTTTGCCCACAAGCCACTGTTCGTCGACACGCCCGACGAGGGCGACACCGGCTACTGGAGCGTCCGGCCGAACCAGCGCAAGCGCCTCTATGACCTGATCGCGGCCCACGACGTGGCGCTGTTTGCGAGCGGCCACCTGCACTGGGCTTGGAAGGGCGGCTTCGACACGACGGCAACCGTCTGGGCGCCGCCTGCTGCCTTCATCCTCGACAAGATGGAACGCGAAATGCCCGGCGAACGCTTCGTCGGCGCCGCCATCCACACGCTCGGTGACGAGGTCACGACTGAAATGGTCGCGGTCCCCGGCATGACCGCCTATTTCCTCGATGACGTCGTCGAGGAAGTCTATCCGCAGGCTGCCCACAAGGTTGTCCGGGATGCGGCCCAATGAGCGCGCTGTCCCTCTCCGGCATCACCAAATCCTTCGGTGACAACGCCATCCTCAAGGGCGTCAGCCTCGAGATCGAACCGGGCGAGTTCATCGCGCTCGTCGGCCCGTCCGGCTGCGGCAAGAGCACGCTGCTGCGCATCCTCGCGGGCCTCGACCATGCCGACAGCGGCGAGATCGTCATCGGCGGCCGGGAAATGTCCGGCATGGCTGCGGCCGACCGCAACATCGCCATGGTTTTCCAGTCCTACGCCCTCTATCCGCACCTGACCGCCGGCCAGAACATCGCCGTTCCGCTGGCCATGCGCCGGCTGTCGCGCGGCCAGCGCCTGCCCTTCGTCGGCAGCTTCATGCCCGGCCAGCGCAGCATCCGTAAAACCATCCAGCGCGATGTTGCCGAGATGGCCCGTTCGCTGAAGATCGACCACCTGCTCGACCGCAAGCCCGGCCAGATGTCCGGTGGTCAGCGGCAGCGCGTGGCGCTGGCCCGTGCGATGGTCCGCCAGCCGAGCGTCTTCCTGATGGACGAGCCCCTGTCCAACCTCGACGCCAACCTGCGCGTCCATGCCCGCGGCGAAATCGTCGACCTGCATCGCCGCGCCGGCGTGCCGACGGTCTACGTCACCCATGACCAGGCGGAGGCCCTGTCGATGGCCGACCGCGTCGCCGTCATGATCGGCGGCAACCTGTTGCAACTGGCAACGCCGCAGGTGATCTACGACGATCCGGCCCATGTCGATGTCGCCCGCTTCGTCGGCCAGCCGCGCATCAACCTCGTCCCGGCGCTGGCCGAGGGCGGCCGCGTTGCCTTCGGCGGCATCCGCATGGCACTGTCCGACGACCGGGAAGCAGGCACCGACGTCACCATCGGCATCCGTCCCGAATTCGTCCGCCTGTCGGACAACAGCAACGACGCGCTCGCCGCCCATGTCGAGCGCATCGAGTTCCTCGGCTCCGAAGTCATCGTCTACTGCAAACTCGACGCCATCGGCGAAACCATGATCGCCAAGCTGACGCCCGCCGAAGCGGCTGGCGTTTCCGTCGGCAAGCCGGTTGCCCTCACCCTGTCGCCCGACAAGGCGATGGTCTTTGCCGCCGATGGCCGGCGCCTGGCGGCAACGCCTGTTGCGGCCGACAGCATCAAGGAGCGGGCGCATGGCTAGCATCGCCTTCGATACCGTTTCGCCCAAGCGCCTGGCGGATGTCCATGCCCGCAACGAAGCCCGCACCGCCTGGCTGCTGGCCTCGCCGGCCATCGTGCTGATGATCGTCTTTATACTGTTGCCGGTCATCGCCGTCATCGGCCTCGGCTTCACCAATTTCGAACTCGGCATCGACAAGTTCCGCTTTGTCGGCCTCGACAACTACAGCCATCTGTTCACCGATCGCACCTTCCGTAAGTCGCTGTGGAACACGACGGTCTATACCGCGATCGTCGCCCCGGTCTCGATCGTCCTCGGCCTCGGCGTCGCCCTTCTGATCGAGAGCGAAACGACGGCGAAGAGCTTCTTCCGCACGGCCTATTTCCTGCCGGTCGCCTCGCTGATCGTCGCCATGGCGACCGTCTGGCAATATCTCTTCCATCCGACCATCGGCCCGATCAATGCCCTGCTGGCAACCGTCGGCATTCCCGGCCCGAACTGGCTCGGCTCGGCCGGCACGGTGCTCTATAGCCTGTCGATCATCGGCGTCTGGCAGTCCGTCGGCTTCAACATGGTGCTGTTCCTGGCCGGTCTCACCGCCATCCCGCGCGAGCTCTATGCCGCCGCCGAAGTCGACGGCGCACGTTCGGCGATCGACCGCTTCCGCCTCGTAACCTGGCCGATGCTGGCGCCGACGACGCTGTTCGTCACCACCATCAGCATCATCAACGCCGTCAAGGTGTTCGAGACGGTGCAGACGCTGACAGAAGGCGGCCCGAACCGGGCGTCCGAGGTCCTGCTCTTCACCATCTATCACGAGGGATTCGTCTACCTGCATGTCGGCTACGCCTCGGCGATGACCGTCGTCTTCCTCGTCATCCTGATGGTGCTGACCTTCCTGCAGTACAACGTCCTCGACAAGCGGGTGCATTACTCATGAGCACAGCCACCTTCAACACCGGCCGCGCCATCCGCGTGACCGTGCTGTCGCTCGGCGCGCTGATCTTCCTGTCGCCCTACATCTTCATGCTGTCGGCCGCCGGCAAGACGCAGAGCGAGATCTTCACCTCCGCCTTGTCGCTGGTTCCGCAGACCTTCTATTACGTCGCCAACTTCACCAAGGCCTTCAGCCGGGTGCCGATGGGCACGCTGCTGTGGAACGGCGTGATGGTCTGCGGCCTGATTTTCTTCTTCCAGGTGCTGGTGGCGATCCCCTGCGCCTATGCCATGGCCAAGCTGAAGTTCCGGGCCGCGAAGCTGCTGATGGCGATGGTCATGCTCGGGTTGCTGGTGCCGATCCACGCGACGGCACTGCCGCTCTACGTCGCATTCGACAGCGCCTCGCTGCTCAACAGCTACACCGCGCTAGTGGCACCCTTCTCGATCTCGGTCTTTGCCATCTTCATGTTCCTGCAGTTCTTCCGCGCCATGCCGGACGACCTGATCCACGCCGCTCGTCTCGACGGCATGTCGGAGATCGGCATCGTTGCCCGCGTCATCGTACCGAACGCCTGGCCGGCCGTCACCGCCTTTGCGATCTTCTCGGTGGTCGCCCACTGGAACGACCTTTACTGGCCGCTGATCGTCATCAGCAAGCAGGGCTTTGCCACGCCGCCGCTCGGCCTGATGTATTTCCGCGCCGCCGAAGCCGGCGACGACTACGGCGCGCTGATGGCCGCCACCATGGTCATAACCCTTCCCCTCGTCGCCGCCTTCCTGCTCGCGCAGAAGCGGTTCGTCGAGGGAATTACCATGACCGGTCTCAAAGGCTGACCGGTCGCCACACCAGGAGAACGCTCGATGAAACACTTCACCAAGCTTGTTGCCGCTGCAGCCATCGCCATGGCTGTCTCGGTGCCGGCGCGCGCCGAAACCACGCTGACCGTGCATTACCCCATGCCCGGCTTCTTCAAGGACGTGATGGACACGATCTCGAAGAAGTTCATGGAAGAAAACCCGGATATCAAGATCCAGTTCGCCAGCCCGTCGGCCACCTACGAGGACGGCATCCAGACCATTCTGCGCCAGGCCGGCACCGACGCCATGCCTGATGTCACCTTCATCGGCCTCAACCGCCTGCGCATGATCTCCGAGCGCAATGTTGCCCTCGACCTCGGACCATTGGTCAAGAAGGACGGCAACATGGCCGAGGAAGGGTTTTCGGACACGATCCTGAAGCTCGCCCAGGTCAACGGCAAGCAGCTTGGCCTCGCCTTCGCCACCTCGACCCCGATCATGTACTACAACGCCGACCTGGTGAAGGCTGCCGGCGGCAACCCCGACGTTCCGCCGACCACCTGGGACGAAGTCATTGCGCTCGGCGGCAAGATCAAGGCACTCGGCAACGGCGTCGACGGCATCGATTTCCGTTGGCAGGGCGACGACTGGATGTTCTCGGCCCTGTTGTTCGGCAACGGCGGCACGATGCTGAACGCCGATGAGACGAAGGTTGCCTTCAACGGCCCCGAAGGCCTGAAGGCTGCGGAAACCCTGCAGCGCATGGCGAAGGAAGGCGGGCTGCCCGTCTTCACCAAGTCTGCTGGCGAACAGGCCTTTGCCGCCGGCAAGGTCGGCTTCGAGTTCCAGACGACAGGCGCGCTGCGCAACACCATCAAGAATGTCGGCACCAAGTTCGACCTGCGCACCGCCAAGCTGCCTTTGCTTGATCCGGCCAAGGGCCATCTGCCGACCGGCGGCAACGCCGTTGTCATTCTCTCCAAGGACCCGGTCAAGCAGGAAGCCGCCTGGAAGTTCGCAAAGTTCGCCGCCGGCCCCTACGGCGCCTCGGTCGTCGTTCCCGGCACCGGCTACGTTCCGAACAATGAACTGGCTGCCAAGTCCGACAAGTATCTCGGCCAGTTCTACAAGCAGAACCCGCTGTTCCAGGCCGGCCTGAACCAGATGTCGCTGATGATCCCCTGGTACGCCTTCCCCGGCTCCAACGGCGTCAAGGTCACCCAGACCATCGTCGACAACCTGTCGCGCATCGTTGACGGCTCGGCCGAACCAAAGGCCGCCCTCGACGACGCCGCCGCTGATGTCGAAGGCATGCTGCCGCGCAGCTAAGCCACAAAGGCAATGGCATGATCAGCGCCGCCTCCCGAAAAGGAGGCGGCGTTTTTGTTTGTGCAGCCTTCGGCCTATGGCCGAATTCCCCATTTGCTCCGAATATGCCGCAGCACCCCCCTCTGTCGGCCGGGCCGACATCTCCCCCACAAGGGGGGAGATCAAGTCGCGGCCAGCTATCCGAAACAATGACCTCCTGGAATTCTGCAATGTCGAAGCCAATGAGGCAGGCAATGGCGCTCCAGCTAATCTCCCCCCTTGTGGGGGAGATGCCCGACAGGGCAGAGGGGGGTGAAGCCCCAGAGACGAGCTTGCCGGCTAACACCCAAGCCCCAAAACAAAAAAAAGCCGCCGTCCTTCCAGACAGCGGCCTTCATCTTCACACTAAGCCCAGAGCTTACTTCCCGGCGCGCACGCCATCCAGCAGGTGCGGCAGCGCCTTGACGCCGTCGTTGCTGAGTTCCGGCGGCAGCAGGCCGTCCGGCAGGTCCTGGTAGGAGACCGGGCGGAGGTAGCGGCGGATGGCCATGGTGCCGACCGAGGTGGTGCGGCTGTCCGAGGTGGCCGGGAATGGGCCGCCATGCACCATGGCGTGGCTGACTTCGACGCCCGTCGGCCAACCGTTGGCGAGGATACGGCCGACCTTGCGCTCGAGCACCGGCAGCAGTTTGCGCGCATCGTCGTGATCGGCGGGATCGAGGTGCAGGGTTGCCGTCAGCTGGCCTTCGAGCTTCTCGGCGATCTCCACCATCTGCGCCACGTCCTTGCAGTGGACGAGCAGGCTGGCGGCGCCGAAGACCTCGTTGCCGAGGCTCTCGTCGGCGAGGAAATGCTCGGCATCGGTCTCAAAGAAGATCGCCGGGCTGCGGTTGGCGCCTTCGGCCGGCTTGCCCTGCGCGAGCGTCTTGACGGCGTCATGGCCGGCAAAGGCGGCAACGCCCTTGTCGTAGGCGGCATGGATGCCGGGGGTCAGCATCGGTGCCGGCGCGCTTTCGGTGAGCGTACCGGTGGCGGCTGCGATGAAGGTGTCGAGATCCGGGCCGTCGACGGCAAACATCAGGCCGGGATTGGTGCAGAACTGGCCGGCGCCCATGGTCAGCGAGCCGACGAAGGCCTTGCCCAAAGCTTCGGCGCGGGCGGCGAGCGCTGCCGGGAAGAGATAGACCGGGTTGACGCTGCTCATTTCGGCGTAGACCGGGATCGGCTCCGGACGGGCGGCGGCAATGGCAGCCAGCGCCAGGCCACCGGCGCGCGAGCCGGTAAAGCCGACAGCCTTGATGTGCGGGTTCTTCACCAGAGCGGCACCGGTTTCATTGGCGCCCGTCACCAGCGAGAAGACGCCTTCAGGCAGGCCGCAGGAGGCAACGGCGGCGCGGATGGCGCGACCGACCAGTTCGCCCGTGCCCGGATGGGCAAGGTGGCCCTTGACGACAACGGGGCAACCGGCGGCAAGCGCCGATGCCGTGTCACCGCCGGCAACCGAGAAGGCGAGCGGAAAATTGCTGGCGCCGAAGACGGCGACCGGACCGAGCGGGATCTGGCGCAGGCGCAGGTCCGGGCGCGGCAGCGGCTGGCGCTCCGGCAAAGCGGGATCGACACGCAGGTCGAGCCATTCGCCGGCCCGCACGACCGATGCGAACAGGCGCAGCTGGCCAACGGTGCGGCCACGCTCGCCGGTCAGGCGCGCCAGCGGCAGGCCGGTTTCGGCATGGGCGCGCTCGAGCAGCTGGTCGCCGATTTCAAGGATATTGGCGGCAACGGTCTCAAGAAAGACAGCGCGGTCTTCTAGGCTGATGGCGCGATAGGTATCGAGGGCGGCAGCGGCCAGATCGCAGGCGCGGTCGACATCGGCAACGGAGGCCACGGCGAAGGCCGGTTCCATGGTCTCGCCCGTGGCCGGGTTGATGGCGCGGACGGTCCTGTTGTCGCCGGTGGAATCGGCGCCGATCAGAAGATCGCCCTTGATGACAAATGCCTGGGTCATGAAATTTCCTCGAGATTTGGCGGACGCGATACATGCGCCCTTGAGCCGGATATCAATATCGGATGACAGCTATAAGATGATGCCGCCGACTGCAAGTTCAAGTCGGTGCGGCTGGTAAGTCATCCGTGTCAATCCGTTCCGGAAGGGATGGAACTCGCCGGGCCTTCGTGCAAATGTGCAGTCCGCTCGGCATCGGCTGGGCGCCTTTGTATCCGCGTCGACGACTGGTTGCCTAAGATGTTCCAAGATATTGCCAATCCGATCGTGCAGTTTTGCTTCGTCATGGTCGTCGGCTTCGTGGTCAGCCGCATCCTGCTGCGGCGTCGCCAGGTGCTAAGGCTGGTGGCGCAGATCGCCCTCTTCATCCTCCTGACGCTTGTGCTCCTGCATAATGACATCGTCCCCTACGAGCAGTCGCCCATCGGAGATTCGGTTGCGCTCAGGGTGTTTGGCGCCTTCGCCAAAATGGTCTGGTGGATCAACGGCGCCTGGATGCTGGTTGCCTTCGTGCGGGTCTTTCTGATCTTCGAGAGGAAGCCCCGGGAGGGCCGGCTTTTGCAGGACCTCATCGTCGGCATCATCTACATGGGCGCGGCGCTGTCGATCGTCTCCGATGTGTTTGGCGTCCCCGTGGGGACGCTGCTTGCCACCTCCGGCGTCTTTGCCATCATCCTCGGTCTGGCGCTGCAGAGCACGCTGAACGACCTGTTTTCCGGCATTGCACTTAACCTTGGACGACCCTACTCGGTCGGTGACTGGATCGTGCTCGACGACGGCCTGCAAGGAAGGGTCATCGAGACCAACTGGCGCGCCACCTACCTGCAGAACGGCACGAACGACCGGATCGTCATTCCGAACAGCGCGCTGGCCAAGGCCAGGCTCACCAATCTTTCCAGTCCCGATGAGAGCCACGGCCTGTCGATCACCGTCCGCCTGGAACCGACCGTCAGTCCCCGGGCGCTCGTCGATGTAATGCGCAACGTCCTGCTCAGCAGCAACTCCATCCTCAAGACGCCGGCGCCCTCGGTGACGATCGAAGGAATGGACGGCCAGGCGGTGCAGTTAGGCCTGTATTTCAGTGTCAACAACATCTCGATGACGGCAACCGCCAAGAACGAAATCTTCGATCTGCTCTTCCGCCACGTCAAATCGGCCGATTTCCGGATGGCGGCACCGGTCGGCGCTATTCCCTCCCTTGCCGCGAGCCCGGGGACCGATAAACCGCAGAAGCTAGGCACGCCGCTCGCCCTCCTCAGCAATATCCCGCTGTTCGCGACGCTGACGGAGGATGAAAAGGAAACGCTTGCCGCGCTGATGACGCGACGGACCTACCGCAAGGATGCGGTGATCGCCGAGCAGGATGCGCGCCTGACGGCCCTGATGATCGTGCGCACCGGCGTTGTCAGCATCATCCGCACCGAGGACGGACGGCAGATCGAAGTGACGAGACTGGCCCCTGGCGACTATTTCGGAGAGGGTGGCGTCCTGATGGGGGCAACCGAAATCGCCGCCGCGCAAGCCCTGACCTTTGTCGTCATCTATGAGCTCAGCGCCGAGGACCTGGCGCCCTTGCTGCACGACAGGCCTATGATTGCCGAGGAGCTCGGCCACATCATGGCGCGGCGCAATGCGACGGAAAAAAACCTGTTTTCCGCCGGTGTCAGCAACAGCGTGCAAGGAGGCTCGCTCGCGGCGCGCATCCGCCACCTGTTCGAGCTGCCGCACGACTGACGGGCGGTCATACCCCGACGCTCCCCAATAGCATGTCAAAAGAAGGCGGGCTTGATGGGCCCGCCTTGATAATCAAGCCTCGCCGCGCGTGGCTTCAAACAAGAACCAGGCACGCCGCTCGGCAAAGTCGGTCCAGGTATCGATCAGGCCGCTGGTGCCGTTGTCCTTCGCCTCATCGGCGATTTCCTTGGCATGGCGCAGCGCCTCGACCATGGTGAGATTGTCGGCATGCAGTTCCCGCAGCATCGCCACCGGCGAGACAAATTCGGCGTCGTTGTCGGCGGTCGACTGATGCCGCGCGATATCGCCGATCGATCGCAGGGTGGTGGCGCCGATCTTGCGAACGCGTTCGGCGATGTCGTCGGTGGTGCCGATGATCTGTGCCGCCTGCTCGTCGAGCATCAAGTGGTAGTCACGGAAATGTGGGCCGGACATGTGCCAGTGAAAATTCTTGGTCTTGAGATACAGCGCGAAAGTATCGGCGAGAACGCCGTTCAGTGCGTCGGCGACCTGCGACCTGTCAGTGCGGCCGAGATCGGTCGGGGTTGCGAGAGCTGGGAGGATGCAGTGGTCTTGCTCATGATGTCCTCTTAACGTTCTAGTGCAGGCGCTTAGCCCGCATCGCTGTCGTCAGCGTGTTGAGTGCGCGACCCGCCGAAGGGCATCGGGCTGCCCTTGCTGCTCTGTCCCGCGCACCCCCATAAGCCCGCGACCGACGGAAAAGTTCCGGTGGTTTGCATGCTGACACGAAGCCTTCACCATTGCCGCCGCAACATTGCCCCCTTTGAAAAGCATGCCATATGAGCCCTTGCAAAGGCTTGCGGCCTACTGCTGAAAAGATACAACGAAGTCGACCACATCCGAGACCCTTTCCAAGGAATAACCGATGTCACTGAATGCGCCCGAGTTGCTTGCTGTCCAGGCCGACCAGACCCGCACGACCCTTGCACCCGCCGACCCCTGCGCCATGGTGCTTTTCGGCGCCGGCGGCGACCTCACCCGCCGCCTGGTGATCCCCGCCCTCTACAATCTGCTGCTGTCGAAGACCCTGCCCGACAATTTCGCGCTGATCGGCGTCGATCTCGCCGAGGGCAGCGTCGAAAGCTGGGCAAAACGCCTGCACGAAATGCTGCAGACCTTCATCGGCAACCGCTCCTCGGACTTCGACATCGAAGCGATCGACGAGGCCGCCTGGTCGGTACTGGTCTCGAAGATGGTCTATATCAAGGGTGACCTCACCACACCGGCGCTCTACGCCGACATCCGCAAGGCGCTCGAAGCAGCCGAAGCCAACAACGGCACCAAGGGCAATGCGATCTTCTACCTTGCCGTCGCCGGCCAGTTCTTCGGCACGGTCATCGACCAGCTTGGCGCCGCCGGCCTGGTCACCCAGCCGCAGAATGCCGATGGCACGAACCAGTTCTGGCGGCGTGTGGTCATTGAAAAGCCGTTCGGCCATGACCTCGCCTCGTCGCATGCGCTGAACGAGCGAATCCTCAAAGTCCTCAGCGAAGACCAGATCTTCCGCATCGACCATTTCCTCGGCAAGGAAACGGTGCAGAACATCATGGCCTTCCGATTTGCCAATGGTTTCTTCGAGCGCATCTGGAACCGCGACGCCATCGAGCAGGTGCAGATCACCGTGACCGAGACCGTCGGCGTCGAGACGCGCGGCAAGTTCTATGAGAACACCGGCGCCCTGCGCGACATGGTGCCGAACCACCTGTTCACCCTGCTGTCGATGGTGGCGATGGAGCCGCCGACCTCGTTCGACGCGGCTTCGATCCGAACCAAGAAGGCGGAAGTGGTGGAAGCCATCCGCCCCTGCCAGCCTTCGGAGGCCGTCCGCGGCCAGTACGACGCGGGATCTGTGCTCGGCAAGACGGCCGTGCCCTACCGTTCCGAGGCCAACGTCGATCCGGCCTCGCGCGTCGAGACCTATGTCGCCATGAAGCTGGCGATCGACAACAGGCGCTGGCAGGGCGTGCCATTCTACGTGCGCACCGGCAAGCACCTGACCGAACGCCGCACCGAGATCGCAATTTCCTTCAAGGCAGCGCCCGGCCAGCCGTTCCACAAGGAAGGCGAAGGGCCGCAGCCGAACTGGCTGGTACTGCGCACCGCCCCGGACGAGGGCATCTTTCTCGGCTTGCAGGTCAAGAAGCCTGGCCAGGAAGTGGCGCTCGCCAATGTCGGCATGCTGTTTCGCTATGACGACTGGTTCGCCGACTTTCCGAATGTCGGCTACGAGACGCTGATCTACGACGTCATGACCGGCGACGCGACGCTGTTCATGCGCGCAGACATGGTCGAGCAGGCATGGCGGGTGGTGCAGCCGTTGCAGGATGCCTGGGCGACGGAGCAACCGGATTTCCCGAACTATGCCTCGGGCAGTGCCGGCCCGGATGCCTCCGACGAGCTTCTCGCGCGCGCCGGCCATAGCTGGCGGGCGCTGAAGCCATACGCCCCGAAGAGCTGATCCAAGGGCTATCGAGACAGGGGGAGTCCGGGTCGGCCTTCCCTTCCCCCAAGGCGTGGGCCATGCGCAAGGGCCTGAGCCAACATTCCGAAGAACAAGGATCAGCCATGGAATCGCGGTTTGCACAGCGCCTGATGATGACCCTGATGGTCATCGGCTTCATCATGTCCGCTGCCTATGCCTTGAGCAGCTCGCGCCACCACAAGGACGACGCGGAGCCTTCGGCATCGGCGCCTGCCGACAAGGAGCCTGCCGAAGGCAAGGCCCCCGAGGGGTCCACCGGCAACTGACGGCCTCAAGCCGGCAGGGCTTCAGTCGCCGAACGGATCGTCGGGCGCCTTGGCGGGCGTCGTGAACCAGCGGGCGCCGGCGTCCGTCATGTATATGTGATCTTCGAGCCGAACGCCGAACTGCCCGGGCACGACGATCATTGGCTCGTTGGAAAAGCACATTCCCGCCTGCAGCCTCGTAGCGTTTCCGCGCACCAGATAGGGTTCCTCGTGGATTTCCAGCCCCAGACCATGGCCAGCACGATGCGGCAGGCCCGGCAGGCGGTAATCGGGACCGAGCCCATGCTTTGCCAGTACCGTCCGGGCGGCATCGTCCAGGCTGCTGCAGGATGCCCCGAGCTTGGCCGCTTCGAACACGGCGTGTTGTGCCTCGCGCTCCATCGCCCAGATTTCCGCAAACTCCGGCTGGGACCCTTCGAGGAGATAGGTCCTCGTCAGATCCGAATGATAGCCATCGATGCGGCAGCCCGTATCGACCAGGATCACGTCGCCCGCCTGATAGACCTGGTCGCCATCGACGCCATGCGGAAGAGAGGTGGCAAGACCGAAGGAAACAATGCAGAAACTCGATCCATCCGATGCGCCGAGGGCGCGATGCTGGTCATCGATATAGCGCACCACCTCGGAGGCATGCACGCCGGGCCTGATGAAGCCGTGCGCGCGTCGCTGCACCTCGAGCGTGATGTCCATGGCATATTGAATGAGATTAATTTCCGCTGCGGATTTGCACAGGCGCAGATCGCAGATCAATCTGCCGCCATCGACAAGACGCTGCTGACCGAGACTATGGGCGAGCGCGTGGTAGAAAAACAACGGCAGCGCGTCGTCCAGCGCCAGCTTGCCACCTGCTGGCAGCAACGAGGCGACCAGATCGGCAGCGCTCTCATCCTCCTGCCAGACAAGCACATCGCCCGGAAGCCTGGGCAGGCTGTCGACACGGTCGAGCTCGAAACCGGGCGCGATGTAATATAGGGCGGAGGGAGTGACGAGCGCGCCCAGCAGGCGCTCGCTCGGATGCCAGACCAAGCCGGTGAAGTAGCGCAGACTTTCCGTCGCCCCGAGCAGGAGGCCGCTGCAGCCGCTCGCGCTCAAAGCGACCTGCAGCCGCGCCAGTCGTTCCTGCCGCTCCGCGTTGTCGATCGGCGGAATTGGGTGATGCCATGTCATTGTCAGATTCCCTTTCAGTTTCCGCGATTCTGCATAATGCGTGCAGTCTGTCGACAGAAATGATCGGGGATGGGAGTCATGCAGGGGCCGCGCCCGGAAACGAGGCTTGGAAGACTCACTTCCCAAGCACCAAATTCTCGCCCCGCGATCTCGACTTGCTTTGTGAGTGCCGTTTGCGGCGGCGCGCGCTCCGTCGCGGACAGTTATTCCAGTGCTTTGTCCTCTAGTGTCCGGGTAAGTTCCGCATGCCTGACTTCAAGGGCGACGGTGATGTTGGCAAGCAGGTCCCGCATGTCGAGAAGCTTTTCCGCCATGAAGCGTTCGTCAGGCCGAGCAACTTCAGCTGCTTTTGGCAGATATCTATCAGTGCCTCCCTCGATTGAGGGAAAAGGAATGATATTGGGCATGACCGATCCTCAAGGAGCAGCTGAAATCGACGCCGGATGCTTTACTTTTTGGCCGTCACAGGCAGAGGTCAGAACTCTTCCCAATTTTCCGCTGCGGCTGCCTGGGACGAGCCGCCGCCCGCCACCTTGGCGATCAGCTGCCGCGCCGGCGACGCCACTGGCCTGTGTTCGGGCCTCGCCTCTTCGGGTCTGCGGCTGGGGTTGGCAGCACTCGACGGGCGCGCCCGGCGAGGAGACGCCCGGTCAGCAGCAGATCCAAGCTGGAAGCCATCGATCAACTGGCGAAGACGGGCGGTCTCGTCGGCCAATGTCGCGCTCGCCGCATTGGTCTGCTCGACCATCGCGGCATTCTGTTGTGTCACCTGGTCCATCTGGTTGACGGCTGAATTGACCTCGGACAACCCTGTTGCCTGCTCCTTGGCGGAACTGGTGATAGCGCCCATGTGATCGTTGACCGCGACGATATTCTGCTGGATCGTCCGCAGGGCCTCGCCGGTCTCGCTGACCAACTTCACCCCGGTGCTGACCTCCTCCGACGAGTTGCGGATCAGGCCCTTGATTTCCTTGGCGGCCTGGGCGGAACGCTGTGCAAGCTCGCGCACTTCCTGGGCTACGACGGCGAAGCCCTTTCCGGCTTCGCCGGCACGCGCCGCTTCGACGCCGGCATTGAGCGCCAAAAGATTGGTCTGGAATGCGATCTCATCGATCACACCGATGATGTTCGAAATCTGGTTGGAAGAACTCTCGATCCGCGACATCGCGCCAACGGCATCCGCAACCACCTTGCCGGAGCGTTCCGCGTTGTCGCTTGCCGTTGCTGCGGCATGACGAGCCTCATCGGCGCGCTTTGCGGCGTTCGAGACATTGACAGTGATCTGGTCGAGGGCAGCGGCGGTCTCTTCGAGCGAAGCCGCCTGCTGTTCCGTGCGGCGCGACAGGTCCTCTGCACTCTGGCTGATTTCGCGTGTGCCGGTGTCGATCTGGTCGGTGGACTGCGCGACCGCGCCAAGCGTGTTGCGCATCTGGCTGAGCGCCTCGTTCATTGTCCGGCGCAAACCCTCGAAGTCCGGCGCGAAAGGGTGATCGAGGTTGAAGGAGAGATCGCCCTGCGCCAGCTTTTTGAGCGCATCGCCGATGGTGTTGACGGCGTGGACGCGTTCCGTCACGTCGGTCGCGAATTTCACCACCTTCGTCACTTTGCCCTTGGCGTCGAGGATAGGATTGTAAGAGGCATTGATGACGACCAATTTCCCATTCTTACCGTATCGCGTGAATTCAGCAGTCTGCACCTCGCCCCGGCGCAATGTATCCCAGAACTCCTTATAGTCCGGCGACTGTGCATAAGCTGGGTCCACCAACATGCTGTGGGACCGTCCCTTGATCTCCTCCAGCCGGTAACCGAGAGACGTCAGGAAATTGTCGTTGGCGGTAACAATCTCACCCTGTGTGGTGAACTCGATGATCCCTTGTGAGCTGCTAATGGCGGCCATCTGGCCATGATAGTCGAGATTCAGCAGCCGCTCCTTGGCATCTGCCCATTCGACCACGAACCCGGTCACCTTGGTGCCATCGAGCAGCGGTGAAACGATGAGGTCGAAGGCGCGGTGGCCGACCCAGATTGTCGCCTTGTGCTGCGCCCTGAGTGCGGCAAGCATGTTGCGCTGATGGGAGGGGTTCTTGTGAAAGATGTCGATGTTGCTGCCGATAAGCTTCGAAAACTCGAACCGGGGCAGCTCCTTCTTCAAGTCGGACTCGGCTTCCTTCAGCAGCTCCCTGACCGCCTCGTTCATATATCGGATATTCAAACCGGCGTCAGCGATCATGATGTTCGCTGTGATCAGGTTCAACGATTTTGTCTGCATGCGAGCAATAGTGGATGAACCGAACATCGGCGTAAGTCCTTGTAAAGTAGCGGAGCCCTTTGCTCCTTTGGATTAAGAGATGCGGTGGGAAAGCTTTTCAGTCTTGGAGGGGTAATCTGACGAGCGTCAGACGCTCCCGCCCGCCGGATGTCCGGGCGGGGGACCGCGGGCGATCGTCGCGAGCGGAATGCTTGCCAGTGTCAGGTCCAAGGATCTCGCCGGTAAAGGCCTGCCCAGCAGGTAGCCTTGGCCGACGTCGCAACCGAGCACTTCCAGCTTTTCGAACTGGCTCTCGTGCTCGATGCCCTCAGCCGTGATCTTCAGACCCAGGCTTGCCCCGAGGCCGATAATCGCTTTGACGATCTTGTCTTGCTTCTCGTCATGTTCTGAGCTTGCCACGAAACTGCGGTCGATCTTTATTTTATGAAACGGGTAGCTGGAAAGCTGCGAAAGGCTCGAATGTCCCGTTCCGAAGTCGTCGAGGGCAATCTGGATGCCGGCCTGATCGAGGCCGTTCAGCACGAAGTGGGCGCTCTCTGGATCCCGAACGATGGCGCTTTCCGTCACCTCCACCTCCAGGCGATGGACCGGCAGTCCCGTTTCGTGCAACGTTTTGAGAAGCTTGAGCCCAAGATGTCGGTCCGAGAGCTGCGTCGCCGAAATGTTGAACGAAAGCATGACATGCGAAGGCCACGTCATGGCATCGCGGCAGGCCATGGAAAACAGGCTGTCGCTGAGGTCGAAGATCAATCCAGTCTCTTCCGCCAGGGGAATGAATTCGCCGGGAGAAACGAACCGCCCAGGAGATGTTTCCCAGCGCGCCAATGCCTCGTAGCCGACGACCTGCTTGGTCTTCAGGTCGACCAGAGGCTGATAGTGGGGAACGATGGCCTTCTCGCGGATCGCGGATTTCAGATCCGCCTCCATCTGCAAGCGCTTGCGGATTTCGTTCTCCATCGCCGGCGCGAAGGCTTGCGTTACGTTTCGCCCCTGCTTCTTGGCGACATACATGGCGCATTCGGCGGCCCGCACCAGCGTCTGCAACTCGTTGGCATCGTCAGGCCAAATGGCATAGCCGACACTTGCGCCAATCTCGACAGTCGTACCCCATGCATGGATCGGCTGACCAATCGCCTTCACGATCCTTTTGGCGTACGACGCGGAACCCGAAATGCCAACGCCTCTGGCCACGATGAGAAACCGGTCCGCACCAAGGTGGAAGACCTGATCTTCGTTCTGCAAACGCGAGAGATGTTCACCGATACGCTTGAGAACGGCATCTCCGGCCATTTGACCGAGATTATCGTTCACCGCTTTCAGGCCACTCAGGTCGATGCTGTAGGCTGCGATCTTCTCGTCGCTCGATTCCGTCTTCAACAAAGCATCGGCACTGGCATCTAGCATGCGGCGATTGGGCAAGCCTGTGAGGTAGTCGTGACGGGCGGCCGCATGGATCATTTGCTCCGCAGCAAGCCGACGGGCGACCTCAACCGACAAGTCTTTCACGCGGACAATGGAGTAGACCAGCCCCAGGGCGCCAGCGATGATCAAGGCCGTCAAGACCTCATCGATTTGGGAGCCCTCATACGCGCGAAACAGGTGATCGAGAGCTTCATGTGCATTGGTCGCCAAGGCAACGCCGAAGATGACCAGGAAGGCGACCAACCAGGCGATGATTTCCAGAAGCGGTCGATTGCGAAAATGGAACATGAAACCTTCCAACAGAGAAGACAGCTTCATGCTACCTGGAGCAGAGACCTGCATCGGCCTCACAGTGAACACCCGCCCCACGGCTGCCACCACGGCCACCGTCGCGCGAACTTTAACTGCCGCTAAATTTAAAGAATATTCATGAACGAAATGCTAATCCTAATATTAGCGAAGACTGATTGTCGCTATTTGACCAGCGAATGCGCAGCGACCCGCAACGGCGTGCTCGCATGGTTGATATTCAGTCCTCGCGTCGGGCTACCTTTGTAGGAGGCTATCCTTGGGATACTCCGGCCAATTCTCAAAACTGCGGCACGAAATGTCGAACGACCGATCTTGGTTCGCTGGCCCTGTCACACCCTAGTCGGCTGGCAGGTAGGCGGAGCCATCCTCGGCCCTGGCCGGATTTAGAACATACTTTCCCTCCTCCGGCACGGCAACTCGATCGAAATCGCGGGCAAGCGTCTGCAGCGCGGCCCGCATCGCGTCGCCCTGCATCGCCAGGCCGTGGCCAGTTATGACAAGCTCGGGCGCAAGCGACGACAGCAACTGGACGGAGGAGCGGGATGCATCCCAGTCGATGGTGAAGTACTGCGGCGGTCCGTGAATCTCGGTCGTCTGCATTGCCACCGCATAGGCCGATTCGGCCTTGGTCGTGATGAAGGCATCTCCAGCGATGAGTGTACGATCCGACTGGCGCCACAATGAGACATGCCCTGGCGCATGGCCAGGCGTGTGCAACCATTTCCAGCCCGTCATGAAGGGAAGGCTTCCATCCTCCGGCAGCGCCTTCAGCCGCCCAGAAACGTCAACAGGCTTCGTCGGATAAAACCCGGACAGGCTCGCCATCAGGCCGCCGCCGACAGAGGGATCACCGGGTGGATAGGATGCCTGACCGTTGAGATAGGGATGTTCCAGCTTGTGGGCATAGATCGGGACGCTCCACTCCTCTGCAAGGTCCTCGAGCCCTCCGACATGATCGAAATGGCCATGGGTGAGGATGATCGCGGCTGGCCGCGCACTGACACCGAAGCGCTCGGCCGCGGCTTTTTTGATCACACCGTTGGTTCCCGGCACGCCGGTATCCACCAGAACCCAGTTACGGTCGCCCGCACCCGGGAGGCCAATAAGGATCACATTGACCAGGATGGTGCGGAAGTAGGCGATGTCGGGTGCGACTTCGCGCGTTCCGTCGTCACGATCATTCTCGACGGCCCGTGCATCGCTGCCAAGTTCTATCTGCGTCATCGCCATTTCCTCGTAAACGCTCTGCACCTGTAGAGCAGCGTTGCCGCTGTTCTATGTTCAATAGAAACCGATCCATTTGGTTCCGGTTTTACAGACGAAGGCCCAAAACAGCCTAAGATGTCGCAAGGTCTGCCTCGACGGCCGCCGCGAACACACCGGCCTGCCGCAGTGGCGGCAGCAGCCTTGATCAGCGGTTCATCCACCGCGAAGATCGGGTAGTAGCCGGCCGCAGCAACGCATTTTTCCAATTCGATGCCGAAGCACGATGACGCTCCGATGACGACCGCAACGCCTTTTCTGTCCTTGGAAGCGACGACCCCGGCCTCCCGCGCTATGGTTTCAGGACGACCTTGATGCAGCCGTCGTGTTTGTCCCGGAACATCTTGTAGAAGTCGGGCCCATCCTCGAGCGAGCCGGTATGGGTAATGACAAAGGATGGATCGATCTCGCCTTTCTGGATACGCTCCATCAGCATCGGCAGGTAATGCTGCACCGGCGTCTGCGCCATCTTGAAAGTCAGGCCGCGGTTGACGGCTGATCCCATCGGGATCTTGTCCAGGAAACCGCCGTAGACGCCGACGATCGAAACAGTGCCGAAATTCCGGCAGCAATGGATCGCCTGGCGAAGCACATGCGGCCGATCCGTGCCCATGAAGGTGGCGACCTTGATCCGGTCGATACGAGAATCCCAGCTCGCCGCCGCATCGGCTTCGGTTCCGACCGCATCGATGCATGCATCGGCGCCCCTGCCGTTGGTCAGCTCCATGATCCTGTCGTAGATGTCCTTGTCCATGTAATCGAGCGTGATCGCCCCGGAGGAGGCAGCAAGCGCCAGGCGCTCCGGCACGGTATCGATCGCGATGACCCGTTCGGCACCGAGAATGAAGGCGGACTTGATCGCCATCTGCCCCACCGGACCGCAGCCCCATATGGCAATCGTATCCCCCGGCTGAATGTTGCAGAATTCGGCGGCCATGTAGCCCGTCGGGAAGATGTCGGACAGGAACAGCACCTGCTCGTCGGTCAGGTCGCTCGGCACCTTGATCGGTCCGACGTCGGCGTAGGGAACGCGCAGATATTCCGCCTGCCCGCCCGCATATCCGCCGAGCAGGTGCGAGTAGCCGAACAGGCCGGCTGGCGAATTGCCCCACATCTTCTTGACCTTGTCCGGATTGGGATTGCTCCGCTCGCAGCCGGAGAAGAAGCCGCGCTTGCAGAAGAAGCATTCGCCGCAGGAAATGGTGAAGGGCACGACGACCCTGTCGCCCACCTTGAGGTTCTTGTTGTCCTTGCCGACCTCCACGACCTCGCCCATGGTTTCGTGGCCCATGACGTCGCCGCTATGCATATCGGGCATGACGCCATCATAGAGATGAAGATCCGATCCGCAGATCGCACATGCCGTCACCTTGATGATGGCGTCGCGTCCGTCCTGGATCTGCGGATCAGGAACGCTCTCGCAGCGAATGTCGTGTTTTCCGTGCCAGGTTAATGCTTTCACGTCTGGATCCTTTCAAAGACCGTATCGGATTGGTCGAACCGATCACCGCAACGCGCCAGTTGTCGCCGTCGCTGGCGTCTCGGTTGCCGCCGCTTGGAGGCAAGCTCGCACGTTGAGGAACCTCGTTTTACGACCATTGTTCCCACAAACAGCGGGCTGCATCGTTCATTGATGGGCTGATGTCCCGCCAACCTCACCCGCGCATCGCCGGCGAGCTGGACTATGCCGTTGATCGAACGCGCACTCCCACCCGGCAGATCCTGCTGGGTGGGAGTGCGCCAATTACTTCGCTGCGGTCTGGTCGAAACGGGAATCCGGCGGCCGCTGCCTGTCGAGTTCCCGGTCGATGGTTTCCTCGGAGCCCTCTGCAGGGTCTTCGCTCGCCTGGTCGGCACTCTCTTGCAATGGTTCCCCGGCCGAAGAACGAGCCTCGCCGTCATCGGCGTCGTTCCAGTGGTCTTCGTGACGACCGTCTGGCCGGCCATTGTTTTCCCAGAGATAATAAGCCCGTTCACGCCGTTCTTGTTCGTTATCCATGCGACTTGTCCTCGATTGTGTAAGTCCAGCGGAGAACTTGCGTGGGAGCGAGCGGTTCCACCACGGTGCGGCAACGTGCCAAGCTGAGGCTGCATCCCACGTCGACCGCTTCAAGCAGCATCGCCCGGCGCAGGTCGAGATTTCGCCTTGCCGCTAGCCCCAAAAAAGCCCGCCTCCGCGAAGGCGGAGCCGGGGTAGACATTTGGCAATCCTCGGGCGTCAGGCGGAAGGCAGTCGTGGGAGCGGCGCTCTTACTCGCCTCGCCGGCGTCAATGGCGGCCGACACTCGATTCCGCGGTAGCTTCACCGACGGAGAACGCCCGCGACAGCGGGACCAGCTGCCAGAGTGCGGAGAGACCGACCAGGACATAGACGATGGTTGAAAGCATGCTGTCCTGGCCACCGGAGATGGTCGCCACGAGGTCGGTGTTCGAAACGCCGACCAGCAGCCAGTTGATGCCGCCGACGATGATGAGAAGCAAGGTGATAAGGTTGACGTATCTCATGGTTTTCTCCGTTGTTCCACGTCGAGCCAACTTGTCTGCTCCAACGAAGTTCCGCGCGCCGTCGCGTAGCCTGACCACAAACCGCCGAGGAATTCAGACATCGACATGCATGGCCGTCGCCAACGAAAGCGCCTTGAAGTCCTCCTGGCACTTGAAAAAGCTGGATTCACGGAACGGCGAGACGACCGAAGAGTATGAAAGAAGGGCGGCCTGCCCAAAATCCGATTAGCCTGTAAATAACCTCGTTGGGTCCCGAATATCAGTCGAGCGGTTTGTAGGCGATGACGTCCATCTCGACCTTGACGTCGACCATCATCGGCGACTGTACCGTGGAGCGTGCCGGCGGATGATCGATGAAGTGCTTCTGGAAGACGGCGTTGAAGCTGGAGAAATCGCGGGCATCGTCGAGCCAGACGTTGACCTTGACCACATGCTCGAGCGTGCAGTCGGCGAGCGCCAGCACCGATTTGATGTTGGCGATCACCTGCTCCGTCTGGGCAACGATATTGCCGACGATGACCTCGCCATCGACCGTCGGCACCTGACCCGAGACGTAGACGAAATCGCCGGCGCGCACGGCCTTGGCGAAAGGCCGGCGCTGGCCGCCCGCCTGGGCATCGGCGACATCGTAACGGATGAGATTTTTGCTGGTCATGGGGCGATTTCCTCTCTTCTGTGCATTTGCGGACGCAAGCCGCCGCGAATTCGTCTCAAGTTGCTTCAGGACCTGTCCTGGACGAAATGCCCGGGCGACACTTGCCGATAGATGCGCTTCGGCACGACATAATCGTAGGGGCGGATGGCGCTCTTTATCTCTTCGGTCAGCGGCAGAGGCACGGTCTGGCCTCGGCGTGCCGGATCGGGAATCGGCACTGCGGAGATCAGGCGCCGCGTATAGGCATGCTGCGGATTATCGAAGATATCGGCGCGCGGACCGATTTCGACGATCTCGCCGAGAAACATCACCGCGACGCGATGGCTCATCCGTTCCACCACGGCCATGTCGTGACTGATGAAGAGATAGGCAAGGCCGTGCTTTTCCTGCAGTTCGAGCAACAGGTTGGAGACCTGCGCCTTGACCGTGACGTCGAGCGCGGAGACGGCTTCGTCGGCGACGATGAATTTCGGATTGAGCGCCAGCGCGCGGGCGATCGATATGCGCTGCCGCTGACCGCCGGAGAATTCGTGCGGGTGGCGGTCCGCCATCGCCGCCGATAGACCGACCTGTTCCAGCAGTTCGACAACCCGCGCCTTGGCATCCCGTCGGCCCATCAGGCCATGGGCAAGGATCGGTTCGGCGATTGCCGAGCCCACGGTAATACGCGGATTGAGCGAGGCGAAGGGGTCCTGAAAGATCATCTGCGAGGTGCGCCGCATGGTGCGCAGTTCGCGGGTGCCTGCTTTCGTCACATCCTGGCCACCAATCTCAATCGAGCCGGCGGACGGGTTTATAAGCCGGATGATGGCCCGGCCGGTCGTCGACTTGCCGCAACCGGACTCGCCGACCAGCGACAGCGTTTCGCCCGGGCGAAGATCGAAGGATACGTCTTCGACCGCATGGACGCGGCCAGTCGGCAGGTCGAAGCGGACGGAGAGATTGCTGACCTTGAGGATCGGCTCGACGCTCATCGCGACGGCAGACATCTCGCGGCCATCGACGGCCACACCGGTCGATGCATCCACCTCTGGAAAGCGCTTCGGCGCGACCGCAGCACCCATGGTGCCCAAGCGCGGGATCGAGGCAAGCAGCGCCTTGGTGTAGATCGCCTTCGGCGCGGCAAAGATGTCCTCAGTCTTGCCGGTCTCGATCATGTCGCCACGGAACATCACCACGGTTCGATCGGCAACTTCGGCCACGACACCCATGTCATGGGTGATGAACAGCACGCCCATGTTTTCCTCACGCTGCAATTCACGCAGCAGATGAAGGATTTCCGCCTGGATCGTCACGTCGAGCGCCGTCGTCGGCTCGTCGGCGATCAACAGCTTCGGTCGACAGGCAAGCGCCATGGCGATCATCACCCGCTGGCGCATGCCGCCGGAGAATTTGTGCGGATATTCGTGCAGGCGTGTCTTTGCCGCCGGAATGCGCACACGCTCCATCAGCCGCACGGTCTCCGCTTCGGCCTCTGCCCACGACAGGCCCCGATGCAGGATAAGCGCTTCTGCAATCTGGTTGCCGATGGTGAACACCGGATTGAGCGACGTCATCGGCTCCTGGAAGATCATC
>Ga0070670_100000758_pt1 | contig 25053 bp, 18 predicted proteins | sample KBSS63metaG_FD_64665 | JGI IMG/M metagenome (GOLD analysis project Ga0070670, IMG submission 64665) | Switchgrass rhizosphere microbial communities from Kellogg Biological Station, Michigan, USA - KBS S6-3 metaG | ecosystem: Host-associated > Plants > Roots > Rhizosphere > Soil ... | reverse complement strand
CGCCGTGCAGACGATCAACCGCGACCAGACGCAACTGGACCTCTGGCGCGTCGACCGGGCGACCGGCCGCGCGTCGAAGCTGCTCACCGACACCGACGACGCGTGGGTCTCACAGAAGGAGATCCAGTTCCTCCCCGACGGCGGCTTCCTCGCCTCGTCCGAGAAGACGGGCTACACACATCTCTATCGCCACGGGCCGGACGGCGCGCTTCGCAACGCCGTGACGAAGGGAGACTGGTCGGTGCGCGCCGGACGGTTCTCGGGAGCGGCGCGGAAGTCCGCCGGCGCGGACGGAGCGCACGCCGTCGTGTACTTCAGCGCGACCGAGAAGTCGCCGCTCGAGCGCCACCTGTACCGGATCGGCCTCGACGGCACGGGCATGAAGCGCCTGACCCGCGAAGACGGGACGCACCGCGTCGAGTTCTCGCCGGACCTGCGCTTCTACGTCGACGACTACTCGAGTCGGGACACCCCTCCGTCGCTCCGCATCTTCGCGGCCGACGGAACCGAGCGGAGCGTCATCGCGGCTCCGTCCGAGCTGCCGTCGCGTCTCGGCCTCGCGAAGAAGGAGATCCTCACGATCCCGGCGTCCGACGGGTTCCCGCTGCCGGCGAGCATCCTGCGGTCCGCCGACTTCGACGCCTCGACGAAGCACCCCGTGCTGCTCCACGTCTACGGCGGCCCGGGAGCGCCGATGGTCCAGGACCGGTGGGACCGGGACCGCTTCTTCGACGAGATCCTCGTCCGCCGCGGATACGTCGTCGTCTCGGTCGATCCCCGCAGCGCGACCGGCCAGTCCAAGACGCTCGAGAGGCTCGTCGCGGGTCACCTGATGAGCGACCTCGAGCTCAACGACCTGGTCGCGGGCGTGAAGTGGCTGAAGGCGCAGCCGTGGGCCGACGGCGCGCGGTTCGGGATCTGGGGCTGGAGCGGCGGCGGCTCGTACACGCTCCTCGCCCTGACGCGGTCGGACGAGTTCGCGGCGGGCATCTCCGGCGCTCCGGTCACGGACTGGAGCTTCTACGACTCGAAGTTCGGCGAGTCCGTCATGCGCACGCGCGAGACGAATCCGCAGGGTTACGCGCAGACGTCGTTCGTCGCGCGCGCGAAGGACCTGCACGGGCGGCTGCTCCTCATCTTCGGAACCTACGACGACAACGTCCATCCGCAGAACGAGTACGCGTTCATGGACGCGCTGATCTCCGCGGGCAAGCCGTTCGACGTGATGACCTACCCCATGCGCAAGCACGGGTTCGCGGACAAGGCCTCCCAGATCCACCGCGCGAACAAGATGATCGAGTTCTGGGAGAGGTGGGTGCCGGCGAACACGACGCGATGACCGACTTGTCATTCCGAGGAGCGTCGCGCCGCGGAACGGCGCGCTCGAAACCGCTGCGAGGGACCCCTTTCGGAGCCGCTGCATCGCGCAAAAAGGGGTCCCTCGCTGCGCTCGGGATGACAGGATCACTGCTCCTGCTCGCGCCCACGGCTCTCTCCGCCTCCCCCGAGCCCCGTCCCCTCACCGCCGAGTGGATCGCGAGCGAGGAGGCCGACGCGATCGGCCGCGTCCCGCGCGCGGCCTGGACCGCCCGCGGAGAGGTCCTGCTGCTCAACGACCTCGCGCAGCGCGACGAGCGGACGCTCGAGCTCGTCGACCCGGCGACGGGCGATCGCCGCCGCCTGTTCGACCCGCGCGCCGCGCTCGACTCGCTGCGGAAGCTGGGCGCGGACGGGGTGCCTGAGGCGCTGCCCTGGCCCGAGTCTCTCGATTCCGCCGGCGACACCGGCGTCTACGCGTTCGGCGGCGACGTCTACGCGCTCGGAGTCCATACCGGCCGCTTCGAGCGGCTCACGCGCACGCCGCAGCCGGAGTCGATCCCGCGCCTCTCTCCGGACGGCCGGCGCGTCTCGTTCGTCCGCGAGCGCGACCTCTGGGTGCTCGACCGCACGACCGGCGCCGAGACGCGCCTGACGCAGGACGGCAGCGCGACCCTCGGCAACGGTGTGCCGTCGTTCGTCTACTGGGAGGAGATCCTGCACCACGCCGACGCGGCGTACTGGTGGTCCCCGGACTCGCGCTCGATCGCGTTTCTCAGGAGCGACGACGCGCCGGTCGACGAGGAGATCTTCACCTCGTTTCGACCCGCCGTGCCGGAGGTGATCTCCCAGCGTTATCCGCGGGCGGGACGGCCCAGCCCGATCGTGCGGCTCGGGATCGTCGACGCCGCGACCGGGCAGACCGCGTGGATGGACCCGGGAGCGGCGTTCGAGTGGATCCTCGGCGTGACCTGGACGCCCGACGGCTCCCGCGCCGCCGTGCAGACGACGAACCGCTCGCAGGACCGCCTGGATCTCTGGACGGTGCGGACACCCTCGGGCAACGGCGCGACCGAGCTCGTCCTCACCGAGACGGATCCGGCGTGGGTGAACCAGAAGGAGGTCGCATTCCTCGCGGGCGGCCGGGAGCTGCTCGTTTCGTCCGAGCGCACCGGCTGGACGCACCTCTACCGTTATGCGCTGAATGGGGTCGGGGTTGGGGAGCCGGCCAAGGGCGCCCGCCTCGTCAACGCGGTGACGCAGGGGCCGTGGTCGGTGCGCGGCCCGGGCGCGTTCTACGGCGCGCCGCTCGGCTCGGCGTTCGTGGACGACGGGGATCGATGGATCTACTTCACGGGGAGGGCGGCTTCGCCGCGCGAGCGCCAGCTCTACCGCGTCCGGCCGGATGGCGGAGGAATGAGTCGCGTGTCCACCGAGCCGGGAACCCACACGGTGCGCTTCTCGCCGGACTTCCGCTTCTACCTCGACACGCACTCGAGTCACGACACGCCGCCGTCGCTCTCGATCCACGCGGCGGACGGGCGGCTCGTCAAGGTGCTGTCCCCTTCCCGCACGCGCGCGCTCGCGCCGTTCTGGCTGACGCCGCCGGAGCTCTCGACGATTCCCGCCGAGGACGGGTTCCCGCTGCCGGCGCGCATCGTCAAGCCGCCCGATTTCGAGGCCTCGAAGAGGCACCCCGTCATCCTGCGCGTCTACGGGGGGCCGGGAGTGCCGATCGTGCAGGACGAGTGGGACCGCGGCTTCCTCTTCGACCGTCTCCTCGCGCAGGAGGGCTGGGTCGTCGTCTCCGTGGACCCGCGCAGCGCGACGGGCGAGAGCAAGACGCTCGAGAACGCCGCGCTGAAGAACCTCTGGAGCGACGCCGCCCTGTCGGACCTTCTCGCCGCCGTGCGCTGGCTCAAGGCGCAGACCTGGGCGGATCCGGCGCGCTTCGGCATCTGGGGCCGCAGCGGCGGCGGCGCTTTCACGCTGGTGGCCCTGACGCGCTCACGGGAGTTCGCGGCCGGGATCTCCGTCGCGCCGGTGACCGACTGGCGCTACTACGACAGCAAGGCGACCGAGGCGTACATGAAGACGCCGGAGGAGAACCCGGAGGGATACGAGCGCGCCTCGGTGGTCCCGCGCGCGAAGGACCTGCACGGCCGCCTGCTCCTCGCCTTCGGCACCGGCGACGACAACGTCCACCCGCAGAACGAGTGGGCGTTCATCGACGCGCTCGTCGCCGCGGGGAAGCCGTTCGACCTCATGCTCTACCCGATGCGCAAGCACGGCATCGACGACCGCCCCGCCCGGCGGCACCTGATGGAGACGATGCGGGAGTTCTGGAAGAGGTGGCTGGGAGAGGGACATATTAGCAGCAGCTAATATGTCGCGTCATCCGGGGCGGCATCGACGACGCTTCGACTCAGGGACCCTCGACGCGATGCTCCGCGGTATGACGGCGCGCTGGCGCGCGCAGAGTCACTCGTACCGCAGCGCCTCGATCGGATCCAGGCGGGACGCCTTCACCGCCGGGTAGAGCCCGAAGAAGATCCCGACGCTCATCGAGACGAGCAGCCCGACCAGGACCGACCAGAGCGGCGTCTCCGCCGGCAGAGCGGAGAACATCAGCTTGATCAGCGCCGGCACCGCGAAGCCGACCACGACGCCGATCACTCCGCCGAGCAGCGCGAGGGTCGTCGCCTCCGTCAGGAACTGGAGGACGATGTCCCGGCGAAACGCGCCGACCGCCTTGCGCACGCCGATCTCGCGCGTCCGCTCCGTCACCGACACGAGCATGATGTTCATGACTCCGACGCCGCCGATCAGGAGCGAGATCATCGCGATGAAGATCATCGCGCCGGTGATGCCGCGCGTGATCCCCTGGAAGCTCTCGATCATCTGGTCCGGCGTCATGATGTAGAAGTCGTCTTCCTTGTCGAACGGGACGTGGCGCCGGACGCGCAGGAGCGCCCTGCCCTTCTCGATCACGGTCTGCACCTGGTCGGGCCGGTACGGCACGGTCGCGATGTGGATCGTGTCGCCGCCGCTCACCTTGATCTGCGGGAACTGGTGGTCGAACGTCGAGAACGGGACGATGAACCACTGGTTGTTCGAGCCGCCGAAGAACCCGCCCTTGTCTTCCATGACCCCGACGACCGTGTACTTCCACCCGTTCATCTCGACCGTCTTGTCGAGCGGGCTCTCCCGGGGGAAGAGCGCCTTCTGGACGTCCGTGCCGATGACCGCCACGGGCGACGCGTGCTCGATGTCGGACTCGGTGATGAAGCGTCCCTGGTCGACGAAGTGGTTGTTCGCGAGGGCGTAGTCCGGATACGCGCCGACGACGATCGGGGCGTTCGACTCGCGGTCCCGGTACTTCAGCAACGGAGTGGTCCCGTCGAAGAGATACCGCTCCGGCGACACGCCGCGGATCTCCGGGATCTGCGCCTTCAACGCGAGGGCATCCTCGAGCGTCAGGTCCTTGCGGTTCCGCTCCAGCTGGGATCGGTGGCCCGGCCCGAAGCGATTCGAGAACTTCTGGAACTGGACGAGCGTGGCGCCGTACGCCTGGAAGCTGCGGACCATGTTGTTGTTGAACCCGGTGACGATCGAGACCATCGCGATGACCGTGGCAACTCCGACGACGATGCCGAGCACGGTCAGCGAGGCGCGCAGCTTGTGCGCGCGCACCGCGAGCATCGCGAAGCGGATGTTCTCGCCGAAGCCGCGGCGGAGATGGGAGAAGAGGTGGGACACGATCCCGTCCTACTCGTATCTCAGGGCTTCGACCGGCGGCAGCTTGCTCGCCTGGTTCGACGGGATCCAGCCGGCCATGACGCCGGCGATCGTGGCGACGGCCACGCCGAGCACGATGAACGACGGCTTCACCTGCGCCGGAAAGACCTGCCGGACCGCCATCGCGATGCCGGCGCCCACGATGACGCCGATCACGCCGCCCACCGCCGAGAGCAGCGCCGCCTCCAGGAGGAACTGACGGCGGATGTCGCGGCGCCGGGCGCCGAGCGCGCGGCGGACTCCGATCTCCTTGGTCCGCTCGACGACGGACACGAACATGATGTTCGCGATGACGATCGCGCCGACCACGAGGGAGATGCCCGATATGAAGGTCATCAGGAGGAAGAGCCCCTGGGAGATGGTGCGCCAGAGAGACTGGAGCAGGTCCGCCGTGACGAGGCCGAACGGGTCGTCGTCCTTGTATCCGGTCCGGCGCAGGGAGCGCAGGATGGTGCGGACCTCGTCCGTGGTCGCCGCGACCCCCTCCACACCCGCGCGGGGCTTGATGAAGATGTCGATGTCGTCCTTCGGCGCGACGTGCTTCTGGAACAGCGTCAGGGGTATGTAGACGACGTTGTCCTGGCTCTGGCCCATCACCGAGCCGAGCTTGGCGATCGTTCCGATGACCTTGACGGGATAACCCGCGATCTTGATCGTGCGTCCGACCGGATCCTGGTTCGGGAACAGCTCGTCCTGGACGTCCCAGCCGATGACGGCCACCGGCGAGGACTGGTCGTACTCCGCTTGCGTGAAGTAGCGGCCGGTGCTGATGTCGAAGCTCATCGCCTCGCCCATGTTCGGGGTGTGGCCCTGGACCTCGACCTCGGGCAGCTCGCGGTCCCCGTACTTGACCTGCTTCCGGCGTTCGCCCTTCGCGCCGACCTGCGCGCACTGGCGGCACTCGCGCCGCACGACCTCCATGTCCGTCAGGGTCAGGTCCCGGCGCTTGCGCGCGGCCAGCCACTCCTCGCGGCTGGTGATGATCCCGTATTTCGAGAAGATCACGATGTCGGGGTTCAGCCCGATCACCTTGTCCTTCACGTAGGAGTTCAGCCCCGAGATGACCGAGACGACGCCGACGACGGTCGCGACGCCGATGATGACGCCGAGCAGGGTCAGGAACGCGCGGAGCTTGTGCCGCGTCAGCGCGGCGGAGGAGACCCGGAAGAGCTCCGAGGTCGTCATGCCTTCTTCGGCTCGCCCTTCTTGTCGCCGCCTTCCTTCTCGATGAGGACCTTGTCGCCCTCCTTGACCTGGCGGAGCACCTTGAACGGGCCGGTGACGATCTCCTGGCCCGGCTTCGGGCCGTCGACGGCCTCGATCATCAGCTCGCCGGCGATTCCGGTCTTCACCTTCACGAAGTCGAGCTTGCCGTCCTTGATCGTGTAGACGCCCTCTTCCGTCTCGGGACGGCCGGCGGAGGCCGACTTGTCCTTCTTCTCCATGTCGCGGACGACGAGCGCCTGGATCGGAATCGCGGTGGCGCCGTCGCGGTGGCCGGTCACGATGTCCGCTGTCACCGAGAAGCCCGGGCGGATCGTGTCGGGAGGGTTCTCCATGCGGATCTTCACCTTGAAGTTGATCGCCTCGGAGTTCGCGACCAGCGCGAGCAGATCGGGGTCGTTCTTCGGGACCGGCGAGGAGCCGACCTCCGTCACCGTCCCCTCGAACTTCTTGTTCGGATACGCGTCGATCGAGAGCGTCGCCTTCTGGCCGACCTTGACCTGCGGAACGGACGTCTCGTCGACCATCATCACCGCCTCGACGGAGCCCATGTCGGAGACCGTCATGAGCTGCGTGCCGGCGTTGTTCATGGTGCCGATGACGGTGACCTCGCCCTCCTTGATCGGAAGCGAGGTCACGACTCCCTCGAGCGGCGCCGTCACGGTCGTCTTCGAGAGCGAGTCGCGGCTGGCCGCCAGGTCCGCCATCGTCGAGTTCATCCGTTCCTCGGTGGCGGCGAGGTTGGCCTTCGACGTCTCGAGCGTCGACTTCGCCTTCTGGTAGTCGGCCTCGGCGAGGATGTGGCCCTGGAAGTTCTGCTTCGCGCGCTCGTAGTCGAACTCCGCCTGCGCGGCGGTGGATTTCGCGGCGTCGAGGTCGTGGCGCATCGCGGCGAGGCTCGCCTCGCGGCCCTGCGCCTGGGCGGCGAGCTGCGCGCGGTCGATCTGGAGGAGAAGCTGGCCCTTCTTGACGTGATCGCCCTCTTTCACCGCCAGGTTGACGATCTGGCCCATCACGAGGGCCGACATGTCGACCTTCCGCTGGGCCTGGATCTTCCCGTTCGCCGTCACCTTCGAGACCAGGTCGATCTTCTCGACCTTCGCCGTGGTCACGCGCGGCACGTTCTTGTCCCGGCCCCGGATCAGCCCGGTCAGGACGACGACAGCGGCGACGCCAAGGACCGCCCCGCCGATGATTTTGGTCTTCTTCGACATGCCCTCAACCCTCCCCGAAGCCGGATGCCAGTGGATGCGCGGCGTAATCCCTTCTACGAACGGGGGGTGGGAAAGTTCATTCCCGGACAGGCCGCCCGGCGGCCCGGATCCGCGGAGGGCATTGAAATACAAGAGGTTTTTGGTTAGCCTCTCGCCCCCTGCGCCCATAGCTCAACTGGATAGAGCGTCTGACTACGGATCAGGAGGTTGGGGGTTCAAGTCCTCCTGGGCGCACCAACAAGCCGACCGGACCTCGTGTTTACAGACGCCGACACCCACTTCATGCGCGAGGCCCTCGCCTTCGCCCGGATCGCCTATGCCGAGCAGGAGGTGCCGATCGGGGCCGTGGTCACGCTCGGCGGACGGATCATCGGCCGCGGGCGCAACCGGCGCGAGCGCCTCGCCGACCCGACCCACCACGCCGAGATCGAGGCGATCCGCGAGGCGGCCGCCTCCCTGGGCACCTGGCGCCTGGAGGGCGCCGACCTCTTCGCGACCCTCGAGCCCTGCCCGATGTGCGCGGGCGCGGCGGTCAACGCCCGCGTTCGCCGGATCGTCTTCGCCTGCACCGACCCGAAGGCGGGCTACTGCGGCACCCTCGGCAACATCCCGCGGGACGAGCGCCTCAACCACCGTCCCGCCGTCGAGGGAGGCCTTTTGGCCGAGGAGTCGGCGGAGATGCTCCGGACGTTCTTCCAGGCGCGGCGCTGACCCGCCCCCGGGCTTCCCGGCGCGGCGCCGACCGGCCGGATCCTACGCCGGCTGGTAGAGCTGGATGAGGTTCCCGCACGTGTCCGAGAGGATCGCGATCGTCACGGGCCCGGCCGGGGTCGGCTCCCGGGTGAACGCGACTCCCTGCTTCTTGAGCCGGTCGAACTCCGCGGCCACGTCAGAGACCTCGAACGCCGCGATCGGGATGCCGTCCGAGAACATCGCCTCCTGAAACGCCTTCGCCGCCGGATGGGCGCCGGGCTCCAGGGCGAGCTCCACGTCGCCGGGCCCCTCGGGCGAGACCACCGTGATCCAGCGGTACTCGCCGACCGGCAGGTCGAGCTTCTTTCGAAATCCGAGCACCTCCGTGTAGAAACGGAGGGCCCTCGCCTGATCCGCCACCATGACGCTCGTGAGCTTGATCCGCATCGGCACCTCCTCGTGAGTGCGTGAGGAGTCTGTCAGAGCGAGCCCGGCGCCGCTTCTCCAGAATTGCGAAATGCCGACGGCGGCAGGCGCGCCATCAGCGAGAGGCAGCCGGGGAAGAGATCGCGCGGCGCGCGGCCCGGAACGCTCACCATCGAGCGCGCGCGGCGGCGATAGCTCGAGGGCGGCTCTCCGACGCGCCGCGCGAAGAGATCGCTGAAGCTTCCCAGGCTCGAGAAGCCGACCTCCATGCAGACGTCCGTCACCGACAGCCGTCCCTCGGCGAGCAGGAGCCGCGCGCGATCCAGGCGCGAGCGCGTGCGGAGACGGTGCGGCGTGAGGCCGAACACGGCCTCGAACTGGCGGATGAAGTGGTACGGCGAGATGCCCGCGCCGCGCGCGACGTCCGCGACGGACGGCGAGGCGTCGGGCTCCGGATCGCCCTGCAGGAGGTCGCGGGCGCGGCAGAGCCGCCGGAAGACGTCGGGCGCGAGCAGCACCCGTCGAGTCTAAGCCCGCCGCGCGGACCGCGGAACGGCCGCGCGTGTAACATCGCGCGCTACCGAGGAGGCCTGGTCATGAGAGCTCCCCTTCGCATCGCGTGCATCGGCATCGCAGTGGGCTCGCTCGCGGCCGCCGGCCGCGCCCAGCAGACGCCCGACACCTACGGAACGGCGGTGGAGTCCTACGTGCGCGTGCCCGCCGTGGCATTCCAGCCGTATCGCGGCGTCGACGGTCCGGTTTACACGACCGGGGACGGGATATCCGGGCTGGTCGCTCGCTACGGATCGGGGAACTCGTTCTTCACGGCACCGCTGAACCTACCGGCGGGCGCCCTCATCACGTCGATCGAGTTCGATTACTGCGATCAGAACGCGGCGTCGAACCGCTCCTTTCTGAAGCTCGTCGTGACGTCGTGGTCCGGCAACGTCGTCGCCACGACGCCCTTCCTCGAATCCGTCTACAACCCGTCGTGCGGATATCAGGCTCTCGACGTGACGTCGTCGAACATCATCGTCGACAACTACTACAACGCGTTCAACCTTTTTTTCTACCACAACATCGGGGACGGCTCGGAGTCGATCACCGGGGCGATGGTCGGGTACAAGCTGCAGGTCAGCGCGCCGCCCGGCTCGCCGACGTTCAACGACGTCCCCACGAATCATCCGTTCTTCCAGTACATCGAAGCGCTGTCGAAGTCCGGGATCACCGGTGGGTGCGGCTCGGGCAACTACTGCCCGGACAATCCGGTCACGCGCGGGCAGATGGCGGTGTTCCTCGCGAAGGCACTCGGGCTGGCTTTCCCGTAGCGGGGAGCGTCGAGAGCGTCGAGAGCGCCCGGTTCAGCTCCAGAACTCGTCTTCGGTCTGCTGATCGCCCTGGAACTGCCAGAACACGGAGGCCTTGCCGTCTTCGATGGTCCACGCGTGCACCTGGGGCGACGACCACTCCCGGTTGCCTCGCCGCGCGCTCTCGGTGACGAGGACGAGGACGCGGTTTTCGTTGGCGAGCATGTCGTCGATGCGGATCCGGAACGTTCCGCCCGAGAGCTCCTGGAAGTGCTGGAAGAACGCCAGGACCTGCTGGTGGCCGAGGTAGTTCCGGGAGAGCGGCCCGCGTCCCGGGACGTGCCACAGGATCCTCGGGTCGAGGACCCTGAGGACGGCCGGAATGTCGCCGCGCGCGAAGGCGGCGTACGCGCCTTCGATCAGCCGGCGATTCGTTTCGGCCCGCTCGACGGACGGACTGGACATCTTGGACGCGACTTCCCCGAACGCTCTACGCGGACGAAGGCTTCGGGATTACGCGGCCGGCGAGAAATTGGCGGAGAGGGTGGGATTTGAACCCACGAGACCCTTTCGGGCCTACCGGTTTTCGAGACCGGCCTGATCAACCACTCCAGCACCTCTCCGCGCCGGTGGGAGGCGCATCCTAGCGGATTTGGCGCGGGATTTCAGGCTCCGACGAAGCGGGTGCCGCGCGGCGCCGCGGCGCCCGGGACGGGCGGCCTACCAGTCGATCAACGGCGGCTTGGCTCCGTTTTTCCACGCCTCGTTGCCGATGGCCTCCGACGAGAGAGCCATCCAGCGGTCGCCGAACCTCTTCCAGCGGTCTCGCGTGATCCACAGGTTGTATGCGGGGGGCCGGCCTTCGGGAACGAACTCGAGCTTCTCTTCGATGACCGCAATCCAGCCGTCGCCGTCCGGTTCGACCGTGAGGACCGTGACGTCGAAGCGGGTCAGCCTGCCTCCGCCGCCCGGCGCCGAGATCTGATCCAGGAATTCGGCGCGGGTGAGCCTGCGGTCCCGGAGCTGTACGTAGAACTCCGGCGCCAGCATTCTGTCGAGCGTCGCCCGGTCGTGCTCGACGCGCGCTCTTCCCCACTGGCGATTCAGGTCGACGATGATCTCTCGAGCCTGGCTCGGCGAGGCGGGAGGCTGCGTCTCGCCGGCAGAGACCGGCGCCGGAGCCACCGTGGACAGGATCAGGACGGCGAGTGCCGGCCGCACGAGGCCGACGAATCGCCGGAAGTCCCCGGCCTGCTCCCGGCGGTCTCTCGATCGGCAGCCACCCATACGGATTCAGACTCGTACGGAGGCACGGCCCGAAAGATTCGGGAAGCAGTCGATACGCGCGCGCCCGCGTCCCTAAACCCCGACCCAAGGAATCCGTAATAATCCTCGGCCGGATGGAGAACGCGATCGAGCTGTCCCACGTGTCGAAGGCGTTCGGCCGCTTCCAGGCCGTCGACGATCTCTCCCTGCACGTTCCCCGCGGTTCGATGTTCGGGCTGCTCGGGCCGAACGGGGCCGGGAAGACCACGACCATCCGCATGATCATGGCCATCACGGCGCCGGACACCGGCTCGATCCAGATCCTCGGCCGTCCCATGGACCGCAAGACGCAGAACCAGATCGGCTACCTGCCCGAGGAGCGCGGCCTCTACCGGAAGATGAAGGTCATCGACCATCTCTACTTCCTCGCGGCCATCAAGGAGGTCTCGCGCGACACGGCGCGAAAGCGCATCGACGGCTGGCTCGAGAAGATGGAGCTGCGGCCCTGGCTCAACAAGAAGGTCGACGAGCTCTCGAAGGGAATGCAGCAGAAGGTGCAGTTCATCGCGACGATCGTCCACGACCCGGACATCCTGATCCTCGACGAGCCCTTCTCGGGACTCGACCCGATCAACGTCGCGCTCATGCGCGACTACTTCATCGACTTCCGCGCCCGCGGCAAGACGATCGTCTTCTGTACGCACGTCCTCGAGCAGGCCGAGAAGCTCTGCGACGAGATCACGCTGATGGCTCGCTCGAAGAAGATCCTCGAAGGCTCGTTGAAGGACCTCAAGCGGCGCAGCTCGGAGGGCCTCCTCCGGCTGAGCGCGAAGGCGACGGTGGCCGAGATCGGCGGCCTCCCCGGAGTCGCATCGGCGAAGGCGTTCGACGGACAGTACGTCGTGGAGCTCCAGAAGGGCGTCGCCCAGAGGGATTTTCTCAAGCAGGCGCTCGAGCGCTACGACGTGGAGGCCTTCTCCCAGAAGGAGCCCGACCTCGAGGAGATCTACATCGACGCGGTCCGCAACGCGGGCATCGAAGAGACGCGCACGATCGAATGAGGGTGACGAACGGATGAACTGGAAGAAGATTTTCGCGATCGTCCGCCGCGAGTACGTCGAGCGGGTCCGGACGAAGGCGTTCTGGATCGCGACGCTGCTGATCCCGATCCTGTTCCTCGGCTTCCTCGCGATCCAGATCTCGATCAGCCGGAAGACGGGCGGAGTCCGGAACATCGCGGTCGTCGACCTCACGGGGAACATGGAGAAGCCGCTCGCGGCCGAGCTCACCGCCATCGAGGCGAAGCAGACGAAAGAGGCCGAGGGACGCAAGGGACCGCACTGGAGCCTCGAGCCCCGGCCGGTCACCGGGAGCGTCGACGCCACGAAGGACGCGCTCCGCCGCGAAGTGCTCGCGAAGCGGATGAACGGCTATCTCGTCCTGGACGCGAAGCAGCTCGAGAACGGCGAGGCGGAGTACTTCTCGTCGACCGTCTCCGACTTCATCGCCCAGGTCCAGCTCCAGGACGCGATCCGGAACGTCTGGATGCGCCAGAAGATCCAGGCCCGCGGCCTCCCGCCGGATCTCGCGAACGAGCTCGAGCGCCGCATGAACATGAAGGTCTTCAAGGTGACCGAGAAGGGAACGGCCGAGGAGAAGGGCGCCGGGATCCTCGCGGTCCTGGTCTTCCTGATCCTCATGTATTCGACCTTCTTCATGTACGGCTACCAGGTCATGCGCGGCACGATCGAGGAGAAGAGCAGCCGCATCGTCGAGATCGTCATCGCATCCGTGCGGCCGACCGAGCTGATGCTCGGCAAGATCATCGGCATCGGCCTCGTCGGGCTGACGCAGTACTTCGTCTGGTCGCTCGTCGCCATGAACCTGTCGCTGCCGGTGGTCGCCGGATTCCTCGCCGGCGGCGGCGACATGGGAGTGCCTCGCATCCCCATCTCGATGCTGGGCTACTTCATGCTGTTCTTCATGCTCGGCTACTTCCTGTACGCGAGCATCTACACGACGATCGCCGCGCCGTTCAACACCGACCAGGAGGCGCAGCAGCTCGCGATGATTCCGATGATGCTGATCCTCGGCGGATTTCTCGTCTACCCCGCCGTGATGAACAACCCCAACGGCGGCGTCGCGCTCTTCTTCTCGCTGTTCCCGTTCACCGCCTCCCTCGTCATGTTCCTGCGCACGGCGGTTTCGGAGCCGCCGGCGTGGCAGATCCTGCTGTCGATCGTCCTGCTGCTCGGCACGACCGTCGTGCTCGCGTGGTTTGCGGGCCGGATCTACCGCGTCGGGATCCTCATGTACGGCAAGAAGCCGACCATCCCGGAGATCCTCCGCTGGGTGAGGTACTCACCCGGCAAGGCGCCCCAGCCCGAGGCGAAGGTCGGCTAGCCCGCCGGACGGGTCGCCTCCCGCGTCTCTCGAGGTCTCCGCTCGACGGCTCGCTTCGGCTCTCGGTCGCCGGCCCGCGGCCTGCCTCGGCTCTCCTTCTCCGTTCCTGCGCTTTCCGGCGACGGCTATGATCTCGCCCACCTCGACATCGAAGCGGGAGGAAGCATGGATTCGTCCGGCGGGCTGCAGGTCCTGGTCGACGCTCCGCGCACCGTCGCGCTGAGCGAGGCGCTTCACGCGCTCGCGCCGCCGGAGGCCGCGGAGAGGCTGCGCGACGAGAGCGACGAGATCGCCGCCCGCGCGCTGGCGCTCGTGAATCCGGCCGAGGCGGCGGACATCCTCGGCCAGCTCTCCGCCGAGCGGCGCGACCGGATCATCGCCGCGGCGCCGGACGGGCGCGGCGAGCAGTGGCGCATCGACATGCAGTACGACGAGGCGAGCGTCGGCCGGCTCATGGAGAGGCCCCTGGGCGTCTTCCGGCCGGAGACGACGGTCGCGGCCGCCGTCGAGCGCCTGCGCGAGCTCGTGCAGCGCGCGTTCATCACCTACGTCTTCGTCACGGACTCGGGCGACCGCCTCGTCGGAGTCCTCGCGTTCCGGGAGCTGCTCTTCGCGCGGCCCGACCAGCGGCTCGACGAGATCATGCTGCGCGACCCGTTCTCCTTGAACCCGGAGACTCCGCTCGTCGACGCGATGCGAACGGTCGTGACGCGGCACTACCCCGCCTATCCCGTCACGGATGCGTCCGGCCGGCTCGTCGGCATGGTCCGCGGGCAGGCGCTCTTCGAACGCCAGGCCTACGAGATCAGCGCGCAGGCCGGCAGCATGGTCGGCGTCGAGAAGGAAGAGCGCGTCGGCACCTCGTGGTTCCGCAGCTTCAAGTTCCGGCACCCCTGGCTCCAGCTGAACCTCCTGACGGCGTTCCTGGCCGCGGGAGTCGTCGGGGCGTTCCAGGGCACGATCGACCGCATCGTGGTCCTGGCCGCGTTCCTCCCCGTGCTCGCCGGGCAGTCGGGCAACTCCGGCTGCCAGGCGCTCGCGGTGACCCTGCGCGGAATCACGCTCGGCGACCTGCGGACGGTCAAGACGCGGCGGCTCGTTCTCAAGGAGGCGTGGGTCGGCCTGATGAACGGCATCCTCGTGGGCCTCGTCGCCGGCGCGGGGATGTGGTTCTACGCCCACTCCCAGCACAACACGCACGCCCTCACGCTCGGGCTCGTCGTCTGGTTCGCGATGACCGCCTCGTGCGCGGTCAGCGGGGTCGCGGGGGCGCTCATTCCGCTGATCCTGCGGCGGCTCGGCGCCGACCCGGCGACCGCCTCCAGCATCTTCCTGACGACGGCGACCGACGTCTGCAGCATGGGCCTCCTGCTCGCCCTGGCCACCGCGCTCATCCGCTGAGCGCGGGGCCGGCCCGGTCGCGCGTCAGACCCGCTAGGAGGCGGGAGCCGGTCGGCGCCGGCGGCGTCTCGCCGCGCGCGCGGCCACGACGCGCAGCCTCAGGCGGTCCAGGTAGAGGTAGACGACCGGGGTCGTGTAGAGCGTCAGCATCTGCGAGAACAGGAGCCCTCCGACGATCGCGATTCCGAGCGGACGCCGCAGCTCGGCGCCCGTGCCGACGCCCACCGCGAGGGGCAGCCCGCCCAGGAGCGCGGCCATCGTCGTCATCGTGATCGGCCGGAACCGCAGCAGGCACGCCTGGAAGATCGCCTCCTCGGGATTCTTCTTCTCGCGGCGCTCCGCCTCGATCGCGAAGTCGATCATCAGGATCGCGTTCTTCTTCACGATGCCGATCAGCAGGATGATCCCGATCAGCGCGATGACGGTGAGGTCGTTGCCCGTGAGGAGCAGGGCGAGCAGGGCTCCGACGCCCGCCGACGGCAGCGTCGATAGGATCGTGATCGGGTGGATCGTGCTCTCGTAGAGCACGCCGAGCACGATGTAGACCGCGAGCAACGCCGCGGCGATCAGGATCGGCTCGTTGGCGAGGGACGCCTGGAATGCCTGGGCGGTCCCCTGGAAGCTGCCCTGGATCGAGCCCGGCAGCCGCATCTCGGCCTCGGCGCTCTCGATCGCGGCGACCGCGTCCCCGAGCGCCACGCCCGGCGGAAGGTTGAAGGAGATCGTCACCGAGGGGAACTGGCCCTGGTGGTTGACCGCGAGCGGCGCGGTCGACGGGGCGTACTGCGCGAAGGCGGACAGCGGGATCATCTCGCCCGAGCTCGACCGCACGTAGATCGACTTCAGGCCGTCCGGGTTCTGCCAGAACTCCGGCGCCGCCTCGAGGATCACGTGGTACTGGTTCAGCGCCGTGTAGATCGTCGAGACCTGCCGCTGACCGAAAGCGTCGTAGAGGGTGTCGTCGATGGTCTTCGGAGTCACGCCGAACCGCGCCGCCGTGTCGCGGTCGATGACCAGAGCGGCCTGGAGACCCTTGTTCTGCTGGTCGCTGTTGACGTCCGTCAGCTCGCGCATCTGGCGCAGCCGCCCGTACACCTTCGGCGCCCACTGGAGAAGCTCCGCGGCGTCGTCCCCGCGCAGCGTGTACTGATACTGCGCGGCGCTCGAACGGCCGCCGACGCGGATGTCCTGCACCGGCTGGAGGACGAGCGTGGCTCCCGGCACCCGGGCCAGCTCGGGACGCAGCCTCGCGATGACCTGATCGGCGGTCAACTTGCGCCCCTCCTTCGGCTTCAGGGACACGAACATCCTCCCGTTGTTCGTGAGCCCGCCGCCGAGGAAGCCGTTCGCGCTCTCGACGTCCGGATCGTGCTGGACGATGTCGACGAAACGCGCGAGCTTTCCCTGCATCGCCTGGAAGGACGTGTCCTGGTCGGCCTGGATCGTGCCGGTCAGGCGGCCGGCGTCCTGCTGGGGGAAGAAACCCTTCGGGATCTTCGCGTAGAGAAACACCGTCGCCGCCATCGTCGCGAGCGTCACCGCCAGCGTCAGCGGCTGGTGGCGGAGCACCCACGTGAGGGTCCTCTCGTAGAACCGCACGATCGCGTCGAACATCCGCTCGGTCGCCTGGAAGAGCCGCCCGTGCGACTCGTCCTGCGGGCGCTTCAGGAGACGCGCGCACATCATCGGCGTCGTCGTCAGCGAGACGACCATCGAGATGAGGATCGCGACCGAGAGGGTGACCGCGAATTCCCGGAAGAGCCGTCCGACGATCCCGCCCATCAGGAGGATCGGGATGAACACGGCCACGAGCGAGATGCTGATCGAGAACACCGTGAAGCCGATCTGTTTCGCGCCCGCGACGGCCGCCTCGAACGGCGCCATCCCCTCCTCGAGGTGTCGGGTGATGTTCTCGATGACGACGATCGCGTCGTCCACGACGAAGCCCGTCGCGACCGTCAGCGCCATCAGGGACAGGTTGTCGATGCTGAAGCCGCACAGGTACATCACTGCCAGGGTCGCGATCAGCGAGACGGGCACGGCGACGCTCGGGATGATCGTCGACCGGAAGCTCCGGAGGAACAGGAAGACGACGAGGATCACCAGGATGATGGAGACCGAGAGCGTGATCTCGACGTCGCGCACGGAGGCCCGAATCGTCCGCGTCGCGTCTATCGCCACGCCGAGCTGGATGGTCGGCGGGATGGACGCCTGGAGCTGAGGGAGGAGCGCCCGCACGGCGTCCACCGTGTCGATGATGTTCGCGCCGGGCTGACGGAACACGACGAGCAGGACGGCCGGCTTGCCGTTCGAGATGCCGCTCGTGCGGATGTCTTCGACCGACTCCTTCACGCTCGCCACGTCCGACAGGCGGACCGCGGCGCCGCCGGCGTAGTGGATGACGAGGGACTCGTAGTCGGCCGCGTGGAGAAGCTGGTCGGACGTCGAGAGCGTCCACGTCGTCGGTCCGGCGCCGACCTCGCCCTTGGGCCGGTTCACGTTGGCGGTGCCCAGGGCCGTGCGCACGTCCTCGAACCCGAGACCGTTGTGGAACAGCGCGAGCGGATTCACGTCCACGCGAACGGCCGGCAGGGCGCCGCCGCCGACGAAGACCTGGCCGACGCCGGGCAGCTGCGCGAGCTTCTGCTGCAGCACCGAGGACGCGATGTCGTACATCCGGGCCCGTTCCACGGTCTGCGAGGTCATCGACAGGATCATCACGGGAGCGTCGGCCGGGTTGACCTTGCGGTACGAGGGGTTGTTCGGCAGGTTGGCGGGCAGCTGCCCCCGCGCGGCGTTGATCGCGGCCTGGACGTCGCGCGCCGCCGCATCGATGTTGCGCGAGAGGTCGAACTGGAGGGTGACGTTCGTCGAGCCGAGCGAGCTCGTCGACGTCATCTCCGTGACGCCCGCGATCCTCCCGAACTGGCGCTCGAGCGGCGTCGCGACGGAGGACGCCATCGTGTTCGGGTCGGCGCCCGGCAGCCCCGCCGAGACGCTGATCGTCGGGAACTCGACCTGGGGCAGCGGCGAGACCGGCAGGAACTTGTAGGAGACGATGCCGGCCAGCGCGAGGGCGATCGTGAGGAGCGTCGTCGCGACGGGGCGGCGGATGAAGGGCTCGGAGAGCGTCACGCCGACTCCGCCGCGCGCAGCTGCGAGGGATTCTCCGGTCGCCGTTTCCGGCGGAACCGCGCCGCCAGGCGCTCGAACGCGAGGTAGATGACCGGCGTCGTGTAGAGCGTCAGGAGCTGGCTGAAGATCAGCCCGCCGACGATCGCGATGCCGAGGGGGCGCCTCAGCTCGGCGCCGATGCCCGATCCGACCGCGAGCGGGATGCCCGCCAGGAGCGCGGCCATGGTCGTCATCAGGATCGGGCGGAAGCGCAGGAGCGCGGCCTGGGTGATCGCCTCGAGCGGCGGCTTCTTCTCCCTCCGAACGGCGTCGAGAGCGAAGTCGATCATCATGATCGCGTTCTTCTCGACGATGCCGATCAGGAGAATGATCCCGATCAGCGCGATCACCGAGAAGTCGGTGTGGAAGATCATCAGCGCGAGCAGGGCTCCGACGCCCGCCGACGGGAGCGTCGAGAGGATCGTGATCGGGTGGATCGTGCTCTCGTAGAGCACGCCGAGGAGGATGTACACGGTCACGATGGCCGCCAGCAGCAGGAGCGGCGTGTTCGTCAGCGATGCGCCGAAGGCCTTCGCGGTCCCCTGGAACGACGCCTGGATGCTCGCCGGCAGCCCGAGCTCGCCCTTCGCTCGCTCGATGGCGCGGACGGCCTCCCCCAGCGACGCCCTCGGCGCGAGGTTGAACGAGAACGTGACGACCGGGAATTGCCCCTGGTGGTTGATCGTGAGGGGCGCGCTGCGCGTGCGGACGTTCGTGAATGCCCCGAGCGGAACGGAGCCTCCCTCGGCGGACTTCAGGTAGATCGTGCGCAGGTCGTCCGGATGCGTCTGGAACTCGGGATCGACCTCGAGCACGACGCGGTACTGGTTGAGCTGGGTGAAGATCGTCGAGACCTGCCGCTGCCCGAACGCGTCGTAGAGAGCGTCGTCGAGCTGCTGAGGAGTGATGCCGAGCCGCGACGCGGTGGTGCGGTCGAGGTCGAGATGCGCCTCGAGGCCGGCGTTCTGCTGGTCGGTCGCGACGTCGCGCAGCTCGGGCAGCGACTGAAGCTTCGCGAGCAGCTTCGGCACCCAGACGGCCAGCTCGGCCGCGTCCGCGTCCTCCAGGCTGTACTGGTACTGCGTGCGGCTGACGCGGTCCTCGACCGTCAGGTCCTGGACCGGCTGCATGTAGAGCGTGATCCCCTGGATGTTCGCCAGGCGCGGCTGGAGGCGGCGGATCACCTCGGAGGCGCTCGCGTCGCGATCCCCGAGCGGCTTGAGGTTGATCTGGATCCGGCCGCTGTTGACCGTGGGATTGGTCCCGTCGACGCCGATGAACGACGAGAGGCTCGCGACGGCCGGGTCCTCGAGGATCGCCCGGGCGAGCGCCTGCTGCCGGTCCGACATCGTCGAGAACGACGCGGTCTGCGACGCCTCCGAGATCCCGAGGATCACGCCCGTGTCCTGGACCGGGAAGAATCCCTTCGGGATCACGAGGTACAGGAGCAGCGTCGTCACGAGGGTTCCGACGGCGACCACGAGCGTCGCGGTCTGGTGCCGGAGCACCCACTGCAGAGTCCGGCCGTAGAAGTCGACGATCTTCCGGAAGACGTTCTCGGCGGCGCGCGAGAAGCGGCTCTCCTCCTCCGGTGCGCGGTGGCGCAGGAGCTTCGCGCACATCATCGGCGTCAGCGTCAGCGAGACGGCGGCGGAGACGAGGATCGTCACCGAGAGCGTCACCGCGAACTCCCGGAAGAGGCGCCCGACGACGTCGCCCATGAAGAGCAGCGGTATGAGCACGGCGATCAGCGAGACCGTGAGCGAGAGGATCGTGAAACCGATCTGCTCCGAGCCCTTGAGCGCCGCCTGGAGCGGATCCTCGCCCTCCTCGATGTAGCGCGAGATGTTCTCGATCATCACGATCGCGTCGTCGACGACGAAGCCCGTGGAGATCGTGAGCGCCATGAGGGTGAGGTTGTTCAGGCTGTACCCGAGCAGGTACATGACGCCGAACGTGCCGACGAGCGACAGCGGGACGGCGACGCTCGGGATGATGGTGGCCGCGAGGGTCCGCAGGAAGAGGAAGATGACCATCACGACGAGCGCGATCACCAGCATCAGCTCGAACTCGACGTCCGCGACCGACGCGCGGATCGTGGTCGTGCGGTCGGTCAGCACGACCACGTCGATCCCGGCGGGCAGCGACGCCTTCAGCTGCGGCAGGAGCGCCTTGACGCGATCGACGACCGCGATGATGTTCGCCCCCGGCTGCCGTTGGATGTTCATGATGACGGCCGGCGTCGTATTCATCCACGCCGCCTGCTTGACGTTCTCCGCGCCGTCCACGACGCGCGCCACGTCCGAGAGCCGGACGGGGGCGCCCGAGCGGTACGCGATGACGAGAGGGCGATACTGCTCGCTCGACAGGAGCTGGTCGTTGGCGCCGATCGTGTAGGACTGCCGCGGGCCGTCGAACGTGCCCTTCGCCTGGTTCACATTGGCCGCGGAGATCGCGGTCCGCACGTCCTCGAGCGTCAGCCCATAGGAGGACAGCGCGGTGGGGTTGACCTGCACGCGGACGGCCGGCTTTTGTCCCCCGGAGATCGACACGAGGCCGACGCCGGGCAGCTGCGAGATCTTCTGGGCGAATCGCGTGTCCGCGAAGTCCTCGACGCGGGAGAGGGCGATCGTCTTCGACGTCAGCGCCAGCGTCAGGATCGGCGCGTCGGCTGGATTCGTCTTGCTGTAGATCGGCGGATTCGGAAGGTCGCGCGGCAGGTACGTGCCCGCGGCGTTGATCGCGGCCTGCACCTCCTGCTCCGCGACGTCGATGTTGAGGTCGAGGGCGAACTGGAGCGTGATCACCGAGCTGCCCTGTGAGCTGTTCGAGGTCATCTGGTTCAGCCCGGGGAGCTCGCCGAACTGACGCTCGAGGGGCGCCGTCACGGCCGACGCCATCACCTCGGGCCCGGCGCCCGGGTAAAACGTGACGACCTGGATCGTCGGGTAGTCGACCTGCGGCAGGGCGGAAACGGGAAGCTGGTGGAAGCCGATCGCGCCGGCGATCAGGAGGCCCGCCATCAGGAGAGAGGTTGCGATCGGCCGGAGGATGAACGGCCGCGACGGGCTCATCGTTTCGCGGGGGCGCCGGGGGCCGGCGGGGGCGCCGCGGAACCGGACGCCGGCGAGGCGGACCCGGCCGCCGCCGGCGCCGCGTGGGACGCGCCCGCGTGAACCGAGCTCGCGACGACGTGCGTGCCGGGCTGGAGCTTGTCGACGCCGTCGACGACCACGCTGTCACCGGCGGCCAGGCCCTTCCGGATCGCGGAGGTGTCCCCCTCGGTGAGGGCGACGTCCACGTCGCGCATCTCGACGGTCGAGTCCGGCTTCACGCGCCAGACGAAAGTGGACTGCGGGCTGCGCTGGATGGCCGCCGCCGGGACCAGGACCGCGTTCTTCAGGGTGTCCACGAGGAGGCTCGCGTTGACGAACTGGTTGGGGAAAAGGGCTCCGTCCCGATTCGGGAACGTCGCCTTGAGCTTGACCGTGCCGGTGGTCGCGTCGATCTGGTTGTCGACCGCCGCGAGCACGCCCTCGGCGAGCCGCTTCGTCATGTCGCGGTCGAAGGCGACGACGGGTAGCGATTTCCCCGCCCGGAACGGCGCCAGCAGCTGCGGCAGGCGGTCCGCGGGGAGCGAGAAGACGACCGTGATCGGCTCGAGCTGCGTGATCACCACGAGCCCGCTCGCGTCGGCGGCGTGGACGATGTTTCCGACGTCGACGAGACGGAGCCCGACGCGGCCGCTGATCGGAGCGGTGATCCGGCTGTAGGTGATGTTCAGCTTCGCCGCGTCGATCAGCCCCTGGTCGCTCTCGATCGACGCCTCGAACTGCCGCACGGTGGCGCGCTGCGTGTCGAGCTGCTGCCGGGGGAACACGCCCTCCGCCGTCACCGACTCGAAGCGGGCGAGATCCGCCCGCGCGTTCTGCAGCGCCGCCTGGTCCTTCGCCTCCTGCCCCTTGGCCTGGGTGAGCTGGACCTCGAACGGCCGCGGATCGATCTGGGCGAGGACGTCGCCCGCGCGGACCAGCTCGCCCTCCTTGAAGTTGACGCTCAGGAGCTGCCCGTCGACGCGCGACCGGACCGTCACCGTGTTCAGGGCGGTCACGGTGCCGAGGCCGACGAGCTGGACCGGCAGATCACCCGAGTGCGCCGGCGCCGCGACGACCGGGATGGTTCGCGCGGCGGCGGCTTTTCCGGCCGCGGGCCCGGTCGCCGTCTCGTCGGACGCGTGCCGCGAGCTTCTGCCGAACACGACATAGAGGATCAGGACGCCGGCCGCGATCAGGACGACGACGAGCCACCGCCGCCTGGAGCGAGGACGTTCGTCCACACCCTCGGCCGGCGGCGGAGCTCCTTCCGCTTCCCCCTCGGGGGGCTCGGGCGTGCGCGTTTCTGGCGTGCTCATCGGCTCTGCTCCAGATTCCGCCGCGGCGACGGAGCGGCGTCCGGTGTCGTCGACCGCGGTGCGCGGTCCGTCGCGAGACGGGTCCGTCACCCCCGTCCGCCCAATTGAATCATTACGCGAAGTCCCGACCGATCATTACGCGGCAGAACGATGCACACAGCGGGCCCGACGACACGATATCGCGGCCCTTCAACGACATGGACGGTTCGAAACGTTCGGGGTTTCGGACAGGATCGCGTAATCTGCCTCGGGGGTGTCGCCAATGAGAATCCGGGTCGGACGCCGGGCATGGACGGCTGTTGCTTCGCTGCGGGGCCTGGCCCTCCTGGTCCTCGCTCTCGCGCCGGTGCCGTTCTGGGGAGCGCGGGAGTCGTCGCCGGTCGGAACGGATCCGGCGAAGCTCAAGCCCGGACAGTTCATCTGGCACGCCGCGGCGGCCCCCGAGGGCCCGATCGTCATCGTCGTCAGCGTCCCGGACCAGATCGCAAGGGTCTACCGCAACGGCATCGAGGTCGGCGTCGCGAAGGTCTCGACGGGAAAGCCCGGGCACCCCACACCGACCGGCGTCTTCACGATCCTGAACAAGGATAAGGACCATCGCTCGAAGACCTACAACGACGCGCCGATGCCGTACTCGGAGAGGCTGACCTGGGACGGCGTCGCGCTCCACGCCGGAGGAATCCCGGGCTATCCCGAGTCGCATGGCTGCGTGCATCTGCCGTCGCGCTTCGCCGAGCTTCTCTTCGGGATCACGAGCGTCGGCATGACGGTCGTCATCGCGAACGACTCGAGCGCACCGTCCGATGTCGCGCATCCCGGGTTCCTCGCGCCTGTCACGTCCAAGGGCGCAGAGGATGACGAGCCCCGATTGCCGGCCGGACAGGAATGGCGCTGGCAGCCGGAGAGATCGCCCGACGGCCCCCTGGCCGTCGTCGTCAGCGCTGCGGACAGACGGGTCCTCGTCGTGCGCAACGGCGTCGAGATCGGCCGCGCAGCGATCACCATCGCCGATCCCGAGAAGCCCCTCGGCAACGAGGCCTACGTCCTCAAGTCCACGCCGGGGGCGCCCGCCGATTCGGACACCCCCGCGGGAACCCGCTGGCTGGGGATCGCGTTGGCAGGTGCGAACGTGGCCGGGGGAGCGCCGCTCGACCTGAAGGACGCGGCGCGGGTCTCCGTGCCCCCGCCTTTCGCGATCGAATTGATGAAAGTCTTGCGGCCGGGATCGACGCTCTACGTGACCGACGCAGCGGTGCTCTCGGAGACGACCGGCAAGGGGTTGAACGTTCTCAACTCGGATCCGCCGTCCGTATCGCCGCCGTCCTGAGAAACGCCGACTTCGCGAGCCAGTCGGTGTCCGGGTAATAGGCGACGACGAGCGACCCGTCCTTGATCGTGTCGATGAGCTCGCGGGCGATCTCCGGCCGAACGGCGGGGCATCCCCAGCTGCGGCCGAGCCTTCCCTGCGCCGCGACGAACTGCGTGTTCACGTAGTCCGCGCCGTGGAGGACGATCGCGCGCTCCCGCGCGTGGTCGTTGAAGCCGGGCTCGAGCCCGTCGAGGCGCAGCGACACGCCGTGATGGCCGAGGTAGCTCTCCGCGGCGCGGAAGACTCCGATGCTGGTCATGCGGCTCCCGTCGCGGTTGGAGAATCGCTCGGTCGCGTTCTCGCCGCTGCCGCGGCCGTGCGCGACGCGCTCGGCGTAGCGCACGCTTCCCTGCGCGACGTCGAGGACGAAGAGGCGCGCCTCGGTCGAGGGTCGCGAGTAGTCGATCACGGTCAGGACGTCGGTGCGGCGGACCGCTCCGGAGGCGACCGCGTTCTCCCATGCCGTCAGCCCGGCCGCGACCGCCGCGCGCGACGCCTCCGGCACGCGGGCCTCGAGTGAAGGGCGAGACGCCGCCGGGGTCGCCCGGAGGCTCGCGGAGAGCAAGAGGAGGGTCAGCATGGGAGGTCGCTCCTGAGAACACGCCATTGTGGCCCGGATTCCGGGACTTTTGCGGGCTCCGGGAGCGCCGCGTGGACCTTGGTCCTACGACAGGCTGGTCAGCCGGCGGCGGACGCTCACACCATCCGCCTCTTACTGTGGAAGCCGGACGCACCGGAGGGATGGGGTGGCGCCGGCTCGGCGATCTGCAGAACCCCCTGCCCGTCGTAGCACCGAACCGTGAACGTGTGGCTGCCCGGCACGAAGGGCCAGTCGTAGCGCCAGAGGACCCAGGTGGTGCCGGAGAGGGGCGCCCGCAGCTTCGCATCCGCCCACGGTCCGTCGTCCATGCGCACTTCGACCCGGGAGATTCCGCGAGCCCCGGCGTGGGCGATGCCGCCGATCGGAATCCGCGCCGCCGCGTCCGCCGTCGCCTTCGAGGGCTTGTCCACGGACACGGTGTCGATCACCGAGGCGGCCTTCATCCGCGC
>Ga0070670_100000757_pt1 | contig 25060 bp, 23 predicted proteins | sample KBSS63metaG_FD_64665 | JGI IMG/M metagenome (GOLD analysis project Ga0070670, IMG submission 64665) | Switchgrass rhizosphere microbial communities from Kellogg Biological Station, Michigan, USA - KBS S6-3 metaG | ecosystem: Host-associated > Plants > Roots > Rhizosphere > Soil ... | reverse complement strand
CGCCTTCGAGTCGAGCATCGCCTCGTCCATGTTGACGTCGATGACCTGGGCGCCGTTCTCGACCTGCTGGCGGGCGACACCGAGCGCCTCCTCGAACTGGCCGTTCAGGATCAATCTCGCGAACGCCTTCGATCCGGTCACGTTGGTCCGCTCACCCACGTTGACGAACAGCGAGCCCTCGCCGATCGTCACCGGCTCGAGGCCGGAGAGCTTCATCGGCTCCGCCGATGAAGCCCGCCGGCCCGGCGGCAGGGTGGTGCCCCTCCCGCTTCGCGCGGTTCCCCCGAGGGGAACCTCCTCATCTTCGATGTCGGCCGTCATGCCGCTGCCGCCAGCTCGCGGAACTTCGGCACGCGCGGCGAATAGCGACCGACGCGCTCGGCGATCATCGCGATGTGCTCGGGCGTCGTGCCGCAGCAGCCGCCGGCGATGTTGAGGAAGCCCGACTTGGCGAACTCCTCGAGCAGGCCCGACGTGATCTCGGGCGTCTCGTCGAAGCCGGTCTCGCTCATCGGATTGGGCAGGCCGGCGTTCGGGTAGCAGCTGACGAAGGTGTCGCCGGCGATGCGTGACAGCTCCTCGACGTACGGCCGCATCAGCGCTGCGCCGAGGGCGCAGTTGAGGCCGATCGCGAGCGGCCGGGCGTGGCGAACGCTGTGCCAGAACGCGCCCACGGTCTGGCCGGAGAGGATGCGGCCCGACGCGTCGGTGACGGTGCCCGAGACGATCACCGGCAACCGCTCGCCGCTTTCCTCCATCAGCTCGTCGAGGGCGAAGATCGCCGCCTTGGCGTTCAGGGTGTCGAAGATCGTCTCGACCAGGAACAGGTCGCAGCCCCCCTCCAGCAGGCCCTCGGCCTGCTCGCGATAGGCGGCGCGCAGCTCGGCGAAAGTGACGTTGCGCGCCGCCGGGTCGTTGACGTCGGGGCTGATGCTCGCCGTCTTCGGCGTCGGCCCCAGCGCGCCGGCGACGAAGCGCGGCTTGTCGGCGCTCGTGAACTTGTCGCAAGCCTCACGAGCCAGGCGCGCGCCGGCGACGTTCATCTCGCGCGCGAAGGCGCCGAGGTCGTAGTCGGCCTGCGCCACCGAGGTCGCGCCGAAGGTGTTGGTCTCGACGATGTCGGCGCCGGCGCGCAGGTACGCCTCGTGGATCGATTCGATGATCTCGGGCCGCGTCAGCTGCAGCAGGTCGCCGTTGCCCTTCAGGCTCTTGCCGTGGTCCTTGAAGCGCTCGCCGCGATAGTCGGCCTCGCCGAGCTTGTAGCGCTGGATCATGGTGCCCATGGCGCCGTCGAGGACGAGGATGCGCTCCTTCAGGAGCTGCGGCAGGGCAGCGCCGCGTGTATAGACCGGCTCTTTCATCGTTCCGATTGTAGGAACGATGCCGCCGCCTCGGACCCGGGAGGGTCGAGCGCGAGGTCAGTGCACGACCAGCGGCTGGGCCATCAGCGCGGTGAAGCGGCCGATGTAGTCGTCGATGTCTTCCTCGCTGGGCGTGCCTGCCATCAGCACTGCCGCACCGGCCTGGAACGTGTCGGCCATCGCGCCCTCGATGAAGATGTCCTTCTGCGCGAATTTGTCGACGATCTCGAAGCCGCCGCGCGGCTCCGGGGCGGCCTCGCCGGGCAGCCCGGGTGGCACGGGGATGTCGATCGCGACCACCGTGAAGCTGTCCGAGTTGTAGAGCATGTGCATGGCGTGGCCTCCTGAGCCGAACGTGCGGCTCCGACGCCGATTTGCAAGGTGCGGCGGCCGTCGGCCAGGGACTGCCGACGCTAGGGGGCTGCCTCGATCCGCTCCAGCAGCAGCTCGTACTCGGAGCCGCCGGCGCTGTTGTGCAGGGTCGCGTGGACCGGAAAGTAATCGCGCTCGGGGTCGAGCCAGATCTCCGCATGAGTGTCGTAGGCGGAGCGGCCGTCGCGAACGAACTTCACGGCATGGACCGTGGAGCGGACCGTGTCGACGCTCTCGCGGCCGGCATAGCGCAGCGACCAGACCTCGGCTTCGCCGCGGGCGCCGACGACGACCATCGCGATCTGCGATCCGTCGACCAGCAACTCGGGCGCGGCCGCGACGATTCCCGCCAGCTGGATCATCCAGCTCAATCGGTCCTGCGTCCCCGGCAGCAGCGGTCGCTCGGTGGCCGAGCCGGAGAACGTTACCTTGCCCGAGTCGCGGCTGAAGTTGGCCGCCTGCGCCGACCGCCGCGCACGCTGGTCGACGAGGCGCACCGGCGCCAGGCCGGTCGGGTCGATGGCGCCCTCGCTGGTCTGGACCAGCAGCGTCAGTCCGGCGATTCGCGCCTCGAGAACCAGTCGGTAGGCATCGCCCGCGGGGCGCCAGCGGATCTCGCCCGTGCCCCGCAAGACGCCGCGACGCACCTCGTAGCGCAAGGTCGCGGGTGGCGGCAGCCGAGTCCGGTAGACGGGCGGCGGCGGCTCGCCCGCGGTCAGGAACGGCGTCGTGGCGGGGCCTGCCGCCGGCGCCGTGGTGACGCTTGCCGCCGCCGGGGCGGCGTTTGCGCCTGCCAATTCGACCGGTGGTGGCGCCGCAAAGCCAGATGTCGCCGCCGCCGGCTCGGCGGTCGCCACTGGGACGAAGCGAGCGCCTACTGTCGCAGAAGACCCTACCGACGGCCCTTCTCGGGTGGGCATGGGTTTCTGACTGCGAGGAGATTCCCGCGGCTTGGCATGAAGCGGCGCAGGCACCGCGAGTGCCTGATCGGGCATTGCCACGGCAGCCTCGACCGTCGCCTCAGGCGCGCGGGTGACCTCAGGCACAGAAGGCGACGCGGACTCGACGGCCACCGTTCGAATCGAGACCGGCGAGGCAGCGCTGACCGCGTCGCCGACTTCCGGCGCCCGGCCTGTCACGCCGCCGAGGCACGCGCCGTGCAGCGACAGCACCAGCACGACGCAGCCGGCCAGCCCGATCCGCCGGCGTCTCGACCCCGTCAAGCCCGCCGCCGCGACAGGCGATCGATCGGCAGCTTCCGCGACGGTGGCATCCAGCATCGACAATCGGTTCTCGCCAGACAACGGACCCGGTCCGCCCACGAACGATGAAGCTCGCCACCTACCAGGACGGCTCGCGCGACGGCCAGCTCGTCGTCGTCTCGCGCGACCTCGCGACCGCCCACTATGCCAGCGCGATCGCGACCCGCATGCAGCAGGTGCTCGACGACTGGAATTTCCTCTCGCCGCAGCTCGAGGATCTGGCGGCGACGCTGAACGACGGCAAGGCGCGCCACTCTTTCGCCTTCGAGCCGGCACGCTGCATGGCGCCGCTGCCTCGCAGCTACCAGTGGGCCGACGGCTCGGCGTTCGTCAACCACGTCGAACTGGTGCGGCGCGCGCGCAATGCCGAGATGCCGGCGAGCTTCTGGACCGACCCGCTGATGTACCAGGGCGGCAGCGACGACTTCCTCGGCCCGTGCGACGACATCGTCGCCGCAAGCACCGACTGGGGCATCGACTTCGAGGCCGAGGTCGCGGTCGTGACCGGCGACGTCGCCATGGGAACCAGCGCCGAGGCGGCGATCGAGTCGATCCGGCTGGTGATGCTCGCCAACGACGTCAGCCTCAGGAACCTGATCCCGGGCGAGCTCGCCAAGGGCTTCGGCTTTTTCCAGAGCAAGCCGGCGACCGCCTTCAGCCCGGTCGCGGTGACGCCCGACGAGCTCGGCGCGAGCTGGCGCGGTGGCCGACTTCACCTCGACCTCGAGAGCGCCTGGAACGGCGAGCGCGTCGGTCGCTGCAACGCCGGCGAGGAGATGACGTTCCACTTCGGCCAGCTGATCGCGCACCTGTGCAAGACGCGCAACGCGCGCGCCGGCTCGATCATCGGCAGCGGCACCGTGAGCAACAAGGACTGGTCGCGCGGCTACTCATGCATTGCCGAGAAGCGCGCGATCGAGACGATCGAGGGCGGCAGCCCGAGGACGCCGTTCATGGCCTTCGGCGACACCATCCGGATCGAGATGAAGGATGCCGGCGGCGCTTCGATCTTCGGCGCGATCGAGCAGAAGATCGCCGCCCTGCTGGTTCGATGACCGGCGAGCTGCCGCGAACGCTCAAGTTCGCGACCATCTGGCTGGTGCTCGGAGCGATCGTCTTCGTCGGCTACGAGTGGCGCCGGCACGAGGCGCTGAAAGCGACGTTCACGACCGACGGCGGCGTGGTCGAGATCCGCCGCGGCGCCGACGGCCATTACCACTGGCCGGGAACGCTCAATGGCACCCGGGTCGATTTCCTCGTCGACACCGGCGCCAGCGGCGTCGCGATTCCGGCGGCGCTCGCCGATCGGCTCGGCCTGATCGGCGAGGGGACCGTGCGCTCGAGCACCGCCGGCGGCTGGGCCACCGGGCGGGTGGTCCGCGCCGATCTCGCGCTCGAAGGCGGCGTCCGCGCCGAGCGGCTGCGCATGGTCGCGCTGCCGAATCTCGCCAGCCCGCTGCTCGGCATGGACGTCCTCGGCCGGCTGCGTTGGCAGCAGCGCGAAGGCGCATTGCGCATCGATCTCGGCGCCGGCGACGGCGCGCGCACCGCCGCGCCGTGACGAGCGTGTTGCGGCTCGCGCGCGCCACGTGGCTCACCCGGCCGCGCAGGGTCGCGCTCGCGCTGCCGCGGATGCTGATCTGGGCGCTGTTCGGGGCCTTACCGGCGCAAGCGGCCGCCGCGGAGGCAGGGACCTCGTGCCCGCCGGCCACCGCAGCGCTCGACGTCGGGCGCTTCCAGGACGGATTGCGCCAGGCGAGCGACCACGGCTTTCTCTGGCGGCTGACAAGGGACGGGCGAACCTCGTATCTCTACGGCACCGTCCACGCCGCGCGCGACGAGTGGATGTTCCCCGGCCCCCGCACCGCGGCCGCGCTCGGCGCCAGCGACGTCCTCGCCCTCGAGCTCGACGTGCTCGATCCCGACATCCTGGCGCGTCTCGCGGCGAGCGCGCGCGCACGTCCGGACGAGGCGCTGCCGCCGGCGTTGCAGGAGCGGATCGACCGGCGCATGGCCGCCGAGTGCATCGATCCGGGACCCTCGCGAGCCTACGCGCCGGAGTTCCAGATCGCCTCGCTTGCCGTCATCGCGGCACGGCGCGAGGGCTTCGATCCCGCCTATGCCATCGACGTCGTGCTGGCGCTGCTCGCGCGCCAGCTCGGCAAGCCGGTCGTCTCGCTCGAGACGCCCGAGGCGCAGATGGCGGCGCTGCGCCTGCCGTCGCGGGCGGCAACGATCGAGTTCGTCGAGAGCAGCCTCGACGATCTCGACGGCGGCGGCGCCGGGCCGCTGATCGCACGCCTGGTTCGCGCCTGGACCGAGGGCGACCTGGCCGAACTCGCCGACTACGGCCGCTGGTGCGAATGCCTGCGCAACGACGCCGAGCGGACGGCGATGAAGCGCCTCCTCGACGACCGCAACCCGGTCATCGCGGTGGCGATCGAGGCGCTTCACGCACGCGGCCAGCGCGTCTTCGCCGCCGTCGGCAGCCTACACCTGATCGGCCCGGACGGCCTGCCTATGCTCCTCGCCCTGCGCGGCTTTCAAGTGGTGCGGGTGCCCTTGTCGCGATGAGGTGACTCCCGGGATCGACCTCGCCGCGCCTGCGCGGCGGGCGACAATCGCCGCCACAAGAACCCTGCGCGAGGAGACACGATGAACGATTCGACCGGATTCGGGAAGCTTGTTCCAGGCTTCGACTTTCTACAGAGCCTGGTCAAGAACGCCGGCGCTGCGCTGCCCGGAATCGGCCAGTGGGTCGCGCCGACGATCGACCCGGCCGAGCTCGAGAAGCGCATCAGCGAGCTGCGCACGGTGCAGTACTGGCTCGAGCAGAACGCGCGCATGCTCGCGGCGACGATCCAGGCGCTCGAGGTCCAGCGCATGACGCTGTCGACGCTGAAGACGATGAACGTGCAGATGGGCGATCTGGCCGAGTCGCTCAAGATCAAGACGCCCACGCCGCCACCAGCAGCAGCGCAGGCCTCGGCTCCGGCACCGGCGCCAGCCGAGGCCGAGCGCAGCCCTGCGCCGAAGAAGGCCGCGCCACCCCAGCTCGGTCAGGCGGTCGACCCGATGCAGTGGTGGGGGGCCCTGACGAACCAGTTCGCCCAGCTGGCAACCCATGCCATGAAGGACACGGCGAACGATGCGGCGAAGTCGCTTGCCGGCAGCATGCTGAAGCAGTCGTTCGACACCGCGGCCGAGACCATGAAGCAGGTCGCGAATGCTCCGGGTCGCTCCAACATGGGCAGCACCAGCACCGGCGGCAAGACCGCGCGCAAGGCCGCGCCGAAGCGGCGCCGCAGCGCCAAGGCGACGGGCTGACGCGGTGAACGCGCCGCTGCCCGAAGCGACCGCGCGCGCGGCGATCGAGCGCGGCCGGCGCCAGGCCGAAGTCGTCGCCGCGCTCTCGGCGGCATTGCCGGCGCATGCGCTGCTCTGGCAGCGCGAGGACACGGTGCCCTACGAATGCGACGGCCTAACCGCATACCGCGAGCAGCCGCTCGTTGTCGCGCTGCCGGAGAGCGAGGCCCAGATCGCCGCCGTGCTCTACATCTGCCACGGCCTCGAGATTCCAGTGGTCGCACGCGGCGCCGGCACGGGCCTGTCCGGCGGGGCGTTGCCGAACCCGTTCGGCGTGACACTGAGCCTGGCCAAGTTCAACCGCATCGTCGCCATCGACCCGCTGGCGCGAACCGCGACCGTGCAGTGCGGTGTCCGCAACCTCGCGATCAGCGAGGCCGCCGCGCCGCACGGGCTCTTTTACGCGCCCGACCCGAGCAGCCAGATCGCCTGCACGATCGGCGGCAACGTCGCCGAGAACTCGGGTGGCGTCCATTGCCTCAAATACGGACTGACTCTGCACAACGTCCTGAAGGTGCGCGGCTTCACGGCCGCGGGCGAGAAGGTCGAGTTCGGCAGCGACGCGCTCGACGCTCCCGGGCTCGACCTGCTCGCCGCGGTGGTCGGCAGCGAGGGCATGCTGGCGGTGATCTTCGAGGTGACGGTCAAGCTGCTGCCGCGGGCCGAGACGGCGCGCTGCATCATGGCCAGCTTCGACGACGTCCGCCGTGCCGGCGACGCGGTCGCGGCGATCATCGCCGCCGGGCTGATCCCGGCCGGCCTCGAGATGATGGACAAGCCGATGACCGCCGCGGTCGAGAGCTTCGTCCACGCCGGCTACGACCTCGACGCCGCCGCGATCCTGCTCTGCGAGAGCGACGGCAGCGCCGCGTCGGTCGAGCATGAGGTCGGGCGCATGAGCGAGGTGCTGCGCGCCTGCGGCGCGACTCGCATCGAGGCCAGCGTCGACGAGGCGCAGCGGCTGCGCTTCTGGAGCGGACGCAAGAACGCCTTTCCGGCGAGCGGCCGGATCAGCCCCGACTACATGTGCATGGACTCGACGATCCCGCGCCGCTGCCTCGCCGACATGCTGATCGCGATCGCGGCGATGGAGACCAAGCACAACCTGCGTTGCGTCAACGTCTTTCACGCCGGCGACGGCAACCTGCATCCGCTGATCTTGTTCGACGCCAACGATCGCCATCAGCTCGAGCGCGCCGAGGCCTTCGGCGCCGAGATCCTCGAGCTGAGCGTCGCCATGGGCGGAACCGTCACCGGCGAGCACGGCGTCGGGGTCGAGAAGCTGGCGTCGATGTGCGTCCAGTTCTCGGCCGCGGAACGCGAGCAGATGACCGGCGTCAAGGCCGCGTTCGATCCGAGCGGGCTGCTCAACCCGGGCAAGGTGATTCCCTCGCTCGTACGCTGCGCCGAGTACGGCCGGATGCACGTCAAGCGCGGCATGCTCGCCTTTCCCGAGCTGCCGCGCTTCTAGCGCGCCCATTGCTTCGCGGCGGGCGAGACGCTTTGAATCCAGCGGTCGAGGCGCTCGTCGAGCGCATCCGCGAAGCGAATGCGACCAGGCGCGCGCTCAGCATCCGCGCCGGCGGAACGAAGGACTTCTACGGCGAGGCGCCGGTCGGCGATCTGCTCGACGTCTCGAACCTGCTCGGCGTCACCGAGCACGAGCCGACCGAGCTCGTCGTCACGGCGCCGGCCGGCCAGCGCCTGGTCGATCTCGAATCGCAGCTCGGCGAGCATGGCCAGTGCCTGGCGTTCGAGCCGCCCCGCTTTGGCGCCGCATCGACCGTCGGCGGCATGGTCGCCGCCGGCCTCGCCGGTCCATCGCGTGCGGCGGCCGGGTCGCTGCGCGACGCCGTCCTCGGCGTGACGATGGTGAGCGGCCGCGGCGAGGTGATGCGCTTCGGCGGCCGCGTCATCAAGAACGTCGCCGGCTACGACGTTTCGCGCCTCATCGCCGGATCGCTCGGCATCCTCGGCGTGATCGTCGAGGTCTCGCTCAAGGTGCTGCCGCGCGCCGACGCCGAATCGACGCTGCGCTTCGACCTGAAGCCGCAGGCCGCGCTCGAGCTGCTGCACGGCTGGGGCCGTCGGCCGCTGCCGCTCGACGCCAGCGCCTGGTGGAACGGCAACCTGATCGTTCGCCTGCGCGGCTCGGCCGCGGCGATCGCCGCGGCGACGCGCGAGCTCGGCGGCGAGGCGATCGCCAGCGCCGCCGCGGCGCCGTTCTGGGGCGGCCTGCGCGATCACACCGACCCGTTCTTCGCCGCCGCCGAGGAAGCGATCGAGCACCAGGACGCGGCCCTCTGGCGCCTCTCGCTGCCGCAGACGGCGCCGCTGCTCGGCCTGGCCGGCGACGAGCTGATCGAGTGGCACGGCGCGCAGCGCTGGCTGGCGACGGCGTTGCCCCCGGCCCAGGTGCGCGCCGCTGCCGCGGCGGTCGGTGGCCACGCGACGATCTTTCGCGGCGGCGACAAGTCGGCCGGCGTGTTCGCGCCGCTTTCGCCGCCGTTGCGGGCGATCCACGAGCGGCTGAAGCGCTCGTTCGATCCCAACGGGATCATCAACCGCGGCCGCCTCTACCCGGGGCTGTGAACCCGACAATCGCGAGCCATGCAGACCGACATCGCGCCTGAATTCGCCGCCACCGCCGACGGTGTCGAGGCCGAGGCGATCCTGAGGAAGTGCGTGCACTGCGGCTTTTGCACCGCGACCTGCCCGACCTACCAGCTGCTCGGCGACGAGCTCGACGGGCCGCGCGGCCGGATCTACCTCATCAAGCAGGTGCTCGAGGGCCACGCGCCGACACGCGCGACACAGCTGCATCTCGACCGCTGCCTCACCTGCCGCAACTGCGAGACGACCTGCCCTTCGGGGGTGCAGTACGGCAACCTGGTCGAGATCGGCCGGCGCATCGTCGACGAGCGCGTGCCGCGACCGACGGCCGAGAGCGCGCTGCGGCTGGGCCTGAAGGAAGGCCTGACCTCGCCGCTGTTCGCGCCGGCGATGAAGGTCGGCAAGGCGCTGCGGTCGCTGCTGCCGTCGGCCTTGAAGGACAAGGTGCCGGGCGCAACACCGGCCGGCGCCCACCGCTGGCCGACACGCCAGCATGCGAGAAAGGTGCTGCTGCTGATGGGCTGCGTCCAGCCGGCGATGCTGCCGAACATCAACAGCGCGACCGCGCGCGTGCTCGACGCCGCCGGGATCCAGACGCTCGTCGCCGACGAAGCCGGCTGCTGCGGTGCTATCCGTCTCCACCTCAACGATCACGACGGCGCGCTCGATCACATGCGCAGGAACATCGACGCCTGGTGGCCGATGGTCGCGAGCGGCGCGGTCGAGGCGATCGTCATGAACGCCTCGGGCTGCGGCGTGACGGTCAAGGAATACGCTCACTCGCTCGCGCGCGATCCGCACTACGCCGCGAAGGCAGGCCGCATCGCCGACCTGACGCGCGACATCTCCGAGCTGTTGCCGGAGATCGTCGCCGCACTGGCGCCCAAGCTCGGGTCGAGGGACGGCAAGCCTCGCCTCGCGTTCCATCCCCCCTGCACGCTGCAGCATGGCCAGCGCCTGCGCGGCGAAGTCGAGCGAGGCATGAGCGCGCTCGGCTTCGACGTCCGCGTCGCGACCAACGAGGCGCACCTGTGCTGCGGCTCGGCCGGGACCTATTCGGTGCTGCAGCCGACGCTGGCGCAGGCACTGCGCGATCGCAAGCTCGCCCACCTCGACGAGCTCGCGCCCGAAGCGATCGTCTCGGCCAACATTGGCTGCATCCAGCACCTGCAGAGCGGCACCGCGACGCCGGTGCGGCACTGGATCGAGGTCCTCGACGACGCGCTGGCGCGATGACGCCGCGCTATCAGGAGTTCGCGCCCGACCCGGCGCTTGCGGCGCACGTCCATTGCAGCTGGTCGTTCTCCGGCGACGAGGACGGGCTCGAGCAGGCCGTGCCGCCCGACGGTCGCTGCGAGCTGATCGTCCATCGAGGCAGGCCGTACGAGGAGCGCGGCAGCGATGGCGCCTGGCAGGTTCAGCCGGCGCTTTTGTTCGCCGGCCAGCTGACGCGCCCGCTCGTCCTGCGCTCGCGCGGCGCGGTCGCGGTGATCGGCGTTCGCTTCACCCCGGCCGGGGCGTGGGCCTTCGTCGGCCGGCCGCTGGCGAGCTGCACCGACCATCGCATCGATCTCGCCGCGCTGTACGGCGCGCCGGCGGCGGCAACGCTCGGCGCGCGACTGGCGGGCGTCGCCGACGAGCACGAGCGGATCGCGATCGCCGGTCGCTATGTCGCGGCGCGGATCGCCGCGATGCACGGCGGCCGCGATCACGCGGTCGAGCTCTGCGTCGAGCGGCTGCTTGCGAGCGAAGGCCGGGTCACGCTGGCGGCACTGAGCGCGTTCGCCGGCGTCAGCGAGCGCCAGCTGCAGCGGCGCTTCGCCGAGGTCGTCGGCATCTCGCCACGCATGCTCGCCGTCGTCGTCCGCCTGCGCCGCGTGTTCGACGCCTTGCGCGATGCGCCCTGGTCGAGCTGGTCCGAACGCGCGCAGACGGCCGGCTTCTTCGACCATCCGCAGATGGCGCGCGACTTCAGGCGCCTGCTCGGCACGGCGCCGTCGCGCTGGACGCAGAGCGGCCCCGGCCTCGCGGCGAGCCTGGCCGATGCCGGCATCGGGCCTGTCGCAAAGCTACAAGCCGGCGCACCCACCGGTTCGTAGGATCGGCGTTCACTTTGCGGAGCTGTCATGCGGACGATCGTCCTTCTCTTCGCCGTCACGCTCGCCCATGCGGCGCCACCGGCGCCGTGGTCGTGGCTGGCCGGCGACTGGCGCCGCTGCCAGGACGGCGAGATCGTCGAGGAGCGCTGGCTCGGGCCGCGCGGCGAGATGATGATCGGGGCCAACCTCACCTCGTCGGCGAAGGGCCGGGCGACGTTCGAGAACCTGCGCATCGCTCGCAGCGACGACGGCTGGACCTTCTGGGCCTCGCCCGGCGGGCGGCCGGCGGTGCCATTTCGCCTGATCGATTCGGGCGCCGAGCGCGCGGTGTTCGCCAATCCGGAGCACGTGTTCCCGGCGCGCATTTCCTACTGGCGCGAGGGCGACATGCTGCTGGCGCGAATCGAAGGAACGATCAAGGACAAGCCGGCGGCGCAGGAGTGGCGCTTCGCCCGCGGCACGGCGGCCGACTGCCCGCAGTCGCCGTAGCGACCGGTCGGCGCGCCTCGCCGGCGCGGCCGAAAGCGCCGCGCTCAACGACGGCTATCGCCCGCTTTCGCCGGCGCCGCCATCTGCGCCTTCGCCGCCGCGGAGCACGGCGCGCTGCTCATCCCGTTGCGCGCTCGCGAAGCTGCGCAACTGGCGGCTGTAGCAGCCGCGAGGGCCACGAGCTGACGACGGGCGCGACGAGCGGCCGCATCAAGACGCGCTGATCCGCGTCACGCCGCTGCGCGTGAGGACGTAGACCGCGCCGTCGCTACCGACGAGCAGATCGACCGGCGAGCCCGAGAGGCTGGCGAAGGCATACGCGGCGTTGCCGTTGACGAGGTCGATGCGGCCGACGAATTTGCCGACGAAGTCGGCGAAGTAGTACTGGTCGCGGTAATCAGCGGGAAACGGGCCGCTGCTCGGATAGAACGTGCCGCCGGCGATGGCGAAGCCCTTGAAGAAGCCGCCCGCGCCCGAGCCGAGCGGATTGGCGTCGCTGTGTCGGTAGGCGAAAAGGGGCGCCGTGACGCCGGCGCCAACGTTGGCCGGGCCTTCGGACGCGGGCCAGCCGTAGTTGGCGCCGGCGCTGCCGACATCGATCTCTTCCCATGTGCTCTCGCCGACGTCGTTGATGAACATCTTGCCGGTGCCGGGCTGGACCGCGAAGGTGTAGGGATTCCTCAGGCCATAGGCCCAGACCGCTCGGCCGAGGCCGCTCTGGCTGGCGGCGAACGGGTTGTCGCCCGGGATCGTGCCGTCATCGTTGAAGCGCAGCAGCTTGCCGAACGGCAGCGCCAGGTTCTGCGCCTGTGCGCCGTTGGCGTTGTCGCCGACGCCGACGTAGAGCTTGCCGTCGCTGCCGAAGTGCATGCCGCCGCCGTTGTGGTTGGTCGCCCCCGAGAGATTCGGCAGGTCGACCAGGGCGACCTCGCTGCCGGCAGCGGCGACGTCGCCGGCTGCCGTGAAGCGGCTGATCCGGTTGTGCGACACGCCGCCGGCAACGCGGGTCGAATAGAGGTAGACCCAGCCGTTGCTCGCGAACGCCGGATGCAGCGCGACGCCGATCAGGCCGCGCTCGCCTGCCGAGTCGACCGCGACGGTCGCAAACGGCGTGGCCAGCAGCGCGCCGTTCTTGACCACGCGCAGGGCGCCGCCCTGCTGGGCAATGAAGAAGCGCCCGTCGGGTGCCTGGGCAAACGCGGCCCCGTTGGTGAGTCCGGTGATCCAGCCTTCGTTGCGGATGAAGCCGCTCGGCTGGGTCACGCTGCCGCCGAACTGGACCAGCGCGCTCGACCAGGGCGAGACATTGCCTGCGGCGTCGCTGGCGCGAGCGCGCAGCACGTGCTGGCCGGCCGGATAGGCGCTCGCCTCGACGCTGGTCGAGTAGGGCGCGCTGATGACGCTGGCGCCGATCGGCATTCCATCGATCTGGAATTCGACCGCCGCGACGCCGACGTTGTCGGCGGCGGTCGCACTGACCGCGATTGCGCCGCTGAGCCCGCTCGCCAGATCGGCCGGCGCGGTCAGCGTGATCGTCGGCGCGGTCGTGTCGGCGACCGGTGGTGGACCGACCACCGGCGGCGTAACCACCGGTGGCGTGACCACCGGCGATGCGCCGGCGGCCGGCGCACTTTCGCCTCCGCCGCCGCAGGCGACGAGCAGTGCGGCGCACGCGCAGGCCAGCACTCGGTGAGCGGGCATGGGCAAGTTCACTCGATAGGCCGATCGGTTCATCATCGGCAAATGCTGCGCCGGCCACGCCAGGGCGGTGTCACAAGACGTTGCGGCGCCTCGCGCCGCGCTGGTCGGCTCAGCGAGTCACGGGCGCAGCCGGGCAGACCTGCGGATGAGAGAACTCGACGCCAACAACCGCGCGAGCGTACAGGTAGTTTTCGCGCGCCCGGTCGCTCAGGGCATCGAGCTCGACGTGTCCCCGCTCGTCGCAGGGGAAGCACAAGCCGCGCTCCCGAAACAGGGACTGGAAGCGGATCTCGTGGGTCGGGTCCATCTAGGCATCTCCGGCGCCATCGGATCGGTCGGCGCATGGACGCAGTGTCCCGCCGGCACCGCGCCGAATCTGTCAGGGTGGCGCGCTCGTTCCTGTCAGTGAAACACCGTGCCGACTGTCGGAAGCCCCGGATCGCCCTTGTCGCCGCGCGCCGCGCGCGCTAGCCGCGTAGATGGCACGACACCCATTGGCCCGGCGTGCTCTCCTTGAGCTCGGGAGCGACCTCACGGCAGAGCGGGAACTGGGCGATCGGGCAGCGGGTGTGGAAGTGGCAGCCGGTCGGCGGGCGGATCGGGCTCGGCACGTCGCCCTGGAGCGGGATGCGCTTTCTCTTCACCTGCGGGTCGGGGATCGGCACCGCCGAGAGCAGCGCCTCGGTGTAGGGATGGAGTGGCTGGGTGTAGAGGCGCTTGGCCGGCGCGATCTCGACGATCCGGCCGAGGTACATCACCGCCACCCGATCGCTGATGTGCTCGACCACCGAGAGGTCGTGGGCGATGAAGATGTAGGTGAGGTTGAACTTCGCCTGCAAATCCTCGAGCAGGTTGATCACCTGCGCCTGGATCGAGACGTCGAGCGCCGAGACCGCCTCGTCGCAGACGATCAGCTTCGGGCTTACCGCGAGCGCCCGCGCGATACCGATGCGCTGGCGCTGGCCGCCCGAGAATTCGTGCGGGTAGCGGCGCATGTGGTCGGCATTGAGGCCGACGGTCTCGAGCAGCTCGACGATGCGCGCCTCGAACTCGGCCCGGCCCTTGGCCAGCTTGTGGATGATGAGCGCCTCGCCGACGATCGCGCCGACCGTCATGCGCGGATTGAGCGACGCGTAGGGGTCCTGGAAGATGATCTGCATGTCGCGCGCCAGCGCCCGCAGCTCGTCCTTGCCGGCCCGCGTCACGTCCTTGCCCTCGAACCAGACCTCGCCCGAGGTCGGCTCTATCAGGCGCAGGATGCAGCGCCCGGTGGTGCTCTTGCCGCAGCCCGATTCGCCGACGACGCCGAGCGTCTCGCCCGCCGTCAGGTCGAAGCTGACGCCGCTCACCGCGTGCACGCTCTCGACCTCGCGGCCGAGCCAGCCGCCGGTGATCGGAAAGCGCTTGACCAGGTCCTTGACCCGGAGCAGGGGCGCCGCGCCGAGACTTGCCGGTGTCGCGCTCATGCCGCGACCACTTCCGCGACCGTCGGCGCCGGCGCAGGAAAGACGTCGAAGATGCAGCGCACCTTGTGCCCCGGCACCGGCTCACGCAACGCCGGCGTCGCTGCGAGGCACTCGGCGACTGCGTACTTGCAGCGCGGCGCGAAGCGGCAGCCCTCGGGCGGATCGATCAGCTTGGGCACGGTTCCCGGAATCTGCTCGAGCCGCACCTTGTGCAGCGCCGCGGTGTCGATGCGCGGGATCGACCGGATCAGGCCCTGGGTGTAGGGATGGCGCGGATTCGCGAACAGCGACTCGACGCTCGCCTCCTCGACCACCATGCCGGCGTACATCACGACCACCCGTTGCGCGACCTCGGCGACGACGCCCATCGCGTGGGTGATGAGCATGATCGACATGCCGAGCCGTTCCTTCAGCTCGGCGAGCAGGTCGAGGATCTGCGCCTGGATCGTCACGTCGAGCGCGGTCGTCGGCTCGTCGGCGATCAGCAGCTTGGGGTTGCACGCCAGCGCGATCGCGATCATCACGCGCTGGCGCATGCCGCCCGAGAACTGGTGCGGATAGTCGTTGACGCGGCGCTGCGGTGTCGGGATCCGCACCAGCGCCAGCATCTCGACCGCGCGCTCGAGCGCGGCCTTGCGCGAAAGCCGCTCGTGCAGGCGCAGCGACTCGGCGATCTGCTCGCCGACGGTGTAGACCGGGTTGAGCGATGTCATCGGCTCCTGGAAGATGATCGCGATCTCCTTGGCCCGGATGCGCCGCATTTCGTCGCTGCTCGCGGTCACCAGGTCGCGGCCTTGCCAGAGCACCTGGCCGGCGACGATCTTGCCGGGCGGCATCGGCACCAGCTTCATCACCGTCATCGCCGTCACGGTCTTGCCGCAGCCCGACTCGCCGACGACGCAGACGGTCTGGCCGCGATCGATCGTGACGTCGACGCCGTCGACCGCGTGGAGCCAGCCGTCGTCGGTCTTGAAGTGCGTCTTCAGGCCGCGGATGTCGAGCAGAGGCGCGGGGTCGAGCGTCGCCTGCGCCTTGCCCGGAGCGCGCGACGGCGAGGTCGCCAGGATCGGCCGGCCGGGAGTTCGCATCAGAGCACCCTTCGCGGATCGAGCGCGTCGCGCAGGCCGTCGCCGACGAAGTTGATGCACAGCACCGCGAGGAAGATCGCGGTGCCCGGGAACATCGCCCAGTGCGGCGCGATGTCGAGGTACTCCTTGCTGTCGAAGAGGATCCGGCCCCAGGTCGGGATGTCGGGCGGAAAGCCGAGGCCGAGAAAGGACAGCGTCGACTCGGCAATGATCGCGGCGGCGACGTCGATCGTGCCGGCGACGATCACCGGCCCGAGCGAGTTGGGCAGGATGTGGCGATAGACCTGACGCGGCACCGACGCGCCGAGTGCGCGCGCCGCCTCGACGAACTCCTTCTCGCGCAGCGAGAAGAACTGCGCCCGCACCAGGCGCGCCACCGGCATCCAGCGAAAGCCGCCGATGACGAGCACGATCAGGATGAAGACGCCGACCTCGGGCCCGAACGCCTGCTTCAGCGAATCGCGGAACAGGTAGATCAGGATCAGCAGCAGCGGCAGCTGCGGCAGCGACAGGAACAGATCGGTCAGCCACATCAGCGCGGCGTCGACGGCGCCGCGCGAGATCCCGGCGATCGCGCCGATGGTCACGCCGACCAGCATCGCCATCAGCATCGCCGCGACGCCGACGGCGAGCGAGATGCGGCCGCCGTAGAGCATGCGCGCGAAGATGTCCTGACCGAGGTCGTCGGTGCCGAACGGATGCGCCCAGCTCGGCGTGTTGAGCCGGGCGCTGAAATCGATGTCGTTGATCGAGAGCTTCCACAGCATCGGCCCGAACGCGACCATCAGCACCATGATGCAAAGCACGACCAGGCCGATCACGGCGAGCCGGTGGCGGCGAAAGCGCCGCCACGCCTCGGCCCACGGCGAGACGCTGCGTCGCGGCAACGCGGCCGTCGCGACGACGCTAGCGATAGCTGATGCGGGGATCGAGCCAGCCATAAAGCAGATCGGCGATCAGGTTGAACAGGATCACCAGGCACGCGAAGACGAACGTCACCGCCATGATCACCGGCGTGTCGTTGCGCAGGATCGCGTCGATGAGAAGCGAGCCGATGCCAGGAATGCGGAAAATCTGCTCGGTGATGATGGCGCCGCCGAAGACCAGCGGCATCGTCAGCGCGACCAGCGTCACGACCGGGATCAGCGCGTTGCGGACGACGTGCTTGAGGATCACCGCGCGCTCTTTCAGCCCCTTGCTGCGCGCCGTCGTGACGTAGTCGAGCCGGATCACGTCGAGCACCGCCGAGCGCACGTAGCGGGTCCAGCTCGCGCCCTGCAGCAGGCCAAGCACGGTCACCGGCATGATCGCCTGCAGGATGTTCTGGCGCCACCACTCCCAGCCGGTGGCGCTGATGTCGGCACGAAAGACGAACGGCAGCCAGTCGAGCTTGATCGAGAACACCAGGATCAGGAGCAGTCCGGTGAAGAAGGTCGGCAGCGAGAAGCCGATCAGCGCAAAGGTGCTGGCGATCCGGTCGAACCAGGAATAGGGCCGCGCCGCCGAGATCACGCCGACGGGCAGCGCGATCAGGAGCGCGAGGATCTGCGAGGCGCCGATCACGGCCAGCGTCACCGGCACGCGCCCGAGGATCAGCTTGTCGACGTCGATGCGGCTGATGAACGAAAAGCCCCAGTCGCCCTGCAGCATCGCGAACAGCCAGCGGAAATAGCGCTGCCAGACCGGGTCGTCGAGGCCGAACTGCTTCCTCAGGTTGGCCGCGACCTCGGGCGGCACGTTCGGGTTCTGCACCATCTCCGAGAACGGGTCGCCAGGGGCGAGCGCGAGCACCGTGAACAGGACGACGCTGATGCCGAGCAGGCTCGGCAAGGCGATCAGCAGCCGGCGGAGGAGGTAGTTGCCCACGATGCGCCTCGCCGCCGGCTCACGCCGACTCGCGGTACCAGTCGGCGATGCCGTTGAGCGAATCGTCCCAGCCCGAGACCGGCGCGACGAGGTTGCGGGCCAGGCCGTGGACCGTCGGCCGGTAGACGATCGGGATCACCGCGTGGTCGTTGCAGACCAGGTCGTTCATGCGGATCATCAGGGCCGCTCGCTTGACCGGGTCGAGCTCGAATTCCGAGGCGCGATAGGCCGCGTCGTACTCGTCGCTCGCCCAGCGGCCGCGGTTCAGTCCCAGCCACTTGTTGGCCTTGCTCGACGCCTGCCACGACACCAGCCACTGCATGAAGCTGTCGGGGTCGGGCAAGCGGCCGGCGACGGCATACATCTGCAAGTCGGCAAGAAAGCGGCCGTAGGTGTCGGGGTTGGCGACGTCGGACGAGAAGAACACGGCCGCCGTGACGCCCTTCAGCTCGAGCTCGATGCCGGCCTTGGCGCACGACTGCTTGTAGATGCCCTGCACCTTCTGGCGCACCGAGTTGATCGAGGTCTGGAACAGCAGCTTGAGCTTCCTGCCGTCCTTCTCCCGGACACCGTCGGCGCCGCGCTTCCAGCCGCCGGCGTCGAGCGCGGCGTTCGCCTTGTCGACGCTGAACTCGTCCTTGATGTTCGGGCTGTTGAAGCGCGCCGGGTTGTTCAGGAAGTTGGGCGTGACGACGCCGGCGCGACCATAGATGAATTCCTGGACGCTCTTCCTGTCGAGCAGCAGCGCGAGCGCGTCGCGAACCGCCCGGTCGCTCAGGATCGGATGGCGCGACTTCGGGTTCGGCCGCTCGCCATCGGCCTCGCTCGCCGGATCGGCCATGTTGAGCTGGATGATCTCGACGTTGCCGCTGGCGTAGGCGACGGCCCGGCCCTTGCCCGACGCTTCCATCCGCTTCAGCACCTCGTCTTCGACCTGCAGATTCCAGCCGAAGTCGTATTCGCCCGTCTGCAGCACCGCGCGCGCGGCCGAGGTCGCGTCGCCGCCCCCCTTCAGCTCGACGCTGTCGAAGTGCGGCCGGTTCGGCGCGTGGTAGCTCGTGTTGATCTCGCCCCGCACGAGGTCGCCGGGCTTGAAGTCGACGAACCGATACGGCCCGGTGCCGACCGGCTTCAGGTTGGCCGGCGCGTCGCGCGACCTGGCACCGGCAAACGCCTCGAACAGGTGCTTCGGTATCAGCTGGACCGTCGCCGTGCGCGCCCAGATCGGCGTCGGCTTGCTGAATTCGAAGCGGACGGTCTCGGCGTCGATCTTGGTGACCGCCTTGATTCCCTCGTAGTTGGCGAGGCTGACGGCGGCCGTGGCGGGATCGGTCGCGTAGGTCCAGTTGAAGATCACGTCGTCGGCCGTGAAGGGCCGGCCGTCGTGCCACTTCACGCCCTTCTTGAGCTTCCATGTCGTCGAACGCCCGTCGGCAGCAATGCCGCCGTTGTCGCGGCTCGGGATCTCGGCGGCGAGCACCGGCACGAGGTTGGCGTCGGCGTCGTAGCGCCCGAGCGATTCGTAGAACAGATGCGCGCCGTCGAGATCCTTGGCGCCGGTGGCGAAGTGCGGATTGAGCAGCGTCGGGCCTTGCCAGAACAAGAGCTTGAGCGCGCCGCCGCCGCCGCGACGGGTCGGCTTGTAAGGCGCGGCGGGCTGCGCCCGCGCCAACCCGGCGCCGGCGAGCATCGCCGACGTCATCGCGACGCCGACCCCGAGCCCCGCCATCCGCTCGATGAAGGTTCGCCGCGCCAGGCGACAGGCGCGCACCTCCTCGAGCATCCCACGCAGGTCGTTCTCTTGCATCGCGGCTCCGGACGGCGCTACGGCTCGGATCGCATCGCGCAGAGCTGCTGCACGCTCGCGTCGCCGCGTCAGCCGGGCGACGATTCGCGGTACCAGTTCTGCAGCGCCGAGAAGTCGAGATCCCAGCCCGAGAGCGTGGTCACGAGCTTCAGGTTGCCGCCGCGCACCCGCGGCCGGCTGATCAGCGGGATGACGACGAAGTCGTTGACGACCATGTCGTTCATCTTGATGTAGATCGCCGCGCGCTTGACCGGGTCGAGCTCCGACGAGCCCGCCGCCGCCAGCTTGTCGTACTCGGGATTGATGTAGCGGCAGATGTTCCGGCCCGACCACTTGTTGGCCTTCTGCGACGCCTCTTCCGACTTGTACTGGTCCATGAAGCGCTCAGCGTCGGGCGCGGTCATGGTCGTGGTGTACATCTGGATGTCGGCCCAGAACTTCCCATAGGTGTCGGGATTGGCGACGTCCGACGAGAAGAAGACCGATGCGGTCACCGACTTCAGCTCGAGGTCGACGCCGGCCTTCTGCGCCGCCTGCTTGACGATCGCCTGCTCCTTCTGGCGCGTGCCGTTGATCGACGTCTGGTAGACGAACTTCATCTTCTTTCCGCCCTTCTCGCGGATGCCGTCTGCCCCCTTCTTCCAGCCGGCCGCGTCGAGCAAGGCGCTCGCCTTGTCGACGTTGAACTCCCACTTGGTGTTCTTCGAGCGGAAGCGCTCGGGGTTGTTCATGAAGTTGCCGGTCGCGGTGCCGGTGCGGCCGTAGATGAACTCTTGCATGCTCTTCTTGTCGCACAGCAGGGCCATTGCCTCGCGCACCTTGGGGTCGCTGAACGCGAAGTGCTTGCTCTTGATGCTGCCGCGCTCGCCATCGACCTCGTTCCACGGGTCGGTGATGTTGACCTGGATGAACTCGATGTCGCCGCCCGGGACGACATGCACCTTGCCCTTGCCGCCGGCCTCCATGCGCTTGAGCACCTCGTCTTCGACCTGCAGGTTCCAGGCGTAGTCGTACTCGCCGGTCTGCAGCACGGCACGCGCCGCCGAGGTCGCGTCGCCGCCGCCCTTCATCTCGATGGTGTCGAAATAGGGCCGGTTCGGCATGTGGTAGTTCTTGTTGAGCGCGCCCAGGACGATGTCGCCCGGCTTGAAGTCGACGAACGTGTAGGGGCCGGTGCCGACCGGCTTGAGGTTGGTCGGCGCGTCGCGCGACTTGGCGCCGGCATACGGGCCGAACAGGTGCTTCGGCAGGATCCCCCCTTCGGCGGCGACGAAGGCGGTGGCCCAGAACGGCGTCGGCTTCTGGAACGAGACCAGGACCGTGTAGTCGTCGACCTTGGTGACGGTGACGTCCTTGTAGACGCCGATGGTCACGCAGGCCGAAGCCGGATCGCGAACGAACTCCCAGGTGAAGACGACGTCGTCGGCCGTGAACGGCTTGCCATCGTGCCAGGTCACGCCCTTCTTCAGGCGCCAGCGGACGACCTTGCCGCCTTCCAGGACCCCGCCGTTGGCAACGCTCGGGATGTCGGCGGCGAGGATCGGCACCAGGTTGCCGTCGTTGTCCCAGACCGCGAGCGGCTCGTAGAAGACGCGCGAGCCTTCCTGGTCCTTGGTGCCGTTGGCGAAGTGCGGCTGCAGCAGCGTCGGCCCTTGCCACCACAAGGTCTTGAGCGCCCCGCCGCCGCCACGCTTGGTCGGCTTGTACGCGGGTGCGGGCTGCGATTGCGCGACGCCGGCGTGCATGAGCAGCATCGACGCCATCGGCGCGCTCAGGCCGAGACCCACCAGCCGCTCGATGAAGCCGCGCCGCGGCAGCTTTTCGGTGCGGACATCTTCGATCAGGGCGCGCAGTTCAGCTTCTTCCATCAGAGTCTCCTGGAGTCGTCCCGGCCCATGCCGGACAGTCTGCGGCGATGCTATTCGCCGTCCGGCAAACGCCTATTCGGGTCCGCCCGGGCTTCCGGGGATGTTGCGCTGCAAGAGCGATGCCAGCGGCGTCTCAGATGCAGCGGCCGCCGTCGACCTCCATCGCCACGCCGGTGATCATCGACGCCTCGTCGCTGCAGAGAAAGCAGGCGGCATTGCCGAGGTCCTCGGGAGTCGAGAAGCGGCCGATCGGGATCGTCGCCAGGAAGCGGGCGCGGACCTCGGGCGTGTCCTCGCCCATGAAGGTCTTCAGCATCGGCGTCTCGCCTGCAACCGGGTTGAGGGCGCAGACGCGGATGCCGAACGGCGCCAGCTCGACCGCCATCGAGCGTGTTGCGGTGATGACCCAGCCCTTGCTCGCGTTGTACCAAGTGAGTCGCGGCCTCGGGCTGACGCCGGCGGTGCTGGCGATGTTGAGGATCACGCCGCTCTTTTGCGCCTTGAAGCGCGGCACGACCGCGCGCGCAGCGAGATAGATCGCCTTGACGTTGACGGCGAGGATGCGGTCGAAGTCGGCCTCCTCGAGCGACTCGAGCGGCTGCGGCACGTGGCCCATGCCGGCGTTGTTGACCAGGATGTCGAGGCCGCCGAAGCGGCCGGTCGCTGCGTCGACCATCGCCGCGACATCCTCGGCTAGGGTGACGTCGGCGCGGACGCCGATCGCATCCTTGCCGAGCGCCTCTGCCACCCGGGTCGCACCGTCGCCGTCACGGTCGGCGACGACGACGTGCGCGCCTTCGGCAATGAATTTCCTGGCGATGCCTTCGCCGAAACCGGACGCGGCGCCGGTGACGATGGCGGTCTTTCCTGCGAGTCGCATGGCGCGTTCCTTGTCGTGGGTCGAGAGCGGCCGACCTCAGCCGTGGTGGATCGCGATCGTCTTCAGCGCCGAGAAGCCGTAAAGCGCCTCGAAGCCCTTTTCGCGGCCGTGACCCGAGTGCTTGACGCCGCCGAAGGGCAGCTCGATGCCGCCGCCGGCGCCGTAGTTGTTGATGAACACCTGGCCGCAGCGCAGCGCGCGCGCCATTCGCATCTGGCGCGCACCGTCCTTCGTCCAGACGCCAGCGACGAGGCCGTATTTCGTGCCGTTGGCGATCCGGATCGCCTCGTCCTCGCCGTCGAACGCGATCAGCACCTGCACCGGGCCGAAGATCTCGTCCTGCGCCAGCGAGTGCTCCGCGGGGACGTCGGCGACCAGCGTCGGCCGCACGTAATACCCGCCGCGCGGCGCATCGGCGACGACGCTGCCTTCGCCGGCGACAGCCAGGCCACCGTCGCGCGCCAGGGCGAGGAAGTGGTCGACGATCTCCTTCTGGCGGCGCGAGATCACCGGGCCGAGATCGAGGTCGGCCGCGGCCGGCCCGACGCGCAGCGCCCGATAGCGCTCGGCCATCTTGGCCCGCACCTGCTCGAGCACCGGACGCTCGACCAGGATCCGCGACGCCGCCGAGCACGTCTGCCCTGCGTTCTGGATGCCGGCGTTGACCAGGAACGGCAGCGCCGCGTCGAGGTCGGCATCGGCGAAGACGATCTGCGGGCTCTTGCCGCCGAGCTCGAGCGTCACCGGCACAGCGTTCCTCGCTGCGGCGATCTGCACCAGCGCACCGGTCGCGACCGAGCCGGTGAACGAGACGTGGTCGATGCCGGCGTGCCCGGCGAGCGCTGCGCCGGCCTCCTCGCCGAGCCCGGTGACGACGTTGAGCGCGCCGGCCGGCAATCCGGCTTCGGCGCAGATGCGCGCGAACGCGAGCACCGTCAGGCACGCTTCCTCGGCCGGCTTCAGTACGCAGGCATTGCCCATCGCCAGCGCCGCGCCGACGCTTCGGCCGACGATCTGCATCGGGTAGTTCCAGGGCACGATGTGGCCGGTGACGCCGTGCGGCTCGCGCAACGTCAGCGCGGTGAAGCCGCTGGCGATCGGCAGCGTCTCGCCGTGCACCTTGTCGGCCGCGCCGCCGTAGAACTCGCAGTAGCGCGCGAGCGCGATCGCGTCGGCGCGCGCCTGTTTGAGCGGCTTGCCGACATCGTGCACCTCGAGCGCGGCGAGCAGCTCGACGTTCTCGAGCACCTTCCTGCCGATCGCCGACAGGATCCGACCGCGCTCGGTCGCGCTCATCCGCCCCCACGCCGATGCGGCGCGGCCGTCGAGCGCGGCGCGCGCCGCGGCGACGGCGTCGTCGATGTCGCCGGCGCTGCCGCGACCGATGCGGGCGAGCTCGCTGCCGTCCGAAGGGTCCTCGAGCGCGAGCGTGGCGCCACCGGGAACGGCGCGCCAGTCGCCGCCGATGAACTGGCGATCGGTCGCGAACGGAATGGTCATGGGCGAGGCAGGCATGGTGCGGACTCCGGCCGCGGCAAACGGCTTTGCGCCATCATAAGAACCTCGCCGCTGCGAGGCGCGGAGACACTCCCATAGGCTCTTTTCTCTTCAAGCGCTTCGCCAGCCTGTGCCTGACCTTGCTGGCGGCCTCGGCGGTCGTGTTCACCGTCCTCGACATCCTTCCCGGCAATGCCGCCGAGGTGATGCTCGGCGAGAGCGCGACGCCCGAATCGGTCGCAGCGCTCTCGGCCAAGCTCGGCCTCGATCGGCCTGCGCTGGTGCGCTACGGCGACTGGATCAAGGGCCTGGCCACCGGCGAGCTCGGCACCAGCATCGCCTACGACACGCCGATCGCGCAGCTGGTCGGGGAACGGCTCGTCGTCACCGTGCCGCTGGCGCTGCTGGCGATGCTGCTCACCACCGCCCTCGCCTTTTCGCTCGGCCTGTTCGCGGCAGCGCGGCACGGCAAGGCCGGCGACGTCGGCGTCATGAGCGTCAGCCAGCTCGGCATCGCGATGCCCAACTTCTGGTTCGCGATCCTGCTGATCTGGCTGTTCGCGGTGAAGCTGCGCTGGTTTTCGGCCGGCGGCTTTCCCGGCTGGAGCGCCGACGACGGCGGCGGCATCGGCGCGGGGCTGCGCGCGCTCGTGCTGCCGGCGGTCGCGCTCGCGGTGGTGCAGGCGGCGATCCTCGCCCGCATCGTCCGCTCGGCGGTGCTCGACGTGCTGCGCGAGGACTTCGTCCGCACCGCGCGCGCCAAGGGCCAGTCGCCGCGCGGCGTTCTCTGGGGCCACGTGCTGCGCAACGCGATGGTGCCGGTGCTCACCGTCATGGGCTTGCAGTTCGCCAACCTGCTCACCGGCACGGTCGTGATCGAGAACGTCTTCGCCCTGCCCGGCCTCGGCCGGCTCGTCTTCCAGGCGATCGGCGAGCGCGACCTGCCGCTGGTCAGGAACGTCGTCATGCTGCTCGCGGCAACGGTCGTCGTCATCAACTTCGTCGTCGACGTGCTCTACGTCGTCATCGATCCGCGCCTGCGCGCGCGCCGTTCGTGAGCGGCGCCGCCCGACCGCGCAGCCGCTGGCGCCGCGCCAATTTCCGCATCGGCGCGACCCTGGTCGCGCTGGTCGTCGGCCTGGCGCTGCTGTCGTTCGTGTGGACGCCGTATCCCGCTGCCGAGCTCGACATCCCGAGCAAGCTGCAGCCGCCGAGCGCAGCCCACTGGCTCGGCACCGACAGCCTCGGCCGCGACATCGTCTCGCTGCTGATCGTCGGCAGCCGGGTCTCGATCGCGGTCGGCCTGATCGCGGTCGGCATCGGCA
>Ga0070670_100000756_pt1 | contig 25079 bp, 23 predicted proteins | sample KBSS63metaG_FD_64665 | JGI IMG/M metagenome (GOLD analysis project Ga0070670, IMG submission 64665) | Switchgrass rhizosphere microbial communities from Kellogg Biological Station, Michigan, USA - KBS S6-3 metaG | ecosystem: Host-associated > Plants > Roots > Rhizosphere > Soil ... | reverse complement strand
TTGGGCCATCTTGCATTGAATCTCCAGGCGCAAGACCTCAATGCTTCGAATGCCATGGAAGAACCCGTGCGGACTACGGACCAGACGTTGCTTTCCGCTCCAGGCAACAGCGGAACCGATTGGCGCGAACCGTTATCCGTAAAAGCGAATGTGGACTATGTGGGTCGCGTCTACGAAATCCGAATTCTCAGTGGCAGCCAGACTCCGGCAATGAAGCAGTGGATTCAGAATCTGTTGTACACGGCGCAGTTCGCCCCCGCGACCCGCCTGGGCAAGCCCATCAATTCCAGCACCATCTTGACTTTTGTGAACGTGAGGAGCTGACGGAGCCCCGGCCCGCGTCAGGTGATCACGCGGGCCACAGCTTCTGCGACACGATCCGACACTTTTCCTCCGCTGAGCTTCCTTCGAAGTATTTCGTAATTTCCTCGAATTTTGGATTGCAGCCACACATCGTCCATCAGCCGGAGTGCTGCTTGCGTTACCAATTCCGCCGTGAACTTGTCCTGGAACAGTTCGGGCACCACTTCCTCTCCCAGAACGATGTTCACGATTCCAAAAATTCGAACTCGCAATACAAATTTTTTCAGGAACCACGCCTCCAGCGGAGAAATCCTGTAAACAATCACTTCCGGCGTTCCCAGTAGTGCGGTTTCCAGAGTCGCTGTGCCACTGGCCACGATGGCCGCACGTGCATATCGGATGGCGTTGTAGGTGTCGTTGACGATCACCTTGATGGGATGCTGTTGAATGATCTCATCAATCAACTGACGATCCAGATTGGGAGCAGCAGGCAGCACGATCTGTGTATCCGGTTTCCTGTCCTGGATTCTTTTCACGACCTCGCACAGCGTTGGCAGGATATAGCGGATTTCTTTTTTGCGGCTGCCAGGCAGAAGAGCGAGTATCGGCTTTTTCGGGTCAAGGTTATGGGTAACGCAGAATTCATCTTTCGATTTGGATGCCTTTACCGTATCGATCAGCGGGTGCCCTACAAATTCCACGTCAACGCCGGCTTTTTCGTAAATGTCTTTCTCAAACGGAAAGATCACGAGCATCTTGTTGACGAATTCTTTGATCTTTCGAATACGGCCTTCGCGCGACGCCCATATCTGAGGGCTGACATAGTAAATAACCGGAGTGCCCACCGCTCGAATGCGCCGCGCCAGGGGAAGATTGAATCCCGAAAAATCGATCAGGATCGCCGCCGTAGGAGGATCTGCGTCAACGCGGTCGGCCAAACGGTGAAAAAGTTTATAGAACATGGGTAAGCGGAACAGCGCGCCGACAGGCCCCATCACCGCAGTGTCACGGATGTCTCCGATCATTTGGACACCCGCTTCGCGCATGCGCTGCCCGCCAAGGCCGAATATCGTGCAGCCAGGAAACTTCTGAAACAGCGAGGTCGCCACTTCGGCACCATACATGTCACCGGAGGATTCGCCAGTCACCATAAGGAAGCTGAATGGTTTCACGGAGTGGGTTTAAGAACGACAAACGCGGGAGTTTCATCTTTAAGTATGACGGAATCGCTCCAGATGAAGTCCTCCCCGCCGATTGTGACAAGCGCGATGATCTTGCATTCTCCCTGTGGCACAGAATGAAACTCAAAGGTATTGTTCGTCGTGTTGTGAATGAATTTTGCTGCGTTGTCCGGATCGTCAAAGCGCATTCGGTTTAGCGTGAATTCCAGGGCTTGAACCTGCGCGCGTTCCCGGAAATGAAGGAAGGCTTCCTTGTCCTGAATGAATAACTGTCGGAATTCTTCCCAATAGTTATCCACCCGTTTTTGTACTTCGGCAAGATACACATTGACGTAGTCACCCGAAAAGACCACGACCTGGACTGGCTTTGTGATTTTTACTTTTTCGGGTGGCGCAATACTGCCCCTGATGGTTCCAGTTGGTAGAGCAAGAACGGCAGACAGAAGGAGCGGCAACATCATGACGGTATTCTAGCGCAGAGCTTGTCGGGCTCCGCATGACCGAATAAAATGTGCATTCTTTCGATTGGCTTATTCCCGGAGGCTTTCCATGAACTTCAATTCCATTCGATTTACTGTAGCTCTGGCCTTCGTCGTCGCTGTCGCCTCCTCTGGATTCTCCCAGACTGCCGGGTTAAAGGCGCGATACACCGCTGTGACCGCGAATACCAGCAGTCCGGGCGACACTGTGCGCTTTGACGTGATTCGCTGGTCGACCGATGTGGAACGCGAACAGCTTTTCATGGTGATGGAAAGTTCGGGTGATATGGCACTGCTCGGCTTGCTGCAGAAAGCACCGACAATCGGATATGTCTGGACAACTGAAACCGCGGGCTATCCGTTGCGATATGCATACCGCGTAACGATGGCCGATGGCGGCGAACGAGCTGTTCTGGCCATCGATCGTCCGCTCGGATCGTTTGAACCCCAACGTTGGAAGCTTTCCGGCACGGGCCCGCGAACGGATTATCCATTTACCGTAATTGAGCTTCGAATCAGTAAGGCAGGCCTCGGTGAAGGAAAGGCTTCGCTCAGTACCAGGATCACTGCGGACCCGACGGCCAAAACGATCGCGCTCGACAACTACGCGGCCACGCCAATCCTTTTTCAGAACGTGAAGAAGTGACATCCAGAAGTTGTCCCCGGACCCGAGGTGCGATTTTCTAAAGAGCCGCGACCACCGGAGGACGGTATTTCCAGCGAACCCAGGGGTGACGCGCACCCATTTACTGACGAAACTGTTTTATCCCCAGGTCGATTTTCCTACATTGCGAATTCAGGTTCGCAGCTTGACTTCGGTCAATACAAGAGGTGACACGAGGCGCTCCTGCCTCTGTGTTAGCCTTCACCTGAATGGAAATGGCAATGAACTGCCCGAACTGCTCGACGCAAATGACCGGCATGACATTGGACGCCCACTTGAGCGTACCGCTCGGCATTGATCTGTGCGCGGCTTGTCAGGCGTTCTGGTTCGACAAATACGAGAGCCTGAAACTCTCAGCGGGTTCAACACTTCAGCTGATGAAACTGATTGGCGAGCACTCCGCGGCCAAGCCAGCGCCTTTCTCAAAAATTCTCCATTGCCCCCGATGTTCGGAGAATCTGCGACCGACAAATGACATACAGCGTGCCACCCGCTTCAGCTACTGGAGGTGCGACAAAGAACACGGAAAATTTATACGGTTCCTGGATTTCCTGAAGGAGAAAAATTTCATCCGTCCTATGCCTGCTGAATCGATTGAAGAATTGAAGAAGAATGTCCGAGCGATAAATTGCTCCAATTGCGGCGCACCGATTGACCTTGCGACTTCGTCAGTCTGTACACATTGTGGTTCGGCGATTTCGATGCTCGACATGAATCAGGCGCAACAGACGCTGGCCCAGCTACAGAGGGCGGCCGAACCTCATCCGATAGATCCCGCGCTACCGTTCGAGCTGGAAATGGCAAAACGCGACGCGGAGCGTTCATTTGGTCCGGTAAAGTCGGCGCCGGATCCGTGGAGCATGGCCGGAAATTCCCTGCTCGTTCGGGAAGTTCTGGATGCGGTATCCAAATGGCTGAACCGCACCTGACGAACTACTGCAGGAATTGATCGAGCTGGGTGCGGGTGATCCGCCAAAGCGAGCCGATCCGCTTTCCCTTCATCTCGCCTGCTTCGAGACTCGCGATGACATCGACTTCGGAAACGCCAAGCACCTTTGCGGCATCTGCCGGAGTCAGAATTTCCGGCCATGTCCGGACTGGCGTGGTTGTAGCCACCTGATGGATCAGGTCCTTTGCCATGGTCAAACCAACAGCGATTTCCGCTCCAACCCCGCCGGCGCCCGTCCCACCCTTTTCAAATCCCTGCGCCATCTGGTATTTCACGAAATCGTTTAGATTTCCGATCGCCGATATTCCGGAACGCTTATCGATTGCCTGTTCCACTTCGGCCGGTACGGAAAGATTCTCCAGAACAAACGTGGCCAGTTCGATGCCGTACTTTTCCTTCATGTAGGGATTGATAATGGGAAGCAGCGCGGCGCCCAGCTCTCCCTGTCGTGTTGCGATATCCAGCGCCGGTATCTTGCTGGATGCCAGTGCCTCGCTGAATACACTGACGATTCTCGACCGCATGACGCCCTCGAATTCGTCCAGACGGAAATGATCGTCTGTTCCCGCAACTTCCTTCAGGAATCGAGGCGCGTCGACGATGCGAAAGTCATATGTCCCAAACGCACGCAGGCGAACGATACCGAAATCCTGGTCACGAACCATCACCGGATTTGCCGTGCCCCACTTGTTTCCGGTAAACAATCGGGTCGTGACGAAGTACACATCCGCCTTGAATGGTGATTCGAAGCCGTACCTCCATCCCTGAAGCCGTGTGAGCACCGGGATGTTGTTCGTCGTGAGTGTGTGGTTCCCGGGCCCGTAGAGGTCGCCGTACTGGCCCAGGTAGACAAACTGAGCCGTCTGGGATTCCCGCACGATCAGCTGCGCGCCCCGCTTGATTTCCTTGTCGTCGTCCGGAAAACGGTAAGACAGGGTGTCCCTGGAGTCGTCTGTCCATTCAATAATCTCAACCAGCTGGCTCTTGACCAAACCCATCATGCTCATCTGCGCCTCCCGTACGAACGAAATCGGAAATCATTCTGACACGGGGCCATGCCGCGCAATAAGTTGGGGAAAATGTTTTTGCGTACAAAATGAAACTTGTCGTACCGCTCACTCGGTGCTTCGCACCAGCCTCTCCCTTTTTCACGAGAGGGACTTGTTCGAAACATTTTCCACTAGCCAGGCTTGGGGCGAACGATCCCCAGGCGTTTCATTCTGGACTGCAAGGACGTTCGCTTCATGCCCAGGCGGGTTGCAGCTCCAGCCGGTCCCCCGATCACCCAGTCAACTTCGCGCAATACCTTCAGAATCAACTGACGTTCCGATTCATCCAGCGCAGATCCTCGGGTGGAGGCCGGATTCGAACCAACAGTCAATTCCGAAAGTGGAGCTTCCAGCACCAGTCCAGTGCTGAGAATGACGGAGCGTTCGATGAAATTTTCCAACTCACGAATATTTCCCGGCCAGCTCCAGTCGCTGAGGGCTCGCAGCGTCTCATCGGGGATCGACGTAATGTGACGGTTCATCCGGCTGCAGTATCGCTGCGTGAAGTATCGAACCAACCGGGGAATATCCTCGCGGCGCTCCCGGAGTGAAGGCAGGCGCACGGGAAACACATTGAGCCTGTAAAACAGATCCGCCCGAAACTCACGCTTCCCCACCATTTCCGAAAGATCTCTGTTGGTTGCCGCAATAACTCTGACATTTGTCCGGATCGTGCGGGAGTTTCCCAGTCTCTCGAATTCACGCTCCTGCAGAACCCGAAGGAGCTTTGGCTGGACTTCCAGCGGGATATCCCCGACCTCATCCAGAAACAGGGTCCCGCCATCTGCAATCTCAAAACGACCGAAACGCTGTGTGAGTGCGCCTGTGAAAGCGCCTCGCTCATGTCCGAATAGTTCGCTCTCCAGAAGGCCAGTCGGGATCGCCGAGCAGTTGATCTTCACGAATGTCCGTTTCACTCGTCCGCTTTGTTCATGAATGGACCGCGCGATGAGTTCCTTTCCAGTGCCGGTTTCGCCAAGAAGCAAGACCGTGGAATCCGTCGGCGCCACCTTCCGGACCTGCTCAAAGACCGTTTTCAAGGCGCGGCTCTCACCGATGATTTCCCTGAAACGGACTTCGGATTGGATTTCGTCTTCGAGATAGTGTTTTTCGCGAGTCAGCTTGTTTTTCAGCCGTTGAATTTCCTGATACGCCATCGCATTGTCGACGGCCATCGCAACCTGCGCAGAAACCAATTGAAGGAATCTTCGGTCTTCGTCGCGATAGGTGCCGGATTTGAGGCTTGCAAGATTCAAAACCCCCAGGCGCTTCTGTGAAGTGGTCAACGGAACCATGCAGAACGAATGGACACCGTATTCCTTGAAGAGGGCTGTCAGCACAGGAAATCGGCGTTCCTGATCCACCTCGTGGACGAGTATGGATTCCTGCGTATCCACAACCAATTTACCGGGCTGTTCCTTTGCGGGCCATTCCTGCCCGATGAGAACATCGACGGGAAACTCGGTATCGATGAGGTGAAGTCTCATGACGTCATGTTTCGAGTCGTACAAAGAAACATAGGACAGGTTGAATTCGACGACCGTGCGAAGAAGATGTGCAAGCTGAGTAAAGAGCTTTGAAAGATTTCGTTCGGTGGCGATGCTTTCCGTCAGTTTGAGCAATGCGGACAATCGCTCGGCACTGAGCTGCACGTCTTCCGCCTGACCAGGTTTCATGACGCGCGAGAATAGCATTCTCCTGGAGGCCATCGTTGAATTTCCTCTGTGCCTCTTGTTCGGCACGTGACGAAATGAAGGCTCCAATCCCTCGTCTTTCTGGCATTCGCCCCGAGCGGGATTAAGAGATCACTCGCTTCAGATCCCTTTGAACACTAAGCAGTTCGATCTTTGCTTGATATCAGAATGACGTTTGGACGCCGGATTGCGAATCAGTGTTGTCAGGAAAGGGGAACTGTCCAATGTCCAGGAGTCAGAGAGTGCGCTTGTCGTCCGACTGTGAATTCCTCGTGAAAGCAATACAGGGTGTCGTCTGGGAAGCTGATCCGAAGACTGTCCGCTTTACTTTCGTAAGCGAGCAGGCACGGCTGATTCTCGGATATCCGATTGAGATGTGGCTGGAGGAGAACTTCTGGGTGAATCACCTTCACGCCGATGATCGAGCCGCCGCTGTCGAGGCATACGTGCGTGCGACATCCATGGGACGGGATCATGAGTTGGAGTACCGCATGATCCATTCCGATGGCCATGCTGTGTGGTTTCGCGACTCGGTGTTTGTCGATATGCAGGACGGTAAGGCGATTCGGTTGCGGGGAATTCTCATCGATATATCGGAACAGATGCAGATGCAGCATGCGATCAAGGAATCGGAACAGCTGCTCCGACTCATAGCGACGAGTGCCAAAGACGCGATCTTCCGCCGCCGGATTCATCCCGTTCGTCAGTACGAATATGTCAGCCCTGCAGTGTTCGATATTACGGGCTATTCTGCGGAGGAGTTTTACGCTGATCCGGATCTTGGCTCGAAAATTATTCATCCGCACGATAAGTGGGAACTGGGACCACATGCATTCGTCGAGTCTGCGGGTGATGCGGTGACATTCCGCATCACTCGAAAGAACGGCAGCTCTGGCTGGCTCGAGCTGCGAAGTGTCACGATCTACGACGATGCCGGACTGCCTATGGCGATTGAAGGAATAGCCCGCGATATTAGCGAGCGCCGGGAACTGCAGGAACAGCTCAACCAGTCCCAGAAAATGGAGAGTCCTGGTCGAATGGTCCGCGGTGGCACTCGCGAACTCAACAATATGCTGACGGTCGCTCTGGGTAACGCAAGTCTGGCGATGAATTCTGTCCCTATTGGCGATCCCATTCGTGACAACCTGGAAGCCATATCCCAGGCGACGGAACGTGTTTCGGAGTTGACGTACCAGCTGCTTGGAGTCCGGCATCAGAACGAAGCGCCATCTGGATCACTTGATTTGAACAGTGTCCTCAAGGAAACGAACGAAATGCTACTTCAGCTGATTGGCTCGCAGGTGGACATGAGTTTTCAACTTGGGGCAGACCTCGGCTCCATTCGCATGGACAGCGGCCAGATCTGGCAAATCCTGCTGAATCTCGTCGTTAATGCGCGAGATGCCATGCCCTCCGGTGGCAAGCTGGCGATTCGAACATTTTCTTTTGTAACCCGATACGAAGTCAGTTTCAGAAAAACAAAACTGAAGCCAGGCGCTTACACCGTGCTTTCGGTCACAGACACAGGAACCGGGATCGACCCCATGGTGCGGGACCACATTTTCAAGCCATTTTTCACCACAAAACCCGCAGCGTCGGGGATGGGTCTCGCTACAGTTCAGAACATCGTCAGCCAGTGCAATGGTGCCATCGTCGTCGAAAGTACAATGTATGAAGGAACAACATTTCGAATCTACTTTCCTGTAATCGAAGAGCGGCCAGCTCTATCGTCACCAGAGATTCTTCCGCTGCGGCATCGTTCCGGCGAGACAGTCGTCGTTGTGGAGGACGATGATTTCGTCAGGGAAGTGATCTCGGACATGCTCGAGAGCGCCGGCTATCAGGTGTTGACGGCGAAAACAGGCACTGAAGCACTGGCGGTGTTGAACAATTATTCGGGCTTCGTGGACTTGTTCCTTATCGATATGGTTTTGCCGGATATCGAAGGCCGGGACCTGGGAGATCGCCTTGTTGCAATCAACCCGCGAATTATCCTTGCCTATATGAGCAGCCGAAGCGACGAGGTTCTGTCCCTGATCGATGGCATCGAGAATCCCGGAATTATTCAAAAGCCATTCAACATGACAACGCTTCTCGATCGGGTTCGACGCTCCCTGGATTCAAGGAACTGAATCCGGATCAGGACTTGCCGTAAATGAGCTGCGTCAGAGCGGGTACACGGCCCGCCAGCCTCGCATAAAGCGCGAGCTGGCCACGGTGGTATTCCTCGTGGGAAATGCCGTGATTCATCCACGCCAGCCGGCTTCCACGCTCGCCGTCGAAGCGGGCGATCACCTGCAGCATTTGGAGTTCGCCGGCCGCACGAATCTTCTTGTCACCGTCCGCATGCGTGCGCTTTAGCAACTGAACAATCTCGGATTTCTTTGATACCTGCGGAATGTCCCTTCCATATTCCTTGATGAATTGCGGATACGTCTTTCGCTGAAAATTTCCATCGGGCCGCGATAGTTCTCCGGACATCATCAGACCGGATTCCACGATATGGATGGCAATCTCCGTTGCAGAGCGGCTGTCGGAATGCGGTTTCATCTTCAAGTCCGCTTCGGACAGATTCTGGATTTCGCTGATGACCCCCGAGCGGGTATAAGCCCATGCTTCGAGCGCTTCATCAAGCAGGGATTGAAATGGCATCAGAACCTCACAATCATTGATAAATTCTTTCCAGCTCCTCGTGCCCCTTATTCACCGGAGGTAGTACCATTTGCGGTACGTGAACTCCCAGTGAAAAATTCATTTTTGCGCTCCTGTTTTTTCAAAGCAACCCTCAACCTGTGGGTGTCGCCCGCTTCGTTTCGGTGTAAAGTGGATGGTCTTGGATATGAAGCCGGCAGTAGTTAGAAACATAAGGTACCAGGTGCAAACGTGAAGCTCACCGACCTCCGCGGGATCCTTCAATACATCCCGCAGTTCCGGGAAAAAACATTCATTATCGCGGTGGATGGCGTCATTGTCCCGGACGAGAACTTTGCCAATATCCTGCTGGATGTCGCCGTGCTGCGATCACTGAACATCCGCGTAGTGCTGGTCCACGGTGCCTCCATGCAAATCAAGGCGCTCGCAGACAAGCAGGGTATCCGCGCCTCCAATCTCGATGGTACCGGCGTCACCGATGCACTTACTCTGCAGCTGGCCATGGATGCGGCGAACCGACTCACGCACGAGATCCTTGAAGGCCTTTCGGCGAACGACCTCCGCGCTGCCTGCACGAACGCCATCATTGCTCATCCACTTGGAATTATCCAGGGCCTGGACCACCTCTTTACGGGAAAGGTCGAACGTGTCGACACGGAACTTCTCCAGACTCTGCTGAACCAGGCCATTGTTCCCGTTGTTCCGCCGCTGGGGTTTGATGGGGACGGCAAAACGTACCGGGTCAATTCCGACAGCATCGCACTGGCTCTGGCGGATACGCTGAAAGCGACAAAGCTGATTTACATCACCGCGCACGATGGCCTGCGATTCCACGGTGAAATCATTCGCCAGATGCTGGTGGCGGACCTGCAAAGACTGGTGCAGTCCGGCGGCGCCGGGTTTGAGCCGGGAATGTTTTCCAAGGCGCAGCATGCGGCTGCCGCATGCGCTGCAGGCGTGCAACGTGTCCACATCATCAGCGGACGCGAGGATGAAGGTCTGCTCGCCGAAGTGTTCTCCAACGAGGGCATCGGGACGCTCATATACGCCAACGAATACGAACAGATCCGTCCGGCAAAGAAGAAGGATATCCGCGCAATCCATATGCTCACCAAGAAGGCCATGGAATCGGAAGAACTCGTCAAGAGAACGCGCGCCGATATTGAGAAAAATCTGGCGGATTATTTCATTTTCGAAATCGACAAGAATCCGATCGCGTGTGTCGCACTCCACGTTTATCCCGCACAGCATCAGGGCGAGCTCGCGAGTCTTTATGTCGATCCATCACATGAGAACCAGGGCATCGGCCGACGGCTGATTCAGTTCGCTGAAAACAAGGCCCGCGAAAATGGCCTCACGGAATTGATCACGTTATCGACGCAGGCGTTTACGTACTTCCAGTCGAAGGGAGGATTCATCGAAGGCTCTCCCGATGATCTTCCTTTGAGCCGCCGTGAGAAATACGACCAGAGCGGACGGAACTCCAAGGTGCTCGTGAAGAAGCTCAAGGTTTCCGGCTAAGTCCAGCCACCCCGCAACTTTCCCTTTCCACCCCATTTGAAACAAATTACTTGTCGATAACAAACACATGTAGTAGATATACACACATCAATAGGAGGCCAGGTCGATATGGCATTGCCGCGGCTGACCAAACTGGAATTGCAAATCATGGAAGCGCTATGGAATCTTGGTCCGACTTCCATCCGGGAGATACAGGAAGCGTTTCCTTTGAAGGGCCGGCCCGCCTACACGACGATTCAGACGACCGTGTATCGCATGGAGGGGAAGAAAGCGCTGCGACGTGTGAAGAAGATCAGCAACGCGCACATCTTTGAAGCAACGGTGTCACGGAATGAAGTCCAGCGAAAGCTGATCGACGAATTGCTTGGATTTTTCGGAGGACGAATCCAGCCCGTGATGGCGCATCTGGTGGAATCGGGGAAGATCACACTCGATGATGTCCACGAAGCGGAGCAGGCGCTTCGGAAAGCAAAGAAAGGATAAGCCGATGCTGCCGCCAGTCCTCATGCCGACCTGGAATGATTTTGGAGCGGGGCTCGCCAACCATATCTGGCAATCCACACTCTGCTTGATAATCCTGGGTGCGATGACACTTCTCTTTAGAAGGAACAGCGCTGTCGTGCGATATCGGTTGTGGCTGATCGCATCAGTGAAATTCCTTCTGCCATTCTCGCTCTTCGTTGGGCTTGGTGGAATGTTGCAGTGGCATCCGGTTCGGTCCGTTGCTCCTATTGAAGTCCCTGTTGTCGTTCGGCAAATCAGCCAGCCGTTTGGGGTGTCACCAGTTTCCGTTTCCGAACACCCTGCTGCGACAGTCACGCCAGTTGAGGCCCATTCTTTCCATTTCATCTTCGCATCCGCATGGTTCATTGGTGCTGTGGCAGTGTTGCTCATGTGGTCTCTTCGATGGCTGCATATCGCCCGTGTCGTCCGAAACGCGGAGCCATTGGAAGCGACTGGAAATTCAGCGAAGACTCGGATCGTGACGTCGCCTGCAAGTATGGAGCCGGGAGTCTTCGGGATTCTTCGTCCAGTTCTGCTTTTGCCGGAAGGCGTCGCGCGCAGCCTGACTGCCGCGCAGCTGGAGCCGATCATTGCTCACGAAATGTTTCACGTGCGTGGCCGCGACAATCTCGCTGCGGCGTTGCATACCCTCGTCGAGGCAATGTTCTGGTTTCATCCTTTGGTATGGTGGCTCGGGAACCGGCTGGTCGATGAACGGGAACGCGCCTGCGACGAAGCCGTGCTGCGCATGGGGTTCCCGCCAGCCGATTATGCCGAAGGAATACTGAAGGTTTGCAAAAGCTATGTGGCCGCGCCGGCATGTGTGTCTGGAGTATCCGGATCCAATCTCAAAAAACGAATCGAGGTCATTATGGAAAATCGCGGAACGAATGATCTGACCTTTGGAAAAAAGTTGGTGCTCATACTCGCTGGAGCAGGAATGTTGGTTTTCCCATTGTCTGCAGGAATGGCGACAACGTCTGAAGGTCATTCTGTTCAGATCTTCAGGACTATCCGGCCGACCCTGTACGAGAAGGTGGACAGAGCGAGGTTGGCGGTTACGACTCAGGCGCCCGTGATCCAGACAGAGCATCAAATTAGCGTCGTTCCCGCAGTGACTTTGCCGGTGTTCGAGCAGGCCACAAGCGCGGGTTTGTCGATCCTCTTGCAGACGCCGGGACCTTCAACCGGACGAGCGGTGAGCGGACAGACTAAATGGCTCGAAGATATTTCGATCATCATTACCGACGAGGAGCGAAAAGCATTCCAGCGATTGACGACAGACGCGGAGCGGGAGAACTTCATCAAAGACTTCTGGCTCGTTCGTGATCCCACGCCGGGCACACCTGTTAATGAGTTCAAAGATGAGTACGACAAGCGTTTCGCTTTCGCGAATGAACATTTCATGACGCAATCGGGAATTCCGGGTGCCCAGACCGATCGCGGCAAGATGTATATCTTTAATGGTCCGCCAGACGAAATCGTAAGTCACCCCTCGGGTGGCACGTACTATCGGCCAGCCGACCAAGGCGACCGCGTCTACAAGACATTTCCCTTTGAAACATGGCGCTATCGCCACGTTGGCGGGAAGGGCGACAACGTCATCTACGAATTCGTCGACAAGCAGATGAACGGCGAATACACACTTGAATACGATCCCGGCACTAAAGAGAAATAGTCGAAATAGGGGAGCGAGGCGGCTACCCTCGTTCCCTATTTTCAGGCGACTCGGCGATATTTCCAAAAAGCAGGCAGCAGGGGAATGCAGATCAGGACGCCGGCCAGGCAGATCACTCCTCCGGACACAATCGAATACCCATTGGATGAAATGGACGCCACCCAGCCGGCACGCGTGTTTCCCAGCATGGGTCCGCTCAAATAACTGATCATTTCGACGCCGGCCAGGCGGCCACGCAGTTGGCTCGGAATGGTTTCATTCCAGATTGCTCCGCGGAAGATCACGCTGATGTTGTCACCGGCCCCGGCAATCGCGAGGAAGATCAGCGCCGCAGTCAGGGAGTGCGACAGCCCCAGTCCGATAATGGCGACGCCCCAGGTTGCAGCACCCAACACAACGTATACCCCATGGCGGTCGATCTTCGAGGTCCATCCGCTGAGCAGCGTCGCAAGCAACGCGCCGACCGGCATCGCGGAATAGAGCCAGCCGACGGCAACGGCTCCGCCCCATCCTTCAGCCATCGCCGGAAAAAGTGCCATCGGCATCGCGAACGTCATCGCGATCATGTCCACCAGATATGTACCGATCAGTTCCGGACGACTGATGGCATAGCGCATCCCTTCCGCAATGCTTCCCAGGCTCGCTTTGGATTTCTCCTTTTCCGGCATGGAACGGATCGATGCCAATGCGATCAGCGAGACGACAAACGACACCACGTCGATGGCGTAAGTCGATGCCATTCCCAGTTTCCAGATCAGCAATCCGCCCAATGCCGGCCCGACGATGGAACTGATGGAAAATCGAAGACTGCCCAGGGCCGCGACAGCGCGCAGATCCTGCCGTTCCACCAGCCTCGGTGTCAGCGCATCCAGTGCCGGCCGGTGGAATCCATTCAGAGCCGACATTGCTGCGGTAACAGCAAAAATCAGAATCACGCTGGGATGGCTCAACAGCGCGTTGACCATCAGGGCGCCGGATCCCAGCGCCAGCAGGATTTCGGAAATCACCAGAAGCCGCCGCCGATCCATGCTGTCGGCGTACGCCCCTCCCAGCAGCGCAAAGACAAGCAGAGGGGCCAGTTGTACAGTTCCCAGCAATCCCACCATCAGGCTGGATTGAGTAATGTTGTACAGCTGCACTGGGACTGCAACAGTAGTCACCATGCTGCCGAACAGGGAAACCAGCTGACCGGTATACAGCAGCCGGTAATCGCGATACTTGCGGAGTGGGGTGATGTCCAGAATCATGCGAAGGTCATGCGTGCTTATTTGAGACGTTCGATCTGCGCTCCAACAGATCGGAGTTTGTCCTCGATCCTTTCGTAGCCGCGATCCAGGTGATAGATGCGGTCAATGATGGTCTCGCCTTCCGCGACCAGTCCCGCCAGAACCAGAGAAGCGCTGGCACGCAGATCCGATGCAATCACCCTGGCGCCTGTCAGTCTGGACTTCCCGGCGACAACGGCGCGAGAACCATCAACGCGTATGTTTGCCCCCATTCGTATCAGTTCGCTGGCGTGCATGAACCGGTTTTCAAAAATGTTTTCCGTGATGAGGGCGATTCCGCTGGCCTGTGTCATGAGTGCCATGTACTGAGCCTGCATATCCGTGGCGAATCCCGGATATTCGTGAGTGCTCACGTCGGTAGAGCGCAACGAGCGTCCGCCTCGGACACGCAGGTTGCCGGACAGTTCTTCAATATTGGCGCCGGCTTCGCGCATCTTCGCAATAACGCTGGTGAGATGGCCGGGGTTGCATGCGGTCAACTCGAGGTCGCTGTCGGTCATCGCGCCTGCGGCGATAAACGTTCCAGTTTCGATGCGATCCGGAATGATGGAGTGTGACGCGCCGTGGAGTGCCTCTACCCCTTCAATCGTGATGGTCGATGTTCCCGCTCCAGTAACTCTCGCGCCCATCTTGTTGAGTAGCTCCGCGAGGTCCGTTATTTCCGGTTCAAGGGCGGAGTTCATCAAGGTTGTCTGACCTTCCGCCAGGGCCGCTGCCATCATGAGATTTTCGGTACCGCCAACGGTGATTTTATCGAAGGCCACGTTGGCGCCCTTCAGTCTCCTTGCAGTTGCCTCAACATATCCGTATTCAGTCCGGATGGTAGCGCCGAGCTTTTCAAGGCCCTTGATGTGAAGATCGATGGGACGTGCGCCGATGGCACAGCCACCGGGAAGGGAAACGCGGGCCTTGCCGGTCCTCGCGAGCAACGGACCGAGGACGAGAACGGAAGCGCGCATCGTTTTTACGAGTTCGTAGGGCGCTTCATGCGATGCAATTCTCGAAACCTTCAGACGAGCCGAGCTTCGGCCTTCGAATTCCACATCGGCGCCCAGTTCTTTCAGAAGACGTCGAGTGGTGAGGATGTCATTGACCATCGGGACGTTTTCCAGAAAGAGCTCTTCCGACGACAACAAACTTGCGGCCATCGCTGCGAGCGCCGAATTCTTCGCTCCACTGATTCGAACTTGTCCTCGCAGGGGTACGCCTCCGGTGATCTTCAGCTTATCCATTTCGTTTCACTGCACCTGTCCATGCTTTTCAAAAACAATCCGTCCTCCGATAATCGTTTTCATCACGCGGAGGCCGGCGTCCAGAACCACCAGATCCGCGTGTGCCCCCGGGTCGATGCAGCCGCGGCCTTCGAGTTTCAGCGCGCGCGCCGGATTCAATGTAAGGCCGAATATGGCGTCCTCCATCCTCATGCCACTATACGCGATGAAATTTTGAAGCGCGGCATCCTGCGTCAGGGTACTTCCCGCGAGCCGCCCATCGTCGTCGCGACATATTCCACCGTGGACCTGAACTTCGTCGGTGCCGAGGGTGTACCTTCCATCCGGCATGCCTGTTGCGCTGATGGCGTCGGTGACAAGCAGTATTCGTTCCCGTCCTTTCGATCTTGCGAATATTCGAACGACCTCGGGACTGACGTGGACGCCATCGGCAATGATTTCAGCGTAGACGCGATCGTCGCTGAGCACGGCGCCTACAATTCCAGAATTGCGATGGCTGAATGCCCGCATCGCATTGAACGTGTGAACTGCGTAATGCGTCCCGCTGTCCGCAGCCGTCATCGCCTCATGATAGGACGCATTCGAATGCCCCATGGCCACCATGACTCCCGAAGCACGGGCGAAACGCGCGACGATGTTTGCGCCATCCAGTTCCGGAGCCATCGTTACCAGTTTCAAATTGCCCTGGGCACGAAGGATCCAGTCCGAAAGCAGCCTATGGTCAGGAAACCGAACATTGTTCGCTCGATGAGTTCCCCTCTTTTGTTCGCTGATAAATGGGCCTTCGAGGTGAATGCCAATCGGAGTTGCTCCCTCAAAAGATTCCTGAAGAATCGTGCTCAGCCGATCCAGCGTATTGCCCAGGATTTCAGGTGGCGCGGAAACGGTTGTCGGAAGAAATGCGGTCGTTCCATGTCTGGCGAGAGTCCTGCTGATGGTGTTCATTGATAGCAACGTCGCATCCATCACATCGACACCGGCGCTTCCATGAATATGCGGATCGATGAATCCAGGGACAACGGTAAAGCGCAATGCGTCGACGTGTTCGGCATTCTCTGGCAGTCGCAGGTCCGATATCCATCCAACGGCATCGACTCTGCCATTGCGAATGATGATGCGGCCTGGAGAGAATGTTTCGGCAGGACTCAGGACAGAACCAGCGTCGATGACGAGAGCGCGATCACTCACGTCCGGTACCCAGATGTCCCAGGACTTTGCGGAGGTTGCCACCGCCCTCGTTGAGTCGTTTCTCCGCTTCCTTTCGATTGCATCCAAGTGTTCCCATGATGACGGCGAGCTTGAGCCTCCCGCCGCTCGCGTCTGACAATTCCTTCGCGTCTTCGGCATTGACGCCAAGGATTTCGCGCAATATCTGGACGCCACGTTCGTGCAGCTTCGCGTTCGTCATGTTGACGTTGATCATCCAGTTGCTGTAAGTCATGCCCAACCGGATCATGACCGCAGTGCTGATCATATTCAGGACCAGCTTTTGTGCAGTGCCAGCTTTCATGCGCGAAGACCCGGTGATGACTTCCGGGCCAACCGGAGTGCAAATGACGATGTCTGCGGATTTCGCCATGGGTGAATCCGGTACGGCAACGACAGCAACGGTCTTTGCATTTTTGCTTCGAGCGTATTCGAGGGCCGCCTGTGTGTAGGGCGTTCTGCCGCCCGCGGCAAGTCCGATGATCAAATCGCTGGCGGAAACCTTCTTTGCCTTGAGATCCGCCTCGCCCTTCTCCCGACTGTCTTCAGCGCCCTCAACGGCCTGGCTGATGGCCTTAGCGCCGCCCGCGATGACGGCCTGAACCCATTCCGGTGGGGAACTGAAGGTGGGCGGACACTCTGCGGCGTCGAGGATTGCCATTCGTCCGCTGCTGCCAGCACCGACATAAATCATTCGTCCGCCATTTCGGATGGCGTTCACGGCGAGATCTACGGTTTTGACGATCTCGGGTATCGCGGAACTGACCGCCGCCGTCACGGTGGCGTCTTCGCTGTTGATGATTTTAAGTATTCGTTCTGTCGGAAACAAATCGATGTCGACAGAATTGGGATTTCGGCGCTCCGTGCTCATTGAGGATTATTCTACGCTGCACTGTGGATACGTGGATAGCAGGTGTGGTTGAATTGGCGGACGGAAAAAAGTGCCCCCTGAATTCCAAAGCCCAATCATGAAAGTTGCGGCTTTGGAACCACCCCCGCGCTTCGCGCCACCCCTCCTGACTCAGGAGGGCAATTAATTCCCTCTCACCTTCCCAAATCATTCATGAATTTATTTTGAAAGGTGGATCTCCGCCTTGTAGTAATCGATTGTGAGTTTGTACTTGCTCAGGAAATCGAATCCGGCGACGCCGGACACTTCGGTTCCAAGCATTCTGGAGACTTCCTTCAGGTCAATTGCAAGCGCCTGACTCAAGGCTTCCGATTGACGAGCGGACTTCAGCGTCACCGGTGGAAGCATGAGCGTGACGCCTTGTGCACCTCCAACACCAGCAATTCCGAGATCGACCAGCGCTCCTGGGGTTTTCTCATTCACTCCCATGGCATTGGCCATGCTCAGCGACAACACGCTGGTGATTGCACCGGTATCGACGATGAAGTTGCCCGGCTTCCCATTCGCATCCGCAGGGAGAAGCAGCATGTTGCTCACACACCAGATAGCGATCGCGTCCGGAGCGGTGACAGGTTTATGCGAAAGTTCCAGGAGGCCCTGGGGATAATTGATTGTGATAATGAAGTCCGCGAGCATTGCGGTTCCGATGATGCCGTCCGCGAGCTGGCTGATGATGGGATCATCAAAGGTTCCCACTGGCAGGTCTCCAACCGAAACATCACCGATCTGCAATTGGTCGATTCGATAAATGTTGGAATTCGCTTTTCCGGATCCGCCGACGCCGTGCAGCACGGTTGAGGTAATGACCTTCAATCCGAGATCCCGGGCCAGCTTTTCACTCAACGCGGTTTGCGAGGCGCCAGTATCGATGACAAAGTTATACGGGCCTTTCCCGTTGATCCTCACATCCGCGAATATCAGGTTCAGCGTCTTTCGCAACGGAATGGGTACCGGCTGGTCCGGAGCCTTCACGACACCGTATTCCTTGTTTCCGAACGCCGCCATCAAAGCTAATGCCGCCCTGGCTTCAATCAAGCGATCCTCGTCGTCATGGCGATCCAGGCGGAGGAACTCTTCCAGGTGCTTCTTGCTCTCTGCTGTACTTTTTTCCAGGTCCGCAGCTTCGCTGGCATAAAAATGATAAAGGGGTTCCGTCGGGTCCAACGCAATCGCGCGTCTGAATTCGGTGAGGGCGGTCTTGGAATTCACTTTGGCCAGAGCCAGTTTGCCCAGGCCGAAATGCGCACGGGCTGTCTTCTCATTCATCTGTATTGCAGCCTGGTAGGAAGTCCGGGCCTTTTCAAAGTTTCCCTTGCGAAAATCGATCTCCCCCTGAAAGGCGAGACTCTCCGCCGTGCGGGGAGTGCGCTGGAGAATAGCTTCGGCCTGCTGGATATCGTCTTTTATAAGGAGATCCCGGACGTTATTGGCGGGAGTTGTCTGCGGACCCGCGCAAACTGCAAGGACAGACGAGGTTAAGGCTACAAGAATAAGGAGATGGCGTCTTGACATGGTTATGAGGCTCCTATACTATCAAAGCTTTGCCAACCGGTCTTGGAGAGGAACTGAGCATGTCTACTCGATTTATGACGGCGGACGAAGTGTCCGCGCTGGACAAATGGTACGTGATCGATGCTGCGGATCAAGTACTCGGCCGTGTGGCCACCCGGGTGGCTACCATCCTTACCGGAAAACACCGCCCTCATTATGCCCCGTTTTTAGTGACCGGGGACCATGTTGTGATTATTAACGCAGACAAGATCAAATTGACCGGCCAGAAGCTGGATCAAAAAGTGTATCGGCACCATACCCTGTATCCCGGTGGTCTGAGGCAGATCGGTGCGCGCAAGGTCATGGATACGAAGCCCGAGAATCTTATTCTCGAAGCCGTCACGGGCATGCTTCCCAAGAACAAGTTACGCAAACGTATGGTGAAGCGTTTGAAGGTGTATTCGGCAGCTCAACATCCCCACGAGGCTCAGAGGCCCGAAGCGCTGACCTTATAGGTCAGCCGACGAAAGGTAATTGGAGGAGATTTGAATTTAGTTCAGCATTACGGAACAGGTCGCAGAAAGACATCCACCGCACGCGTTTTCCTCAGACCCGGATCGGGTAACGTCACCGTCAATAACAGGCCATTCGAAACATATTTCTTCGACGAAATGGACCGGATGCTGGTGAAACTGCCGTTAGTGACATCAGATACGGCGGCCAAATTTGATGCCGTTATCACCGTGGCTGGTGGTGGAATGCGAGGCCAGGCGGTAGCCGCCCAGCATGGAATCGCCCGGGCGCTTTGTCTGTTCAGCCTTGAATTGAGGCCGGCATTGAAAAAAGCAGGATTCTTACGGCGCGATCCTCGAATGAAGGAGCGCAAGAAGTATGGTCAACCGGGAGCTCGAAAGCGCTTCCAGTTCTCGAAACGTTAATTTTCGTCATTTTCACCAGCAGGGATCGCCTCCCTGCTGGTGAAGGTTTTTCCAGGGTACCTGCAACAGGAGGTTTTTTTGGCGTCTATCACAATGAAGGAATTATTGGAGGCCGGCGTTCACTTCGGCCACCAGACCAAACGTTGGAATCCCAAGATGAAGCAATACATCTATGGGGAACGCAACGGCATCTACATCATCGATCTGCAGAAGACATTACGTCTCTTCAAGGAAGCCACCCAGTTTGTTACGGATCTTACGGCACAGGGCAAAATCATCCTGTTCGTCGGAACCAAGCGGCAGGCTCAGGATGCGATTGCCGAAGAAGCCCGCCGTTGCAACATGTTCTATGTCAATCAGCGGTGGCTTGGCGGCCTACTGACCAACTTCCTGACGATCCAGAAATCGATCAAGCGCCTCAAGGAACTCGATGCAACGGCAACCGACGGCCGATACGAAGTCCTTCCGAAGAAGGAAATCACTCGTCTGGAGCGCGAACGCACGTCATTGGAAAAGAATCTTTCCGGAATAAAAGACATGCCGCGCCTGCCTGACGCGATATTCGTCATCGATTCCAACAACGAACAGATTGCTGTCGCCGAAGCGCGTCGTCTGGGAATTCCGGTGGTTGCGATCGTCGATACCAATTGCGATCCCGATTTTGTCGACTATGTGATTCCCGGCAACGACGATGCCTTGCGCGCGATTCGGCTCTTCACTTCGAAGATTTCGGAATCCGCCATCGAAGGTCAGGCTTCCATGCGCGATGCCGCATCCGCAAAGCAGGCTTCGAAGGATCAGGCGGCCGGCGCTGGAGGAGACGATCAGCAGACGGATGGTGGTGTACCGCGCGAGCGGACTCGCGCCAAGCGCATCGAACCCTCTGCTTCCGGAGAAGGGCCGGTTGAAGCAGCAAGCGAAGCTTCAGCAACGTTGTAATCAAGAACGTCAGGCCCCCTCTGCCCCGAAAGTCTGGACTGGGGTAGCGGGGGCCATTTTTGTGTCACGGAGATTGGATTCATGGAAATTACCCCACAGATGGTGAAGGAACTTCGCGAGAAGACGAGCGCGGGAATGATGGACTGCAAGAAGGCGCTGACCGAGTCGGGAGGCGATATGGAAGCGGCCATTGTCGTTCTTCGAAAGAAAGGTCAGGCATCGGCGGAGAAGAAGGCGACGCGGATCGCATCCGAAGGCATGATCGGACACTACATTCATATGGGTGAGAAACTCGGTGTTCTCGTCGAAGTGAATTGCGAAACCGATTTTGCCGCACGCAGCGATGACTTTCGCTCGCTGGTGAAAGACATTGCGATGCACATCGCGGCCCAGAGTCCGCTTTACGTGCGGCGTGAAGACGTTCCTGCCGAAGAAATCGCACGGGAAAGGGATATCGCTGCCGGCCAGGTTCCCGCGGGTAAACCTCAGGCCATCATCGACAAGATCGTTGAAGGCAAACTTGGAAATTATTACAAACTGGTCTGCCTTTACGATCAGCCCTTTGTAAAGGACGACAAGCAAACCGTTGAGCAATTCATTACCAGTCTGGTTGCCAAAATCGGAGAAAAGATCCAGGTGAGACGGTTTGTTCGATTCAAGACCGGCGAAGGACTGGAGAAACGCTCAACCGATCTTGCGGCAGATGTTCGGGAGGCGCTCGGCGAATAAGCCCGGCAGGAAGGACGTGACCGTGGAATTAGAAGAAGTGGGAGCGCCCAAATACAGCCGGGTTCTTTTGAAACTCAGCGGTGAAGCGTTGATGGGCGATAAAGGTTTCGGCATCGATCCTCAAATCGTCCAGCGAATTGCCAGTGAGATCCAGGAGGTCCATGACCTGGGGGTCGAAATCGGTGTAGTTATCGGAGGTGGAAACATCTTCCGCGGACTTGCTGCCAGCGCTCAGGGTTTTGATCGCGTTTCCGCGGATCACATGGGAATGCTGGCCACTGTCGTCAATGCGCTCGCCCTCCAGGATGCCCTCGAAAAGCTGGATGTTCATACGCGCGTGCAGTCCGCCATCGAAATGCGGCAGGTTGCGGAAATGTACATACGGCGCCGCGCGATTCGCCATCTGGAAAAGCAGCGCGTCGTGATTTTTGCAGCGGGAACGGGCAATCCTTATTTTTCCACCGACACCACGGCCGCTCTCCGCGCCATGGAGATCAAGGCCGAAGTCATTCTGAAAGCCACAAAGGTCGACGGGATTTACAGCGCCGATCCTGTAAAAGTACAGGATGCGACGTTCCTGCCGAAGATTTCATACATTGATGTTCTGACAAAAGAACTCATGGTCATGGATACGACAGCGATATCGTTGTGCAAGGACAACAACGTGCCCATCATCGTGTTCAACATCCGCACCAGTGGCAATATCAAACGCGTAATTATGGGCGAAACGATCGGTTCAATGGTGTATTGACCAAGCGAGGCCAACATGACCGCAAAGGAAGAAATCGTTCAAATCAAACGTCGGATGGAGAAGGCTGTCGAGGATCTTCGTAAGGAACTTTCCACAATACGGACCGGCCGCGCCTCGATATCCATTCTCGACAACATCATGGTGGACTATTACGGCACGCCGACACCGATTAATCAGGTGGCGCAACTCGGCACGCCGGACGGAACACTGATTACGGTTCAGCCCTACGACGCGTCTCTGGTCGGGCCGGTGGAAAAGGCGATCCGGACTTCCGATCTGGGTTTGAATCCTTCCAACGACGGACGGATCGTGCGCATTCCGGTTCCGCCGCTGACGGAAGATCGAAGGAAGACGCTCGCAAAGCACGTCCATAAAGTTCTCGAAGACCATCGTACGGCGGTCCGCAATATCCGTCGCGATGGCAATGAGTTCATGAAGAAGCAGCTGAAAGAGAAATTGATTTCCGAAGACGACGAGAAGAAGTCACTCGACGAGGTTCAGAAGCTGACGGATGAGTTCATTCATAAGCTGGAGGCTGTCGCGACGGCAAAGGAACAGGAAATCCTGAAGGTCTGAGAACGGTGAAGGTGCAGGGGCGAGAGCCATTGCGAAGTTCGAGAAAGGGCGGCCCGAAGGGCCGGGTGAGGGGTACCATTTGGAAATGACTGACGTGCGGTACCCCTCACCCGCCGCTTCGCGGCATCCTCTCCCTTCGGGCGAGGGATCTTTCTTCGAATTCACGCGATCGGAAGTTGCGCAAGAAATCGGTAGTCCAGCGTTTGCATCCTACCTGTTCAAATCCGTATATCTAAACCACGCGACCGACGCCGCGCCATTCCGTGTCAACCTGCCCACCATCGTCCGATCTTTCAAGTCCGAAGACGGCACGCAGCGCTTTCTCCTTCGTCTCGAAGATGACGAAATGGTGGAATCCGTCATTATCCCCGGCGATGACCGTCTCACATTCTGCATTTCTTCACAGGTCGGTTGTGCCCTCGCGTGCACGTTTTGTCTTACGGGGCTTCTCGGCCTCACCCGTAACCTCACGGCAGGGGAAATTGTTTCGCAGGCTGTTCTGCTTGCTCGCAACGGCCGTTCCTCTCGCTTCAGTGTCGTGTTGATGGGCATGGGCGAACCTCTCCAGAACTACGACAATGTTCTCAAAGCCATCGCGATACTGAACGACGATCATGGCTACAATCTGTCGTCTCGCCGGATCACGCTATCGACGGCGGGGCTGATACCCGGACTGAAGCGGTTGGCCGGTGAACTGCTGTTTCCCAATCTTTCGATCTCACTCACCGGCGCCACCAATGCTCTGCGCGATCAGTTGATGCCGATTAACCGTAAGTATCCGATTGAAGATATTCTCAAGGTCGTTAGATCATTGCCGCCGCAGCGGCAGAAGCGAGTGATGCTGGAGTACGTGATGATCAAAGGGGTCACCGACTCGCTCGGCGATGCCCAGACGCTTTCGGAATTGATCGGAACCGTGCCTCTGAAGGTGAACCTGATTCCATTCAACAGCGCGCCTGAGCTTGGCTTTGCTCGATCTGATGACGCCGACATTCTTCGCTTTCATGCATTGCTGCTGGAGAAGGGAATCGCGACTTTCGTTCGAAAGAGCCGCGGGTCAGATGTCTCCGGGGCGTGTGGCCAGCTGATGAAGAAATCGACTGTTGGGGAATGAGATTTGATTTTACACTGCGGCATGAGAAATTCAGCGTAGCACTACGTCGAATGTCAGGTCTTCTCGGAGGTTTCAGAAAGCCATGCCAAACCAATTGCGACTATTTACCCTTTTGAGCGGACTGATTATCGCATCACTGGCGACAAGTACTGCCGTCGTGCCAGCGCAGTCGTCGGACAGGCCGACATTTTCCCGGGACGTTGCCCCGATTCTTTACCGGAATTGCGTGACCTGTCACCGGCCGGGAGAGATTGCTCCCATGTCGCTTATCACATATGCGCAGGCGCGCCCATATGCACGGTCGATCCGCGAACGTGTTGAGCTTGGCACCATGCCTCCATGGCATGCAGAAGCCGTTCCTGGCACTTTCGTGAATGAGCGTCGATTGTCTGCGAAGGAAAAAGAGACCATTTCACTTTGGGCAAACAACGGAGCTCCAGAGGGAGACGCGAAAGAGATGCCGCAAGTGCCGATATTCGCAGAAGGCTGGACAATCGGAAAACCGGACGCCGTTGCGGCGATGGCGGAACCTTTCAATGTTCCCTCTGCGGGCACGATCGACTATCAATACTTCTCTGTCCCGACAAACTTTACGGAAGATAAATGGATACAGGCGATAGAAATTCGGCCCGGAGTAAGAAGCGTCGTTCACCATGTTCTGGTCTTCGCCAGCGAACCAGGAGCTGCCGTGCGCCCGCAACCCTTCCTTCCGGCCAATGCCGGTCCGCTCGGCCCGATCGCTCAGCAGCTCGGGCCGGCAGTCGTTGCCGCGATTCGGAACCGTGTGCAGAATGCCGGAACGGCGCGTGGTCCGCTGATCGCGACAACAGCGCCAGGAACCAACGCTGTAATCTTTCAATCCGGAGAGGCGTTGAGCATCAAAGCGGGTTCCGTTCTCACGCTGCAGGTTCACTACACCGCGACCGGGAAGGCGGAACAGGATCGAAGCTCCGTCGGTTTCATCTTCGCGAAGGAACCTCCGAAACAGGAAGTTCGCAGCGCTTCCTTTATTAATGCGCAACTCGTGATCCCGCCCGGGGCAGACAACCACCGCGTGGATTCTCAGATTGAATTTACCGAGGACACCCACATCGTCGCGCTCTTTCCGCATACGCATCTTCGCGGAAAAAGTTGGGAATACCGACTGACATACCCGGACGGACGTGAGGAGATTGTGCTGTCGGTCCCTCACTACGACTTCAATTGGCAGACCTACTACGAGTTTGTAAAACC
>Ga0070670_100000749_pt1 | contig 25181 bp, 18 predicted proteins | sample KBSS63metaG_FD_64665 | JGI IMG/M metagenome (GOLD analysis project Ga0070670, IMG submission 64665) | Switchgrass rhizosphere microbial communities from Kellogg Biological Station, Michigan, USA - KBS S6-3 metaG | ecosystem: Host-associated > Plants > Roots > Rhizosphere > Soil ... | reverse complement strand
TTCCGAGCGTGATCTATTACTTCGCTGGCTGGTTCCCGATGGCCTGCCGTGGACGGGCTGTCAGCCGGATCTACATCGCGAGCTGATTGGCATCGGTCGTCATGGGCGCGATCTCGGGTGGGCTGCTGGGACTGGACGGCATGGCCGGCCTGCGCGGATGGCAATGGCTGTTTCTCGCGCAGGGGCTGCCCGCGGTCGTACTGGGCGTGATCCTCCTGCGCTTCCTGCCCGACGCGCCAGCCACGGCTCCGTGGTTGTCGGACGGTGAAAAGGACTGGATCCAGCGCGAACTGGCTCGCGATACGGCGTTGATCGGCGCTCCTGTCCGTCACAACCGCCTCGCCGCGTTTGCCAATCCACGAGTGCTGCTGCTTGGCGCCATCGGCTTGCTCGGCAACGGCGCGGGCAACGGCCTGCTGCTGTCGGCTCCCGCGGTGCTGGTTGCCGGCACCGGACTGGATACGCTGCACGTCGGTTCGCTGGTCAGCCTCGGCGGCGGCCTCGGCGTGGTGTGATCATCATCGCTGGGTGGAATTCGGACCGGCGCGGCGACCGTCTCCGCGACGCGTTCGCCTTGGCGCTCGTCAACGCCGCAGCGCTTCTGCTCCTCGGCGTGGCGTCGACGCCGGCTCAGGTCGTCGTCGGGTATCTGGTGTTCTCGGCGACCTTTTTCACCGGCGGCGCGCTCCTCGTGTCGTCGTGGGCCGACGTGCTGCACGTCCGCCAGGTTGCCGTCGGAAGCGCCGCCATCAACACGCTCTGGCAGCTCAGGCCCTGGTCACCCTGTACCTGCGGACACACGTCATGTCCGAGCGCCGCGAACGCGCGGCAGCGCTGGAACAGCCGATCGCGGTTCCGCTGTAACGCCAGGCAGGTCTAAAGACCTGCAACTACGTACGTGGCGTCATGCGCACGCGCAGGCGCGCGTGGCCAAGCAGTATCTCGTCGCCCGGCTGCAGGCGCACGCCGCGCGCGCCGGGAGGCACCACGATCGTCCGGCCGCCGCGCGACACCGCCGTGCCCTGCTCGCTCCCGTCGTCGTACACGCGATAGGCGTGCTCGCTGGCGTTGTACTCGAGATGCGCGTGGCGGCGCGACACGGTCTGGTTCAACGCGTCGTCGGTGTCGGCAAACGCCACGTGGTTGGTCCGCACCAGCTGATTGCGGCGGTCTCGCACGTGGGTGCAACGGCCCAGATCGATCCGCGCAAACTGGAATGAGTAGAGCGGCTGCTCTGCCTGCCCCGCGGCGATCTCGATCTCTACCACGGGCGGCGGCTCTTCGACGGGCGCCGGCGCCGGCGCGGGCTTGCCCGCGGTACCCTCAGCGGAGGTGGGTTCGGGCAGCGGCTCGTCCACACGGTCGAAGTCCACGTGGACGTCGGGCGCCGTCCAGCCCTGCCCCGCCGCGTCCACGTATTCCACTCGCACGGCCAGGCCGCTCGGCACGCAGGCTGCGGTCTCGAGCCGCGTCTGGATGCGCTGCGCCAGGGTGGGCTCCACCGCGAAGGTCGCGTCGAACCGCGCCCGCGCCTGTTTCGACGGCGCCACCACCAGCACCTGGATCCGGTTGAACGGAAACAGGTGCCGCCCGCGCCCCGCCGGCTGCACTTCGCGCTCCACCGCGTCGACGACCGCGTGCGCGATCTCGAGCGGCTCGCGCCCGCCGGGCGGCATCACGCGGGCCGCGGCGCGATCGACGGTGCGCGCGAGTCGCGCCTCCAGCTCCCGGGCCTTCGCCAGGATGTCCATGCGCAACCTCATTTCACGAGTCCGGCCGCCCCGGCAGCCGAGACGAGATCGCCGGCGACGCTGGCGGCGGCCGCGCCGCCGTAGCCGGCGTTCTCCACGATCACTGCAAACGCGATGCGCCGCGACGCCGCCGGCGCGTCGTAGGGCGCGAACCCGACGAACCACGAGTGCGACGCCTCGCCGGTCACTTCCGCCGTCCCGGTCTTGCCCGCAATGCGCAGCGGATGGTTGCGCAGCACGCGACCGGTGCCCTCGAGTACGCCGTCACGCATGTAGCGGCCGAGGGTGGCGGCCGAAGCCGGCGACAGCAGCCGTTCGCGCTTCACAGCGCCGCTTCGAGCGGCGCCGCTTGGAGCGGCGCCTTTCACAGCGGCCTCGTCGAGCAGCTCGACATGCGGCTCGGTGAGCACGCCGCCGTTGGCGAGCGCGGCCGCCACACGCGCCATGCGCAGCGGCGTCGCCACCACGTCTCCCTGGCCGTAACCGGCCTGCGGCAGCGTGGAGCGCAGCCGCTCCACCGAGCCGCCCGGGGTCACCGAGATGCCGAGCGTGGCCGCCGCGTCGAGCAGCGCCTCGGGGCCCACTTTCATGGCCAGCTGCGCGAAATAGGCGTTGCACGATTGCACCAGCCCGTCGTGCATGCTGATGGTGCCGTGCGGATGGTGATCGAGCACGTCGTCGCGCACCGGTCGAGCGCCTGGAATGCGTACGCCCACGCGGCCGTCCGGCAGATCGCCGCAGGTGAAGGTCTGCGCGCTGAGCGCGGGATCCTGGCGCAGCGCCGCCGCGGCGGTGACCAGCTTGAACGTGGACCCCGGCGGATACAGGCCGTAGCGCGAGCGGTCGAGCAGCGCGTCCTCACGCCCCTCGGGCACCGCCTTGACGGGGCGGTCGACCACCGGGACGGGATAGCTGCCGAGCGCCAGCACCTCGCCGGTCGCCGCATCGAGCACCACGGCAGCCGCGCGGCCGCTCTCGGAACGCCTGGCGGCGCTCGCCAGAATCTGCGACAGGCGCAGCTGCAGGCGCGCGTCGATGGTCGTGCGCACGTCGCGGTTCTTGGCCAGAAACGCCGAGGCGGCGGCGCCGTCCGGCTGGTGCCGGTGCCGCAGCAGCGGGACCAGCTCGCGGTAGTCGCGCCGAACGGTCGGCACCGGACGGCCCTGCTCGTCGGTGGACTTCACGTTCGCGGCGTGATCGTCGAAGCCGCGCAGCCGATCGTCGGCGTCGCGCTCCACGTACGACGAGTTGCTGGCGCTCCAGTTCTCGCGCGTGCCGGCATCGCCGAGCAGATGGAACGCCGCGCCGCCGAGCGGATAGCAGCGCGACACCGGCTCGACGCAGGTGCCGTTGGGCGCCACACCGAGCTTCTGGTAGGTCGTCCGTGCCTGACGCGCCAGCTCGGGATCACCGGTGGCCAGCACCCGCCCCGCGCGATCGAACACGCTGCCGCGCGGCAGCCCGCGCACCAGATCGAGCACGCGCGGGTTGTACTGATAGCGGGCTACGCCGTCGGCTTGCAGGCTCAGGTGCGGCCGCACCACGTAGCGGTCGGCGCGCACCATCTGCACGTTGATCAGCACGCCGGTCAGCACCAGCGCCGCGAAACCCAGGCCGCGTGCCAGGTAGCGCATCGGCACGCGGAAGGGCTCGGCACCCTCACGGCCGCCGCGATGCGCGCCGATCGCGATCAGGATACCGAGGGCGGCGAAGTTGGCGGCCATCGCCGAACCTCCGTAGCTCAGAAACGGCGTCACGACACCCGTCAGCGGCACCACGCCAAGCAGGCCCGCAGCCATCAGCAGCACTGGGACGACGAGGAACAACGTTACCGCGGTGCCGAGGAAGAACCCGTAGTCGTTGGCGGCGCTCATCGCCGCGCGAAACCCGCGCCACGTGATCGCCGCATACAGGACGCCTACCGCCACCAGCCCCACGAAGCCCAGCTCCTCGCCCAGCGCGGCGAGCGCCAGATCGGTGTGGCCCGCCGGCAGGTACCGCGTTTCACCGAGTCCGAATCCGGTCCCGAACACGCCACCGGTGGCCAGCGCCCACACCGATTGCGCCACCTGATCGCCGCCACGGACGGCGTTGTCCCACGGCGCCTGCCACATCGCCACGCGCGCGGCGAGCGTCTCGGAGATGTGCAGGCGGTAGCCCAGGTAGAAGCCGGCCACCAGCACCGCGCTGCCCGCCAGCGCGGCCGCGCTGCCGCCGCGCGCCACCGCGTAGAGCGCGAGAAAGACGCACGACAGCATCAGCGCCGGGCCGAGGTCCTTCTGCACGAAGAAGAAGAGCAGCGCCAGCCCCACGCCGCCGACCACCGGCACCAGGTAGCCGAGGCGCGGGATGCGCAGCCACGACGGGGCGGCGGGTGGAAGCCCCTTCTCGTTTACCTGCCGCAGCAGCTCCCACGCGCGCGCGAAGTAGCCGGCCAGGAACAGCGCCAGCAGCAGCCGGATCGCTTCGATCGGCTGAATGGGACCCAGATTGACCTTGGCGCCGCTCGTCCCCGGACCGTCGCCGAACAGGATGAGCGCGAGCGACAGCGCGAAGGCCGCCGCGAGCGGCAGATAGCGCAGCCGCAGCCATGCGCTCGTACGAAGATCGACGAGCGAGAACCCGCCAAGGAACAAGAGCCCGATGAGCACGCCTTCCACGTAGCGCACGAAAAGCAGGTTGTCGCGTAGCGGGTCGGCGCGGGACACCAGTGCGGCCAGGCCGAGCGCGGTCAGCAGGTGCGCCGCGGAGAGCAGCAGCAGATCGCCCTTCCGGCCGGTTACCCGCCACAGCAGCACGACGGCGTAGAAGCCGGCGATGAAGAGCGCGCTCGAGCGGAGCAGCAACCGTCGGAAGTCGGCAGCGGTGCGGACTCCAAGCCCGGGCTTGAGCAGCGCGAGGTCGGCTGAGGTGAAGAGCGCCAGCCGTTCGGGGCCCGCGGCGCTGCGCGGCATCTGCGCCTCGCGGGCACGCTGCAGCCGTTCGGCATACGCCACCAGCCCCGGCGTCCGCTCGACCACCGCGGCGGGCACGGTGGCGCGCAGGATGGAGGCGACATTGGGCAGCGCCTCGCCGGCCTCTCGCGACGTGGCCAGGAAGCCAAGCAGTTGTTGCGCCGCAAAGCGGCGGTCCGCCGGTGCGGCGAATGCCGGTTCGAGCGCGGTCTCGAGCTGGCCGGCGTCGGTGCCGGTGGACAGGTTGAACGCGGGAGCCGGCGGCGCCGCCCCCATCGGCTCCAGTCGCCGCACGCGCCCTTCGTAGGCGAGCGCCACGGCCAGCAGCGCCACCAGCGACGTGGCGAGGAGCAGCAGGTGCGCGGTCTCGAGGGCACTCGAAGTGACGACGGCCTGTCTGTGTGTATCGCGCTGCAGCGCGCGCGTGTAGGTCAGTGCCATGGGATTACTGCGGGGCAGCGCTCGGGTCGCCCGCGTCGCTCGCGGCCGTGTCGCCGTGATCGCTGGCGGCGGCCCCCTCGTCGAGATGGCGCTGGAACGTCACGTTGCCGAGCGGCCCCAGATTGACCTTGAAGGTCGAGCCATCGATCTGGCCGAGCCGGCCCTTCACACGCTCGAGTCCGGCCTGCGTGCGGCGCACGCCGCCAGGCACGCCGCTGAACGCCGCGACGCCGGTATAGAGGTCGAGCGCCTGCTGGTACGCCTCCGACGCGCGCGTGAGGTAGTCGCGCTCCTGTGGCATCCCGCGCAGGTCGCGCGCGCTCTGCCACAGCGAATCGCCGCGCTCGACGTATCCGCCCGCCAGCTGCGCGGTCTCGCGTTCGCCCGGCGTGTAGCCCAGACGGCGCGCCTGCGCCAGCGCGTCGGCGCCGCGATCCACGTCGCCGAGCCCGGCGATGAACGTGCGCGACAGACCGATGAACGGGTCGGGCCACGACGGACGGAGCTGCGCGGCCTCGCGGAAGGCGGTGATGGCATCGGCGTATTCGCGGCGCGCCGCCTCGGTGTCCCCCTTCGCCTTGCGCGCGTCGCCGGCAATGCGGGACAGATGCCCTTCGGTGTAGCGAAGCGCGCCGTTCAGCCCCGCGTGATCGGGATTGGCCGCGGCGGCGCGCGCGAGAACGTCGCGCGCTTCGCGCCACTGCGGCTCCCACACCACCTTGAGCCCTTCGCGGTACGTGGCCACCACGCGGTCGGTGAGTGTCATCGTGCGTTGGATGAGCACTCGCCGCAGGCGCGAGGTGCCGATCCCCAGCCCGTTGGCCGACAGCTCCTGATACCGCGCCCAGGCCGGACCGAGTGATTCCAGCTCGCGCGTCGGCACTGTGTCGACCACTTCGCGGGCCTCGCGTCCCACCGAGATCTCGTTGAGGACGGCCATGCCCATGAGGATGACCAGCGCCCAGCGCAGCACCCGCTGCAGCCCGCCCGGCTTGTAGGGCACGCGGGCCGGCACCACCGGCCGCGGGGCGGCCTTTCCGGCCGGCGGCAACGGCGGCGGCACCACACGCTTTGGCCCTGGCGTCGGCGCCGTGAGGGCAGTGACGGCCGCGGCCGGCGCGGACGGCGGCAGCGGCGGTGGGATGGTGCGCCGCGTCACCTCTTCGGCCGGTTCACTCGGCAACGGCCCCAGCCGGCGCGTCACCGGTTCGTCCGACGCCTTGGTGGGCCATCCCTGCTTCTGCGCCTCGGTCTGCTCGGCCGCCCGATACTGCTCGAGATCGCGGCGGATCGCCTCGGCGCTCGGGTAACGGTCCGCGGGCGTCGGCCCGAGCAGCTTGGCGATGATCGCTTGGAGGCCGATCGGGCAGACGCCGTCGAGACGCGGTGCCGCCCGCCGCGACATGATCAGCCGCTCGAGGCGCCGGGTATCGGGCGCGCTGAACGGCTGCGCGCCACGCACCATCTCGTACAGCATCACGCCGAGCGCCCAGAACCCGTCGGTGGCATCCATCTCGCCGCCGCTCTCGATGCGTTCCGGCGACAGATAGGCCAGGCTGCCGAAGTCGTTGCGCGTCACCTTGCGGCTCATCGACAGCGTCTTGGCAATGCCGAAGTCGAGCACCTTGATGCGGCCATCGCTCATGAGACGGACGTTGGCGGGCGTCAGGTCGCCGTGCAGCAGGTGGCGCACCTCGCGCCCTTCGACCTTCCAGGTGAAGCCGCGCGCGTCTTCGAGGAAGCGGCACAGCTCGATGGCCACGGCCACGGCGCGCGTTTCCGGCAGCGGCCCGCGGCGGATGGCCTGCGACAGGTTCTCGCCGTCGAGATACTCCATCGCGACGTAGAAGTAGTCGGCCTCGGTGCCGTACTTGTAGACCTGCGGCACGAAGCCGCTGACGCGGCAGAACTGCTCTTGCAGCTCGGCGCCGCGATGCTCGGCCGCCAGCACGTCCGGCGCGGTGTAGGTGGGGACGGTGCGAAGCGCCACCCGCTGTTGGGTGGTGGTATCGGTGGCCAGAAAGACCACCGCCATGCCGCCGCGGCCGATTTCCTGATGGATGTCGTAGGGCCCGATGCGGTTATAGACGCTTCGCATTCAGCGGGCCTGCCGGCTCATATGAATGCCCAGCCCCGGGAACCAGTTTTCGCGTAGCGCCGCGGCGGCCGCCTCGGGCGACAGCGTGCGGAATACGTCGGGCGTGATACCCGCAAATACGTTCTGCTCGAGCCGTACCCGGGCTCCCGCTTCGACGATGAGTGGCGCGCTGGTGCGCTCGGACATTCCGTTCTTGTTGAACCCGCTATGGGAGATACGAGTGGTGGCGCCGGAACGGATCACGAGCCCCGCGCCCGGGTTGTCGTGGATGCTGACCCCCACCACCGACCCGGCCGACCCCGCCCCCAGCTCGACCGCCGCCGTCATCGCCCCCAGCACTTCCAGATCGACCAGCGACACCTCGGCGCGTTCCACCAGCACCCCGGTGCCGAGCGGGGTGGCGGCGTCGCCGACGATGCGGAATCCGGACAGTTCGGCGGCAGTGACGTCGCGGGCCACGACCGCCGGCTCTCCTTCCGGCGTGCCCACCGGCATGCGCAGCGTGGCCTCGCGCGGGACGCGGCTCACGATCCGGACGCCGTCCTTGAGGATGACGCGCTCACGGTATACACCCGGCTCGACAATCACCTGGCCGCCGGCACGGGCCTGCTCGACGGCAGCGGTGATCGATCCACCCGGCTCCACCACGATGACGCCGGCCGACAGTGATGGCAGCGTGACCGCATCCGCCGGCCACCGCACGACGCCGGCGCGCACGAGCGCGTACCCCACGACCGCCAGCAGCAACACCACGACCGCGGCCCGTACCGCCAGTGATCCCGCCCGGCTCGGACGCGCCACGGGCCCCGGCGCCACCGCAGCCGCGCCGAATCGTTCGCCCTCGATGAAGACCGCGGTGACGTTATCCTTGCCGCCGGCATCGTTGGCGGCCTCGACGAGCCCCCGCACGACCCGCGACGGGTCGCCGGCCAAGCGCGTCGCGACGGCGCTGATGGTGCCCGAAGGGACGAGGTCGCTCAGCCCGTCGCTGCAGAGCAGCAGCGCGGCATCGGGTTCAACCGGAACGGTCACGATGTCCACGAAGTCGGCGTCGCCCGGCTGATGCGGCTCGGACCCCACGTCGCGGTACACCTCGTTCCGTCGCGGATGCCGCATCGCGTCCGCTTCCGAGAGCTCGCCGGCGTCTTCGCGCTCGCCCACCGGCGAATGGTCGCGCGTCACCTTCTCGATGCGCCCCTGCCGGATCTTGTACAGGCGCGTGTCGCCCACGTGCCCCACGGTGGCGACGCCGTCCTTGATCACGGCCACCGTGAGCACGCACGCCATGCCCTTCCACTCGGGCGTGGATGCGGCGGCTCGGTGAATCTCGTTGTTGGCCACCGCAATCGCTTCGCGCACGCGCTCGTCCACCGGACCGGTCTCACGCTCGAGCCGCGCCCGCAGCATGGACAGCGCCAACGCCGCGGCTTCTCCGCCCGCTGCCTGGCCGCCCACGCCGTCGATCACCATGAACAGGCCGCGCGCCTCGTCCACGTGGAAGCGGTCTTCGTTGTTATCGCGCTGCAGGCCGGGATCGGTAGCGCCCGCAGCGCGGAGCCTGGCGGCCCGCGGCGTCGTAACGCTCATCGCGCCGGCCCTCGACCGGCCCACACCGTGAGGCCCGCCACCGCGGCAATCGCGGCGAGGAGCACGAAGCGGGCGAGGAGCAACAGGGTCATACGGTATCGGCTTCAGCGTTCGACGCGGAAGTCCAGGAACACCGCGTTGGCGAGTCCGATGCGCGCGCGCGCGGGCAACACGACCTCGACGCCGTTCTCGCGCTTGCTGCCGTCGGCCTCGTCGTAGCCGCGCGGCACCGCCGCGCCGTCCACCGTGGTGCCGAGCGAGCTCAAATCGATCAGGCAGAACTGTCCCGTGTCGGCATCGTGACGAATGCGCGCGTGTTCGCGAGACACGTCGGTGGACGACGTGATGCGCACGTCCACCGGGTAGGCCACGCCGCCGCGCCCGATCGACACCGAGGCTTTGACCACCGTGTAGTCGTGCGTCCCGGTGTCGTCGTCGTACGAGATCCGGGCGAGCGCCCGGGGTCCCGACGGCACCGTCGTCGGCAACGGCCGCGCCGCGGCCTGCACCGGCGCGGCCGCGATCTGCACGGCCGTGTTCACGTCGGACGGAGTGGGCAGAGTGAGCGGAGTGAGCAGAGCGGGCGGAGTGGACGTCGCGGGACGTTCTGGCACCGGCACCTCGCGCGCGACGCGCGAGCCGGTGTAGACGGTGGCGATGCGCCGCGTGCGCGCACCGACGGCGAGCTCGGGGCCGGCCGGCAGCATCAGCTCCGAATCCACCAGCACGTCGCCTGCCTGCAGGTCCCCGTCGGGATCGACCCGGAACTCCACGTGCCATTCGGGCGCGGCGTTCTCGACCGTCGCCAGGGATCGCTTCCACACCCGCCGCGCATAGCGCTGCAGGCCGGTGCCGGCGTTGAGCGTCGCCAGCTCCTCGTTCAAGGCGCGGATCGTCTGCTGCTCGATGATGCCAAGGATGCCCTCGAGCCGCGCGTACTCCGCGGCGTGGAGATAGACCACATACCGGCTCGGCGCCAGCGTCGAGTACTTCAGCGGCTCGAGGTTGCGGCGCATGTGCTCGAGCACCAGGTCGATCAGGTCGCGCGCCGGACGCCGCGCCGGCGCGGGAGACGCTTCGGAGGACGTGGCCACGGCATACACTATTCCCCAGCGCGAGCCGCCCAGTCTTAAGGAAACGACAAGGAATCTCCAGGTTCTCGAACCGCCAGTGCGCACGCTTTTCGGCCCGTTTACGCTCGACCCGGCCACGAGGCAACTGCTCGAGGGCGGGCGCCCGATCCATCTGTCTCCCAAGGCTTTCGACGTCCTGCAGGTGCTCCTCGAAGCGCGGCCGACGGTGGTGCCGAAGGGCGAGCTGCACGATCGCATCTGGCCTGGCACCTTCGTGGTGGATGCCAATCTGAGCGTCCTCGTCGGCGAGATCCGGAAGGCGCTCGCCGACAGCGCACAAACGCCGCGCTACATCCGGACGGTCCACAAGGTGGGCTACGCCTTCTGTGGCGAGGTGGCCGGCGGCGCGCCGGCGGCGCGCCCGGCCGCCACCGCGAGCCGCTTCTGGCTGGCCTGGAACGATCGCACCTTCGCGCTGTCCGCCGGCGACAACGTCATCGGCCGCAACCCCGAGTGCGCGGTCTGGGTAGATGCCGCGGGCGTCTCGCGCCGCCACGCGCGGCTGACGCTCGATACCGAGAGCGGCGTCGCGGCCCTCGAGGATCTCGGCAGCACGAACGGCACGTTCGTCAACGAGACCAGAGTCGAATCGACGTTCCCGCTGCGCGACGGCGATCTCGTGCATCTCGGATCGGTGGCGCTCACCTTCCGCGCGTGGCTGCCCGAGCGGTCGCGCTCCACCGAACGGATTCGCCGCTGAGTAAGCCTTGCAGAACCGCCTCGGCCGCGCAGCTCGGCGATAGTACGGGATTCCCCCGAACTTCCTAGCTAAATACCCCAGAGCTCGCAGGCGTCCATCTTGCACTTTACGGAACGTGTCGGAGCGGCCGGCCGCTTCGATGGTTCAGTGGGGCGGGTCTACACACCCGCAATCGCGCACGAGGTGCGACATGGTCAGTCGAACAGCAGTCCTGGTGGCGTGCGGCGTTCTCACAGCCGCCGCGGCGTCTGCGCAGACGGCGGCGCCCAACCCGACGCAGCGGCCAACGGCGGTCGTGACGACGGACAACGGAGTGCCGCTCTTCAAAGTCACGGTCGTCGGGCGGACGACGCCGGCGGTCAACTACCGGCCGCGCAACGGCGACACGAAGATCGATTTCGACGGCACTCCGCTGATGCCGATGGCTCACGGCAGCGCCATCGTGTCCGGCGAGAAGGGCTACATCCACATCGACGCGCGCTTCGACAAGCTCGCACCCCCGACGCAGTTCGGGCGCGAATACCTCACCTACGTGCTGTGGGCCGTGACGCCGGAAGGGCGCGCGACCAACCTGGGCGAAGTGCAGCGCGACGATGAAGACGCACGCGTCAAGGTCACGACCGAGCTGCAGGCGTTCGGCCTCATTCTCACGGCCGAGCCCTACTTCGCCGTGACGCAGCCGAGCGACGTGGTGGTGATGGAGAACGTGCTGCGCAACAACACCAAGGGGCGCGCCGAAACCATCCAGGCGAAGTACGAGCTCCTGAAGCGCGGGTCGTACCTGATGAACCAGGATGCAGGGCGGCTGCGCGTCAAACCGCTCGAGCCCGGCGCACCGCTCGATCTCGCCGAGGCCCGCAATGCCGTGGAGCTCGCACGGCTCGCGGGCGCCGACCGCTACGCGGCCGACACGTTCGCCAAAGCGACGGCGCTCTTGAACGACGCCGAAGTGGCGCGCGAGAAACGGCGCAACCGGAACGACATCATGCAGCCGGCCCGGCAGGCAGCGCAGACCGCCGAAGACGCGCGGCTGGTCGGCCTGCAGCGCCAGGCCGAGGAATTCCAGGCCGAACAGCGCCGCGTGGCCGCGGCCCGCGAGCAGGATGCGCTCGCGCGCGCCCGCGCCGAGGGCGAGCAGCGGCGGCAGGCCGAGCTGAACGCGCAGGCCGCGGCCTCGCAGCGGGCCGACGCCGAGCGCGCGAAGGCCGAGGCCGACGCCGCACGGGCGCAGGCCGAGGCTGAACGGCAGCGGGCGGAGGAGGAGCGGCAGCGGGCAGACGCGGCGCGCGCGGCAGCCGAGGCCGAGCGGCAGCGGGCGGAAGCGTCGCTGCGCGATGCCGAGGCCGAGACGGCGCGGGCACGGGAAACCGCCGCGGTGTCCGAGCGCGAGAAGACCGAGCTGCGCGATCGCCTGCGCCAGCAGCTCAACGTGATTCTCGAAACCCGCGAAACTGCACGCGGCCTGATCGTCAACCTGTCCGACGTGCTGTTCGACACTGGGAAGTCCACGCTCAAGCCGGGCGCCCGCGAAAAGCTGGCGCGCGTCTCCGGAATCCTGGGCGCGCATCCCGATCTGAAGCTCGAAATCGAGGGGCACACCGACAGCGTCGGCTCGGACAGCTACAACCAGGGCTTGTCGGAGCGGCGTGCCGAATCGGTGCGCAGCTACCTCGTGTCGCAGAACATCGCGCCGCAGACCATTACGACGGCGGGCTTCGGCGAGAGCCGTCCCGTCGCCGCCAACGACACGGCGGCGGGCCGCCAGCGCAACCGACGCGTAGAGCTGGTGGTGTCGGGTGAAGCGATCGGCACGCACTAGCGGAGGGACGACGATGATGCGAACTGCAGCAGCCGTTGTGATGACGGGAGCCCTGGCGGTTCCGGCACTCGCCTCGGCACAGAACTGCACCAACGACGCCCGGCAGGTGGTGTCGGCTGTGTACCGCCAGGTGCTCGAACGCAATCCGAGCAGCACCGAGGCCAACAGCTGGATCACTCGGCTGAGCGGCGGTCAGACGACCGTGCGCGAGCTGGTGCAGGACGTCGCCGCGTCAGCCGAGCACAAGCAGCGCTTCCTGAACGACGGCAGCGAGGCAGGCCGCCGGCGGGGGATGGCGACCCTCTACCGGCACCTGCTGGGTCGCGAAGCCGACGCGGGCGGACTCGAATCGAATCTCCAACTCGCCCGGCGGGACATGGACGAGGCGATCTCGAGCTTCATCAGCTCGCCGGAGTACCAGCAGAAGTTCGGCGAACAGGTCGTGCCCGGGCAGGGCGTCCGTTATTGCGGCGCTCAGTACAACAGCGCCGCCAACAACAGCTGGTTCCGGTTCCGCAGCATGGATCGCAACAACAACGGCGTGATCGAGCGGAACGAGTGGAACGGCAGCAACGAGTCGTTCAACGTTCACGACTGGAACCGCGACGGCGTGCTGTCGAACAGCGAAGTGCGTATGGGCGCCCAGCGCTGGCCCAACGACGAAGGCGACTTCGACCCCAACGGGCCGGCCACCTGGACGCCAGGGGCGTTCCGCAGGATCGACCGCAACAACGACGGCCGCATCGTCCCGAACGAGTGGTACTACGGGGCCGAATACTTCCGCCGCGCCGATCGCGACCGCAACGGCGTCCTGTCGCCCACCGAGTTCGAGAACAACGGGCAGTGGGACGACGACCGGGACGACCGGTTCGAGAATCTCGACATCAACAACAACGGGCGCATCGAGCGGCGCGAGTGGCACGGCAGCGACGAGGCGTTCGCGTGGCTCGACCGCAACAACGACAACGTGCTGAGCCGGGCCGAGGTGGTGGGCGACGGCTCGACGCGGTTCGACAGCTTCGGCAGCCTCGACACCAACGGCGATGGCCGGCTGGAGCTCGGCGAGTGGCAGTGGTCGCGCGTCAGCTTCAACCGCTACGACACCAACAACGACGGCAGCATCAGCCGCCAGGAGTTCAACGCCAGCGGCGGAGCGCCACGCGCGCCGAGGTAAGCTCGATCGGGTGACCCCAGTCTGGGCCCCGGGCGACCACCTCGCGCACCGTTTCAATCCCGATCTCGGCATCGGGCGTGTCACCGCTCTCGAGGGGCGCACGCTCGTTGTCGAGTTTCCACGCACCGGCGCGACGCTGCGGCTCGCAGCCGGTTCGGACGCGCTCGTGCCGGTCGATCCGGGCGCGGGCGCGCCCGCGCTCGAGCGCGCGCTGCTCGATCGCCTGGCGCTCGGCGACGTCGACGAGGCGGGCGACTTCCTGATCCGCCTCGACATCCTCCACCTGCGGCGCGTCCGCGAAGCCAGCGGCCTGGGCTCGTTCCTCGGCGGCCGCGTGCGCCTGTTCCCGCACCAGCTCCATGTCGCCGAGCGCGCCACGGCCGCCGATCCGGTCCGCTGGCTGCTGGCCGATGAAGTGGGGCTCGGCAAAACGATCGAGGCGTGCCTCATCCTCAACCGCCTGGTCCACACCCGACGCATCGAGCGCTGCCTCGTGGTGGCGCCCGCGTCGCTCACCGTGCAGTGGCTGGGCGAGCTGTGGCGCAAGTACCACCAGGTATTCACGCTGCTCGACGAGCGGCGGCTCGCCGACGTGGAGCGCGACTTCGGCGGCGGCTTCAATCCCTTCGAGCTGCACCGGCGCGCGGTGATCGCCCTGGAAACGTTGACGGCCGACCCGCGGCTGAGCGCGCAGGCGGTCGAGGCCGGGATCGACCTGCTGGTCGTGGACGAAGCGCAGCGCCTGCGGCGCCCGCCCGGACATCCCGGCGAGCCGGCATGGCGCGCGGTGGCGCCGATTGCCGCACTCGGCCGGCACGTCCTGCTGCTCAGCGCGACGCCGCTCGAAGACGACGCGCACGGCTTCTTCCGGCTGCTGCAGCTGCTACGGCCCGACGACTTCCCGGAGGACGTCGGCTTCGAGGCGCGCCTGGCCGCCGGCACGCCGCTGCCGCCGTGCACGAGCTCGACGCGTCGCGTGGACATCGGCGGGCTGCCGCCGCGCGTGGGCGTGCCGATCACGGTCGACGAACCCGCGCGCTGGCGCCTCCGCGAGGGCGTGGAAGCCGCGCTGCGCGCCGCCGAGGCGCCGCATGCCGTGGCGCGCCGTCAAAAGGGCGACCGCATCCGCCGCGCCCTCGCCTCGGGTGCGGCGCTGGCCGCGGTGCTGGGACCGGACGAGCGCGCGCTGCGCGATCAGGCGCAGGCGATGGACGCGTCGGATCCGCGAATCGAGTGGCTGCTCGCGCAGGCACCGCGCTGGCGCGACGCGCGTGAGAAGACACTGGTGTTCGTCGCGCATCGCGAGACGCTGGAGATGCTGCGCACCGCGCTCAGCCACCGCGTGCAGTTGGCGACTGGCGCCTTTCACGAAGAGCTGCCGCCGCCGCGGCGCGATCTCGAGGTGGCGCGGTTCCGCGAGGCGGGAGGCCCGAGCCTGCTCGTCTCTACCGAAGCCGGGGGCGAAGGGCGCAATTTCGAGTTCTGCCACCGGCTGGTGCTGTTCGATCTGCCGTGGAAACCATCGGTCGTCGAACAGCGCATCGGACGGCTCGATCGGATCGGCCGGCGCCTGCCGGTGGAGATCGTCTACTTCCGTCCGCCGCGCGGGATCGGTGCAGACGCCGCCCGGCTCTTCGAAGCCCTGGGGCTGTTTCGCGAGCCGCTCGCCGGCGTAGAGCCGGAGCTGGCGCAGGTCGAGAGCACGCTCGACGCCGTGGCCGACGAGCCGGCCGCGTCGCTTCCGGGCGATGCCTGTGCCGCGCTCGTCGCCGACGTGGGCGCGGCGCGCACGCGCATCCGCGAGGCCGCGTTTCAGCAGCTGCACCAGCATCCCTACCGCGCCGAGATGGCGGCGGATCTCCTGGCGCGAGTGCCGGCGGATCTCGACGCGCTCAATCAGGACGTGGTGGTGACGGCGTGCACGCGCCTCGGGTTCAACGTGGAGCACACGCGAGGGCACCGCGTGTTCGCCATCGAGCTGGGCAGCGGTGCGCTGGTGGAGAGCCTGCCGGGCGTGCGCAGCGGCTCGGCCTACGTCGGGTCGTTCGACCGTGAAGAGGCGGTAGAGGACGAGACCATCGATTTCTTCGCCTCCGGACACCCGCTCGTCGAGGGCATCCTGGCGCACTACGAGGACGGCGTGTTCGGCCGCGCGGTGCGCATTGAGCTGTACGCGGGCGCCGAAGCGGGCGAGGGGCTCGCCGCCGTCTACAAGGACGGCCCGGAGTTCGAGGTCGTGGCGTTCGACGACGCCGGGCGCGCCCGGCCCGAGTGGGCGGCAGCCCTGCGCGAGCGCCCGCGCCGCGTCCGGCGGGTGGCGGACCATGCGCCGGGCCGCCGGGCCTGGACGGCGATGGTGCGCCGGCTGGGCGCCAGGCTGGATCCGTCGCGAACGCCGCACGCACTGGCGGCGCTGGTCGTCCGGCCAGTGTGAAAGCACCTCACGCTCTATACTCCCCCGTCGATGCCGGTCGCGCGTCCTTCATCGCTTGGCACCATCGCCGTGGTCGTGGTGCTCGCCCTCACGGTCCTCGTCGCCGCGGAAGTGTGCCGTATTCCCGTTCAGGTCAGCGACAGCGTCGGCAACCTGCTGCAGGTGCAGCGACAGTTGCTTGGAGACGTCTTTTTCAGTCAATTCTCGAACGGCGCCTACGTGCGGCCGCTGCTCTGGTCCGAATTCAAGCTGGCGTACGAGATGGCCCGCGGCCACGAAACAGTGATGTTCAAGGCCATCCACGTGACGCAGCTGCTGCTGCTCGCAGTGCTGGCGCTGCGGCTGATGCCCGTGCGCTCGCGCGTCGAGCTTACCGCCGCCGTTCTGGCGGTGTTCGTGCTCTTCGGCCTGCACACCTTCGACGGCCTGGTGCGCGAGGCCTTCCCCATCAACTCGTTCCTGACCATCGTGCTCTGCGTGCTCGCGATGATCGTGCTCGCCGACGGCGAGCCGGCGGTCTGGCGCGATGTCACCGCGGCCACCATTCTCACGGTGGCACTGCTGACACTCGAATCGGGGCTGCTGGTCGCGGTGGCGGCCGTCGCAGCCTGGCTGGCTGGCATGCGCGGCGTATCGGCGAAGGCGGTGGCTGCGATTGCGGTCACGGCTGCGGCATATCTGCTGCTGCGCACTTCCGTCCTCCACCTTGGCGGCCCGTCGCTGAGCGAGCGCGCCTCGGGCTTCGGGTTCCGGACGCTCGAGCCAGGCGAGCTCGTGGCCCGGTTCGGGTCGAATCCGCTGCCGTTCTACGCCTACAACGTCATCGCCTCGCTTGCGACGGTGCTGTTCGCCGAACCGAGGGGCGGTGTGTGGTACGCGGCGCACGGCGTCGCGGCCGGTGACGTGTGGCCGTCGTGGCTCGCGATCAACGTCGCCGCCTCGGTGCTGGCGACCGGCCTCCTGCTGTGCGCCATCCCCGGCGCCGCCGGGCGTTGGCGCGCCGGTAGCGCCGGGCGACATGACCGGCTGTTGCTCGTCGCGGTGACCGTGCTGGGCGCCAATGCGGTCGTGAGCTTTGCCTACACCAAGGACGTGATCATGAGCGCCGGCGGCGCCTGCTTTGCGCTCGGCGTCTACGCTGCGGCGGCGCTGCTGCTGTCACGCCGGCCGCGGACCTCACGCGCGGTCTACGCCGCGGTGGCGCTGGCGCTGCTGCTGTGGCCGCTCCGCGCCGCTGCGCTGCCCTTCCGTCTGGAGATGCAGGCGGCACGCGTGCAGGAGGAGTGGCGCGATGTCGATGGCTGGCTCGAACGGCAGCACGTGACGGTGGCGGGGCCCGAGGCGCGCGCGCTGGTCAACCGCCTGCGCCGCAGCGCGCTGCAGGCGCATCCGCGCCCTGTCGAGTGGACCGGATGGCGCTCGCTGCTCGACCTAAACTAGCGGCGGTGCCTCCCACATCTCCCCCGTTGCAGCCGGGCACCCGCGTCCAGGCGCTCGACGTCCTGCGTGGCTTCGTGATCGTGCTGATGGCGCTCGACCACGTCCGCGACTACTTCCACGAGAGCGGCTACGCCTACGATCCCCTCGACCCGTCGGTGACGACCGGCGCGCTCTACGTCACCCGCTGGGTCACCCATTTCTGCGCCCCCACGTTCGTGTTCCTCGCCGGCGTGTCGGCGTGGCTGCAGGGCGCCAAGGGGAAAGACCCGGCGCGGCTGGCGCGGTTCCTGGTGACGCGCGGGCTGTGGCTGCTGTGTCTCGAATGGACCGTGATCGGATTCGCCTGGTCGTTCTCGATCCCGTTCCTGATTCCTTTCCAGGTGATCTGGGCCATCGGCGTCTCGATGATCGTGCTGGCGGCCCTGATCCGGCTCCCGCGTGGCGCGATACTCACGATCGCCCTCGTCATCGTCGCCGGGCACAACCTGCTGGACTCGATCCGGGCGGCGCAATTCGGCGACTGGGCCTGGGCCTGGTATCTGCTGCACGAGCGCGGCCCACTCACGTGGAACGGGACCGTCATCGGCCTGGCGGTCTATCCCGTGCTGGCGTGGATAGGCGTCATGGGGCTCGGTTACGCCCTCGGGCCGATCTTCGTGTCGCCGCGGCGCGACCGCACCATTGTGGGTCTCTCACTCGGGATGATCGCCGTCTTTCTTCTGCTCCGCACCTTCAACGTCTACGGCGACCCCACCCCGTGGGCGCCGCAAGACACGGCGGGCAAGACGGCGATGGCGTTCTTCAACGTCCAGAAGTACCCGCCCTCGCTGTTGTACATGTGCGCCACGCTCGGGCCGATGCTGTTGCTCGTGCCGGTCCTCGATCGGCTGCGCGGTCCGCTGGCGGGATTCTTCCGTACGTTCGGCTCGGTGCCGCTGATGGCGTACGTGGCGCATCTCTTCGTGATGCACGCGCTGGCGGTGGGCGCCCACGCCGCCGCCGGCCACGACATCACCGGCATGTTCAACACGATCCACTACTTCTTCTTCGAGCCCCGCGTCTTCGGCGGCGCCACCTTCCCGCTGCCGGTCACCTACGTGGCGTGGGTCGTCGTGCTGGCGAGCATCTATCCGCTGTGCCTGTGGTGGGCCGGCGTGAAACGCCGCCGGCGGGACTGGTGGTTGTCCTATCTCTGACGATGGTTGCCTTTGGCCTTTGGCCTTTAGCCTTTGGCCTTTAGCCTTTGGCCTCTAGCCTTTGGCCTTTGGCATCGGGGCTTCCTGCTTCGCGCCCACTTCGGAGAGCGGCGACTCAGCCGGGCCGGCGATGACGTCGCCCTGCGGCGTGAAGCGCGAACCGTGGCACGGACAGTCCCAGGTGCCCTCGGCGTCGTTCCAGCCCACGACACAGCCCAGGTGGGTGCACACCGCCGAACGGAGCGTCAACGCGCCGCGTGAGTCGCGATATGCGGCCACCTTCTCGCCGTTGTGCTCGATCACCTTGCCCTGGCCGCGCTTGACCGACCTTACCGAGCGCCCCTGCGCGCCGGCGAACTTGTCGCGCAGCATGTAATAGGGGTAATCGGCGTTCTCCTTCACGTACTCCCAGAGACCGCGGCGCAAGGCCGAGCGCCCGGGCTCGAAGAGCTCCGCCCACGGGTTGTCGTGGCCTTCGATCGCATCGGTAATGAGCACCGCCGCCAGCGTGCCGAACGTGAGCCCGTTGCCGCAGAAGCCGGTGGCGGCGTACTGGTGATCGGTCATCCGGCCGATGTACGGCAGTCCGTCGGGCGTCTGGATCACCTGGCCGGACCAGCGATGAGTCAGTTCGATCTCCGGGACGCGTTCGCGCGCCACGTGCTCGACCTGCTCGAAGCGGGCACGCGTGTCGTCCGCCTGACCGGTCTTGTGATCCTCGCCGCCGATGATCAGCAGATCGTGATCGCGATGCGCTTCGAGGCGCACGTAGCGATACGGATCGCCCGAATCCCAGAAGAGCGCGTCGGGCACCGTGCCGCGGGGAATGCGCCCGGCCACGACGTAGCTCGTATAGAGCGCCAGCTTGGTCTGGAACACCGAGGCGGTCGCCATCGACCCGATGCCAACGAGCGGATTGTGCGTCGCCAGCACGATGTCGCCGCAGGACACCCAGTGGCCGTTCGCTTTGACGGCAAGCGGTGACTCGCGGAACTCCCCGGCCTCGCTGTGCTCGAAGATGCGCCCACCGGCGGACGTGAACGCGCGGGCGACGCCGGCGAGGTAGCGGCGCGGGTGTATCCGCGCCTGATCGTGGAAGCGGATGCCAGGACCACCCGCAAACGGTACGGTGGTCATGAACGTGGCGTCGAACCCCAGCTCACAGGCTAGCGCCGCTTCTGCTCGAAACCCTTCGGCCTCGTCCTCTCCCGCCCGTGGATCGCGCGCATGCAGGTAGCCTTCCACCCACTTGAAGCCGCAGTTGATGTCGTGCTCGCAGGCGATTTCGTCGATTTGCGCGATGGCGGCGCGGCCGGCATCCCACACGGCCTGTGCGTGCGTGCGGCCGAAGCGGTTGACGAGCTCGGTGAATCGCGTGTCGGTGACCATCGTGAGGTGTGCGCTCGTGTGCGCCGTGTCGACGCACGCGCACCGCCCGCGTTCCAGCAGAACCACCGACCGTCCGCTCCGCGCGAGCAGGTAGGCCGTCGTCAGGCCGGTCATGCCGCCCCCCACCACGACCACGTCGGCAGTGGTGGCGGACGCGAGCTTCGGGAACACCGGCAATGAGGCTGAGTCGGTCCAGTAGGAACGGGATGGCATGCCTCCCATTCGAAGCAATGAAGCTGCCACTGGGGATCGCGCCTACACCGTCGTGAGGTACCACGCTTGCACGGAACGATGAGTCGCTATGCGCTTCGCAGACGTCAACGCCGTGGCTGCCGGCTACCTTCGTGACCTGGCGTACTCGCAGACGTCGCAGCAGAAGATGTTCGGGTACAAGCGGGCGGCCGCGGCCGTGCTGGCACTCGAGGAGCCATTGACGAGCCTGGCCGGGCCGGGGCGCCGGCTCGCCCGCATTTCCGGCATCGGGCCAGCGTCCGAACGCGTGATTCTCGAAGTGCTCGACAGCGGCACGTCGCCGACGGCGGACGCGGCGGTGCATCTGAGCGGGCGCGCAGCCGACATCGCGCGGCGGCGCACCCTGCGGTCACACTTCCTGAGCCGGGCGGAAGTGCTGCGCATCCTGCGCGACCCCAGCTTCGACGGACCCGCCCTGGGCGATTATCGCGGCGACCTGCAGATGCACTCGGAGTGGAGCGACGGCACGCCGTCACTGGCCGAGATCGTCGAGGCATGCCTCGACCGTGGCTACACCCACTCGGCGGTGACCGATCACTCGCACGGGCTCAAGATCGCCGGCGGCATGTCGATGGCCGACGCCGCGGCGCAACGCGAGGCGATGGCGCGCCTGAACGAGCGCTACCAGGGGCGCTTCAGAGTGATCGCCGGCATCGAGGCCAACATCGGGGCCGACGGAACCCTTGACCTCTCGGCAGACGAAGCGGCCTCTTTCGAACTCGTGCTGGCGGCGCCGCACTCGAAGCTCCGGCGCAGCGAAGATCAGACCGCGCGCATGCTGGCCGCCGTGGCCACACCGGGCGTGCACGTGCTCGCGCATCCGCGCGGACGCATCACCGGGAGCCGAGCCGGCGTGATCGCGGACTGGGACGCCGTGTTCGCCGCCGCGGTCCAGCACGGCGTCGCCATCGAGATCGACGGCGACCCGTCGCGGCAGGATCTCGACTTCTCATTGGCCGGCCGGGCGCTGGCGGCCGGCTGCCTGTTCGCGCTCGACAGCGACGCCCACACCACGTCGCAGCTGGCCTATGCCGAGACCGCGCTGGCGCACGCGCGCCTGGCCGGCATTCCACCTGAACGCATCGTCAACTGTTGGACCACGCCGCGTCTGCTGGAGTGGCTGGAGGCCCGGCGTTCAGCGTCAGGGTTTGAGGCCTGAGCCCGGCTCCGCCATTTTCCGGTGCTGCTCGGCCAGGAGCCCGGCCGGCGTGATGTTGGCAATCGCGCTCATCAGCTTGTTCTTCCAGCCGCTGACGATATCGCCGTCGCCGCGCATCATCGCCTCGAATCCCACCTTGGCCACATCGGCCGGATCGTCCTTCTCCTGCTGGCCGACCTTGGTGTCGAGCAGATCGGCGCGCGCGAAAAAGTCGGTGTCGGTGGCGCCAGGCATCAGACAGGTCACGGTAACTCCGGTGCCTTTGAGCTCGGCGCGCAACGCGAACGAGAACGAGTCGATGAAGGCCTTGGTCCCGTTGTATACGGCTTGATAAGTCCCGGGCATGAAGCCGGCGATCGATCCCGTGATCAAGATGCGGCCGCTGCCGCGATTACGCATGTCGCGCCCGACTCTCTGTACCAGGTAGATCGTGCCGGTGATGTTGGTGTCGATCACGTGGCGCACATCGTCGAAGCTCTGATCCAGAAATCCCCGGCCGAGCCCGTGCCCCGCATTGGCCAGCAGTGCGTCCACCGGCCGGCCGTGTGCTGCCGCATACAAACGATCGACGCCGTGCATCGTCGAGAGATCGAGAAATAGCGCCTCCACGGACACGCCATGGGTACGGAATGCCTCGGCGGCGGCATTGATGTCGGCGGTGTCGGCCGCGACGAGCAGGTCGAAGCCTTCGCGCGCGCAGACGTGGGCCAGTTCATAGCCGATGCCCGAGGACGCGCCGGTGACGATTGCAAATCGATTGGCCACGGCTCCCTTCCTTTCTCCCTTTTCTCACGCGGTGGCGCGCGTTTCCACACCGGGTTTCATCACGACCTTGATGCAGGAGTCCTGTTTCTGGCGAAACGTCCGGTACATCTCGGGCGCGTCGTCGAGCGCCACGCGGTGGGTGATGATGAACGACGGGTCGATGTCGCCGCGCTCGATGTGATCGAGCAGCCGCGGCATGTAGCGGTGCATGTGCGTCTGCCCCATCTTCAGCGTCAGCCCCTTGGCAAACGCGGCGCCGAGCGGGAACTTGTCGAGCCAGCCGCCATACACGCCGGGAATCGAAACGGTGCCCCCCTTGCGGCACGCGGTGATTGCCTGTCGCAGGGCGTGCGGCCGATCGGTGGCGAGATACATCGACGTCTTCGCGCGGTCGTACCACGCGTCGAGTGTGGTGCCGTGCGACTCCAGGCCGACGGCGTCGATACAGGCGTCGGGCCCTTCGCCCCCCGTCATCTCCCGCAGCGCCTGCGGGACGTCCACGCGTGAATAGTCCAGCACCTCGGCGCGGCTGAACGACGACGCCAGAGCCAGCCGCTCCGGGAAGCGATCGATGGCAATCACGCGTTCCGCGCCGAGCAGAAACGCGCTCTGGATGGCGAACTGCCCCACCGGACCGCAGCCCCACACCGCCACCGTGTCGCCGGGCTTGATCTGGCAGTTTTCCGCCGCCATGAAACCGGTGGGAAAGATGTCGGACAGGAACAGCACCTGCTCGTCGCGCAGCGAATCGGGCACCGGCAGCGGTCCGACGTCGGCAAAGGGCACGCGCACGTACTCGGCCTGTCCGCCCGCGTAGCCGCCGTACATGTGCGAGTAGCCGAACAGCCCCGAGCCCGAGTAGCCATAGAGCTTCTCGGCCACCCACGCGTTGGGGTTCGAGTTGTCGCAGAGCGACCACAACTGCTCCTTGCAGAAGTAGCACTGGCCGCAGGCGATCGTGAACGGCACGACCACGCGGTCGCCCACCTTCAGGCGGCGGGTCTCGGGGCCGACCTCCACCACTTCGCCCATGAACTCGTGGCCGAGCACGTCGCCCTTCAGCATGGTCGGAATGTAACCGCCGTAGATATGCAGGTCCGATCCGCAGATGGCCGTGGCCGTCACCCGGACGATGGCGTCGCGCGGGTTGAGGATTTCCGGATCGGGCACGGTCTCGACGCGCACGTCTTCCTTGCCGTAGTAGCAGACCGCCTTCATGCCTCGGCTCCTTTCGCGGCCCGCGCAATCTCGCCGGCCTCGAGCAGTTGCTTCACCCGCCGCAGGTCCTCGCGGATCATGTGGGCGGGATCGTGCCCGAAGGCGAACGCCAGCAGCCGGGCGGCCCGGCCTCCCGGGGCGGCGTACTGCAGGTTGACCGACACCTGCGTGCTGCGACCCTGCCGCGCCGGCGAGAAGCGCACCGATCCGGCCGTGGCGATGTCGGACCCGGCGATCGAGCGCCAGCCGATCAACTTGTTTTCGATGTCGTTGATGATGTCGGCATCCCACGCAAAGGCGGATCCGCCGGGACCGTCGGCCACCCAGTGCGAGCGGCCGTCGCCGAGATCGGTGACCGCCTGGAGATGGGTCATGAAGCGGGGCAGATTCTCGAGACGACGCCAGAAGCCGTATGCGAACTCGACCGGGACCTCCAGCCTGATGGCTTCGCGGACGTGAATGCCGCGGTGGCCCGCAAGCGCCACGCGCGTGTCGGACGCCCGAGTGGAAAAGCCGGGCCAGGCGCCGGTGACGCCCCGATAGGCGAGCGGCGCCGCGGCGGCGGCAAGCGCCGCTCCGGAGAGCGAGCGGCGGCTCAAGCCGTAGGCGACGACCGCGGTGGCCATCGCCACGCCAGCCCAGCGTTCGAACTCATGTGCGGGCTGTAAGGAGGAAGAAGACGGGAGCGCGAGTTCCTGGTGCTGCATCTCGACCCAGGAAGCACGCGGAATGCCACTTGAAACTCTTGCGGAGGCGCGCTGCAAAGAATTCCTGATCGACGCCGAACTCGCGCGACAGGTGCGTCATCTGCACCGATTCATCGACATGGGGCGCTGGCATTCAGCTTGCCCGTGAGCAGCGTGCCGCCACCGCGGCCACAGCTCGATTTGCCCTATGCCCATCCTTACCGACGGCCGGCCTGTCGCTCTTGTCCCAACCGCTGCGCTCACCGTGTATGACGTGGTCGTGGTTGCGATCTGGGCGCTCCTCCTGTTCGTGGCCGCGCGCTGTTCGAAGAGCAGTCTCACGCGAGATCTGTTCGGGCTTGTGGTCGCGGTGGCGGCTCTGACCACCAGCTGAAAAGGGCAACCCATGGCCAAATACGGATCCTCGGCGTCGAAGTCGGTGAAGTCGGCAATGCACCGGAAGAAGAAGGGGACACTCAAGAGCGGCTCGGGAGGCACCGTGAAGAGCCGCAAGCAGGCCATCGCCATCGGGCTGAGCGAGGCCCGTGAAAAGGGCGCGAAGGTCCCCCGCAAACGCACCGGGGCGTCGAAGCGTTCCGCCAAGAAGCGCTGACCCGGCGGTCTGCGGTTGTCACGGGGCGGAGCCTTGCTCGTCGTATAGGATGGCGAGATGAACAGACCCGCTTCGCTCGCCCTTTCACTCGGCACTGCCCTGGCCGTCGTGGCCGGCTCGGTGTCGCTGGCGGCCCAGTGGCCCAAGTTCCGGGACCCGTCGATTCCCCGCACCGCGCAGGGGGGGATCAACTACGACGCGCCGCCCCCGCGCACGGCCGACGGTAAAATCGACTTCACCGGCGTGTGGCAGCGCGCGAACAGCGCCCCGCCCGGGCGCGGACGGGGGGCCGGGCGACCGGGTGGGCCGCCGCCGGCAGGGCCGCCGCCGGCAGGGCGTGAAGGGGCCGCGGGAGCGCCCGGCGCACCGGGC
>Ga0070670_100000747_pt1 | contig 25245 bp, 24 predicted proteins | sample KBSS63metaG_FD_64665 | JGI IMG/M metagenome (GOLD analysis project Ga0070670, IMG submission 64665) | Switchgrass rhizosphere microbial communities from Kellogg Biological Station, Michigan, USA - KBS S6-3 metaG | ecosystem: Host-associated > Plants > Roots > Rhizosphere > Soil ... | reverse complement strand
ATCGGCCTGCTCGTGGCCCTCGTCGCGGCACACGCCGGCGCGCGCGTCGTCGTGAGCGAGGTCAACCTCGCCCGGCGTTCCCTCGCCGGCGAGCTCGGGCTCGATGTCGTCGACCCCGAATCCGTCGATCTCCACGAGCACGTCGCCGGGCTCACGGACGGCGCCGGCGCCGACGTCGTCTTCGAGGTCTCGGGATCGCCGGCCGGCGCCCGCGAGATGACGCGGCTCGCGTCGCTGCGCGGACGGATCGTGCTCGTCGCGATCTTCCCGGAGCCGCAGCCGATCAGCCTCTTCGACTTCTTCTGGAAGGAGCTCGAGCTGCGCGGCGCGAGGGTCTACGAGCCCGAGGACTACGACCGTGCTATCGGGCTCATCGCCGCAGGCGACCTCCCGCTCGGGAAGCTGATCACGTCGATCGAGCCGCTCGACCGTCTCCCGGAAGTGTTCGAGGAGCAGTCGCGCGAAGCTTCCGCGATGAAGATCCTCGTGGACTGTCAGGCGTGAGCACCGAGCCGGTCGGATCGGGGCCGTTCGATCTCACCGGCAGGACGGCGCTCGTCACGGGCTGTCGGCGCGGGATCGGCCGCGCCGCGGCCGTTGCGCTCGCTCGAGCCGGAGCCGACATCGTGGGCGTGAGCGCAACACTCGACGCGGACGACGACGTGGTGGCCGATGTCACCGCGCTCGGGCGTCGCTTCCGTCCGTATCGCTGCGACCTCGGGGATCGCCAGCTCGTGCACGAACTCGCCGCGCGGGTGTCGTCCGACGCCCCACGGCTCGACATCCTCGTCCTCAACGCCGGAACGATCGAACGCCGGCCCGCGATCGAGCACGGGGACGACCTCTGGGATCGCGTGCTCGAGGTGAACCTCACCGCGCAGTTCGTGCTCGCGCGCGAACTGGGCCGGCGCATGGTCGCGGAGGGACGCGGGAAGATCGTCTTCGTCGCGTCGATGCTCTCGTTCCAGGGCGGCGTCACCGTGCCGAGCTACGCCGCGAGCAAGGGTGGGATCGCGCAGTTGACGAAAGCGCTGGCGAACGAGTGGGCGGCGCGAGGCGTGAACGTAAATGCCGTCGCTCCCGGCTACATCGCGACGGACAACACACAGGCGCTCCGGCAGGACGACGCGCGCGCGCGCCAGATCCTCGAACGCATCCCCGCAGGCCGCTGGGGCGAGCCTGAAGATGTCGCGGGCGCGTTCGTCTTCCTGGCGTCGCCTGCGTCCGACTATGTTCACGGCATCGTGCTTCCCGTCGACGGAGGCTGGCTCGCGCGATGAGCGACGTCATCAAGCGGCTCGCCGCCGTGCGGATCGTCCCGGTGCTCACGGCCGCGGACGCCGACCAAGCCGAGCACGCCTGCCGCGCGCTCCTCGCAGGCGGGCTGTCGGCGATCGAGATCACGTTCCGCACCGACGCGGCAGCGGAAGCGATTCGGCGCGCCGCCGGAGTCGACGGTCTCCTCGTAGGAGCAGGAACGGTCCTGTCATCGGAGCAGCTCGAGCAAGCGGTCGCTGCGGGCGCACGGTTCGCCGTCGCGCCGGGAACGAACGACAGGGTGGTCGAGGCCGCGCAACGTGCCGACGTGCCGTTCATCCCAGGCGTCGCGACTCCATCCGAGATCGAGCACGCCCGCGCGCTCGGATGCATCGTGCTGAAGGTGTTCCCCGCCTCAGTCGTCGGAGGCCCCGCCTTCCTGAAGGCCGTCGCACCCGTCTACCCCGACGTACGCTTCGTGCCGACGGGCGGCGTCAACCCCGACAACCTCGTCTCCTACCTCGAGGTGCCCGCGGTCCTGGCCTGCGGTGGAACGTGGATCTGCGAGCGGAAGCTCCTCGAGGACCGACGTTTCGACGAGATCGAGCGGCGAGCGCGCGAGGCGGTCGAGCTGGCCTCGATCCCGGTGCCGGCGTGAGCCGGCTCTCGATCAAGTCCGCCGAGGAGTGCCGCTTCGACCTCGTCGCGCTCGGCGAGGTGATGCTCCGCTTCGATCCCGGCGACGGCCGGATCGCGACGACGCGGACGTTCGCCGTCTCCGAGGGCGGCGGCGAGTACAACGTGGCGCGAGGTCTCCGCCGCTGCTTCGGGCTGCGTACGGCGATCGTCACGGCATTCGCGGACAACCCGGTCGGCCGCCTCCTCGAAGACCTGATCCTGCAGGGAGGCGTCGACCAGACGTATGTCATCTGGCGCCCCTATGACGGCATCGGGCGAAGCGTGCGGAACGGCCTCAACTTCGTCGAGCGAGGCTTCGGCGTGCGAGCGGCGCTGGGAACCTCCGATCGCGCACACTCGGCCGCGGCGGCGATGCAGCCCGGCGACGTCGACTGGGATGCGATCTTCGGTCGCGAGGGAGTGCGCTGGTTCCATTGTGGAGGGATCTTCACGGCGCTCACGCCGAACACCGCCGCCCTCGCGCTCGAGGCGATGGAGGCGGCTCGCCGTCACGGCACGATCGTCTCCTTCGACCTCAACTACCGCCCGTCGCTCTGGAACGCGAGCGGGGGGACCGAGGCCGCGGCCGCGACCAACCGCGAGCTCGTGGAGCAGGTCGACGTCCTCCTCGGCAACGAGGAGGACTTCTCGGCCGCGCTCGGGTACTCGCTCGACGGCGTCGACGAGTCGCACACGGACCTCGACATCGCCGCGTACGAGCGCCTGCACCGCGAGGTCCTCGACGGAATCCCCAATCTCACTCTCGTGGCGACGTCGCTCCGCGAGGCGCACACGGCGACGGTCAACGACTGGAGCGCGGTCGCGAGCGCGCGGGACGGGTTTTTCGCCGGACCTGCGATACGCCGCCTCGAGATCTTCGACCGCGTCGGAGGAGGCGACTCGTTCGCCTCCGGCCTCATCTTCGGGCTGCTGAGCGGCGCCGACGTCGAGACGTCGCTGGCGTACGGAATCGCCCATGGGGCGCTCGCGATGACGACCCCGGGCGACACGTCGATGGCGACGCTGGACGAGGTCGAGCGCGTCATGCGCGGTGGCGCCGCCCGGGTGGCGCGCTAGGACACTCAGCTCAACCGTCCCAGGCGCACGGCGAGATGCCGATCTCGTGTGCTGGTCACTGCTGCATCCGTGGATCGCGCGTGGGGTCGGCGTACATGGGCGGGCAACCGTGATCGCTGGCTTCGGGGCGCAGTTCGTAGTGCCAGGGTTCGTTGGCATAGATCGGGCACAGCCCGTAGTCGGCGCCGTGGTCGGACAGCCACGCCGCGGCACGGGAGCGTCCGATGTCGACCGCCTCCCCCGACACGTGAGCAGACGTCTTGGGGGTGGCCACCCAGCGGATGGCTTCCTCTTCTGATCCGTACTTCGAGATCGCCTCGCGGAGTAGCCGCTCCTGGTACTCCAGCGAACGCCAGCCGCTATCGACGTAGAAGTCGACCCCGTCGCCCGCGGCATCAGTTGCCGCCCGGCGCAGGGCGTCGAGGAGAGCTGGATCGAGCTTGGCTACACCGGGAACCCCGTTGTCGAAGACTGTCGTGCCGTCGGGGACGGCACCGTCAGCCTCGCCAAGCAGACCACGGTCCTCGCAAAGAGCACCGTCGTCTCCGCAGCGAGCACGAGGAGCGCCGATCGGTGACTTGGCCGTCGAGGACGAGGACACCGTCGGGGTCGAGGACACCGTCGAGGTCGAGGACGGGGACGCCAGCAACTGGTAGCCGAGGGCTGTGGCGATCGCCGCCATGACGACCAGCAGGCCGGCGACACGGTCCCAGCGAATCCGAATCCGACGGGCCGTTGGTCGTGCTGGTTGGCTGTGGGTGGCCACGCCTCCATGGAAGGCAGCGTGGTGTTGCCAGCACGTATGTGGTTTTCGATATGCCGACGATATGCGCCGGCTCTAGCATCGGAGCATGCGCGTGTTGATCGTCGAGGACGAGCCCCTGATGGCCGACGCGATCCGCGACGGCCTACGCCTGGAAGCGATCGCGGCAGACATTGCAGGTGACGGCGCCACCGCTCTGGAGCTGCTGAGCGTCAACGCCTACGACATCGCCATCCTCGACCGAGACATCCCAGGACCCTCGGGCGACGAGATCGCCGACCGCATCGTCGCCTCCGGCAGTGGCATGCCGATCCTCATGCTCACCGCCGCCGACCGTCTCGACGACAAAGCCAGCGGTTTCGAGCTCGGGGCCGACGACTACATCACGAAGCCGTTCGAACTCCTCGAACTCGTGCTCCGCCTCAGAGCGCTCGACCGCAGGCGTGCCCACAACCGGCCGCCGGTGCGAGAGATCGCAGGTCTGCGGCTGGATCCGTTCCGCCGCGAGGTCCACCGCGACGGCCGCTACGTCGCGTTGACGAGGAAGCAGTTCGCAGTGCTCGAGGTCCTCGTCGCCGCCGAAGGCGGTGTCGTCAGCGCCGAAGAGCTCCTGGAACGGGCGTGGGATCAGAACGCGGACCCGTTCACCAACGCCGTGCGCATCACGGTCTCGGCGCTCCGCAAACGCCTAGGCGAACCCTGGCTGATCGCCACCGTGGCCGGCGTCGGGTACCGCATCGACACTCAACCCGACACCGGGCGTGAGGAAGACGGTGGATAGACCCCCTGGCTTGAGCGTTCGCCTCAAGCTCACCCTCAGCTACGCCGGCTTCCTCATGCTGGCAGGCTTCTTGATGCTCGGGGCCGCGTGGGTCGCGGGCCAACCAGGGCAGTCGTACGACCTCCTGGTGCGCTACGTACCCGACGACGTGATCAGCACGCTCGGTGCCTTGGTGCCCGGGAACCAATCGTTCCTCCTGCGCGCTTTCGCTCCGGCCGCGGCCGTCGTGCTGGTGTTCCTGCTGGTATTCGGTCTCCTGGGAGGGTGGCTTCTCGCCGGCCGGATGCTCGCCCCGCTGGCCCGCATCACAGACGCGACCCGCATGGCCGCGACCGGGTCGCTCTCCCACCGGATCGAGTTGGAGGGCCGCAAAGACGAGTTCCGTGAACTCGCGGACAGCTTCGACGCGATGCTCGCGCGGCTCGAAGCCCACGTCACTGAACAGCAGAGATTCGCAGCCAACGCCTCCCACGAACTACGCACCCCGCTGGCGATCACGCAAACGCTTCTCGACGTTGCCCGCAACGATCTGAACCGCGACAACGGCGAACTCGTCGACCGACTCCACGCCGTCAACACCCGAGCGATAGACCTCACTGAAGCTCTGCTCCTGCTCAGCCGCGCCGACCAGCGGTCCTTCACCCGAGAACACGTCGACCTGTCTCTCGTAGCGGAAGAAGCAACCGAAACGCTCCTCCCGCTCGCGGAAACACGCGGCCTCACCATGGAGACCTCCGGCGACATGACCCCGACCATCGGCTCACACGCGCTCCTGCTGCAGATGACGACGAATCTCGTGCACAACGCGATCGTCCACAACCTGCCTGAACAGGGCACCGTGTGGGTCACGACCAGCGCTCACCCCAAGACCGTGGTGCTCACCGTCGAGAACACCGGCGAGAAGCTCGCCCCACAACTGGTTTCCACTCTTGTCGAGCCATTTCTCCGCGGCACCGAACGCGTACGCACCGACCGCGCAGGTGTCGGTGTCGGCCTCGGCCTGGCGATCGTCCAGAGCATCGCCCAAGCACACGACGGAACCCTCACCCTCACCCCCCGTGCGGCTGGCGGGCTCCGCGTCACGGTGCAACTACCACTGGAGAGCAGCCGGCGAGCTCCGAATCCACGCCGGCCCGTGGAGACGGACGGATCCTTGATGGAGCCCAGCGGTCGCAGCCGCTAGCAAACGATTGGGGCGCGAGGGCTCGAAGCCCGCTTGATAGCTTCGGTCGGTCCCGGTAGGTGGACCACAGATGACCTCGCACTCGGCCGCCGAACGACTCTTTCCGGGATTCTCGACGCTCGACCTGGGGTCGGCGGTTCCAGTCCGTCAGATGCTTCGCGAGTCTCCTGCGTACTCGGCAGCGGGGAAGGCAACGCCGCGACAGGGTCAGCTCGAGTGGAGTCCTCCTCTCGCGTGCCGCACCGGTCGGCAGTGCCCCAACGTTGAAAGAGGCTCGATTGAGCCGAACCCGACGCGCGAGGAGCTGGTCTCAGCTCACCGCCTTCTTCACGAGCGTGGCTAGCTTCTTCTCGTCGGCCGGCTTCAGCTCCTTGAGTCCAAAGACGACGGGCCACATGGCGTCGTCGTCGAGGTTCGCCGCGTCGTTGAAGCCGAACGTCGCGTACCTCTCCTTGAACTTCGACGCGGCCTTGAAGAAGCAGACGACCTTGCCGTCCCTGGCATACGCGGGCATCCCATACCAAGTTCTCGGCATGAGGTCGGGCGCGTTGGCCGTGACGATCGCATGGATCCGTTCGGCCATCGTGCGATCCGCTTTCGGCATCTCGGCGACGTTCGCAAGCAGCGCGCGCTCTCCCTCAGACCGGTCCTTGTTCATGCGCGCTTCGGCCTTCAGCTCTTTGGCCCGCTCCTTCATCGCGGCGCGCTCCTCGGCCGTGAACGTTTCCTTCTTCGGTGATTTCGTGGCAGCCATCGCTACTGAACCTCCTGGATTCGGATGAGATTGCCCGCGGGATCGCGGAAGGCGCAGTCGCGGATCCCGTAGGGCTGGTCGGTCGGCTCCTGGACCACCTCGGCGTCGCCGGCCTGCAGCCGATCGAAGGTGCCGTCGAGATCGGTGGTGGCCAGGTTGATGCTGGCGTAGGTGCCCTTCGCCATCATCTCGGCGATCGTGCGTTGCTCGTCCTCGGTGATCCCGGGGGTGGCGGTCGGCGGGTACAGGACGATGGAGGTACCGGGCTGGTCGGCGGGGCCGACCGTGATCCAGTGCAGTCCTCCGTACTCGACGTCGTTGCGGATCTCGAAGCCGAGCGTGTCGCGATAGAAGGCGAGGGACGCCTCCGGGTCGTTGTGCGGAAGCATGCTCGCGTGAATGGAGATGTTCATGCCGGTCACGCTAACTGCGGGTCGGCGACCGGCGCTTCTCGATTCCTGATCGGTCTGGTGACCTGCTTCGCGACGCACGGCGCCACCCCGGCCATCGTGCGCGGCTCCTGTTGCCGATAGACGCTGGGTGCCACGCCGACCAACTCGGTGAAGCGAGTGCTGAAGGTGCCGAGCGACGAGCAGCCGACCTCGAAGCAGACCTCGGTGACGCTGAGGTCGCCACGCCGAAGCAGCGCCATCGCGCGCTCGATGCGTCGCGTCATGAGGTAGCTGTACGGCGACTCTCCGTAGGCCAGCCGAAACCGGCGGCTGAAGTGCCCCGGCGACATGTGGGCGTCGCGCGCGAGCGCGTCGACGTCCAGCGGCTCCGCATACTCGCGGTCGATCCGATCGCGGACGCGGCGCAGCCGCGCCAGGTCCTCCAGGTGCTGCTCCGCGGCGGTTCCGGTGGGCATTGCGAGATCGTGCCAGGCGCACGGGTAGGCGTCGCGCCCCCAGCCGCTTCCCGGCTTCGGATCAGAGTGGGAGCTCTGAGAGTCCGAGCACCTCGCCCCGTGGTGATTCGCCGACCAGACGACGCACCACGTCGAGCGTCGACACGACGCCGACGGGTCGATGCCGGACGTCGTCGACGACGACCAGGTGCGAGACCCCGTACGCCGTCATCCGCTCCGCGGCCGTCTCGAGCGACTCGTGCGGGAAAGCGGTGATCGCAGGCCTCATCGCGGTGCCGCCCGCTCGCTGGTCGTCGAGTGAGCGGACCGTCGCCGCCGCGACGAGGTCGAGGTCCGAGACCACCCCCCACAGCGACTCGCGGTCGCCGGGAGCGTCGAGGACGACGACACAGTGCACGACGGCGTCGCCCATGAGGGTCGCTACTTCACGCAAGGTTGCGTCGGGCGCGCACTGAATCACTCCCCAATGCATCGCGTCCGAGACCCTCGGCGCCGGGATGGAACTGAAGGACGGACGGGCGAACTGCTCCATGGGGGAAAGAGTCGCCCTATGTGACCGCAGCGGCATCGGCGGTCACCACGAGCCCGGTTGCGGAGAACTACGGCCGCTTCCCGACGGCGAATGGTCTCGCTCGCACCCCCCACAGCGACCCCGCGGTCGCTCTAGGCTCACGGAGATCCATGACCCAGCAAACGGCACCTGAGCGCCTGCGTGTTCTCGTCCATGCCGGCATCGCTCTCAGCTCTGAGCTTTCACTCGACGCGCTCCTGCAGCAGCTCGTGGAGACGGCCGCGCAGCTGACGGGCGCGCGCTACGCGGCGCTGGGAGTCATCGACCAGTCCGGCACGGGCCTCGAACGCTTTCTCACGACGGGTATCGACGCCGAGACACACGCGGCAATCGGCGATCTCCCACGCGGACGGGGCATCCTCGGCGTGTTGATCCGCGATGCAAAGCCACTGCGGCTCGAGAACCTCAGTGACGACCCTCGTTCGGTTGGATTTCCCGCCCACCACCCGCCGATGCGGAGTTTCCTCGGCGTGCCGATCCTGCTCAGAGGTGTCGCGTACGGAAACCTGTATCTGACCGAGAAGGAGAGCGGTGGAAGCTTTACCGACGAGGACGAGGAGCTCACGCAGCTACTCGCCGCGCAGGCCGCCGTCGCGATCGAGAACACCCGTCTCTACGAGACGTCGAACCGGTGGCTCCGTCATCTCGAGTCGCTCGGCGAGATCGGCGACGCCCTCGCAGGCGAGCTCGAGCTCGAGCCGCTGCTCGGGTTGGTTTCGCGCAGGCTGCGCGACCTCATCAACGCCCGGCTCGTACTCATCGCTCTCCCCGAGACTGGACGTGAGCGGCTCCGGATCGCCGCAGCCGACGGCGAGGGCTCCGATGCGTACGGCCTCGTCGGCATCGAGCTCGAGCTGGGAGGCTCGAAGACGGGACGCGTGCTCCAGCGCGGACGCAGCGAGCGGGTCGACTCCGTTCTCGACGATCCCGAGATGGACCAGCAGGTGGCTCGCCGAATGGGCGTGCGCTCGGCGCTCTACGTCCCCCTTCTCGCCGAGGGGCGTCCGATCGGCGTCGTCGTCACGCACGACAAGCTCGGACCGACGCCGAGCTTCACGGACGAGGACGTCAGGCTCACCGAGTCCCTCGCGACGCGGGCGGCGACTGCCGTTGCGCTCTCGCAACGGGTCAGCCGGGACGCAGTACGCCGCGTCGTCGAGGCGCAAGAGCTCGAGCGGGCCCGGCTGGCCCGCGAGCTCCATGACGAGACAGGGCAAGCGCTGACGTCGATCCTCCTCGGCCTCAAGTCACTCGACGAGCGCGCCGTCGACGACGAGGATCACGCCGCAGTGGCCGAGCTCCGCGAGCTCGTCGTGTCGACGCTGCAGAGCGTCAGACGACTCGCCGTCGAGCTTCGACCAGCGGCGCTCGACGACTTCGGGCTCGTCCCCGCGATCGAGCGACTCCGTGACATCGTCGAGGAGCAGAGCGAGATCTCCGTGGACGTCCAATCGAATCTGGCCGACCAGCGACTCCCGTCCGAGTCGGAGACGGCTCTGTATCGGATCGTGCAGGAGGCGTTCACGAACGCCCTGAAGCACGCGGCCGCTTCGCGCATCTCGTTGCGGCTGCACCAAGGCGATGCCTCGGTGACGCTCACCGTCCACGACGACGGGAAAGGGTTCGATCCGGAAAACGTGCGCGACGGGAGCCTCGGCCTGGTCGGCATGCGTGAGCGTGTTGCATTGCTTGGCGGCCGCCTCACGATCGAATCGAGCGAAGATGCCGGGACCATGCTCAAGGCGGAGGTCCCAATCAAGTGATCCGGGTGCTGATCGTCGACGACCATGCGGTCGTGCGTTCCGGGCTGCGCCGGCTACTCGACTCGGAGCCCGACATCGAGACGGTCGGCGAGGCGGCGAACGCGGACCGCGCCGTCTTCGAGGCGATCGAGAGCCGGCCCGATGTCGTGCTGATGGACCTCGTCATGCCCGAGAAGGGCGGAATCGAGGGGATGCCTGCGGTCCTGCAAGCCGTCCCAGAAGCGCGGGTGCTCGTTCTCTCGATGCAGGACGACCCGCGCTACGTCCGGGCCGCATTCGAGGCGGGGGCGAGCGGCTACGTCCTCAAGGAAGCCGTCGACACCGAGGTCGTCGCGGCGATCCGCTCGGTCGCCGCGGGCGAGCGCTACGTCCACCCCGCGCTCGGCGCGAGGCTCATCGCTGCGGACGCCGACGAGCGGCGGCGGGCCGAGCAGGATCCGCTCTCGGAGCGTGAGCGTGAGGTGCTTCGGCTCCTGGCTCTCGGCCATACGAACCAGGAGATCGCGCAACAGCTGTTCATCTCCGTTCGCACGGCGGAGACCCACCGGGCGCACATCATGCAGAAGCTGAGCCTCTCGAGCCGCGCGGAACTTGTTCGCTACGCGATCTCGGAAGGCCTGCTCGAGTCCGAGTAGCTACTGGTAGCGCAGCGCCTCGGCCGGACGGATGCGCGAGGCGCGCCGGGCGGGGAGCAGGGTCGCGACGATCGCAACCGCGTAGACGACGACGAAGATGAGGAGCAGGTTCGTCCAGGGGATGTAGAGGTCGAGGCTCTCCCAGCTGGGCTGCTGCCTCTGGTCGTCGATGATGTTCCACGCGAGGACCAGCCCGAGGACCGTTCCCACCACGATCGCCGTGAGAGCCACGAAAGACGACTCGAGCAGGAACGCCGCCTCCACCATCCGGCTGCGGTAGCCGATCGCACGCATGACGCCGACCTGCTGCCGCCGCTCGACGACGGCGCGGGCGCTGATGACGCCGAGCGCAGTGACCCCGACGAGCAGGCCCAGCCCGAGGAATCCCTGGATGAGCCGGTTGAACGTCATGTTGGCCGCGACGACCTCGTCCACGACCTGCTCGATCGACTCGGCGTCGAGGCCGTTCTCGAGGAACGCGGACTCGAGCTGCGCGGCCGCCTCGCGCGAGTCGACGCCCGGGGCGAGGTCGAAGTAGTGGATCGTCGGGTTGACGCGTCCCGGGAACGCCGCCTCGAGCGTCTGCTGCGAGGTGGAGATGCCGACCATCTCGAGCGGGGCGGTGTCCTTGAGGATTCCGATGACGGTCAGCCGTGTCGTCCTCCCGGTCTGCTTGTCGAGCACCTCGATCGGGATCGGATCGAGCTTGCCCTCCTCGAAGTAGAAGCCGGTGAGTGTGAAGTCTGGCATCGGCCCAAAGTTCCAGTTGTCGCGCCGCGGGACGATCGTGCTGTCGACGACCGCGAGGCCGGGCTGCGTGCGCACCGCGTCCCACACCTCCTGCTCGGTCTCGTAGCCGGCCCCGAGCTGCCCCAGCCCGAAAGTCGTGTGCTCGAGGAACGGTGCGTCGAGGCCGCGGACGAGGTACGTCTCCGCGGGTCGCCCCGTCCTGAGCTGCCTCGCCTCGACCGCGAGCACGGACTGGCTACCGACAGCGGTGAACTCGCCGGCGTCGATTCCCGGCGCCGTGTTCAGCGCCCCGGCCATGTCGTCGATCGCGCCCGCGCCGACGGTGCCGGCGCGGACCTGGAACCCGCCGCCGTACTCGTCCGCGTTGATCGCCCGTACGAAGGACCCGTTCGAGGCCATCCCCGTCACGAGTGTGAAGACGACGAGCGTGAACATCGCGAGCGTCGTGCCGGTGCGGAACCGGGCGCTCAACGGGTACGCGATCGACATCCGCAGGACCGGCGCTAGTCCCTTGAACCTGCCGAGTACGCGCATCACACCGCCTAGGAGCAAATCGGCGTTGAAGACGATCACCCAGACGGTCGCGATGACGATGAGGAGGCCGGAGACGATCCAGGTCGTGAAGTTCATCGACAGGTCTCCGAACACCGCCTCGATCACGCGCCACGGCAGGAGCAGGAACACGAGGACGCCGAGACCACAGCCGGTGAACGCGACGCGCTCGTTGACGCCCGCGAGCCGGAGGAGCGGGACGAGGCTCATGAGCACGAGCGAGACGCCGAGCGAGAGCGGCGTGAAGGTTCCCGACGTTACCGCGATGGCGATGAAGCCGAGCCCGAGCCCGATGCCGACGAGCGCGAGGACGAGGCGGCGCCGGCGCTTCATGGACGGCGGCTCCGGCAGGTTGCGGATCGCCGTCGAGATCGTCATGCGGCTCACACGCCACGCGGACACCGCGACCACGACGAGCGTGAGCAGGAGCCCGATGGCGAACGCGACCACGAGGCTCCTCGGCGTGACCGCGAACTCGATCTGGAAGCCCTCGTCCGCGTCCGCAGCGCCGAACGCCGAGGCCATGACGAAGACCATCCCGAACGCGACGACCGCGCCGAGCAGTGCGCCGATGGCGGCTGCGGCGAGGTCGTAGACGGCGCCTTCGAAGGTGAACATCTGTACGAGGTGGCCGCGGCGCGTCCCGACCGCGCGTGCGATGCCGAGCTCACCGCGCCGCTCGGCCGCGAGCATCACGAACACGAGGAAGATCAGGAGGATGCCCGCGGCGATCGCGAACGTCCCGAACGTCGTGAAGAAGGCGACGAAGGTGGCGCCCGCCTCGTCGGCATCGTCGAGCGCGTCCTGCTTGACGGTCTGGACCTCGAGATCGAGGTCGCGAGCGATCGGCGCGATCACGGCGGCTACCTCGTCCGAGAACTGGGCTCCGGAGAAGTCGTCACCCCGGTTCGAAATGAGCACCGCCCGGATCTGGCCGGGATGGCCGAACAGCTCCTGGCCGGTCGCGAGCGGGACGAGGAGCGCCGCGTCTGCGGTGGCCGCGCCCTGGAAGTCGACGACATCGCGGACGCGTGCCGCGTGCGGCACGCCGGCTGCGAACACGACCACCTTCGCCCCTGGCTCGATGCGCAGCTCGGAAGCTGCCTTGCGGTTGAGGTAGACCTCCCCGGGGCCGAGCTCGCCGAGCGAGACGTCCTCGCCCGACGAGCCCGTGATCTCGGAGAAGCCGCTCATCCGCGCCGGGTCGGCCGCGAAGAGGACGACGCTCGGCTCGCCCTGCCGCGTCGACGGGGCCTGGACGGCGACCTGGTCGACAATGGCGCCGGTGACGCCGTCGGCGAGTCCTGAGCCGCTGAGAGCGGCCGCGACCCGGTCGACGGCGGACTCGTCCGCCCACCCCATGCCGGTCGCGGCCCCGAGCGCCCCGGGGATGTCGTCGACAGCGCCGCGCGGTGCCATCGTCTCGTCGGTCGCACCCAGCGCGTCGACGGCCGTCGCGCGCACCGTGTGGTTCATCGTGTCGCCGGTCGTGAGCGCCGCGGCGATGATCGCGGTGCCCAACATGAGCCCGACGACGATGAGGGCGCTGCGACCCGGCCGTCGAGTCGCGGAGCGGACGGCGAGCTTCAGGAGGATGCGGTTCCGCACCGCAAGCACAGCAAGCGTCCCGAGCGCTCCGACGAGCCCGACGGCGAGGACGACCAACAGCGTGTCGATCGGGATGCCGAAGAGCTCGTTCACCGCGCTAGCCCATGATCACGTCGGGCATCTCGGCGAGCCGGACCTCGTACTGCTCACGGCCCGGCGGCGAGCGGAACAGCGTTACGAACTGCTCGAGCGCGCCGCGCGCGAACTCGGAGGACGCGATCGCGTCCTCCTCGGTCCCCCAGACGCTTACGAGCATGGCCTTCCCGTCGGGGTTGGCGAGCACGACCACGCCCTCGTAGCCGTCCTGCTCCCGCAGCGTGGGCAGAACCTCCTCCTCGAACAGGTCGACCGCCTCGTCAACGGTGGTCCGAAGGGTGTCGATCTCAAGCAGCGTGACCCGCGAGTACATGTGACACCTCCAGTCGTTGCTCCTCGACGACCTCGCCGTCGAGCATCCGCACGATCCGGTCGGTCTTGCGGCCGACCGAGATGTCGTGCGTCACGATGAGGAACGTGAGCCCACGCTCGAGATTCAGCCGGCGCATGAGCTCCACGATTTCGGCCGCGTTCTCCGAGTCGAGGTCGCCGGTCGGTTCGTCGGCCCAGACGATCGCGGGATCGTTCGCGAGCGAGCGCGCGATCGTCACGCGCTGACGCTCTCCGCCGGACAGCTGGTCGGGGACGTGACGCCCCCGATCGCCGAGGCCGACGAGGTCGAGCGCGGCCAGCGCGCGACGGCGCGCCTCGGCGCCGTCGACCCGAGCCAAGAGCAGCGGCAGCTCGACGTTCTCGACCGCGGTCAGGACGGGGATGAGGTTGTAGAACTGAAAGACGAACCCCATGCGGCGCGCGCGGTAGTCCGTGCGCTCCCGGTCGGACATCTCCGAGAGCGGAGTCCCCTCGATGAGGACCTCGCCGCCGTCGATCGCGTCCAGGCCGGAGAGGCAGTTGAGGAGCGTCGTCTTCCCGCAGCCGCTCGGCCCCATGATCGCGACCATCTCGCCCTGGTCGAGGACGAGGTCGACTCCTCGGAGCGCATCGACGCGAACGGCGCCGGTGTCGTAGCACTTGCGCAGCGAGCGCGCCTCGACGATCGGCGTGTGCATCGTGACCTCCGTTTCGTCGTCTGCCGCAGCCTGTCGCTCCGAGGACGTGTCGCCATCGGCAATCCACCGGCGGGTCGCCGCGGCAAAGTACGCACCCAAGCCGTCGACCGCGCGTTGGCGCGGTCGACGATCGATCGAGAAGGGACTACTTCGGTGACGTGAGCTGCAGGCGCTCGTACTCGCGCCGTGCTCGCTCCCCGTCGTCGAACCGCCAGGTCAGGTCCGCCTGGACCGAGACGACACCCGGAACGCGGGCGACGAGCTTCTGCGCGAGAACCGCATCGGTCGCCGTCTCCACCTGGCCACTCAAGCGAACCGCGCCACGCTCCACCTGAACGTCGACGGCCTCGGGCACCTCGAGCCAGAGCGTTCCCTGGAGCACGTCCTCCCTGATCTCACGGCGAATCTCGTCGTCCGAGCGGACGAACGCCCGGACGAGGTCCGTGCGCGAGACGATGCCTACGAGCTCGCCGTTCTGCACGACGGGAAGGCGCTTGACGCCGAGATCCGACATGCGCCGCGCCGCCTTGGCGACCGACGCGTGTGGCGAGATCGTCACGACCGGCGTGGTCATGGCGTCTCGCACCTTGACCGCGCGAGACTTTCGCACGTTCTTCGCCGAAGTACCGCTGAGTCGGCCGAGGAACGCATGACCCTGCTCTCTCGGTCCGCCCTCCTTCACGACGATGTCGCCTTCCGAGACGATTCCGAGAAGCTCACGCCGCACTCCGCAGACGGGCAGACCCGAGATGCCGTTGTCGACGAGGACCTTGGCGACGTCCCGCAGGTCTGCCTCCGGGCCGACGGTCACCACCTCGCGCGTCATGATCTCTTGAACCCTCATCGTTCTCCTCCTTCGGTCACGCGGAAGTCAGGAAATGGAGAGGGCGGCCGGAGCCGCCCTCTCTGTGCTCCGGGAGGCGGAGCTTCTGTGCGATCCGGGTGCCTCCCGTCGTCATCCCCGGATCAACTCGTCAAAGGCCGAGCCGTGAGGGGCGCAGCCTGCGTCTCGAGCTCAGGCTCGCGACCGAAGACTGCGAAGGCCAGGATCACCAGCCCGACACCCGTGAGCAGGAGTGCGATTCCGACGACAAGGCCGAAGATCGAGAGCTGCTCGGCCATGTAGCTCATGTTCAGAGCTGTCGTCAGCGCCGTCTCCGTGACCCAGATGTTCCGGGCGCCGTTCGAGACTGGCTGGCCGTTCTCGTCCTTCAGCGCGGCCGCTTCGTCACTCGTGCCGGCCGGGTCGTCCGGCTTGGCTGCCGACTGGAACCGGCCCATCGCGGCGTACGTGAGGCCGCCGGTGCTCTCGAGCGTGTGCGTGCGCATGACCTTCGCGAACGCACGTGCCTGATCGCCGGTCGTGACCTGCTCGCCGGCCCACTTCTCCGCATACTTCGCGACTGCGGGATCGTCGGCCGAGCCGAACGTGATCCCTTCTCCCTTGATGGCGTCGCGGGTCGTGTTGTACCCGTTGATGCCCATGATGATCGCGACGACACCGAACAGAATCATTACGCCGCCGGCGATGAATCCGCCGATCTCCCAAATCCTTCTGCGCTTCATCTCGCCACCTCCCGGGTGAGCACTTCATTCCTTGGACGCTCGGAGTCTCGGGCTGCACGGGCTCGCGGACATCGGGAGATAGACGCCGTGCTCGCGCAGTTCGACCGCGTTCGCCCCGCGGGGAACTACGTACTCGCTTCGAGGGCGAGCGCGCCGCTCACCGGCACCGCTACCAGCTCTTCGTCGGCGCGCTGGCCACCGGCTGTGCGACACGCACACGGGCGTCGACTGCAACGCATCGGTCGGCCAATCCCAGCACCGGGTTGAGATCGAGTTCTGCCACGGCGGGTATCTCCAGGCCAAGGCGCGAGAGCCGGTGGACGAGATCGGCGAGCGCCGCGACGTCGGACGGCGGAGCTCCGCGAAAACCTCGAACGAGGCGGCCGGCCTTTCCTTCGGTGACGAGCTCCTCGGCGTCCACGTCGGTCAGCGGCGCGATCCTGAACGAGGCTTGTCCGATCAGCTCCGCGAGCACGCCTCCGGGCCCGAAGGCGACGAGCGGACCGAAGACCGGATCCTGGACGAGGCCGGCCAGAAGCTCGGTGCCTCCGGTGATCATCGGCTGCACGACCACCGGAGCCCCGATGCGGACGACAGCGGATCGGACCTCACTCTCGCTCGTGAGGTCGAGCGCGATGCCACCTGTCTCTGTCTTGTGCGCGCCGGCGGCGGCGGTCTTGACGACGACCGGGAACCCGAGTGCCCGCGCCGCCGACACCGCTTCGTCAGCAGACGAGCCGATCTTCTCCGGGACGAGCGGGAGTCCGTAGGCGAGGAGGAGCTCCCGCGCCTCAGCCGGCTCGAGCCATCGCCCTTCCCCCGTTGCCAGCACCCTCTCCACGATCTCGGAGGCGGCTTCGCGGTCGACGCTCTCGACATCCGGAATCGTCCCTAGCGGACGGCGCAGCCAGTCGGCGCGCTCCGCGGCCCGGCCCAGCGCTCGCGCCGCCGACTCCGGATAGGTGAACGCCGCAACCGTGTTCTTGGCACGCACTCCGTCAGGAATGCCTTCGGCGCTCATGACCACCGCGAGAACGGGCTTCTCGAACTCGGCGGCGGCGCTCGCCTCGGCGATGGCCTTGGCCACGGCATCCGCGGTCGCGCTCACGGCAGGGACGAAAAGCGCGATGACGGCGTCGATCACCTGGTCCGCGAGCAGCGGCGGCAAGACCGCTCGGTACGAGTCATCCGTCGCCGAGCCGAGCATGTCGACGGGATTGGCGAGGCTGGCCTCGGCAGGGAGCGACAGCGCGATCGTGCGGATCGTCTCCTCGCCGAGCGGTGGGAGCTCCAGCCCCGCTGCCTCGCATGCGTCCGCGCACAGGATCCCCAGGCCGCCGGCGTTCGTGACGATCGCGACTCGCCGACCTCGTGGCATGGGCTGCGTCGAGAGCAGGGCGGCGACGTCGATCAGCTCCTCGAGAGATGTCGCCCGGATGACACCGGCCTGACGAAAGAGCGCATCCACCGCTGCCTCGGAACCGGCGAGCGCCGCGGTGTGCGAGCTCGCGGCGCGCGCCCCGGCACTCGTCGTCCCACTCTTGACTGCGAGGATGGGTTTCGTGCGGGCGACCCGCCGGGCCAGCGTTCCGAACCGGCGGGGATTTCCGAACGACTCGAGATAGAGAAGCACGACGTCGGTGGTGGGATCGTCTTCCCACCACTCGAGCAGGTCGTTCGACGAGACGTCCGCCTTGTTGCCGATCGAGACGAACGCCGAGAGCCCGAGGCCGCGCGATTCGCAGGCTTCGAGCAGCGCAAGCCCGAGCGCGCCGCTCTGCGACGAGAAGCCGATGTTTCCCGGCGGCGCCGAGCGCGAGGCGAAGGTCGCATTCAGCCGCACTGCAGCCGACGAGATTCCGAGGCAGTTAGGCCCGAGAAGCCGTGCCCCGTGCGCGCGAATGAGCGCGAGCAGGGCGCGTTGGCGCTCCTCGCCCTCCGAGCCGACCTCGGCGAATCCAGCCGAGATCACGCACACGGCCTTCACGCCTCCGTCGAGTGCCGACTGCACCGCGTCGAGGACGGCCGCGGCCGGAACACAGACGACCGCGAGATCGACGGGGTCGGGCACGTCGGCGATCGAGCCGTAGCCGCGAACGCCCGCGACCGACTCTCCATTTCGGTTGACCGGGTACGCCGCACCTTCGTAGTCGCCCTCGAGGATGTTGCGGAACAGCTCGCCACCGATCGTCCCGCGGCGCGGGGACGCACCGATCACCGCGACCGACTTCGCCTCGAAGAACGGGAGCAGCGAAGCAACCACGGCCGTGTGGTCTCTCTGAGCGACGAGGGACGCGTAGTCGGCAGTCGGGGCGATGGGGAACGTCATCTCCACCTCGCCGCCGCCGAGCGTTCGCGACACCTCGAAGCCCACTCGCTCGAAGACACCGATCATCGCGGCGTTGTTGGCCATCACCTCACCGACGAAGCGCTCGATTCCGTGGGCGGCGGCGCGTGCGGCGAGCTGCTCGACGAGGCGGGTTCCGATCCCGCGGCCCTGATGCGTGTCCGCGACGGTGAAGGCAACCTCGGCCGCCGACGGATCGCGGAGCCGCACGTAGTTCGCGAGTGCGACGACACGCTCTTCGCCCGCCTCGATCACCGAGCCGATCAGGGCGCCGCGGTCGATCCAGTCGGGATCGAGAACAGGGTCGACGAGACGCTCGTCGACCGTCGTATGGCCGTGGAAGCGGAGGTAGAGGCTGCGTTCCGACAGCTGCTCGTAGAACCGGACGAGTGCCTGACGGTCCGCCTGGAGGGGTTCGCGGAGGCGAAGCGTACTGCCGTCACGAAGGATGACGTCGACCGCCTCGCTCCGAGTCGTCGAGCTCACGGGAGGGATTCTTCCGCTTCGGACCAAGGGAGGTCGCCGGTGCGTGGCGGGACGGCTCAGCCGCAGGTCTCGCGGGTCACGAGCTCGTATTGCGACCCCGGAGATAGACGAACCAGTAGACGGCCCCGACCATGATCGCCCCGCCGACGATGTTTCCGATCGTGACCGGCAGCAGGTTGTCCGAGAGGAAGCTCCCCCACGTCAGCCCGCTCACGTCCGGCACGCCCGTCGTCCCATCGATCCACGAGTCGTCGGTCTTGATCAGGAGTGCGACGGGGATGAAGTACATGTTCGCGACCGAGTGCTCGAAGCCAAGGGCAACGAACGCCGCGATCGGAGGGATGATCGCCAGGATCTTGTCCGCCGTCGTGTGCGCGCCGTACGTCAGCCACACAGCCAGGCACACGAGGGCGTTGCAGAGGAGGCCGAGCACGACCGCCTGTCCGAAGCCGAGGCTCGTCTTCGTCGTGGCGATCGTGAGCGCGGTGACGCCGACCTGTCCGCCTCCGAACGTGTACTGCTTCGCGAGGAAGACGAGCAGCGCCGTCGCGAACGCGCCGACGAAGTTGCCGGCGTAGACGATCCCCCAGTTCCGGAGCAGGCTGGCGCTGCTGACACTGCGATTCGCCCACGCCATGACGATCAGGTTGTTCCCGGTGAAGAGCTCTGCGCCGGCGACGATGACGAGGATCAGGCCGAGCGTGAACGCAAGCCCGACGAGCAAACGGAGGACGCCGTACGGGACGTCCGTGCCTCCGCTCCCGACCGTCGTCGCGAAGGCCGCTCCCAGCGCGATGAAGGCCCCGGCGAGGACGGCGAGGACGAAGACGTCGAGCGCGGGCATGCCTGCCTTCGCGACGCCGACCGTCGCAGCCTTGCGCGCCACGTCCGCCGGCGGGAGGGCATCGAGTCCCGTCGGCGTGAACGGCGCCTGACTCGACGACGGCCCGTCCATCTGCCGCGAAGCATGGAGCGGGGTCCGGTCGTCACGGGGTCGCCCGCCCGACATGCGGCGAACTACAGGTTCGCGACGTCCTCACGCGTGATCACATTGAGGACACGATGGACACGCTCACCGTCTTCGTGGTCGCGCTCGCGACCGCACTCGCCACGGGCCTGGGCGCACTGCCCTTCGTGTTCGCGAGGCGGCCAGAACGCGCGTGGCTCGGGACCGCGAACAGCCTCGCCGCCGGCCTCATGCTCGGCGCGAGTGCGGGTCTCCTCTACGAAGGAGCGAGGTACGGGGTGGAGCGAACGGCCGTCGGCGCGCTCGCAGGTGGCATCTTCATCTTCGTCTCGCAGCGGCTCATCGACTCGCACGAGGCTTTGCACCTCGGCTCGCTGCAGGGAGCGGACGCGACCAAGGCTCTGCTGATCGTCGGGATCATGACCATCCACTCGTTCGCGGAGGGCGTCGGCGTCGGGGTCGCTTTCGGCGTCGAGGAGACGCTCGGGATCCTGATCGGTCTCGCAATCGCCGTGCACAACATCCCGGAGGGGCTCGCGATCAGCCTCGTTCTCGTCCCGCGCGGGACCTCGCCGCGAACGGCCGCCGCGTGGAGCGTCTTCTCGAGCCTTCCTCAGCCCCTGATGGCCGTTCCCGCGTTCTTGTTCGTCGAGGAATTCTCGGCGTTCCTTCCGATCGGCCTCGGTTTCGCCGCCGGAGCGATGATCTGGCTCGTGGCGGCCGATCTCGTGCCGGAGGCGCTCGAGACGTCGAGACCGTTCGCGGTCGCGTGCACCATGACCGCCTCTGCGGCCGCGATGCTCGCCTTCGTCGTCCTGCTGCTCTAGCACGGAGTGGAGCCGTCGCTCGGCCGTGGGCACGGCAATCCGTGAACGCGCGGACGTCTCGGTGCGCGAGAACCCCGATGCTCCTCGGTCCGTATCGATGCCATGGTTGGCGCTAGATCGGACGAGGTGGCGTGATGGCGACGGCAGACGCACGGAGCGCAAGCAAGGGATACAAGGTCGCTCGCTTCAGGCCGAGCGAGCAGACGGCGCGCATGGCGGCGGTCCTTGCCGCCGTTGGTTTTCTGGGCCTCGCGCTCTTCCAGGTCGCCCTCGCCGCGGGCGCAGATTGGGGTCACGCAGCCTGGGGTGGCGCAAACGCCGAGCTCTCGACCGCCCAGCGCATTGGCAGCGCCGTCGCCGTCCTCACATGGACGGCGGCAGCGCTCGTCGTCCTCGGCCGCGCCGGACTTCTGCGGAGCCGTCGGCCTCTGGCACGGTTCTATCGGTGGGGAACGTGGGTCGTAGCAACGGGATCCGCCGTCGGCTCGCTCGCGAACTTCGCCTCGCAGAGTCGGTACGAGAATCTCATTCTCGGCCCTCTGGCGTTGACGCTCTCGATCCTGTGCTTCGTCGTCGCACGCAGCCAGCCCGAGTAGCCCCGCACGGGCTTGGGTGTGCACCCTCGAGGCGTCACGAACCGACTGATTCGACGCTCACCGCACGAGGCTCGTGAGGAGCTCCGCGTACTGGAGAAGGTGGCGGTCGCCGAGGAACCGATGCTCGACATGTCTACGCCCCCCGCGCGCTAGTCGTTCGGCGTCGTCGCGATCTCGGAGCAGGTGTCCGATTGCGGTGCCGCAGGACTCGAGGTCGTAAGGATCGGCGACCAGGAGCCCGGTCTCGCCGTCGATGACCTGATCCACGATCCCGCCGACGGCGCTGGCGACGACGGGACGAGTCTTCCACATCGCCTCCGCGACCGTCAGCCCGAACCCCTCGGCGAGGCTCTTCTGGACGACGACCGCCGCGTGGCGTTGGAGCGCGTTGATGACGAGCGCGTTCTCGGTCGGGTCGTCCATCGGCACACAGGCGAGGTGCACGCTTGCCTGCCGCGAGGGACTGAGCTCGTGCCACGCTGCCACCGCTTCCTGCCAGACGACCTCCCCTTCGGGGTCGTCGCTGACGCCCGACACGGCGGGGCCGGCGAGCATGAGGTGCGCGTCCGCCGGGTCCACGTGGCGCGTGAACGCGTGGAGCACGCCTGTCATGTCCTTCATGCGATCCCATCGCGAGACCTGGACGACCAGCGGGATGCGCCTATCCGGGACGCCGCCGGCGGAGACGACGAGAGCAGAACGCTGCACTCTCGGATCCGCCCGCGCGCCGTCGCGAGATACGAGACCGGCTGAACCGAGGATCGCCAGGACCACATCGGGCTCCAGCGGCCGATTCTTCGGCGTGAACGGATCGATCGAGGGTGGAATCGCTCGCAGCCCCTTGCGGTCGATCCACTCCGGCGCGAACGACTCCCGCGAGAAGACGTGCGCGTGCGCAGCCTCGATGTAGGGCCTCATGAACGCCCACGCCCTCTCGGTCCACTCGTTCCGTCCGTCGTAGCCGACGTGACACCGCCAGATCACCTTCGCACCGAGGCCGACGAGCGGAGCGATGAGCCCGGCAGGTTGAGGATCGTGGACGAGCACGACATCCCCGCGGCGAACCGAGCGGGTGATGCGCTCGAGGTTGGAGGCGATCGTCCCCTCGTAGATCTCTCGTGCGCCGCGGTCGAGCTCGCCCCCGTCTCCCGGAGAGCCGTAGAGGCCGTTGTGGATGCGCTTGGTGACGGCGAAGAACTCGGGCTTGCCGGAGATGACCAGCCAGGTGGCGTCGAGCCCGATGCCTCGCGCGTAGCCCAGCAGTGTCGCCAGCATCTCGGCGACGCCGCCGCCCGTAGCCGTCGAGTTCACGTTCACGATGCGCCTGCCCCCGAGCAGCGACCGCAGCGACGCAGCCGCATCGACGAGCGCCGTCACCCGCTCGTGGCCGATCAATGACTCGAGGCGGCGCGGGTCGAGCGGCTGCACCTGATGCGCCATCGGCCCCGGCATGGCTCGAAGTCTCCCGGATCGCCGCTGGTCTACGAGTGACGGCCGCTCGCGACGTCGAGAGCCGTCGAGCTCGGGTCGGTAGTTCGCCGCACCGCGGATCCGGTCGGCTTCGGATGGGTGCGGCGGCCCGTGCCGCAACTATCGGGACGAGACAACCGGGAGGACGGATGTTCCAGGTGCGCATACACGGACGCGGCGGTCAGGGCGTCGTCACGGCTGCCGAACTGCTGTCGGTCGCTGCATTCCTCGAGGGCAAGCATTCGCAGGCTTTCCCAATGTTCGGGTCGGAGCGCACTGGCGCGCCCGTCGTGGCCTTCTGCCGGTTCTCCGACCAACCGATTCGTCTTCGGGAGCCGATCGTCGAGCCGGATGCTCTCATCGTCCAGGACCCGACCCTGCTCCATCAGGTCGACCTGTTCGCCGGCGTTGGACACGAGACCTACATCCTGATCAACACGTCGCGCAGCCTCGAAGCGCTCGGAATCGGCGAGTTCCTCGCCACGCTCCAACCCGAGCGCGTGCTCGCCGTTCCGGCGACCGAGCTCGCGCGCGAACACGTCGGACGACCTCTCCCCAACGCAGCCCTGCTCGGCGCGTTCGCCGCCCTCACGGGCGCTATCTCGATCGACTCGGTGACCGCTGCGATCCGCGACCGCTTCTCGGGGAGGATCGCGGACGCGAACGTCACCGCAGCCGAGGCAGCCCACGAGCTCGCGGCCGCGCGGGGCGACCAGGTGCCTGTCCATGCGTAGTCAGCTCGAAGGCTCGCTCGCAGTCGCGAAGGCAGTCGCACTGTGCCGACCCGAGGTGATCTCGGCATACCCGATCTCGCCCCAGACGCACATCGTGGAGGCCCTCTCCGACCTCGTCCGGACCGGTGAGCTCGCGCCGTGCGAGTACCTGATGGTCGAGTCCGAGTTCGCAGCGATGTCCGCTGCGATCGGTGCCTCCGCCACGGGCGCCCGGGCCTATACGGCGACCGCGAGCCAGGGTCTGCTCTACATGGCCGAGGCGCTGTACAACGCCTCCGGCCTCGGGCTTCCGATCGTGATGACGGTCGCAAATCGAGCGATCGGCGCACCGATCAACATCTGGAACGACCACTCGGATGCGATGTCGCAGCGTGACTCCGGGTGGATCCAGCTCTACGCGGAGTCGAACCAGGAAGCGGTCGACCTGCACATCCAGGCCTTCCGCCTTGCGGAGGAGCTGTCAGTGCCCGTGATGGTGTGCATGGACGGCTTCGTGCTCACCCATGCGATCGAGCCGGTAGAGCTCCCGACCCAGGAGCAGGTCGACGCGTTCCTGCCGACGTTCGACCCTCGCCAGGTCCTCGATCCCGACGACCCGGTGACGATCGGCGCGATGGTCGGCCCGGAGGCGTTCGCCGAGGTCAAGTACCTCATGCACGCCAAGCAGATGCAGGCACTCGATCTCATTCCCGAGATCTCGGGAGCGTTCTCCCAGGCGTTCGGACGAACCTCGGGCGGGCTCGTGCACGCGTACCGCAGCGCCGATGCCGAGACGATCGTCGTCGCGCTCGGCTCCGTGCTCGGAACGATCGAAGAGGTCGTGGACGAGCTGCGCACGGAGGGTGTACGGATCGGCGCGGTCGGCGTGACGTGCTTCCGGCCGTATCCGCTGGACGAGATCCGGGCCGCGCTCCAGGGCGCGAAGCGGGTCGTCGTCCTCGAGAAGGCCTTCGCAGTCGGCCTCGGCGGCATCGTCGGGCAGAACGTCAGGCTCGCGCTCTCGGGGCTCCCGGTCCAGGTCTACGACACGGTCGCGGGACTCGGCGGCCGTCCGATCACGCGGCGCACGCTGCGGACCCTCGTGACCGACGTCCTCGAGGAGCGGCTGGAGCCGGACCGGCTCGCCTTCCTCGATCTCGACTGGAAGCTCGTCGAGCGAGAGCTGCAGCGCCTGTCCGACAACCGACGTTCGGGGCCACATGCAGAGAACATCCTTCGCGACGTCGGCACCGTCGCCGCCTCGGCACACGGAGGTCCGCGATGAGCGCCGAGAAGCTCAAGCTCTACCAGGTCGGCACGTTCGCGGTCGGGAACAGGCTTCTCGACCCCGACCAGCGCACCGTCCAGGCACGTACCGAGCGCTCGAACACGTTGACGTCCGGGCACCGGGCCTGCCGGGGCTGCGGCGAGGCGCTGGGCGCGCGGTACGCGCTCGACGCCGCCATGCGGGCGACGGAGGGTCGACTCATCGCTGCGAACGCGACCGGATGTCTCGAGGTCTTCTCGACTCCGTATCCGGAGTCGTCCTGGCAACTGCCCTGGCTGCACTCCCTGTTCGGAAACGCGCCGGCGGTCGCGAGCGGCATCGCCGCTGCGCTGAAGGTCAAAGGGCGAACGGACATCCGCGTGATCGGGCAGGGCGGCGACGGCGGAACCCTCGACATCGGGTTCGCCTGCCTCTCGGGCATGTTCGAGCGAAACGACGACGTGCTCTACGTCTGCTACGACAACGAGGCGTACATGAACACCGGCGTGCAGCGCTCGAGCGCCACGCCGCCGGCGGCACGCACTGCGAACACCAAGCCCGTCGGCGACGACCCAGGGAACGTGTTCGGACAGGGGAAGAGCGCACCGCTCATCGCGATGGCCCACGAGATTCCGTACGTCGCGACTGCGACGGTTGCGG
>Ga0070670_100000744_pt1 | contig 25300 bp, 30 predicted proteins | sample KBSS63metaG_FD_64665 | JGI IMG/M metagenome (GOLD analysis project Ga0070670, IMG submission 64665) | Switchgrass rhizosphere microbial communities from Kellogg Biological Station, Michigan, USA - KBS S6-3 metaG | ecosystem: Host-associated > Plants > Roots > Rhizosphere > Soil ... | reverse complement strand
GGCGAGAGTCGCGCTGCTCCAGCAGTTCGTTTCGAATTGCCGGTAACAAGGAGGAGATGCGTTGCAGCAGTTGCAGATGTTGGGCCGGCTGTTCTGCGGGTGTGGCGAGGAGTAAAATCACATGTACGTGCTCATCGTTGAGCTTCAGTCCCTCCGGAGAGAGGCCGAGAATCAGTTCAGGACCAGGCAAGTTGTCGATCCGTACGTGGGGAACCGCGACACCGTGTCCGATATAGCTGTAACGCTCCGGTTTTTGCTGCGATTTTAGTCCATGCAGTTTGGCCGCGAGATCGGGGAACGGTGAATAGGAGCACAGCCGATCCACCGCTTGAGAAAAATCTCCTTTGAGGCCAAACACGATCTTTTGGTGATCGAGGCGCTCGGCAATCACCCGCCGCCTCGAAGAAAGCGGTTGCGGGAAGCCGGCGCAATTTGGAGCCAGCGACCGAGTGAATGGATGCTGGCAGCAGCGATGATGACCAGAAAAGTGCCGAGTGGGCCGATGATCGGCTCACTCCTGGCTTTTCCGATGAGTAATAGGGACGTTACGAGCGCCATGTGTTTTGCGATCTTGATAAGAGCTGACCCGATGACGGCTCGCGCAGCTTGCCGCGGGTGAATAAACCCGCGGCGATCTGGTTCTGCTGCTTCCAGATTATGGGGCATGCGGTGATGGCGGTGCACTGCTCGTGCCACGTAAAAATACGCTTGAGAGAAATTTAGAGCGTCATTTTTTTCAAAAGTGACAAAATGAAGTTCTTTTTGTGCAGAACTGCGAGGACAAAAAATCCGCGCATCGATCTCGCCCCATATTCTTCTTTTTTCGGGAGTGATCCTACTCGGCGAGACTGGCTCGATCGCGGTGGCATAGCCTGTGCTCCCGCCTAAAATTAGGAGGCTGCTATTCAATGAGTCCCGGTTATTTGGTGAGAGCGCTCAATGAGTTCGCTTCGCTGACATGCGCGATCCGGCATGACGGATGCGACGCGTTTATTTCTGAGATGAGGCAAAAAGACAAACCATCTAAAAATAAAAAAAACACTCCCGAGCGCCAGAAATTCCGACGAATTACGAAGCGTCAAAAATTAAGATATCAGTGAGGACCCGGTGCTGATGAACGGCGTCGGAGGCAGGGAGGCAAAACCTTGTACTTTGCCTCGGCACGCATCGGGCATATCTTTTGCGCGTGATTACCTGCAAAAGGAACCTGTATATGAGATGCAAGAAGATTCTCGCGCCGACTGATCTGTCTAAGCTATCCTTGCCGGCTATACGGTATGCTCTGGAACTCGGTTTAGAGCAAGACGCCGAGGTGATGATTTACCACGTGCTGAGCGAAGATGGCGATTTGTTCGGCAAGGATAGTCGATTAAATCCCGCCAGCGCGCTTCTCCCGCGCCAAAAAGAGCTGCTCCACGACTTCATCAAAGAAAATTTCGCTGACATGTTCGACAAGGTGAAAATTAGGCAAGTGGTTGACGCCGGGAAACCGTACAACAAAATTGTCGCCGCAGCCGCAGAAGGAAACGCCGATCTGATCATCATGTCGACCCACGGTCGCACCGGAATCAAACAGGTCATGCTGGGGAGCGTCACAGCCCAAGTCGTCGCGCATGCAGACTGCCCGGTACTGTCGATTAGACCTAAGGCAAACTGATGAGGGCGGCAGCGCGGACACCGGGGTTGATCACGCAACTAAACAGCCAATCAACTTTACGCTGTCACAAATCGTAAACCGGGGTATGGATCGCCACATGCTCGCCCCGCGCTATGGCACTGACGATGTCGGCGCGGCTCACGATGCCGACGATCTTGGCGTCATTCATAACGGGCACCCGCTTGATATTGTGCGTAGTCATGAGCTGGGCGATCTCTTCAACGGTAGTATCGTCCGGGACACTGATCACCTTTTTGCTCATGATCGATTTGACGTCCTTGCCCTTCTTGGCAAGAATATCCGCCTCGGAAACAATTCCGATGATTTTGCCATTCTTGCCGGCAACAGGCACACCGCCAACTTGGTTCTTGATCAGCGTTTTGGCGAGCAATTTGACCGTCATCGTAGGAGCAACGCTGATAATATCTCTAGTCATGATATCTCTCGCAATCATCGGTGACCTCCTAAAAACCCTGTTCGGCGATCATCATCGCAAGATCTCCGACCCGGCAGCTATAGCCCCATTCGTTGTCGTACCACGCCAGCACCTTAGCCATCTTGCCGTCGAGTACGACGGTCGATAAACCGTCGACAATCGACGACGCGGCGTTACCACGAAAATCGCTCGACACCAAGGGTTCGTCGCAGTATTCCAGAATCCCTTTCATCTTTGTTTCGGCGGCGGTTTTCAACGCGCCGTTTATATCATCGCCATTCGCGGATTTTTTCAAGTCCACGACGAGATCGACCACGGAAACGGTCGAGGTCGGGACCCGAAGCGAGAGCCCGTGTAGTTTCCCTTTGAGCTCGGGCATGACCAACCCGATGGCTTTCGCTGCGCCGGTGCTGGTGGGAACGATATTCATCGCCGCGGCGCGCGCGCGGCGCAGGTCTTTATGCATGAGATCGAGGATGCGTTGATCATTGGTGTAGGCATGGATCGTTGTCATGAGGCCGCGTTCGATGCCGAAATTATCCTGCAATACTTTTGCAACCGGCGCCAAGCAGTTGGTCGTGCACGAAGCGTTGGAAATGATGTGATGCTTCCGGGGATCATAAGCCGAGTCGTTGACGCCGAGAACCACGGTAAGATCCTCACGAGTCGCCGGAGCCGTAATGATCGTCTTTTTCGCCCCAGCATCCAGATGGGCACGCACTTGCGCCGCGTCGGTGAACACGCCAGTCGATTCGATGACGATATCGACGCCGAGTTGCTTCCACGGCATCCGTGACGGTTCTTTTAGGTTCAGTACGGCGATCTTCTGTCCGTCAACTTGCATCGCGCCTTCCCCGACTTCGAGCTTTCCAGGAAAAATTCCATAGGTCGTATCATATCGAAACAAATGGGCATTCGTTTTTAGGTCGGCCATGTCGTTAACTGCGACGACACTCAGCTCTTTACGGTGCTGCTGCAATAGAGTGCGCAGGACGAGCCTCCCTATTCGGCCAAAGCCGTTTATTGCGATTCGTGCATTCATTGTCTCTTCTCCTTTGCGTGGCGATAGTAAAGTTTGCGATTTCTATGCCTAGGAAGCCGCCTCACTACATGCTGCGTTTCTTCGCAATCTTGCGAAGACTCCAGGCCGGCGCTCGCAGACGTGAGAAGATTGATTCAGGTATTGCGAAAAAATGAACAAACCATAGATCGGCACCTGGCACAGCCATTGCGCCTACGTCGGTCGAGTTCAGCATGATCTTATCAAACCAATTTAACACGTGAGCTGGCGATGAACCGCTCGTGAGAATCAGGAAAGGAAGGGTCCTATGGAAAACTACCCAGATGTCGATGCCATGCTTAATCCGACCAATGTCTCGGAAGGTATTTCGCCGATTGAACAGCTTCTCAACGAGTTCGAAGCACATGAGGCCAAGGAGGAAAGAGCCCTAGAAGTCTATCGTGATGCTCTTAAGCACACGCCGAACCGCTCAAGTCGGTTTTTGTTGCAGCTGATCGTTTCGGACGAGGAGAAGCATCGGGCCGTGATTCACGCCATGATTGCAACTCTGCAGGGAAGTCTGACTTGGACGAAGCCTGCGGACAGCCTTGAAGGTGAAGAATTGGCAAGTTTGAACGGCAAACTGCATGCTGTCACCGAGGATTTCATTCGGCTAGAGAAGGACGGCATCCAGGAATATAAGACCCTGGCAAAAGAAAGCAGCGGTTATTATCACGGGCTTTTCAAAATCCTCTTGGACTCGATGATTCGAGACTCCGAGAAGCACGTGCAGCTCCTGGAGTTTCTCAAGGACAAGCTAAAAGCATCGTAAATACCCGAGGCTCCGTTCGGTGCTGGATTGCGATTGCTCGATTTGCTCGGATCGAGCAGGTGATTTAAATACAAAACGTTTCACCGATTAGGCATTTCGGGCCGCCGCCGACTAGATCATATACGACAAATTGCTGATTCCTCTCGACGGGTCACCGGGGGGTGAAGCTGTGATTCGCTACGTCGATGTTCTCCAGCGCTGAGCGAAGGTGCCAATCGTAACCGCGATCGATGTTTCGGCGATCACAATCTACCGAGCCGCTGAGAACGCGCGCTTTCTCACGGAGCTGGGGAAACGATTGGCAGCCGGCGTTGTGCTGTTCAGAGCGTTTGAGCTGCCAGCAAAGGCGTATTACGAAATCCTGCGTTGCCTAGGCGATCATCCGAATTCCCTTCGTGACGATGTGTACCCATGGACGATCCGGCGTGCACCGCTGGATGGTCGATCGTGTCACGGAAACCGTAGTGAGGCATTCGAGGGCCCCAATTTTAGTGTTGTGTTGCGCGCGTGAGAGCTTGCGCCAACCCCTTCACTCGATGTCGGCGATCTTGCGTACGCCATCACCCCAGTCCTCAACTTTAAAGTCTTTGAACGGGACAACGATCGGTTCTTTTTCTTCGATCGAAATCATGCGGTTTTTATACTGTATGAGAAAAGAAATTTTTAACAACAGCGAATCGTCCCTAACTTCCAGAAGGGTGACTTTTTCCTCAATATAAGAGTACTCCTGGTTGCGGAATGCTTCCCTGACTCGATCCCGGGTCAGAACTTCTTTGGTGCCAAGAAAACCCCCCATACGACCTCCTCAATTCAGAACTCTGAAGCGCACGCTCGTTCCCAGCAATGACTAACCGCTCTACCCTATTTCACTCACATAACGAAGAACATCGGTGGTTGTCACGAGCCCGACCAGTGATCCTTCGCGCAGTACCGGTAAACAGCCGATCTTATTGCTGGCCATAAGATGCGCTGCTTCCGTTATGTCCGTTTCCGGCTCGACAGTGATCAGCCGTTTTTTCATGATCTCACGGATTAGGACGGTTTTTAGCAGCGCTGACTTGGTTTTCTGTTTGAGTCCGAAGATTTGGGTCGCAGCCGCACCCATCAAATCGCGCGCGGTCACTAGGCCGACGAGCTTGCCGTCCTCGAGGATCGGAAGATGGCGAATGCGACCGAGCGAGATTACGTCGTTAGCGAGATCCATTGTATCATCGGGCTTAAGCGTAACCGGAGAGCCCATCATAATCTCGCGGACAACTCCCTCTTTGCCGTTTTTCATTTTTATTCCTCCTGCAGCCGGTTGAGGAAACATTTCAAGATATCGATATAGGTAACGATTCCGATCAGATGTTCCGATTCATCGACGACCGGCACGCCACCGATCTTCTCTTCAAGCAAGAGCTCTACAGCGTCCTGCAGTTCGTCATCGGGCGCCAGGGTAAGAGGACGGGTGGTCATGACGTCATTCACCTCGGTGCCGAGCGCACGTTCACGCTCCTCTGGTGAGGACAGCAGTGAGTTGCTGAGGAAGGAGCGGAGATCGCGGTCCGTGATGATGCCAACAAGGGCGCGATCGTTGACTACGGGGAGTTGCCGAATTCTGTTCTCCGACATTAATTCGTCGGCTTGTCCGACCGTTTCGGACGGAGTGATGCTTAGGGGATTTCTGGTCATTACATCGACGACTTTCAGCCACTTGTATGTTCCCATTGTTTGCTCCTTCTCAATTGAGAGCCCCAACTATTCGTAGAACCTCGAGTCGCCAAGCCTTTGATTGAGCACAGGATATGCCAAATCGCCGATGCGAGATGCCACATCAATTGCATCGGTTTGACTTTCACTAGGCCAACGAGTTTTCGCGTCCGCGCTAAAACCGCAGTCGATTTTTTCCAAAGCTGAGAATCGCGCTGGCCGAACGGTACGTACGCCGATTCCGAGATTCTCTCGAGGTATGATCCTTGCGGAGACCGATTTCAATGAACGCTGCTTTGGGAGGCGCGTATGCCGAGAGTAAAAAAGATTTTAGCGCCGACTGATTTTTCGGAACTATCAAAATTGGGTATTCGTTACGCGTTTGATATGGCGCGTGATACCGGCGCCGAGGTGTTCGTCTATCATATCATTGACCTTGGAGGAGAATGGCGAGGCATCCGCACAGACCGGACGCTCTATCATGACATGCTGGAAGAACATCGGCGGCTCCTGGATAAGTTCATCGCGGATACTTTTCCAGAACGGGTCAATATGGTGAAACCTAGGCCAGTCGTTGAGTTCGGCTCGTCTTTTAAGAACATCGTCGATTTAGCGGAGAAAGAGAACGTCGACCTGATCGTGATGTGCACTCACGGTCGCACCGGACTGGATCACATCATTTTAGGCAGCGTAACAGAGAAGGTGGTTGCCCGCGCGCCCTGCCCAGTACTGGTGGTGCCGCGCAACGCTCGTCGGACATTTTTACCCAGCGCGGCGTGATGCTCACGGCCGTGAAGGGCAATCGACGGGGTGAGCACATAGCGACCAAGCGAGGGTATCGAATCTGACATAGTTCCTTGGCGCGGGTCACGTACAATTTTGGGCAAATATTTCCTCTTAGCCAGTTTATTTCTGGATACTGCCGACATACTCAGCGATCAGCTTGGCTTTGAGAAGCGAAGTGAGTTCGCTGTATTTTTCTTTTTCATGCTCTTTGCGAAATATTTCTCCCCACACTGGCATCGTGCGATCACCGTGAGCACGAACCAAGCGTCTGCCGTCGATTGACGACAATACTCGGTCCGTCGGATACGTGCCTTTGTTGTTGCGCTTTAACTGCGTCAGATCTGGCACCGTAACTTTCAGATCACGACTAACGGAACCGTCTCCTTTGCCTGCGACACCATGGCAGGAAGCACAATATTTTAAATACGATTCTTTGCCGCTATCGACTTCGCCGGCATTGCCAGCGACGGCTTCCGTAAGAGGCACGAGTGTTAGGATTACTGCAATTGCCCACCAGGCCCGATTCACAAACTGAACATCTCCTCTTTTCGACCTTAACGCAAGATAGCCGCCCCGGTCCGCAGCGCTGGTCAGTCGGCGTAGCTTCTAACTGTAACCAATTCCCAATTACGAGAAACTTAGCGCCTGTTCTTGGCGTTCATGCAAATCTTCTCCGCACCGATCATCTATCTTACTTGCCAAAGCGCCAATCGATTTGGTGAAAGAGCGCTATGGAGTAGAGATCGAATTGGCATTAAAGCTGCGTTTTGTGAGCGCTGAGACTACTTGGAGGTTAACCTCATGGACAGCCAAAAAGACCGGTTCGGGGAAACCATTCGCCTGGTCGAAAGAGCTAAAGAAGACATTTTTTTTGCCAAAAGGGATCGCGAGCTGCTAGAGAAATTTCGAGGGCAGCTCCGCAAAGTCAATAAAGTTGAAACACTCCGCTGCGTAAGGTGCCCAGGGAAGTTGGAGACTTATATGTTTCGTGGCATCGCCCTCGATCGCTGCCGTGAGTGCGGCGGCATTTGGTTGGACAAAGGTGAGCTGGAAGCGATTGTCAGGAAAATTAACCGTGGGCCTGTGGGTGAATGGCTTGACAAACTGGCAGCGGGAAACGAGTGAGCTATCAATGAGGAGTTGCGATGGCAACTACAGCTAAGAAATATAAGACAAGCTACAAGAAGAAAACCGATACGGATCGGGATAGTTACCTGCCGAGATGGTCGCCAAAAGAGATGTTCCAATGCCTCGGTTTGCTCACACTTCTAGGCGCGATACTTCCCGCGGCACTGCAAGCTTACGATGAAATCGTGGTTAAAGACAGTGCGACAATTCGCGGCAGCGTAAAACTAGAAGGCGCAGCGCCCAAGTTGGCGCCGCTCCAGATCACCAAATACAAAGAAGTTTGCAAAGACGTTCCTAACGAAACCTTGATGGTCGGCCCGAATCGCGGGGTTCGATATGCGGTCATTACTCTGGAAGGAATCGGCAAGGGGAAAGCAGTTGAAAGGGAAGTTGTACACGAACTTGATAACGTGAAATGCCGTTTCACGCCGCACGTGCAAGCCGCCAGCGTTGGGCAATTTGTCCTATTAAAAAACTCTGATCCGATCCTTCACACGGCACACGCTCGATTTGCCAACGATCAACCCCAGTTTAACATAGGGCTCTATCCCGGGCGCGTAAGCCGCAAGCCACTGATTGCGCCCGGCCTCGTCAAGATTCAGTGCGAAGTGCACCCGTGGATGACTGGCTATATTGTCGTGACGGACCATCCTTATTTCGCTGTGACAGATCTTTACGGAGAGTATGAGTTGAGTGAAGTTCCGCCGGGAACCTACCAACTGAAACTTTGGCACGAGAGCTTGGGCGTCCAGGAGAAGCGCATCGAGATCAAAGCGGGTGGGGCGCAAGTCGTCGACTTCAGTTTCACGCCGTCAGCGGGGGTGAAGAAATGAAACGGGTATTGCTGTCGCTCGTCTTCGGCGGACTCGCTGCGGTGTCGTCAATGGTTTCAGTGGCCTGGGCTGACGGTGCGGGCGTGATTAAGGGCACGATTATGATCAATGGCCAACCCGCGGTGGGCGCTGTCGTTTCCGTCGAAGGGCTGCCGAAAGATGCTGTCAAGACTCAAACGGCGGTGGTGAAACCGCAGAAAAGAGTAATGGATCAACAGAACCTCAAATTTTCTCCCACGGTGCTTGCCGTACGGGCCGGCGAGATCGTTGAGTTCCCGAACCGCGAAGATCAGATTTGGCACAACGTCTATTCCAAGGGCGGAGCCAACGATTTTGATCTCGGCCTGTATCCGCCGAACAACAGCAGGAGCAAAAAATTCGAGAATCCGGGCGTTTCGCGGATTCTCTGCAATGCCCATCCTGACATGGAAGCTTTCATCGTTGTGAAGGACCATCCGTTTTTTTCTACGACCGACAGCCGAGGCAACTACGCGATCAACAACGTTCCGCTGGGCAAGCTACGTGTGGAAATCTGGTATCCCAATTTGGGCGTCAAAAGCGAACCGGTTCCGCTCGTACGAGAAGGGGAAGTGTTTGAGCTCAATCTCGATCTTAAGAAACGCTAGGAGACGTTATGTATGCGTGCCCCGAGAGAGTCAGGAGATTTAACCGCTGCTGAAGCTCGTGTGCTTCGGCTCGTTTCGGAGTCAAAAACCAATCGCGAGATTGCAGCCAGCCTCGGAATCAGTCCGGCGACAGTCAAGCGCCACCTGGAAAATATTCTGCGCAAGCTGCGGGTGCGCAATCGCGTCGAAGCCGCGATTTATAGCTTGAGCCTGTCGGAGTGCGATGGGTGCGGTTGTCGGCTTGCCGCCTGGCGCAGGTCGCACGAGAGCCGACAAAATGGGCCGATTGGCCGATAGTTTTTTTTCCTGCCAGTGCTATAAGCCCGTCTAATTCTACTCATTTTTCGCGTTACACGGGACGGGAAATCATGAGACGATTTCTGTTGATGTTATTTGCTGGCGTCCTGTTATTTGGTATCACCCATTCGACTTGGCCGGCGGAAAAAGAACCGGTTAAAGAACCTGCCAAGGAAGCCGCCAAAGAAACGCCTGCGGCGTACGTCGGCAACGAAGTTTGCCAAGCTTGTCACCCCACGCAGTTTGAAAAGTTTTCCAAGACTTTGATGGGGAAAATTTTTCTCTTTAACGCGCGCAACGAAACCGAGAAACAAGCTTGCGAGAACTGCCACGGGCCTGGCAGCAACCATGTTGCGGCCGGTGGCGGAAGAGGTGTTGGCGGACTGATTACGTTCCGGAAGGACGCTGGCGAATCCGTCGCTCTTCAGAATCAGACGTGCCTAACCTGCCATCAGCGTGGGGTGCAAACTTATTGGAACGCAAGCCCTCACGCGAGTCGTGGAATGGGTTGTGTCACTTGCCACACCATCATGGAGAAAACATCGGATCGCTATCAATTGGCCAAGGTCGGAGAACACACGCCGTTTTTTACGAAGCGGGCCGAGACAGAAGTCTGTGGTCAGTGTCACCTTCAGCGGAACGCGCAACTTTTACGGTCGTCGCACATGCCGGTGCGAGAAGGAAAGATGACCTGCACCGATTGTCACAATCCGCACGGAAGCCCGAGTCCCGCTCAGCTAAAGCAAAACAGCGTGAATGAAAATTGTTATACCTGTCACACCGAAAGACGCGGCCCGTTTTTGTGGGAACATCCGCCTGCAGTGGAAAATTGTACCAATTGTCACGAGCCTCATGGGACGGTCAACGATCGGCTGCTCAAAGTGACCGACCCGCGACTCTGCACTGGATGTCACATGGCCACGCAACATCCGGCCACTCCGCGAGCGCCCACCTCTGTTTTTTTCTTCAACCGCAGCTGTACCAATTGTCACAGTCAAATTCATGGTTCAAACCATCCGGCGGGTAAATTTTTTCAACGGTGAAGAGGTCTCAGATGAAACGGAGCAGAACTTTTTGCTGCGCGATTTGGACCTTGGGAGCGTTATTCTTCGGCGCGTCGGCTTCTTGGGCACAAGTCGAAGTCGGAGATCTCACCATCAGTGGCGGTGCGGAAGTCGGCGGTTTGCCGCGGACGTTTACGGGCGACAAGTCAAAGTTCGAAGAGTATCGTGATATTCCCGAGAGCGTTATTGTTCCCCAATTGCAGCTGATCATCGGCGGCAAAAAGGAGGACTATTATCTCAACTTCAATGCAACTGAGGTGGGGCGTAGTGACCAGCTGTATAATTTACGGGCGGGGAGATACGGTCTGGTCGAACTCGAATTCCAGTGGGATCAGATCCCGCACATTTTCAGCCTCGATACGGCCCGGACTCCGTACGCGCGTGACGGCGGCGGAGGTATTTTTACACTCCCATCCAAACCGACGACAACGGCGGGCACAGCCGTGCGCGACTGGGTGAACGGCGCGGCTAACCCCGTTGACCTGAAACTATTTAACGGTATTGGCCGGTTTAACGTGCGGTACACTCCAACGCCAGGATGGACGTTTACCGGTAGTTACTGGTCAAACAACAATAGCGGTAAACGTGCCTTCGGCGCGCTTTTTGGCACCAGTCCCGGCTCCTATAACATTACGGAACTAACTGAGCCGATCAGCTACCAAACGAACAATATTGAATTGGGGGGTGAATATGCGGGCAACGGGTGGACGCTCGGGCTTAAATATACCGGCTCCCTGTTTCATAACAATATCAGCACGCTCGTCTGGGATAACCCGATTAACCTAACTGGCGTAGGCAATGCGTGCGTCGATACGCCAACCTATCAGACGAACGGCACCGGCGGTCCCTGTCGTGGGCGGATGGATCTCTATCCCAGCAACCAGGCCCATACCTTCAGCATGACGGGAACGGCCGCGCTCCCTATGAAGACACAGTTTCTGGGGACCGTGTCGTATGGCTGGAGACTACAGGACGACCGCTTCCTGCCTTTTACAATCAACCCAACCATCGCACAGCCGCGAATCAGTGCGAGCAGCCTGGACGGTGATGTCCGGCCTTTAATGGTCAATACGACTTTCGTCAATCGCTACTTCGACAAGTTGGACTTGAAGGCTTATTATCGCCTCTACGATTATGACAACCGAAGCAAGCGTGTGTCTCTCCCGGATGGCTACGTTAGACTTGATTCGAACGCGCCAGTGGACCCGGGCCTAGTTACTTTTCCCTACGCCTACTCGAGGCAGAATACGGGCATGGACGCCGGTTACACTTTCAGCAAATGGCTGACCGGTAAATTTAGCTACGGCTGGGAAAGAATGCATCGGGAAAGACGCGAAGTTTTGAACTCCGATGAGTTCAACGTGGGCCCTACTATTGATATTAAGCCGTCGCCCTGGGCGTTGTTCCGAGCCTCTTATAGGCACTATTGGCGCAATGCCCCCGAGTATGACGCGGGCCGGCAGGTCGTCATCGAGACGGCTGAAACGCCTGAAGACATTCGCGAGGCACGCTTGGAGGCGCTCAGAAAGTTTGACGAGGCGGCACGCCACCGAGACAAAGTGAGCTTATTCGGGCAGTACTCGTTCACCGAACAATTGACTTTCCACAGTGGTTTCGAACTGACGAGCGACCGTTATCCCAATTCTGAAATCGGCGTGCAGAATGATTTTGATTATTCGCCTTCGGTCGGATTTAACTATTTGCCGCTCGAGTGGCTCAAGTTTTTCGGTAATTACAACTGGGAACGATTCGACTGGAAACTTAATGCGATGCAGCGCTCCGACACGACGCAAACCTCACAATCGGATCCGTCGCGACTTTGGGTTAGCCGGGGGCGAGACCAGATTCATACGCTGACGCTCGGCAGCGATATCGAAATAATAAAAAATCTCCTGGGGTTTCGGATCCAGTACGGCTTTTCCGATGGCCGAAGCGATGTGCGTGCTAGCGGTAGCACATGCTCGGGATGTACACAGGCAACGAACTATCCGACCATAAAAAACCAGTGGCATGAATTGCTCACCCGGCTTGAGTACCAGGTTCACAAAAACATAGCCCTGAATGTGGGCTACTACTTTAATCACGCGACTGAAAACGATTTCGGCGTCGACATCATGAAGCCGTGGATGGGCGACGTGGACACCGGCGCGAATGTCCAACGTTCGATATTTTTGGGCGATCAGATCAAGGGCCCGTTCACGGCTCATGTGGGTTATTTCACAGTAAAGTTTAAGTTTTGACGAGCGCAGACATCTAGGCGATTTGCACGTGTCATGTCTCCGGTGAACTTGAGCGTTCGTTGAAGTTCGCAAAACTCCACCGTCCCCATCTTCAGCCGGCGAGCGATCGCGGTCAGTGCATCCATGTTTCAAAAATAGCGCATTCTGATAGCACCCGACTCCACGCAACCGGTTAAAAAATTCCGTTCAGTGATGCGACAACAGCGAAGCATTGTGAAACCGATAGTCAGTATGCTTGTTTTGCTGATCCTATGGAGCACGACCTCGGTTTTCCAACACGTTGTATTGGCGGCCCCCGCGGAAACCGACAGCTGCGTAACTTGTCACTTGGCGCTTGGAGTGGAAAACCTGACGAAGCCCGCAGAAAATTTCAAATCGGATATCCATGCGGCCAAAGGCTTTGGCTGCGTGAGTTGCCACGGCGGCGATCCGACCATCATGGGCTTGGAAGCGATGGATAAAAAAAAGAGCTACATCGGGAAGCCGACCGGACTCCAGGTCATCGAGACCTGTGGCAAATGTCACGCGGATGCCAATTTCATGAGGCGTTACAATCCAAATCTGCGTGTGGATCAGGTGGCAGAATATTTCACTTCAGTTCACGGCAAGCGACTTAAAGAGCAAACAGATCCAAAAGTCGCGACCTGCGCCAGTTGTCATCTGCCGCATTCGATCCGACCGCCCAATGATTCGCGCTCCTCGGTTCATCCGTTGAAAGTCGCTGATACTTGCGGATCCTGTCACGCCAACCAGGAGTACATGGCGACCTACAAAATTCCCACCGACCAAGTCGAAAAATACAAAACCAGCGTCCACTGGCAAATGATGGCGAGCAAGGGTGACTTGTCCGCACCAACCTGCAACGATTGCCACGGGAACCATGGCGCCTCTCCGCCCGGCGTTTCTTCGGTCGTCAATGTTTGCGGTCAGTGCCATGCGGCCAATTCAGAGCTGTTCAACAAAAGCGCGCACAGCAAAATTTTTGTCCAAATGGGTCTTCCGGGCTGCGCAGCCTGCCACAGCAATCATGCCATTGTTGCGACCACCGATGCTATGTTGAGCACCGGCGATAAATCGGCGTGCGCGAGCTGTCATCCCGCGAATTCCTCGGGAGGAATGCTTGCTGCTAAGACACTCGAATCCATCGATCGTTTGAAAGCGAGTACGAACAAAGCGGCATTTGCCCTAACGAGCGCGGAACATGCCGGCATGGAAGTCAGCCAGCCTTTGTTCGAGCTCAACGAAGCCAAGACGGCGCTGATTAAAGCGCGCGCCGCGATTCACAGCTTCGAGCAGGCAGCGGTTGAGAAGGAGATTGAGCCGGGATTGAAGGTCAGCGAGAGAGCGTACGTCAGGGGGGTGAAGGCCCTGGATGAGTTACAGTTCAGGCGCAAGGGATTAGTGATTTCAGCTTTGATCATCTTGGCACTGATAATCACATTAGTCCTAAAGATTCGCGAAATGGAGAGAAAACCAAAGTAAGCTCCGAGGAAGCTCCCAGTGGCCACGAACGAAACGTCACTGCCGGTCGATCATGGCCGGCGAAATTTTCTCAACTGGTTTTTAGGCACCAGCGCGGGTGCGTTCCTGGTTGCCGTGCTTTACCCAGTGAGCCGATATCTCGTTCCGCCAGAGGTCGAAGAATCGACCGCACACACAGTGACGCTGTCGGTCAAGACACAAGAACTAAAAGCGAACAGCGGCCAAATTTTCCGTTTTGGTAGTCAGCCTGCGATTCTAATTGAGAGCCCGGCAGGTGTGGTGAGGGCCTTCTCGGCCACATGTACCCATTTGGGCTGCATCGTGCAATACCGCTCGGACATCAGTCAGATCTGGTGCGCCTGCCATAACGGCCATTTCGATTTGAACGGCAAGAACATCGAGGGGCCGCCGCCGAAGCCGCTGGAAGAGTACGTTGTGAATCTGCGAGGCGATCAGATTGTCGTGAGCAAAAAGGGCTAAATCGTCATGGAACTGCAAACTGCGAAGCACGGCAGACTCTGGATCTGGCTCGATGAAAGGATTGGCCTCGGCGGATTTGCGAAGCTTGCCAAAAAGAAGGAAGTGCCGCTGCACCGTCACACGTTTTGGTATTACTTCGGTGGCATGACTTTATTTCTGTTCATGATTCAGGTCACCACCGGTATTTTACTTCTTCTTTATTATCGCCCAAGCGCGGGCGAAGCGTTCGAATCGATCCAGTTCCTTATGACGGAAGTGCAGTTTGGCTGGTTGATTCGATCAATTCACGCATGGTCGGCGAATCTAATGATCTTCGCCATGTTCATTCATTTGTTCAGCGCATTGCTGCTACATGCCTATCGTCGTCCGCGGGAAATGACTTGGCTCTCGGGCGGTGGGTTGCTCGCCTTGAGCCTGGGATTTGGTTTTACCGGGTATCTTCTGCCTTGGAATGAGCTCGCTTTTTTTGCTACTCGGGTCGGCACCGAAATTCCCGGTGTACTCCCGGTCATTGGCCCGTTTCTCCGGCGATTATTGCGGGGTGGCAACGACGTCACCGGCGCAACGCTGACACGCTTCTATGGCATCCATGTGGCGATCTTACCGGCGAGCGTTACCTTAGTACTCGGACTGCATCTTTTCCTGGTACAAAAACATGGCATGAGCCGTCCGCTCAGCGTGGAAACAAACAGCGAAGAAAAAAAGGCCATGCCTTTTTTCCCGAATTTCTTTCTGCGTGATTTAGTGGGCTGGCTTTGTGCCCTTGGGTTGCTCGCCGCGCTCGCTGCCTACTATCCTGCGGAGTTGGGTAAGAAGGCGGATCCATTTCAGCCCGCGCCCATTGGGATAAAACCCGAATGGTATTTCATGGCGATGTTTCAGACGCTGAAACTCCTGCCGAGTCACATATTAGGCATCGAAGGAGAACTTCTCGGCGTGCTCGGCTTCGGCATCGTCGGTGTCGTATTAATCGCCGTGCCGTTTTTAGACCGAAGCAGTGGACTAGGAAAAACAGCGACTCGCTTGGCAGCGGCTTTCGGTTTCACACTCATCGTGTATTCGGTCATTCTGACCTATCTAGGCTATACGATGAATCCGACGAAATAATCGTCGAGAGCGTTGTTGCGCTGAGGCGCGGCTTGTGCGAGTACAACTTTGAAAACTATTAGTAAAGGAGAAACCACTATGCGGCAGGAGATTAGAATAATTTTGATTGGGCTTATAATCAGCGTTGGCTTGGCATCGGCCGGTCTCGCGGCCGATGCCGGCGGCAAAGCTTTGTATGAAAAATCCTGTGCCGGTTGCCATGGCGCTGACGGAAAAGGTAATGAAAAAATGGCAACTGTCCTCGGCGTTAAGGACCTCAGTATCGTCGGGAAAGAGACCAAGAGTAAATCCGACGATGAACTGCTTAAAGTCATCGCCGAGGGACGTGGAAAAATGCCTGCCTCTAAATACACTAAAGAAGAGCAAAAGCAGGTTTTGGGCTACGTCCATTCCCTCGCGAAATAAAGCTTGTGTTCGAGGGCGAAGTTACGACCACATAGGAGGGGGATGCGGCAGTCAGCAGGTTATGCGGCCACGATCGCAATGAGGTAAACGATCACGCCCAAAGCCACGAGGGTTCCGCTAAGACCAATGAAAAAGATAAAGCTTATCGGGCTAGTCCAGTAGAGCGTGACCACTTCAATGACCAGCCCGGCAATTAGCAGATAAGCTGCGATTTTGAGCCTTCGTTGCAAGCGGGGGGAATTATCGGCCATGATCACGCTCCTTTCCAAAGCTTGAGCTGATCGACATGCTGAGCGTCATGGATCTTGGTGTGACAGGTCAGACATGACATCTCGTTGGCGCTCAACTGCTCCTTCATTTCTTTGTGAGGCGAGGTTTCTTCAAAAGATCTCGCACCGGCATGGCAGTGCAGGCATTCACGATTGTTGTACGGTTCATAAAGGGCTAGCTTTGCCGGTACGGTTTTGAAGTAGTAGATGTAAAGATGTTTAAGCCCACCGAATTTGGCCTTCAGGCCACCAAACATCGTGTAGTTGGTATGACAGGTATAACAGGCGGCAGTTCTCGGGATCCGATTATTTTGGAAGTGGATGGCGGGAATATAGGTTGGATCGTCGATACGCAGACTTTTTCCGTAGGCCTCCATCGGATGGCAAGATAAACAAAAATCGGTAGATTTGGCGTCTTCGAGATGAATTACCGAGCCCAAAGCTAGCGCGGTGATCGGCAGAATAAATAATGCAATAAAGGCAAGAATCTTGCCGCCAGGTACCGCCATAAGCGACGGTCTAACGACCAGCAAGCCGATAACAATAACGCTCAGAATAATTAGAATTGTAGTGGCTTGGGTTGCCAATGGCGTATTTCCTTTGTATCGGTTGAGGCCAATAGCTGATCGCGCCTCGCACTATATATCTAAGATGCTGTCAATTGACAGGAAAAAAACACTCAAAAAATACACGGAGGACTACACAGAAAGATAAGTGCATTCCTATCGTCTAACCGTCTAAAGGGTGTTCTGTTTCAGACATTGATTTCTGAATGAGGAGAAGAGTCATGAATGTAAAGCGCACATTCGTAACCGGCAGTATCGTTCTGATGTTCGGCTCGCCCGTTTCACGCGTGATGGCCGGCGATGCAGACGCGGGTAAGGCACTTTTTACGAAAAATTGCCAAGGGTGCCACGGCGCCGATGGCAAAGGTAATGCGGCAATGGCGAAAGCCCTCGGGGAGAAAGGTTTGAATCTCACCACACCGGACGTAAAGAAAATGTCGGACGAACAGCTCGCAAAAGTGATTGCTGAGGGCGCTGGTAAAATGCCAGCATCAAAGCTCAGCAAGGCAGAGCAAAAGCAGGTGCTAGATTACACGAGATCTCTGGGGAAGTAAGTTTTGGCGATCTCCAGGCAAAAAATAACGAGAGCTCCAGCACCGATTGGAACGATAAAAGAATTCCAGTCCATTGCCGTGAAGCGGAATATGTCGCGGGCTGGTGGAATGTAAATCACCGCGCCGAGAAAGCCCAATGCGCCTGCAACGACCCACCAGAAAGCGCGATTGGGCACACCCAGCGTGCTCCAGAAACTTTGCGAGCGTGAGCGATTGACGAAGATCAGTCCCACCATGCACAGCACAAGGGTCGCGAATGTGAGCGTCCGCACTAGTTCTTCACTGTCGCCGCGATAAAGCGACCAGCCGAACACAGAAATTATTCCCATTAAGCTGATCAGCCCTTGCAATAGACTAAAAACAATCTGGCCAATGCCGAAAAGCGGCGCGTTGGCAGCGCGCGGCGGGCGCGCCATCAAATCGGCTTCTTCTGCTTCGGCCTCGAAAGCGATCGAGCAGGCGGGATCGATAATCAACTCTAAGAAAACGATGTGAACCGGGGTAAGCACCAGCGGCCACTGAAAAATCAACGGAACCAGCGCGCAGCCGGCGATGGGTACATGGATAGCGAAGATAAAAGACATCGCCTTTTGCAGGTTGTCGAAAATTCGCCGGCCCGACCGGATTGCGGCAACGATGGTCGCGAAGTTGTCGTCGAGCAAGACCAGCGAGGCAGCCTCGCGCGCTACATCGGTGCCGCGTCGACCCATCGCAATACCGATATGCGCCGATTTGAGCGCCGGGGCATCGTTGACGCCGTCCCCGGTCATCGCAACGATGTCACGATTGGTCTTGAACGCTTCGACGATAGTAAGTTTCTGCTCCGGTAAGACGCGCGCAAAGATCGTCGTTCGATCAAGGCGGGCGCGCAACTCGCCATCCGATAATCGGCCGACATCGGCGCCGGTCATAATTTCACCATCGGTAGCGAGATCAATTTTGCGGGCGATCGCCCGCGCTGTTTCGGGATAATCGCCGGTGATCATTACCACCTTCACACCGGCGCGGCGGCATTGCTCGACGGCCTCAGGAACTTCGGGCCGAACGGGATCGGTCAGGCCGATAAGGCCCAAGAGTTCGAAACAAAAATCATGTTGGCTTTTGGGCCAGGAGTCGCCGCTAAACTTTGCCTTGGCGACGGCCAGCACGCGCAGCCCGCTGTGCGCCATGCGCTGGATGCGCTCAGACAATCGTGACCATTGGTCGCTGTTCATGTGGCAGAGCTCGGCGATTGCCTCGGGTGCTCCTTTGGCGGCGACGACGTGAGCGCTATCCCCCGGCACCTTCCAAACGTGCGACAAGGCGAGCAGCTCGGGTGACAGGGAATATTCGTGCACCAATGTCCAGCCGTGATCCTTTCCCTCGTCTTGCAAGGCGCGCGCCGCGAGACCTTTGATGGCTTTCTCCATCGGATCAAAAGGATCGGTTTCGCTGGCGAGCGCGGCATAGCGTACAAGTTCGTGAAAGCGGCGTGGCAGCGACTCTGGGCCGGGCTCGTCAGTTTGGCAAATTTCATCGCCGACACAAAGTTGGCTTGTCGACATGCGATTGAGCGTCAATGTGCCAGTCTTATCGACGCAAAGCACTGTGGCGGCGCCGAGGCTTTCGATCGCCGGCATGGACCGGGTGAGCACGTTTTTTTGCGACATGCGCCAGGCGCCGAGAGCAAGAAAGACCGTTAGCACGACCGGAATCTCTTCGGGCAGGAGGGACATGGCTAGAGCAACGCCGACGAGAAATCCTTGAACCCAATTCCCCCGCGTGATGCCGTAAAGCACCACCGCCAGCGCACAAAGCGCCAAGCCGATCGCGGCGACAGCGCGGATCATCATCGTCGATTTCTTTTGCAGTAAACCTTCATCGACCTCGACCGACTCCAGAGCTTTGCCAATCTTGCCCAACTCTGTGCGCGGACCGGTGTGGCTGACGCGCGCGAGGCCACGGCCCTGCACCACCAAAGTTCCGGAAAACACCAAAGGAAGGTCGTCACCGCCGGGGCGGGTGGGAGATGGGGCACCGTTCCAGGCCATCTTCCGGACTGGCACGGATTCTCCGGTGAGCAGCGACTCATCGACCATAAGATCATTGCAAGACAGAATTAACGCGTCAGCCGAAACGCGATCGCCTTCGACTAGGATTAGAATGTCGTCGCGCACGACTTCGCGGCCGGCAATGCGCTTCTCTTCAGCGTCGCGAATCACCAAGGCGCGCGGGCTCGACAGATCACGCAGGGCCTCCAAGGCGCGCTCGGTTTTGCGCTCTTGAAAAATGGTGATACCGAAAATGACGAAGAGCGATAGCGAAAGAATCAGCGCTTCGCGCACATCGCCGAGGGTCAAATAAATGGCAACGCTGACGATCAGGAGCAAAAACATCGGCTCGCGGCCGATGCCGAGCACGATCTTCAGAGTTGAACGGGTTTCTGTTGACGGCAGTTCGTTATAACCCTCTTGCGCCAGACGCGCCCGCGCCTCGGCAGAGGATAGCCCCTCGGCCGGTTCTGACGCGGAAAAAGTCGCCGGGTTATCCATCAGCTATTAACACCGCTCAAGAATCACGAGCAACAGGCATACCTTACTGAACCGAGTACCTGGTAAAACCGTTCCGGAATAATTTCAAATTGCCCGGCGAAAGCGGATAGATCCGGGCAGGCCAAAGTTCATGCGGGTCATGCTTCGCACGATTGCCAAACCGCAATCGATTTTTATCACCTATGCGAAAAGAGGCGAGTCAATCTGCTTAAAATGTTAACGCGATACAATGGTCTCTCGATTGCTGAGCGGTAGCTTTAAATGTGGTGTTTTTTATTACGGCAGATGCAAGCGCCGCCTTGCCGAATCAGGAGTTTTTATGGAGCGAGCTGAAAATCAGAATGAATTGACGCCTGACCGAGTCCGTCATCAGCAAATCGATAAGTACTGGGCGGGCGATTTGAGCAGAAGGGTTTATTTACTGCGCCGGCAGCGAAAAGCGATTCTGGAAAACTGTCGCCGGATCGCTGTCGTCGGCGTCGATCCGGACCCAAGCAGCTCGAGCTTTGTCGCCGTCGAAAGACTATTGGGACTCGGGCTGGAGATTATTCCGGTGTTTTCTGATCGGGAAAGTTTTCTCGGTCTACGCTGTTACAAAAACTTGCGCGATGTTGCCGGAAAGATCGATATCCTTCTAATCTATCCAAACGGAAAGATTGATTTAGCAGACCTGGCGCGTGCTGCGGTTGATCACCGTGTTTCAACCTTTTGGGTTGAACAGGGCGCCGCCGCGTCGCGAGACGTCGAAGATATATTGTCTGGCGGGCGAGTGCAGCTAGTCGAGTACGAGAGTTTCGAACGAGAATATCTTAAGCATGCGCCGTTCAAGGTGCCTCCGGTTGCCTCCGGGCGCCGCGATCGTAGAGCCGCCAAGGTTAGAGAGCGGATGTCAAAAAATCCAGTTACAGTGAAGCCAGACGAAGGTCTCAAAGATGCGATGGGAAAGATGGAGCACGGTCATTTCCGCCATTTGCCGGTGGTAGATGAGACTGGGAAATTAATTGGTATTTTGAGCGACCGTGACGTCCGGCTATTTCAAACGTCGTCACTCTTCAACAACAAAGAAGATGTCGAAGCTCAGCTCTGGTCCATCGCAGTCCAGCAAGCGGCTATGTTCGATCCGGTGAGTGTAAAGCCGGAAACCACGCTTAGAGAAACAGCCGAAATGATGTTGCGCTGGCATGTGGGAGGACTACCGGTTGTGGATGGCGTGGACAAACTGGTGGGTATTATAACTTACACCGATATTCTGCGCGAATTTATCGGATGGGAGGATCCCGACTAATCGGAACATTGACGAAGTGAGACAAACCTATTTTTCATCGCCTGCGCGCCAATGATTTTGCCAAACCTGAGAATGGAAACCACACAACTCTCCGACGAATGAGAAAAAAACAGATCGCTCCAGCAGTGTAGCTGGTACATTCCGCCTCCGCTCATGGCATTTCTCTTGCTCCTTGTTCTTTCATGACTTGATGAAACATCAAGCAACATACGGGGCAGTCGCCGGAGGAGAGAATGTTTACCGACAAAATTGAGCTAAACGATTTTGGCAAGATGGATCCTGAATACAAGGCGCTTCTTTCGCGTGTCTTGACGATCCAAGCGGATTGTGAGATCGGCGGACCGCACCTCTATGTAGAGCGGATGCTGCCCGCCGCGCCCACCAAACTCGATCAGCTGATTGTCGCGCGTACTGCCGCAGAGGAGATCGATCACTTTCGCAAAGTGGCCCGGGTGGCTGGTGACCTCGGTACCGATGTTACGTTCGTGCTTAGCCAGCCAAATGAAAAGCGTTTCGTAGATGCATTTCGCGGTCTAATCACGACCTGGGAGGATAACGCTGTTTTTGGGTTTTTGATCGATCGGATTGGACGGTATCAATTGGAAGAATTCTATGATTGCAGCTATCTGCCGCTCCAACGCATTCTGCCAGAAATCGTGACCGAGGAGCTCGGGCATATTGAATATGGTTACAACAAGACCCTCGAGTTGCTGTCCAAGGGCGACGAGGAAAAGGAGCGCGTGCAAAACGCCGTTGACAATTGGTACGTGAGAGCATTGGATATGTTTGGTCGGAGTGGGTCGGCAAGAGCCGAGCGTTACCGGTATTGGGGTCTCAAGCGACGCACCAATGAGCAGGCCCGTTCAGATTACATCAAAGAGGTCAATCCGATCCTGACCAATATGGGACTCAAAATTCCTGATCCATTGAAAGGCCGCCGCTATTTGTAATTGGCCGAAGGGGCTTTATATGGCGCAAGCAGCACCGAATACCGAAAAGCTCGATGAGCATTTGCTGGAGATTGTACGCGCTCTACATGGGGCGGTTAAACAGGGCGTCGCGCATTTGGGCGAGCCGAAAATCGTCGATGGTGCGATAGTCGATTGTGAGGAGATCCTCGATGTTATTATGGCGGGAGACGTAGAGGCGTGGCTCAGCGAAGCCGTGGCCTAACTTGAGAATCGTCAAAAGTAAGCGTCGCCAAAGTAGCTTAGATGAATCAATCGAAGTCATATTTTTACGAAACTGAAGTCGAGTGGAAAGGCGAAAAGAATCTTAATCTCGGCGCCGGAAAGTTGCCGACCATCGAGGCCGGGGCGCCGCCGGAATTTAAAGGCCGCGAAGAAAACTGGTCGCCCGAGCATTTATTCGTGGCCTCGCTCAATTCTTGTTATTCGCTGACGTTGCTCGCGATCGCGGAGTTTTCCAAGATTGCCGTGGTGAGTCTCTCATGCAGCGCCAAGGGTAAGCTCGAAAAAGTTGAAGGGCGAAGCTATCAAATTACCGAAATCATCATAAAGCCGCGGCTTGTGATCGCCTCGGTCAATGACCTTTCGCGAATGCCTCGGATCATGGAAAAAGCAAAAGAGAACTGCTTCGTTTCGAACTCGATCAAAAGCACAGTCAAAATCGAGCCCGAGATCTTTCACCAACAAACACCTGCCTCACCTTGTCCATTGGGCTAACCGCCGGCCGCTTTCATTCGCGCCGTGGCTTTGAACAAGATCGCCCGCTTCCGCCTCGATCCGCGCGACCAACGGAGCGATGAGCATTCTTACGAATTGATCGGAGACTACAGCGGTGTGTTGGGGCTGCGTGACGTTGCTCGGCTGTCATGATGCTTGTCCAAAAAACCTCCCGCTCTCAAGTCAAATTACCTTCCTTCGAAGAAAATGGTTTCCGTGGGTCTGAAGTGATTTCTTCTTAAGCCACGGATGAGTGCACGGGCCAGAAAATAGTCTGCCTCACTCAGCCACGCTGCTTGCCACTGTCAATCGCGATAAAGGCCAACTCGAATTTTTGCACGGGTGCTAAGAGAATATCCAAAAACACAGTGAATACGGCACGTTTCTTACGGTAACAGGCGTTGCGTTACCGAGCTGGCAGAACCGGAGGTGGTTTATGAGCAAAACGATGGCAAATTCTGGATTGATCGTTTCCGGCGGCGTCGTGCACGCAGAGAAAGAAACGAAGCCGTTAGGGAACTACTGGAAAGTGCTAATCCCGATTGCAGCGGGAGCAGTCCTATTGTTGCTGCCGGTTCCGGAAGGGCTCAAGCCGTATGCGTGGTATTACTTTGCATTGTTCGTGGCGGTGATCATCGGGCTGATCCTCGAGCCGATCCCGGCGGCAGCCGTGGGCTTAATCGGTGTTACGGCTGCGACCATAACGCCCTGGGTTGCGGCTAAACCTGCAGACTCGATCAAGTGGGCGCTCTCAGGATTTCAGGACGGCACTGTTTGGCTGATTTTCGTGGCGTTCATGTTCGCCTTGGGCTACGAAAAAACCGGCTTAGGCAGGCGGGTCGCGTTGAATCTGGTGAAATGGTTGGGTAAGAGAACTCTCGGACTCGGTTATGCCGTGGCGTTGGCGGACCTCGCGCTCGCGCCGTTTACACCGTCGAACACCGCGCGGAGCGGCGGTACGATTTTTCCGGTGATCAAGAATATTCCGCCGCTCTACGGCTCTGAGCCGGGTCCGACCGCGCGTAAGATCGGCTCGTACCTCATGTGGACGGCGTTCGCGACCACGTGTTTGACGAGCGCAATGTTTCTAACCGGTCTAGCGCCGAATCTTTTGGCGCTGTCACTGGTCAAGACCACGGCCAAGATCGACATCAGCTGGACTGAATGGTTCATGGGAATTATGCCTGTTGGTGTGTTGCTCTTCATCTTCCTGCCACTGATGGTTTACAAAATCTATCCACCTGAGCTGAAGAGCAGTCCCGATGTGCCGATCTGGGCGGGTAACGAGCTCAACAAGATGGGACGCATCAGCGCGAAAGAAGTCGGCATGGCGCTGCTTGCCGTCTTAGCACTGGGGTTGTGGATCTTTGGCGGTGAATTCATCAATGCCACGACCGTTGCCGTCTTGGTGCTCTGTCTGATGGTGATGTGCCGCATCGTCCACTGGGATGACGTGCTCGAAAACAAGCAGGCATGGAACGTTCTGGTTTGGTTCGCCACGCTGGTCACCTTGGCGGATGGTTTAAATAGAGTGGGTTTCCTTAAATGGTTCGCGACCGGAGCGGCGGGAGCATTAGGTGGCTATTCGGTGATGACGATCGTGGTTGCGCTGACGGTGCTCTATTTCGTCGTGCACTACATGTTTGCGAGTCTGACCGCCCACACAACGGCATTACTGCCGGTGCTTCTGACCGCAGCCATGGCGGTGCCGGAGATGCCGGTTAGACTGATTTCGCTTCTCTTCTGCTACACGCTCGGTTTGATGGGTATCATCTCTCCGTATGCAACCGGCCCTGGCCCGATTTACTACGGCAGTGGCTATGTGAGCCGAAAAGATTTCTGGACTCTCGGGTTCATCTTTGGTGCCATCTATCTCGCGGCGCTGTTGCTGATCGGCGTGCCTTTTCTTCTCTTTTATATGGGATAAGGCAACTAAGCTGCGCCGGTTGATCACAGAGAAAGACTCGCGGCCGAAACCGCGAGTCTTTTTTTGTTGCATCAAAATTATCGAGTCTTCTCAGTTGCGCAATTGAAGCAGCAATTTTTTTCAAGCTTGCGAAATTAGACGCTGAAGGCGCTCTATTTCGCTTCGATTTGATGGCATTCGCGTTGCGTAGAAAATATCATCGATGACAACGAAAAGGATTGGTCAACGGTCCATGAAAAAGAATACAGACATTCGCGCTCAGCGAAATAAAACCTTTCCCGATGACGGTAGGGACGCACCGGTAGAGAGGCTAGCTTTCCTGATCGAGAAAGCTGAGTATGACAATCATCCTGATTTTACTCCGCTGGAAGCACCGCCGTTGTATGTTTGTCTTAATATTTTGGCGATCAACAACCAC
>Ga0070670_100000743_pt1 | contig 25323 bp, 20 predicted proteins | sample KBSS63metaG_FD_64665 | JGI IMG/M metagenome (GOLD analysis project Ga0070670, IMG submission 64665) | Switchgrass rhizosphere microbial communities from Kellogg Biological Station, Michigan, USA - KBS S6-3 metaG | ecosystem: Host-associated > Plants > Roots > Rhizosphere > Soil ... | reverse complement strand
CCGAGGGCCGCGATCAGCGGCTCGGCGAAGACCTACTTCAACAAGGCGCCGTTCCACCTCGGCGCGAACACGACCTGGCTGTTCCCGAACACGACCAAGAAGCCGCTCAATGACCCGCAGTTCCGGCGAGCACTCGCGTACTCGGTCAACATGAACCAGATCCTTGTGAAGTCCTATCAGGGCCTCGTCAATAAGGCGAGCCCGACTGGCCTGCTTCCGATCTGGAGCAAGTGGATCGACCAGAAGGTCGTCGCGAAGTACGGATTCTCGTACAACCCGACCAGGGCGAAGGCGATCCTGGCCGCTGCCGGCTACAAGGACAAGGACGGCAACGGCTACGTCGAGAACAAGGACGGCTCGGACATCTCGCTGAGCATCCAGTGTCCGAACGGATGGTCTGACTGGATGACCTCGATCCAGGTGATCGCCGAAAGCGCGAAGGCTGTCGGCATCAAGATCACGCCGAGCTATCCGGACTACGGGACGCTCGTGGACGACCGTGGCCACGCCAGGTTCGACCTGGTACTCGCCAACGATCGGCAGTACTCGAACACACCGTGGACGTACTACCAGTACATCTTCCAGCTGCCGATCCTCGACAACCAGACAACGGTCAACTACGAGCGGTTCTCGAGCCAGAAGGCTTGGGACCTGACCCAGCTCTTGGACAAGACGCCCACGAGCGATACGAAGGCTTACCAGGCGGTGATGACGCAGCTCCAGACGGTCTTCCTGAAGAACCTGCCTGCGATTCCCCTCTGGTACAACGGAATGTGGGCCATGTTCAACACGAGGTACTGGACGAACTGGCCCTCGTCGACAGGCCAGCACTACACCACGACGGCCTGGAACAACTACTGGCAGATGACGAGCATCGACATGCTCACGCATCTGCGTCCCGCCAACAGCTGACGGGAGCGAAGCAATGCGCGGACAACACCCCTTCCGGCCAACCGCCGGGAGGGGTGTTGCTCATCTCTGCCACGATCCGCATCAGGAGGCTCGCCGGTGACGCGCTACCTCCTCCGGAAGGTCCTCATCTACTTCGTCACGTTCTGGGTGGCAGTGACGATCGACTGGGCGATCCCGCGGTTCATGCCCGGGGACCCGGTCGACGGGCTCCTCGCACGAATGCAGGCGCAGCCGGCGGCGGCCGAGCACCTTTCGGGCTACTACACCCAGGCGTTCGGCTTCGATGTGCCGCTCTGGCAGCAGTACCTCAACTTCTGGGCGGCGCTCTTTCACGGTGATCTCGGGCTCAGCATCGCGAACTTCCCGACGCCCGTGACCGATCTCATCTGGGGCGCACTGCCGTACACACTCGCGCTGCTCGTGCCGGCCATTCTGTTGAGCTTCTGGGCGGGAAACAAGGTAGGCGCGCTCGCTGCTCGGCGGAAGATGCTCGACAACACCGTCCTCCCGGTGGGGTACGTCCTGACCGCGACTCCTCAGATGTGGCTGGCAATCATCCTCGCCTGGCTGTTCGCGACCACCTACGCGATCTTCCCGGTCACCGGCGCATACAGCCTCGCCCTGCAGCCGGACTGGTCACTGGAGTTCGCCCGCAGCTTCCTCCACCACTGGGTCTTGCCGTTCCTGGCGCTCTTCCTCGTCGCCTTCGGGGGATGGGCGATCGGGATGCGGAACATGATCATCTACGAGCTCGAGGCCGACTACTCCAACTACCTCGCCTCGCTCGGAGCGCCGACGAAGCTGGTGCGCAAGTACGCCTACCGGAACGCACTGCTCCCGCAGATCACCGGGCTCGCCCTCGCCTTGGGCGCCGTCGTCGCCGGCGCCATCGTCGTCGAGATCGTGTTCGCGTATCCGGGGCTCGGCACGCTGACGCTGAACGCGATCGAGAACCGCGACTACTTCCTGATGCAGGGCATCTTCCTCTTCCTGATCGTCGGCGTCCTCATCGCGAACTTCGTCATCGACATCGCCTACGTCGTCATCGATCCGCGGACTCGAATCGGAATGCAGGGCGGCGCGTGATGTCCGTCTCGGAGCGCGGAGACGTGGAGATCGGCGGCAGAGTGCAGCCAGCCACCGTCGAGGCGTCCGCGCCGATCACCGCGACGGGCACGCCACTCGCACCGCCCGCGGTCGCGCACCGTTCCGAGTTCCTCTACTTCGCGTTCCGCAACCGGAAGTTCGTCGCGGGGCTCGCTGTCGTCACCTTCATGCTCGCGCTGGCACTCGTCGGCCCGTACCTCGCGGATCACAAGCCGCTCGAGTTCAGCGGCCCCACTGATCAGCCGCCGTCCACGGAGTACTGGTTCGGGACGACGTCTTTCGGACAGGACGTGTTCGCCCAGTTCGTCTATGGACTGCGCGCGGCGTTCCTCGTCGGAGCACTCGGCGGCGGGATCGCCTGGCTCCTCGGTGCCGGCATCGGGTTCACCGCCGGTTATCGCGGCGGATGGGTCGACGACGTCCTGAACATGATCACGAACGTCGTGCTCGTGATCCCGACGCTCGCGATCCTCATCATCGTCGCCGCCTATCTCAACGTCCACAGCTATGCGACCGAGGCAGTCCTTATCGGCCTCACGTCGTGGCCATGGGCAGCGCGAGCCGTCAGGGCACAGACGTTCTCGCTGAAGACGCGCGAGTTCGTCGACATCGCGCGACTCAGCGGCCGGCGAACCCGGCAGATCATCGCGACCGAGATCGCACCGAACATGAGCTCGTACCTGCTGATGATGTTCATCCTCCTGTTCGGCGGTGCGATCCTGATCGGCGCCTCGCTGGACTTCCTCGGCCTTGGCCCAGCGACTTCGGTGTCGCTCGGGCTGATGATGCACAACGCTTTCCTCGCGAGCGCCATGCTCCTGGGCTTCTGGTGGTGGTTCGTCCCGCCGGGCGTCGGCATCATCGCGATCGTCGGCGGCCTCTACGTGATGAACGTCGGCCTCGACGACGTCTTCAACCCGAAGCTGAGGGAGCTGTAGCGATGGCGCTGCGCGTGGATGGGTTGACGGTCTACTACCAGTCGCTGCGGGGTGACGTGAAGGCCGTGGACGGTGCAACCTTCGGCATCGACGACGGCGAGATCATGGGGCTCGCCGGTGAATCCGGCTGCGGGAAGTCGACGCTCGGCAAGAGTCTGATCCGCATGGACGCCCGCATGCGCTACGTGTCCGGGCACGTCGAGCTGGATGGTGTCGAGCTTCCGATCTGGGACGACGCGAAGATGAACCCGTTCCGGTTCGTGAAGGTCTCGATCATTCCGCAATACGCGCTTTCTGCGCTGAACCCAACACGGAAGATCGGACACATGGCGACGGAGCTCCTCGCGTCGCGCGACATCCCGCCCGACTCAGTGCTGCCCGAGTTCAGGCGCCGGCTCGAACTCGTTGGGCTGCCGATGACCGTGCTCGAGCGGTTCCCGATCGAGCTCTCGGGGGGCATGCGGCAGCGCGTCGTGCTCGTCCTTTCCTCCCTGCTCGACCCGTCGCTCCTCATTGCCGACGAGGTGACGTCCGCGCTCGACGTCTCGACGCAGCGAGCAGTCGCGGAGCTACTCGTCGAGTTCCGGAACCGGGGCTTCGTCAGAAGCATGATCGTGATCACACACGACCTCTCCGTCCTCTCCCAGATCGCGGACACGATCCTCGTCATGTACGCGGGCAAGCTGGCCGAGAAGGCCGCGGCAGACATGGTCGTGGACTCGCCGAAGCACCCGTACACGAACCTCCTCCTCTCATCGCTTCCCGAAGTCGGCGTCAGGTTCGAGGAGCAGCGGCTCGCCGGGATCCCCGGCCGTCCGCCGTCGCTACTCGACCCGCCGACCGGCTGCCGCTTCCGCGACCGCTGCCCGCTCGCGTTCGAGAAGTGCGGCGAGGAGCCGCCGTTCGCAGCGGTCGAGCCGGGACACTCGGCAGCGTGCTGGAAGGTGGCAGCCTGATGCTGAAGCTCGATTCGTGCTGCAAGACCTACCGTGTCGGGGCGTTTGGCGGCGGCGAGCTCCTCGCTGTCCATGACGTCAGCTTCGAGGTCGCGCCGGGCGAGGTCGTCTCGCTGATCGGCGAGAGCGGGAGCGGGAAGTCGACGATTGGAAAGATGATTCTTCGGCTTCTGCGCGTCTCGAGGGGGACGATCAGATTCGAAGGCACGGACATCTCGGCGCTCGAGGGCAGGCAACTGAAGGAGTACTACGCGAACGTGCAGGGCGTCTTCCAGGACCCGTTCAGCTCCTACAACCCGATCTTCAAGGCGGATCGGGTCTTCACGATGCTGCGTCACGCGTACTTCTCCGAGCTTTCGGCGTCGAAGTGGAACGCGAAGCTCGAAAGCTCGCTCGACGCCGTGAGCCTGAACCCCGGCGACGTGCTCGGGAAGTACCCGCACCAACTAAGCGGGGGGCAGCTGCAGCGCCTGCTCATCGCCCGAGCGCTGCTGCTCGACATCCGCCTCCTCGTCGCCGACGAGGTCATCAGCATGCTCGATGCCTCCACACGGATCGACGTCCTCAACCTGCTCGGAGATCTCAAAGGGCGCGGGCTCGGGATCCTCTTCATCACCCACGACCTGTCGCTCGGCAACTACATCTCGGACCGAACGATGATCCTCCGCCGTGGTTGCGTAGTCGAGATGGGCGCCACGCCGCTCGTGTTCGGGAATCCCCTCCACCCGTACACGAAGGTGCTCCTCGCATCCGTTCCGCAGCTCCACACCAAGTGGGTCGGGATCGGAGACTCCGCCCGGCGCCGCCCGGACGACGAGATCGGCGAAGGAGCCGGGGCGCTCGTGGAGATCGAGGACGGCCACTTCGTGCGTTCCACCGAGTCCACGACGCTGACCTAGTACGCAGTCGCGAGGGGCAAGATCGAGGCGGCGAGGACGGAGACGCCGAGAAGGCCGGCCCAAGAGAACCGGGGCGAATCGGCCGGCGAGCGGTTCAGTGCGCTGGCGGCATCAGCCGCGTCTTTGATCGATACGCCCTGTCTTACAGCGTGTCCACGCAGCCGACATGTTTCCGGTCATCACTGCGCCGGTGACGACATCGATCCTTGTGTAACGCACGTCTTGTCGACCGCGTAGGACTGGATGAACGCCAGCCCCCGCGAAGCCAACGTCGTCCCGACCGTCGCCGTGACCTCGTGAGTGCGCTCCCTTGCGGACGAACGAGTCGAGGACGTGTGTCGCCCAGATCACCGGTACGTGCGCGGCCTGGTTCAAGACCTGGCGGAGCTGCCATGAGTCGCGACCAGACCATTGATCAATAGGCATTGGTCTCAGCGTGACCTGTGAGTCTGCGGGAGTGTCGCTTGGCGCGGGAGGCGCAGCACGCAGGACGAGGAGCCGTGGATCGGTAATTGGTCGCATCGCGACGCGTGCTTCTCCCGATGGCGCGGGCGGCGGTCGCAGGGAACCTGGTCGCAGGAGGTGGTGTGTCATGCAAGTCGCGACGGGTGGACCGTCGGTTGCCCTCGAGGGTGAGCTGGCGCCGCACTTGAGCCGCTGGCTGTGGCTCGTCAAGTGGTTCCTCGCCATTCCCCACTACATCGTGCTCTTCTTCCTCTGGCTGGCCTTCGCCCTGTTGACGGTGGTCGCGTTCTTCGCGGTGCTGTTCACCGGGCGCTACCCGCGGGGGATGTTCGACTTCAACGTGGGCGTGCTTCGCTGGACGTGGCGGGTCGCCTTCTACACATTCGGTGCCCTCGGCACCGACGAGTACCCGCCGTTCACGTTGGCAGACGTGCCCGAGTATCCGGCGCGGCTCGAGATCGAGTACCCGGAGAACCTGCGCCGCGGCCTCCCCCTCATCGGGTGGTGGTTGCTCGGTATCCCGCAATTTTGTATCGCGGGGATCTTCGCCGGGGCGGGATGGTCGCTCGGGCTCGTGGGCATCCTCGTGCTCGTCGCCGGCGTCCTGCTGCTGTTCAAGGATCGCTACCCGAACGAGATCTTCGACCTCGTGCTCGGCCTCAACCGCTGGGTGCTCCGCGTCGTCACCTACGGAGCGTTCATGACGCGCGAGTACCCGCCGTTCCGGCTCGATGCCGGCCCGCATGAGCCGTCCTTCGACATGAAGCGGAGGGAGACCGCGTGAAGGTGACGCTGGAGCAGCGTCCGCAAGTCGCATCCGATGTGGGCATGGCCGAAGGAAAGGCGTGGCTGCCACCCCGATGGTTCATCAAGACCTTCTGGCGCGCGCACCGACGGATCGTGCGAGCGAGCGGGGGCCGCAGGGGGCTGTGGCCTCCGCGGCCGGGAAAGTGGGGCGCCTTGCGGCTCACTACGACGGGCCGGCGCAGCGGGCGGTCGCGAAGCGTGATCCTCGGGTATTACGAGGACGGGCCCGACCTGGTGTCGATGGCGATGAATGGGTGGGGTGCGACGGAGCCCGCGTGGTGGCTGAATCTGCAGGCCAATCCCGAGGCCGTCGTGGAACTGGCAGGCGGGATTCGGCGCGAGGTGATCGGAAGGGCTGCAGTCGGTGGGGAGCGTGAACGACTGTGGCAGCGGTGGCGTGAACTCGACAAGAACCTCGACAGCTACGCAGCCCGACGCCCGCGAGAGACCGCAGTCGTCGTGCTCGAGCCGCGCGCTGCGGCCGAATAGGCCTCAGCTGCGCCTAGAGGTCTGCGCCGACGGCTGACCGTCGGCAGCCGCGATGGTCGCACCTGTCAAGAGTCTCGGCGCATCTGGCCACGCATCGCGTGGACTTGTGACCACATGATGAGCCCACCGAGCGGTCCGGCCCGAACTCGCCGGTGAGGGAGTGGTGATCTGCCCGATGCGCGCACCGGACGTCCCAGGCTAGACCGTGAGCAGGAACTCCTCGACCGCCGCGGCGAAGCCGTCGACGTCGGCCTCGCCGAGTGGAAGCGAGAGCGCGATGAAGCCACGCCGCCCATACGAGAAGCCGCGCTCGAGCATGTGCAGGTGAAGGAGGGCGCGCAACTCCGCCGACTCGGGCACCTCGCCTTCGTTTCGCACGGGCCCCGGCGTGAAGTGCAGGCCGATGAGCGACCCGTAGCCAGCCGCACAGAATGTGAGCTCGCGCTCGGTGGAGAAGGCATTCAGCCTGTCGCGCAGACGATCGCCAAGGTCGTTCAAGCGGCTGATCTCTGCGTCCGTCAAGACCTGCGTCAGCCCGGCGGCTCCCGCCGCCATCGTGAGCACGTCGTTGTTGAAGGTCCCGCCGTGCTGCAACGCGTCGGGCTGAGAGGGGTCGAAGCGGCGCATCAGGTGGGTGCGGCCGCCGAAGGCGCCGAACGAGAGGCCACCGCCGACGAACTTCGCAAGCGTGGTCAGATCGGGTTCGATTCCGAGTAGCTGCTGCATTCCGCCCGGCGAGAGACGGGCGGTCATCACCTCGTCGAACACGAGAAACAGGTCGTGCGCGGCCGTCGCCTCGCGAAGCGTGCGCAGGAATGCAGGATCGCCGGGGATCACCCCTGCCGCCCCTTGCAGCGGCTCGACGATCACGGCGGCCAGCTCGTCCGCGTGCTCTTCGACGAGGCGTGCGGCCTCGGCGGCGTTGTTGTACTCGCCGACGATCCAGGTGAACGGAGGGTTCAAGGGCGAGATGCCGTGCGCGAAGAGCAGGATGCCGCCGTGGTAGGCGCCGGCGAAGACGAGCACGCCTGGCCGTCCCGTGACGGCACGGGCGAGCGAGAGCGCGAGCAGGTTTGCCTCAGTGCCGGAGTTGCAGAAGCGCACGAGCTCGATCGAAGGGAAGCGCGTGCAGATCGCCTCGGCGAGCACGGCTTCGAACCGGTTCGGGGCCCCGAGCACGAACCCATCGGCAAGCGCGCTTCGGATCGCGTCCACGATGACGGGATGCGAGTGGCCGTAGAGCCCCGCGGTGTACTCACCGAGGAAGTCGACGTACTCGTGGCCATCCGCGTCCCGCACACGCGCGCCCTCGCCGTGGACGATCGTCAACGGGAAGGGCAGCTGGTGGATCGTCGTTCGCGTGTTCCCGCCCGGCATGAACCGTGCTCGCTCCTCGTGGAGCCGGCGCGACTCGGGATTTGCCGCGACGTATCGCGCCTCCGCCCCAGCAAGCCGGGCGACGAGATCGACGGCTGCGCGCATGCTCCGATCCTACGTCCGTCTCGCAGCGCATCCCGACGCCGCACGCATCAGGCGATGTCATCGAGTGGTTCGACGCGCCGCACGCTGGACGCGGTCCCATCTCACTCCTAGAATCCGACGTGCCCGCTGGGTAGGGGGAAAGGGCAAGACTCGATGGGCTAGTTGCAGGGCCGAGGGGGAATGAATCCGATGGGGAACGCGCGGCGGTTCTCTCGGCGAACGTTCGTTGCGTGGGTGGGCGGCGCGAGTGCCGGCTATTACCTCTTCGGACGTCTACCCGGCATGAGCGCACCGAGCGCGCTCGCTGCGATCCCGGGCGGGTCCCTCGATCCTTTGTCGATCCCGAAGTACCGGACAGCGCTGCTCATCCCGCCGGTCATGCCGAAGGCAGACACGATCGTTCGGCGAGGTCAGACGGTCGACTACTACGAGATCTCGATGAAGCAGTTCGAGCAGCAGATCCTGCCTCCGGGACTGCCCGCGACGACGGTTTGGGGCTACGGCGCCGTGAAGTCCGCGAGCCCCAACGGCTTGCAGCTGCACCACGCCCCGTCGCTCACCATCGAGGCTCAAGCGAACCGGCCGGTCCGCGTGAGATGGATCAACGACCTCATGGACGCGAACCGGAACTACCTGCCGCATCTTCTCCCGGTGGATCCGACGCTGCACTGGGCCAACCCGCCGGGCGGCGTGACCGGCCGCGACACGCGGCCGACGTTCACGGACACACCCGGCCCGTACACGGGCCCCGTTCCGATCGTCACCCACGTCCACGGCGCGGTCGGCGTGGCCGACGACAGCGACGGCTACGCGGAGGCGTGGTACCTCCCGGCGGCCAAGAACATTCCCCCGGGCTACGCCAGGAACGGCACCTGGTTTCGCTTCTTCGCAGCCAAAGCCGCTGGGTCCTACGGCGTGGGGTGGCCGCCCGGCTCCGCGGTCTTCCAGTATCCCAACGAGAACCGGGCCTCGACGATCTGGTACCACGACCACGCGCTCGGCATGACGCGCCTCAACGTCTACGCAGGTCCGGCGGGCTTCTACCTCGTCCGCGGCGGTCCTGCAGGCGACGACGCCGTGATCGACTCGCGGTCGAGGACAAAGGCCGTGCTGCCGGGACCCGCGCCGACGGAGGACGACCCGTTCCCGCCGAACAAGACGTACTACGAGATCCCGATCGCGATCCAGGATCGCTCGTTCAATCGGGACGGCTCACTCTTCTATCCGGACTCGCGCATGTTCTTCGACGGGATCGCGCACGACTACATCCCGGCCGGAGTGTTCTCGCCGATCTGGAACCCGGAGTTCTTCGGCAACACGATCATGGTCAACGGCAACATCTGGCCGTACCTCGAGGTCGAGCAGCGCCGCTACCGCTTCCGCTTTCTCGACGGCTGCCAGTCTCGCTTCCTCATCCTCGACTTCGGCGCCATCCCCGGAGTGGAGGTGTGGCAGATCGGAAACGAGGGCGGCTTCCTCGCAGCCCCGGTGAACCTCACCGCCGATCACGGCAACCGGCTCTTGATGGGACTGGCCGAACGGGCAGACGTGATCGTCGACTTCACGAACGTCCCCACCGGGAACCACGTGCTTGCCAACGTCGGCCCCGACGAGCCGTTCGGCGGCGGTGTGCCGGGTGAGGACTTCGAGGTCGCCGATTCGGGGACGACGGGCCAGGTCATGCAGTTCCGGGTCGTGCCCACGATCGGCGTCGACGAGTCGACGCCGCCGCAGTTCCTCCGGTTGCCGGCGATCACGCCGCTGCCCGCCGCGACGGTCACGCGGCGGCTGGCGCTGATCGAGGAAGCGAGCGAAGGTGCGGACGAGGAAGGAGAGGAGATCGAGGGGCCGGTCGAGGCGCTCCTCGGCACCGTGTCCGCCGGGGTATGGACGGAGCGCAAGTGGATGGACCCGGTGACCGAGAACCCTCCCGTGGGCGCGACCGAAGTCTGGGAGATCTACAACACGACTGCCGACGCCCACCCGATGCACATCCACGAGATCGCCTTCGAGGTCGTGAACCGCGAGGATCTCGTCCTGAACCCCGACGGTGAGGTCGCCGAGCCGATCCAGCTCGGCGGAAGTGTCACGACTCCGGAGCCGTGGGAGACCGGATTCAAGGACACGGTCATCGCCTACCCAGGGCAAGTGACGAGGGTGAAGGCGCAGTTCAACAGCGCCGGTCAGTTCGTCTGGCACTGCCACATCGTCGAACACGAGGACAACGAGATGATGCGGCCGTACCGGATCGGGCCGCCGCAGCCCGGTCAGCCTCGTCGGTGATTTCTGCGGATGCGCGAATGCGCGCTGTCAGTGAACCTGAAGGCGACATGAGCGTCACCGACGTGCTCGCACGGCGGGGCTTGGCGACGGAGGAGTCGAGGTACGGGACCGTTCGTGTCGTCCACTCCGGAGCCGACCTCGAAGCCTGGTCGATCTGGAAGGACGACGAGGAGGTCGAACCCGCCCTCGCGGTGATGGACCGTGACGACATGCTCTACGTCATCCAGGGCTCGCTCCGTCTTGAACTCGAGGGAGGCGAGACCCGCGTGGTCAGCGCCGGTCAGCTCTACGTGATCCCGGCGGACACACCGTTCCGTGGCTACCGCTGGCCACGTGACGGAGAACCGTGCTTGTTCCTCGCCGTCGCCCCGGCAGGCGCGAGCTTCAAGCGTCTGTAGGCGACTCGCTCGCTTGCGCGTGCGCACAAGCCCGATCTCGGACAAGAAGACCACCAGAGTGCAACGGAGCCCGCCATGCAGCGCCGACTCACGGACGCGTTCGAGCGCCGCGCCAAGTACGGCTACGAGTGTGGCCTTCGAGCAGCAGGCGGCGGGGAGTTCCCGGCGCTCGTCGAGGCCCTCGGCGCGTGGTACTGAGAACCCGGATTCGCGCCCTACCTTCCGGCCGTACGCGACAGCCGCGCCTCGACCACCGTGTGACCCGCCGCGCGCGCCGCCTCGTGCCCCGTAACTGCTGCGAGGAAGTCGTCCCGTTGCAACACATACACGTGACTGTCCACGAGCGCCGTAACTGTCGCGGTTCGTGGCACGTCTCGCAGGAGAGCGATCTCGCCAAAGTAGTCGCCTTCGTCGGCGATCGTGCGCAATCCCTCGGCAGTGATCTCGAGCGTGCCGTTTCCCACGATGTAGAAGCTGTCCCCCCGTTCGCCGGCGCGGATCACGACGTCGCCCGCGTCTACCGACTGCAGCAGCAGATTTCCGGCCACTCGCTCCTTTGACGCGATCGAGAGGGGCTGAAATATGGGAACCCGCTGGACGAACTCCAACTCGGGTACGGGGGCTGCGTCTCTGTCGATGCTCGCAAGCCTTCTGTACGTCACCACGGTGAGCAATGGAAGGATCGCGCCCACGCCGACGAACGCCTCGCGCGCTCCGATCGCTTCTACGAGTGCCGGGGCGACCACCGAACCGAGCGCGACGCCACCCATCGCGAGGCTCCAAACGACTCCGAAGACGCGGGTCAGGATCCTATCCGGGATGAGTCGCTGCAGCAACGTGAATGCAGCTACGTCCTCGACGCTATTGGCTGCACCGACGACTGCGAGCATGAGGAGTAAGAAGGGGAGCTCGGGCAGGGGCCCCATCAAAGCGATCGGCAGTCCCCAGAACACCAAGGACATGCCGAACGGCACCGCCAGACGCTGCCCTCGGAGCGCCATCGCTCCCAGCGCACCGATCAGGCCACCAACTCCGAGCGCGGCCGTCATGTAGCCGACAGCTTCTCCGCCTCGGTCGAGCACTTCGAACGCGGCCACCACGATCAGAACATTCAGACAGCCGCGGACGAAAGCCTGCGCGAAGATCAGCGAGACGACAAGACGAACGCGCGGCAACCGGACGATTGCGCCGAAACCGGCCGCAAGTGTACTCCGGACACTCTCACCGGACGCACCCAGGCTGACCAGATCCTCGACCCTGACGCCGAGGAGCAGCCCGGCGGCAACGAGAAACGCTGCTGCTCCAACGGCGAAGACGACTCCCGCATCCGCGACCGATACGAGAACGCCAGCGAGGAGCGGCCCGACGAGCGTGCCGAAGCTCTCGATCGTCGACGTGGCCCCGTTGGACGCGATGAGTTCCTCGGGAGTGCGTGCGAGCGACGGCAGCAAAGCCTGGAGCGCCGGCCGAATGAGGGTGACCGCGAGCCCCAGCAACGCGGCGAATGCAAACACGAGCGAATCGCTGTCCCCGTAGAACGCGAGCGCCGACGCACCGAGGGCAATGGATGCAACGAATGTCAGAGCGAGCAGAAAACGCTCCCTCGGGAAGCGGTCGCCCAAGGAGGCGGCAAACGGCGCTACGAAGGCGGCGGGCAAGAGGCGAACAAGACCGGCGAGGCCGACTGCAGTCGGTCCGCCGACGTCATAGGCGTACACGCCGAATGCGACGAAGTGCGCCCACTCTGCCGCGATGGCCGCGCCCCAGGCCAGTTCTGCGCGCCTGATGTTCGGGTTCCGAAGAGCTGAACCGAGTGCACCGAGCACCTGGCGAGCACGACCCACGTGTCAATTCAATCGGGTTCCTCGCGTCGGGTGAAACTTCGTGCGCAACACGAGTTGCCTACGAGCGGAGAGCTACGGCTCGTCGCAGCAGCGTTCAGTGGCTTCCGGTACGGCGACTTCGGCCGGTCTGAAGGAGTGCTTAACCCTGCTCTTTCAAGTGAAGGTCGCGGCGATCGGGATCGCAGGCGCCCAGCTGCGCATCCGTCGGCTTACCCTGCTTCGCAAACTCTTCGCGCTGCTCCATCAGCAAGTCCAGTCTGTGGCCGTCAGCCCCTCGTTCATCGGCCGCCACTCACCGCCTCCGTGGGTGCTCTAAACCCCTGGGCTTTTAGTAGCAGGGCGGGATTTGAACCCGCGACCTCCGGGTTATGAGCCCGAGAGTCGAGCGGGGCTCGTTCGCTGGTGAGTCGCCCCGTCGGTCAGATAACAAGTTGTCTCCAGACCTCAAGCTCGATCCTCGCGCGACCTTACAGTCGATAGCTGTTGCGCCAAGTAGCAGGTACTTCTGATGCGCCCGGGAGGATTCGAACCTCCGACCCGCGGATTAGAAGTCGACGTCGATCACGTCGAGCCGCGCTGCACTTGCCCGTCGATCCGTAGGGCGCCGCACGCTCTCGCCCTTTTCCAAATCGTTTCCAAGAAGGCGCCCTTGACCCCACCCCTCGGCGACCGCCGATCCCGCTAACCAGGAACCACGCGGGATCTCGATAAGCTCTCTGAGCGACTCGAACCGTCGACCGTCTCCTCGCGACCGGTCGTCAACGTCGGGTCCATAGTCTCAGCGAACCGAGGGGATCGTCCATCACTGGCTCCGAGTCGTCACTGAGCATGAACGGTCCGACCTCGAGCAGCGGTTCTGTTGCCGCCAGCTGAGCGGTTTGTGCGTAACCGAGGGACTTCATGTAGGCACGCAGATCTTCGAGCAGCCGTCCGCGCCCGTATCCCAGACGCCAGATGTCGTCGATGTTGGCCTCGATGTAGCGACAGCCTGCGTAGGTGAACACCCCGTGCTGCTGGCCCTCGAAGTCGTCCTCGGCGGCGATTTGTCCCTCTGCCGACGCCGCCCAGAGCACGTTTCGGTCACGGAAGCAGTGGCATTCCGCGAACCCGTGGCGGTCCAGGTGCTCCTCGTCGCCCTCGAAGCGGGAGGCGAGGTCGACGGGTGGAGGCAGGTAACGCATGTCGTCGAGTGATTCCGAACCCGCCTCGGTGTCGAGCTCCGTGCGGTCTGAGCCCCAGAAGCAGCAGTCGAGGAAGACCTCGAGCAGGACTCCAGCCTGAATCTCCCTGAAGAGCGCTTCGAGCTCGTCGTCGAGGATGTACGTCTCGCTCTCCCAGTCCATGTCGAACGGGCACAGGAGCTCATCGAGGCCGTCGCTCAGTTCGTCTCCGTCACGATCGCGGATCTGGGAGCCGTGGCCCGAGAAGTAGAACACGATGACGTCGCCTGGTTCGGCCGTGTGGACCGCCAGCTCGAGCCGATCCATGATCCGCGCCTTCGTCGCGCGCTGGTTGACGAGTGCATGGATGTCCTCGTTCGCGACGCCGAACGCGGACTTCAGAACGCGCCTGACGAGCACGACGTCGTTGACGCACCCGGTCAGCCGCGGCACTTCGGGACGCTCGTACTCGTCGACGCCGACGAGGATCGATCTGATGCCCACCGCATCTCCTTTGCGGACGAGACACTGTCCCACCTCGCCAAGGGTCGCGTCAACGTCTCGTTGCGCTTGACACATGAGCACGGCACGGGATATGCCATCGCGGACATGTCCTGTTCACGCTGCGGCTTCGAGAATCCGGCTGGTTTTCGGTACTGCGGCGCCTGCGGCGCGTCGCTGAGCACCGACGGACCCGGTCGAGACGTCGAGCGAAAGGTGGTCACCGCGCTCTTCTGCGACGTCGTCGAGTCGACCAAGAGGGCGGAGCGTCTCGATCCCGAGGACGTCCACGCCCTGCTCGCCCCGTACTACGCGGGCGTCCGCCACCAGCTCGAACGCATGGGTGGCATCGTCGAGAAGTTCATCGGCGACGCAGTGTGCGGCCTCTTCGGCGCGCCGCGCACGCACGGCGACGAGCCGGAGCGGGCCGTTCGGGCTGCGCTCGCGATTCGCGACTGGGTCGTCGCACTCGACGACGCGGACCCCCGACTCGACCTCCATCTGAGGCTCGGAATCGCGACAGGGGCGGCGGTAGTGGCGATCAACGCACGCACCTCGGAAGGCGAGGCGATCGCCTGGGGGGATGTCATGAACACAGCCTCGCGGCTCCAGTCCGCGGCGCCGATCGACTCGATCCTCGTCGACGAGCGCACGTATCGCGCAACGCGCCACGTGATCGACTACGGGGAAGCCGACCCGGTGCAGGCGAAGGGCAAGGCGGACCCGGTCCTAGTCTGGCAGGCCCTCGCGCCACGATCTCGTCGTGGCGTCGAGCTCTCGCGGGAGGGGTGGGCGCCGTTCGTCGACCGGACCGACGCGTTCGAGATCCTGCGTGCGACCCTGGAGCGCGTTCGGGCCCAACGTGCTCCCGAGCTCGTGACGCTCATGGGAGAGGCGGGCATCGGTAAGAGCCGGCTCGTTCTCGAGCTCGCGCGCTGGATCGACGCGCGGCCCCGTGAGGAGCTGTTCGTCCGGTGGCGGCAGGCCGGCTGTTCTCCCTACGGCGACATGCTCACGTACTGGGCGCTCGGCGAGATCGTCAAGGCGCAAGCCGGAATCCTCGAGACGGACCGGGCGACGGTGGCGCGAGAGAAGCTCGGCCGTGCCGTGCGCGAGTTCGTTCCATTGCACGACGACGCGGCTCGCATAGAGGTTCAGCTGCTGTCGCTGATCGGGCTCGGTACTTCTGCGGTGACCCACGGCGAGGACCAGCGCCAGGCGGCGTTCGTCGCATGGAGGCGGTTCTTCGAAGCCGTCGCGCGCGAGGATGCCCTCGTCCTCGTCTTCGACGACGTCCACTGGGCGGATGCGGGGCTCCTCGACTTCATCGAGCACATCGTCGACTGGGCTCGTGACGTGCCGATCCTCATCCTCTGCACCGCGCGCCCCGAGTTCTCGGAGCAGCGCCAGAACTGGTGGGTCAAGGAGAATTCGACGGCCGTCCGGCTCTCGCCACTCACGAACGAGCACATCGCGGAGCTCGTGGCTAGTGTGGCTCCGAGCACCGTCGCGACGGAAACGCAGGAGGCGATCGTCGGGTCCGCATCGGGTAATCCGCTGTTCGCGGTGGAGTTCGTTCGCATGCTGGTCGACCGCGTCGCGCAGCCACCGAGCGCGGAGTCGATCCAGTCCATCATCGCCGCACGCCTGGACGCGCTGTCGACCGAGGAGAAGGTGCTCGTGCAGGACGCCGCGGTGATCGGACGATCCGTCTGGCCCGGGGCGCTGGCAAAGGTCGGAGACCGATCGCGGCGAATCGTCGAGGAGCATCTCCGCGAGCTCGTCCGCAAGGAGTTCCTGATGCGGGTCAGCACGTCGTCGGTACAGGGGGAGACCGAGTTCCGGTTCCGTCATCTCCTCGTGCGCGACGTCGCCTACGGGCAGATCCCGCGAGTGCGCCGCGCCGAGATGCATCGGCGCGCAGCCGAGTGGCTCGAGTCGCTGAGCCCGGACCGGATGACCGACCGGGCCGAAATGCTCGCGTTCCATTACGTCGACGCCTACGAGTACGCCGTCGCGGCTGGCGCGGATGCGTCCGCTCTGGCAGAGAGCACCCGGCTCGCGCTGCGCGACGCGGGAGACCGTGCGCTTGCGCTCAACGCCTTCGGTGCAGCGGAGCGCCACTATGCGGCCGCCGTCGACCTCTGGCCCCAAGACGACCCTGAGCGCGCTGTGCTTCTGCTCCGCCTTGGGAAGGCGCGCTACTACGCGGACATGGAAGGCGCCGATGTGCTCGCGGATGCAGAGCGGATGCTGATCGAGTCCGGCGACCGTGAGGCGGCAGCGGAGGCGGCGGGCTTTCTCGCGAACCTCGCGCATCAGAGCGGTGAGCCACACGAAACGGTGTTTGAGCATCTGAATCGGACCCGCGCACTCGTGCAAGTGCTCGACGCGTCTCCCACCACGATCGACCTGCTTCTCGACCACGCTCTCTATCTCGTCCTGACCGGCGAGCACGAGGAGGCGATCGGGCTCGCGAACGAAGCGCTCGCCGAAGCTCGCGAGCTCGAGCTCCCGGAGCTCGAGGCGCGCGCGCTTGCGATTGTCGGGGCGTCACGCGGCGCATCGGGTGATGCCGGCGGTCGCGTCGACCTCGAGCGCAGCATCGAGATCACGGAGCAGATCGACTCACCCCTGGCGTCACACCACTGCGGGATGCTGGCGGATCTCGAATGCAGCTACGGCAACCTCGCCCGGTGCTTCGACCTGCAGCGGCGGGCGCGTGGCCACGCTGAGCGGTTCGGCCACGCCGCTCACATCCAGTGGCTCAAGGCAGAGCTTGCCGCCGAGTACTACTGGCTGGGGCGCTGGGACGAGGCTGTCGGTGTCGCAAACGAGTTCCTTGCGGATGCGGAATCGGGCTCCGGGCACTTCATGGAGGGCTACTGCCGCGCGATCCGTGCACTGATCCGTTTCGCGCGGGGTGATCTGGACGGTGCTCTCGAGGATTCGGGGCGCGCGCTCGAGCAGGCGCGCTCCTCGAACGAGCCGCAGATGCTCTACCCCGCGCTCGCCGTTCGGGCGAGGCTGCTCTGCGCTTCCGGTGCGCCGGGGGAGGCAGGCGAGGTCATCGGTGAGCTCATGGAGCTGTGGGGCGCGAAGTCGAGTGTCTTTCCTGCGTCCGCCTGGGTCGTTGAGCTCGCTTTCGCCCTCGATGCCCTCGGTCGGGTGGACGAGCTTCGGATGGCGGCGGCAGATGCACCGGCTCCGACCAAATGGCTCGAGGCGGCGAACGCGTTCACCGCCGGCGACTACGTGATCGCCGCCGAGCTTCTGGCCGAGGTGGGGTCGCGGCCCGACGAGGCGCTCGTCCGGCTGCGGGCGGCGCGGGCTCTTGCAGAGGATCGGCGCGACGGCGACGCCAATCGCGAGCTCGAGGCGGCGCGCGCCTTCTTCGGCGAGGTGGACGCGAGGAGATACCTCCAGGTGGCCGCAGCCCTTCCCGGCACCTGATCGGCCCCTTGTAACGGCTGCTGCAACGTCGTAGACTCGGCGACGCTTTCGGCCACCCACGAGGGAGTGCGCATGCCGAGCGACACTACAGCGGGCGACGACGGTTACTCGGAGCGGCCGTTCGGCGGAAGACCGTTCGGTGGCAGGCCGTACGGCGGGCGACCGTACGGAGGGAGGCCATATGGAGGAAGGCCCTTCGGCGGGCGCCCCGAGGACGATCGACCGTTCGGTGGCCGCCCGTATGGCGGGCGACCGTACGGGGGGCGACCGTACGGGGGGCGACCGTACGGGGGGCGACCTTTCGGTGGACGGCCGTTCGGCGGGCGCCCCTTCGGGGGGCGGCAGGGAGAGGACGAAGGGCGCCCCGTGCTCGACCCCGACGAGTGGAGCGCCGACGTCGCCGAGCTCGTGTGCCAGCGCTCGGCGGTCATCAGGCTCGGGGCCACTGTCGTCTCCGACGAGTACGAGCTTCGCGCTCCGACGATCGACTCCACGCCCACACCCGTTGCCCCGGACTACGTGAAGGAGGGCGGCGAGAAGCCCATCCTGGGACGCCGGGAGCTCACGCTGCGGCCGAGGGATCACGAGCTCGCGGCCAAGGTGGTGCTTCCTGACAGGGTGCCGCGCGACATCGCAGCCGATCCACTCCTCGCGCTTGTCGTGAAGGAAGACCTGGCGGAGGCGCTCGCGTTGCGCGCGGACCGGGCGTTTCTCAGCGGAGCCGGCCCAGGGCTGGTCGGAGTCGCAAGCCTCGTCCAAGGCGTCGGTGCCCAGACGGACATCGTCACCACGGGTCGAGCGTTGCTCAGAAAAATACGGACCGTGGATCCACTGGTGAATCCGACGTTTCGCGCGCCGGGGTGGGTGTTGCATCCGGCGACCCTCGACGTGCTGGTGCAGGAGCCGGCCGGACCTTCGGACACGACGGTCGACCTGTTCTCCGGGCTGCTTTGCCTCGACGGTGCCGACGGCGGCGAGTTCCTCGGCTACCCGTTCGTCGTCTCGGCTGCGGCATTCGACGGTGGGTCACGCCGGATGTACTTCAGCGCGGACTGGCGCCAGGCATGGATCGGAGTCGACGGCGTCCTCGTCGATGTCGACTTCTCCGCCGACGTGCAGTTCCAGACCGACGAGACGGTGATCCGAGCCACCATGGCGCACGACTTCGACCTTGCTCGCCCCGAAGCCTTCACCTGGGCGGAAGAGGACTTCAAATATCAAACCTCGGCACGAAAGAAGGCCCGCTCAAGCGGCTGAGCGCTCGGTGGCGAGCGCTCGCACGCGTGTCTCTCGCTGGAGCCAAGCCCTCTGACGGACTCGAACCGTCGACCCCCCTTACCATGGAGGCTGAAGACGAGCGGACGTCGCGATGAGCTCTCCGTCCTCTCCTACCCCATCAGCACGCCACCGGAAGCTCTTCGGTTTTGACTCTTGAACTGGCGAGCGATGGAGCGCGTGCGACTAATGGAAAGCGTTCGCGACGTGTTCGGGGAGAGCCAGTTCGAGTACGCAGGTGGTCATTGGGAGTACCGTCTGAGCGTCCCATGACTGTGCCGTTGACCGACGAGGAACGAGCAGCGCTGGTCGGGTTGGCTCGCGCTCTCAGCCGGTAGCGGGAACCTGCGCGAGAAAGCGCTCAATGCGCTCGGCGAGCACGAGCCCCAGCGTCTCGCAGGACTCGCCGAGGTAGCCGAGTTGCTCGGCGTGAACAAGCGTTCGGCCAGTCGATACGTGCGGCGGCGAGACTTCCCCCGAGCCGCTCGCCCGTCTCGCTTCCGCCCGATCTGGGACGCGCACGAGGTCGCGGCGTGGGGGTGCGACGCACGGACCATTACGTCCAGGTCGATCTCGAAGCGGGAGACGTAAACGACCGGAACCGGCGCATTCGTGTCTGGGTTCGGATAACAAGACCTGCGACTAAACACCGATTCCGGATAAGAAATCCTCCTTGGACGCTCTCGAGTCGATCAAAGCGCTGGGAGAATTCACGGAACTCATCGATTTGCAGGTACTTTCATGCGCCCGGGAGGATTCGAACCTCCGACCCGCGGATTAGAAGTCCGCCGATTTGTTGCGAAAACGCCGGTTCAACCGCCTAGTTGAGCCAAATCAGGTGAGCACCGTCGACATCTTGTCACTCGGCCATATTCGGCGATTGTTCTCAGCAGCGAAATCGCGGATGGAGTCGCTGCCGATACCCAAGCCTGGATCGCGATGAACAAGAAGGGCTATCCGACAACTCGGCAACGCGTTTCGCCTGTCCGAGCGGTCTTGGAAGCAGTGCCGCGTGCCAGCAATTGCCACCGGTTGTCCGGCTAGGCTCCTTGAACGCTCCATCCATGGGCGTCCGAATTCCTGATCTGATCAGAGGAGCGCTTCCCGGCGCGTTTACGTGCCTGACCCGACTCGGCTCGTGCCTGCGGAGAAGCGCACCACGTGCACGCCCTGTCGCTCAGCCCTCCTTGACCATCGTGTACCAGACGCGCTCTGCGATATCGACGACTACCTCCCCGATGCGCGCGACACGCCGGTAGAGCTCGCGCCGTGCTGTCACCTCCCGCAGATCGGGGACGGCGAGGAGCGCCGCCATCGCGTCCCTGTAGATCTTCTCGAGCTCTCGCTGCGCCTTGAGCGCGGCGTTCGCCTTCTCGGTCGCCTCGTCGGATCTCTCTTCGAGCCCTTCGATCGCCTCGCCGAGGAGGTGCACGGACCGCGAGAGTGCCAGGCACATCTCGGCGAGCGGTGGATCGGGCGGGCACGCCATGACCTCGCTCTCGCGGACGAGATCCTTCGAGAGGTTGAGGACCCACTCGATTCCCCGGGAGAGCGTGTAGAGATCCTCCGGTTCATATGGGGTCGTGAACGCGGTCCTGAGCGCCACCTCGAGCTCGCGCTTGCGCTCGTCTCCCTCGTGCTCGAGCCCCCTGACCGCACTCGCCTTCGCGAGATCGCCGTGCGCCCAGGCGACGAGAGCATCGACGCCCGCGCCGGTGACCACGAACTGGCGCTTGAGCATTCCAAGCACGTCGGGCGACTCGGGAAGGAACCAGCGCTGGGTCTTCACGAAAGCAGTCTCCACACGGCGAAGAGGCCTGCAGCCACGAGCGCGGTCGCGGGGACCGTCGTCACCCAGGCTACGCCCATCTCTCGCACGATGGCCCACCGGACGCGCTTCCATCGTCCACGGCCGCCTCCCGTCCCGATGACCGACGACGCGACGACATGAGTCGTCGAGACCGGCGCACCCGCGACCGACGCACCGAGGATGACCACTGCCGCACCGGCCTGGCTCGCGAGACCGTCGAGTGGCCGGATGTCGTAGATCCTCCGGCCGATCGTCCTCGCGATCCTCCAGCCGCCGAGCGCGGTGCCAAGCGTGAGCGCGAGCCCCGACCCGAGGATCACCCAGAGCGGCGCGGCGAGAGACGAGGTGACATCCTCGGCCACGAGCACCGCCGCCACGACGCCGATCGCCTTCTGAGCATCGTTCGCGCCATGGCTGAGCGCGAGTGCGGCGGACGTGATCCACTGCGCGTTGAGTACCGGCTGGCGGAACCGCCGCGTCCCGCGTCGGAGCCCGGCTCGAAGCAGTCGCAGCACGATGAACGCGGCGGCGGCCCCCAGGAACGGCGAGACGGCAAGCGCGACCAGCACGCCGATCACGCCGTTCGGCTGCCAGCCGTCGAAGCCACCCCAGTTCACCGCGTCGAAGCCCGCTGCGGCAACCGCCGCCCCGACGAGCCCGCCGACGAGCGCGTGGCTCGAGCTCGACGGGAGGCCGCGATACCACGTTAGGAGGTTCCACCCGAGCGCAGCGAGCAGCGCCGCGATCGCGACCTCGACGGTGTCCTCCGGCTCGATGTCCGCAATCCCCGCGATCGTGTTCGCAACAGCCGATCCGAGCACGAGCGGGCCGATGAGGTTGCCCGCGGCCGCCAGCGCCACCGCCGGTCCCGGCCGCGCGGCGCGCGTCGCGACGAGTGTCGCGATCGCGTTCGATGCGTCGTGGAACCCGTTCGTGAACGCAAACGCGAAGGCCAGCACGACGGCGACCACGAGGCCTGCATCCATGACGGGAGCCTAGGAGGCTCCACGCCCATCCGTTCTGCATCGGCGGCGATCGGAGGGTCGAGGCTTTCGCCGCGAACTCGAGTCCGGGTCGGGACTCCGTACTTGCCCGAAACGCGCGTCGGCACGTTTCCCGATGCCAAAGCGCCCCGCGCTGCGAACGATGGGAGCATGACCGCTGGGACAAGCGGAACGACTTCCTGCCACGCTGGACGCGAGGACCTGGCGCGCTTGGGCGTGCACGCGCCGCCGCTCGACCTCTCGTCCACGTACCCGCTGCACGATCTCGACGCGGCCGAGGAGGCGTTCGAGGCGTTCGAGCGCGGGGAGCTGACCGAGACGGAGCCGATCTATGCGCGGTTGCACAACCCGACGGTCGGGCGCTTCGAGCACGCGCTCGCCCAGCTCGAGAAGACTGAGGCGGCCGTCGCCTTCGGCTCCGGGATGGCGGCGATCACGGCCTGCCTTCTCGCGGCTCGGGCAGACGGGGAACACGTCGTCGCGCTGCGACCGCTCTACGGCGGCACGGACGCGCTGCTCGCCACCGGACTGCTCGGTCTCGAGGTCTCGTGGGCGCACGCAGGGGCCGTCCGCCGCGTGCTGCGTCCGGCGACCTCGCTCGTGCTCCTGGAGACCCCCCAGAACCCGACGCTGGGGCTGGTCGACATCGCCGCGGTGGTCGAGGCGGCTGCGGGGATCCCGGTGCTCGTCGACAACACGTTCGCGACGCCGGTGCTGCAGAACCCTGCGCAACACGGCGCATCGCTCGTCGTGCACAGCGCGACGAAGTACCTGGGCGGCCACGGCGACGTCGTCGGTGGCGTCGTGGCCACGTCGGAGCAATGGGCGCGGCGGCTGAGGCGCGTACGCATCCTTACCGGCGCTCTCATGCATCCCCTCGCTGCATATCTCCTGCTGCGCGGGTTGCCGACGCTGCCGATGCGTGTCGAGGCGGCGCAGGAGCGCGCAGGAGCGCTGGCGGCCCGCCTCTCGACGCACCCGCAAGTGAGCCGCGTCTTCTACCCTGGGCTGCCCGAGGCCGATTCCGGCGACCTCATCGGCACGCAGATGGCGGGGCCGGGCGCGATGCTCGCATTCGAGGTCGCCGGCGGTCACGACACGGCGGCCCGGGTCATGCGCGCGGTCCGCCTCATCACTCCGGCCGTCAGCCTCGGCTGCACCGACTCGCTCATCGAGCATCCGGCCGGACTAACGCACCGGCTCGTGGATCCCGAGGCCCGTCTGGCCGCGGGGATCACGCCGGGCCTCCTGCGGCTGTCGGTCGGGCTCGAGGACGTGGAGGATCTCTGGGCCGACCTCGAGCAGGCGCTGGCCTCGTCCACCCGGCGGTTGGCGGTGGCGCCATGAGCACGAGGCGGCTCCTGCTCTCCGCGGTCGCCGCCGCGCTGACGCTGACGGCGTTGCTCGCGATCGGGATCCTCCTCTTCGGCCGCTTCGGCGAGACCGAGGGACGCATCCTCGGCACGACCATCTTCCTCGCTGCGTTCGGCCTGCTCTCGCTGCCCGCGGCGATCCTGCTCGACCAGAAGCGCCTTCCGGGGCTCGCGGCGCTCCTGTTCGCTCTATCGCTTGCTGGCTTCGCTCTTGCGACGGCGGGGAGCTGGATCGGCGACCCACCCGAGGCGTTCGGCAAGTTGACGCTGACGGTGATCGCATTCGGGCTCGCGGCGGCGCAGACCGGGGCGCTCGCGGCGCGACGGCGCGAGGACGACACACGGCTGCTGCACCTACTTTTCGCCGGCTCCACCGCGCTCGCGTTCGTGCTCGCAGCGGTCGGCTCGGCGGCAGTCTGGGTCGAGGTGGATTCGCAGCTCTTCCTCCGCATCTTCGGTGCAGCCGTCGTCTTGGACGTGCTGCTCGTCGCGCTCCAGCCCATACTCGCGCTGCGGCGGCCGCAGCAGCGCTACGTTCTCCACCTCCGCCTCGACGAGGAGGGTGAGCTCGACGTCACGGTCGAGGCGAGCAGGCTCGCGCGCGCAGCTGCCCGGGCGATCGACGACGCGGAGCAAGCTGGAGCTGTCGTCGCAGCGATCGAGGTCGTCGACGGACGATTCGACCCAGGCGCCCGCGTTTCGGCGCATTCGCGGCTCGGACCGTTGCGTCGAGCGTCTCAGCGCCGGCCGACGACTCACGAGTTGGGTCGATGAAGGTCAAGGAGCTCATGACGGAGCACGTGCTGGCGGTCGGGCCGGAGGCGCCGTTGAAGGACGCGGCCGCGATTCTCGCCGAGAACCGCATCTCCGGGTTGCCGGTGATCAGCGAGCAGCGAAGGGTGCTCGGTGTCGTCTCCGAAGCCGACATCCTGATCAAGGAGCGGGGCCCGGAGGCCCGTCATGGGGGCCTCATCGCGTGGCTCCTCGTGGGCGGTCTTCCAGACGACGAGAGGCTCTCGGCCCGGAGTTCCGGGGAGGCGATGACGTCGCCGGCGATCACGATCGGCGCCGAGAGCCACGTCTCCGAAGCCGCGCGCTTGATGACGGAGAACGGCATCAAGCGGCTCCCGGTGGTCGACGCCGACCACAAGCTGGTCGGGATCGTCACTCGGTCCGACCTGGTCAGGGCGTTCGCGCGCCCGGACGAGGAGATCGGGCGCGAGATCCGCGAGGACGTCGTCCAGCGCGCGCTGTGGATCGAGGATGGGGCACTGGACGTTCGTGTGGAGCGAGGCGAAGTGACACTTTCCGGCGAGGTCGAGCGACGCTCCGACGCAGAGCTGCTCCCGCCCTTCGTCGGGCGGGTTCCTGGTGTGGTCACGGTGCAGTCCACCCTCACGTGGCGCTGGGACGATCGGAAGTAGTCGGTCGAGGCGAGCAACCCTGCGTGCGCCGGTCGTTCCGATGAGGAGCTGAGAGCGAGGGAGCCCGCCGGCGAAGGTCGCAGCGCATACGTACTTCGCCGCAGACGCCTCGGCGGCGAGCCCGATGTCGGCCGCGGCGGCTGAGCTGAGGATCCAAATGTGGACGCTCGAGCATCCATCGCCAACCCAAGCGTCGTTGCGCTTCAGGTCACCTCACCGCTCTGGTCGCGGTTCTTCAGCGTCGCACCGCTTGTCCTGATCGGCACGAGAGAGGGCGACGGTTTCGACATCGCTCCGAAGCACATGGCGATGCCGCTCGGATGGGAGAACTTCTACGGATTCGTCTGCTGCCATCGGCATGCGACCTACCGAAACGCGGTCGAGCACGGCAGCTTCACGGTCAGCTTCCCGGATGAGGAGCTGATCGTGCAGACGGGTCTGGCTGCATCGCGCCGGCTGAGCGACGCGTCAAAGCCGGCCCTCGCGGCGTTACCGACTTTCCCTGCCCGTGTCGTGGACGGCGTGCTCGTGAAGGGCTGCGTGCTGTACCTCGAGTGCGAGCTCGAGCGTGTCGTCGACGGCTTCGGCCCCAACAGCCTCGTCGTGGGCAAGGTTGTTGCGGCGTCAGCGAGGGAGGACGTACTTCGGGGAGGCGAGACGGACGACGCGGATCTCGTCAGTGGCGCGGGCGTGCTGGCCTACCTGCATCCAGGCCGTTTCACGACCGTGCGCACGAGCCTTGC
>Ga0070670_100000742_pt1 | contig 25344 bp, 18 predicted proteins | sample KBSS63metaG_FD_64665 | JGI IMG/M metagenome (GOLD analysis project Ga0070670, IMG submission 64665) | Switchgrass rhizosphere microbial communities from Kellogg Biological Station, Michigan, USA - KBS S6-3 metaG | ecosystem: Host-associated > Plants > Roots > Rhizosphere > Soil ... | reverse complement strand
CGACGCTGTCATGAAGATTCTCATCGCCGGGGGCAGCGGATTTCTCGGTCGCGCGCTCGTGCACGCGTGCCGTGCTGATGGACACGAAGTACAGGTGCTCACACGGCATCCACGGGACGCTGGCGATGTCGGCTGGTCGGCAGAAGCGAACGGTGCCTGGGTCACTGCCCTCGAGCGTTCCGATGCGGTGGTCAACCTTGCCGGCGAGGGCATCGCGGACCAGCGCTGGACCACACGGAGGAAGGCGGCAATCCTCGACAGCCGAGTGACCTCGACGCGCGCGCTGGTCGATGCGATTCGCGCATGCCCAGACCCTCCGCGAATCCTGATCAGCGGATCGGCCATCGGCTTTTACGGCGTGGGTGCTGAGACGCCGTGCACGGAGGAATCTGGCGCGGGATCAGACTTCCTGGCCAAGGTCTGTCAATCGTGGGAGCAGACGGCGAACGCGGCGGCAGGCGTGGCGCGCGTTGTCCTGCTTCGCACGGGCGTCGTTCTGGCTCGCGACGGTGGCGCATTGCCACGCATGGCGCTGCCGTTTCGATTCTTCGCCGGCGGGCGTCTTGGCTCAGGCAGGCAGTACGTGTCGTGGATCCACCTCGACGACTGGGTCGAGATGGTGCGATGGGCTCTTGGAAATGGCGAGATCAGCGGTCCGATCAACCTGACCGCTCCCGTACCGGTCACGAACGCCGAGTTCACACGGGCGCTGGCGGCTGCGCTGCGGCGGCCGGCGCTCTTCCCTGTGCCGGGGCTGGCGCTGCGGGTTGTGCTCGGAACTGAGATGGCCGATTCGCTTCTGCTCGGAGGGCAACGCGTCCTCCCCGCCAGAGCGCAACGGCAGGGCTTTCAGTTCCGATTCGCTACCATCGAATCGGCGCTGCGGCGCATATTCAGCGATTAGGCAATCGTCAGAGGGGACATGGCGACGAAAAGAAAACGCACTGTGACATCACGTCAACCGACGAGGACATCCACGGCCCGGCGCCGGCGCGCGGCGGCGAAAGTCCGTGGTCGTCGAGCGGCAGAAAGACACGCCAAGCGCCGCGACGATTCCAGCGGCCTTGCGCCAGGCATGCAGGCGGTCAATCCGTATCTTGCCGTCGCGAATGTCGCCGCGACGATGGCGTTCATGGAGCGTGCGCTTGGATTCGTACGCGGTGTCGTGCTGCCGGATGCTGACGGCCAGCTCCGCTACGCGGAGATGCGCCACGGCGAATCCGCGGTGATGCTCGTCCGCAAAGGTGATCCGACGACAGCGACAGCCGGCGCGGCCGCGCTCTACGCGTACGTACAGGATGTCGACAGCGCCATCATGCAGGCTCGTGAAGCGGGCGCCGGCGTCAGCGATGCGGAAGACCGGCCCTGGGGTGATCGCGCCGCGGTGGTCACGGATCCGGACGGTTACAGGTGGGTGCTCGCAACGTTCAAGAAGCTCGCCCCGTTTACGTAGGGCATCCCTTGTTCGTGGGTCACCCCTTGACGCGGTGCCCTACAATACCGCGCGATAACACGCCTCGTACATCGGCACGACGCGCTCGACGCAGAACTCCTCGCGCACGCGACGGCACGCGGCGTTGCTGACTCGCGCGTGCAGCGCCTCATCAGTCAGCAGCAGTAGTGCGCTTTCCGCCATCTCGTCAATCGCGTCCGGATCGTGCAGGTAACCGCTGACGCCGTGTTCGATGACTTCGGGCAAGCCGCCGACGCGCGACGCCACGACCGGAACCTCACACGCCATCGCTTCGAGTGCCGCCAGACCGAAGCTCTCTTGTGACGAGGGGAGGAGAAAGACGTCGGATATCGAGAGCAGCGGCACCACCTCTTCCTGCGCGCCCACGCCGTGCACCAGCGGGGTAATGCCAAGCTCGCGCGCCTTCCGATACGCCAGCGCGAGGTCCGGACCATCGCCAACGAGCAGGAGCCGGGCGGGAACGCGCTGACGGATGCGATCGAAGATGTCGATCACGGCATCCACGCGCTTCACCGGCCTGAAGTTCGACACGTGCGCCACGATCTTCGTATCGTCGTCTCCACCGGTGAACCGCTTGTGCAGGTCGGTACGAGGCCGGCGCCGGTGTACGGAACAGTCGAGGAAGTTGGGAATGACCTGGATCCCCCGCGTGATGCCAAGCATCTCGTACGTGGCGTCGCGCAGGCTCGCCGAGACGGCTGTCACGCTGTCGGACTGCTGGATCGAGAACGCCACGATTTGCGAATACGACGCGTCGTTACCCACCAGTGTGATGTCTGTACCATGCAACGTGGTCACGACCTTGGGCGCCGCACCATCGTCGGACGCCGCCAGCACCTGACGGGAGAGAAACGCTGCGGTGGCATGCGGAACGGCATAGTGCGCGTGAATGATGTCGAGATCGAACTCACGTGAGACCTGGACGATCCGGTTGGCAAGCGACAACAGGTACTGAGGCTCGCGGAACAACGGATACGTGGGCGTCAGGACCTGATGAAACGACAGACCTTCCTGGAACTCCCCGAGGCGGAAAGGCGTTTCTGTGCTGATGAAATGCACCTGGTGGCCGCGCAGTGCCAGGGCTTTGCCCAGCTCGGTGGCGACGATACCGCTGCCGCCGACCGATGCGTAACAGACGATGCCGACGTTCAACGATCGGTCCACGCGGGGATCAGATGGGGCCGGACGACCGGCTGTTTCACGACGAAGCCTTCCGCAAATGCCACGCCGGCAAGAGCGCCGAACTGCGCATCGCGGCTTTCTATGAGCTGTCGGAACGTCGCGCTGGTCAGACGAGTGGCCACAGCAGTCTTATCGGATGGTGTGAACTGGGAAGCGTGACAGGCCAGTGCACGCCTCTTCGTCTCATAGTGTCCGCTGACGTCGACGACAAAAGACGGCAACGTGGAGTCATTGATGAAGTAGTAGCAGATCCACTCCGGCTTCCACGCATCACCGTCTGCGTGATACCGGCGCAGACCGGCATTGAACACGGCATCTGTCAGGAGCCGGCTTGCGGCAACGTGATCGGGATGACGATCGCTCCAGTACGGGACGGCGACCGCCTTCGGGCGGCTGCGACGAACCAGTCCCGCGATCACACGCGCGTGATCGTCGCTCGCTTCGAGCGCGCGGTCGGGCAACCGAAGGTTGACGCGCCAGACCGCACCGAGCACCTGGCGCGCCGCCTCCGCCTCGGCGAGGCGCTCCTCCACCGTGCCGTTGCTGCCCATCTCGCCGGCCGTCAGGTCGCACATCCCGACGCGATAGCCGAGGGCGACGTGTTGGGCGACGGTACCGCCGATTCCGATTTCAATGTCATCAGGGTGCGGGCCGATGGCGAGCAGGTCGACAACGCCGAGGTCAGCGTTCATCGCGTCCAGCCGAAGACCTCGTCGGCCTTGTCGATCTGACCGCGCACCGCGCGGACCAGAATCCGGGCAGCCGCGAATGCACCGGAGATGCTGTCGCCGCCGCTGCCGAGCGCGAACAGATGATGCGGATAGTTGCGGTGTGGGCCGATGTACATCAAGCCATCCGCCGTTTCTCCGTACGACAGGTGCCAGCCGTACTGCGGTCGCAACCCCGAGATGGCGGGATACATCATCAGCAGCTCGTACATCAGCTGCCCGGTTCGCTGCACAAGCAAGGCGTCACGGGTCCGTGCCGGCGTTTCATCCTGGTCCGCTCCGGAAACGATGATTCGGTGATCCGGCGTCCATCGAAGCCGATGGTGCGGAGCTCTCATGTCGCGGACGGTGGTGTCCGGGCGCAGGAGCTGGCGACGTACAGCTGCGGGAACCGCCTCGGTCATCACGAGGTATGTCTCGCGACGAGTGAAGTGCCGCCGCAACGGTTTGAATTCGGCGGTTGCGGCGCCGGTCGTGACGATCACCGTCGCAGCGCGCAGAACGGCGTCGGCGGTGGCCACTTCGACAGACTTTCTGCCGAATTTGACCTTCCGAACGGGAGACTTCTCGTAGAACGTGGCACCACGGCGAGACGCCGCGGTGGCGACGGCGACGCAGGCCGTATACGGATCGACGGCAAAGCCGGAAGCCACCCGCATGGCCGCCACGGCGTCGAGGTTGGTAGCGGTCTTCGCCTGCCGTGCCGGAAGCAAGCGTGAGGGGAGGCCAGCCCCGTCGCGAGCCTCGTGCTCACGGGTCAGAACCTTGTCGTCGCCACGAAAGCCGACGATCACGTCGCTCATCGGCATCACGCCGCGCGACACCTTCAACCGCTTGAGTAAAGCCGCGCCGTCCGACGCTCCACGCGCCCAGCTTTCGAACACGCGGCGCGCGGCCCGCAGCCCGTGCGCCTGGACCACATCACGAAACAGCGGGCCCGGATCCGCAAGCAGCAGGCCTGCGCTCCGGGCGGCGCTCCCCTGCCCTACGCGTTCGCCCTCGATCACGACCGGCTTGAGCCCGGCCATCGCACATGCGTACGCCGTGGCGCAACCCGTAAGGCCGCCGCCGACGATGACGACGTCGCAGGTGTGCTCTCCGCGAATGCGGGGAAAGTCCGGTCGGCGTGTGCGGGGGAACTCGACGATCCACGGCGACTCGCCGTAACGGGTGGGCATCAGAAGAATGCTACTCCGAAGTAATCTTCACACGATGCGCGGCCGGCGAGTCCTCCTCCTCACCGTCGTATTCCTGGCGGTGCTGGGGGTGGGCGCCGTGCTCTGGACGCGACATCAGCTCAAGGCGAGTCTGCCCCTTCTCGACGGCAGCCATCAACTCGCGGGATTGACGGCACCGGTCACCGTCGGGCGCGACGCGCTCGGCATTCCGACGATTCGCGGGCGGACTCGGGCGGACATCGCCCGCGCCACCGGCTTCCTCCACGCACAGGACCGCTTCTTTCAGATGGATCTCACGCGGCGCCGCGCGGCGGGAGAACTCTCGGCGCTGGTCGGTCGCCGCGCACTCGTCGTCGATCGACGAATCCGGCGACATCGCTTCCGTGCAGAGGCCGAGGCCGCGCTCAAAGAGATGGCGCCGGAGAACCACGCCATCCTCGAGGCATACACCGCCGGCGTCAACAGCGGTCTGAAGGCCCTGGGCGCACCGCCGTTTGAGTATCTGCTCCTTCGCCAGACACCGGAGCCGTGGCGCACCGAAGACAGCCTCCTCGTCGTGCTCGCCATGTTCATCACCCTTCAGGATGATGACGGCACATATGAGTCGGTGCTGGCGACGATGCATGACGTTTTGCCGGGTCCGATGTTCGAGTTCATGGCATCGCCAGGCACCGAATGGGACGCACCCGTGATCGGCGAACGATTCGCGGTACCAGCGATTCCGGGGCCGGAGATCTACGACTTGAGGTCGCGCAAGCTCCCAGGTTCCAACGTCCAACTTCCACAGTCGGCGAGGTGGGGGCCGTCCCCGTTGGGGAATTGGGAATTGGGAATCGGGAGTTCCGATCGCGAAGCCATCGGCAGCAACAACTGGGTCGTCTCCGGGCGGCTGACGGCAAACGGCGCGCCGCTGGTGGCGAACGACATGCACCTCGATGTCCGCGTTCCCAATATCTGGTACCGCGCGCAGCTCGAATGGCCGGACGCCGTGAACGCGACGCAGACTCACCAGCTGATCGGCGTGACGCTTCCCGGCTCGCCAGCGCTCGTTGTCGGTAGCAACACTTCCATTGCGTGGGGATTCACGAATACTTACGCAGATTGGAGCGACCACGTGCTGCTCGAGGTCGATCCGAACGACGCGAAGCGATACCGCACCCCGTCCGGCTGGCAGACGTTCGTCATCTACGACGAGGTCATCCGGATCGCAGGTGAAGTGGACCACCATGAGCCGGTGACCTGGACGATCTGGGGCCCGGTGCTCGCACCGGATCACAAGGGACGGCTGCGCGCGTATCGATGGGTGGCACATTCCAGCACGCAGCTCGCCGCTGCCGTCATTCCGCTCGAGACCGCACGAACCGTCTCCGATGCCTTCGATGAAGCAAACGGGCTCGGGACACCGGGTCAGAACATGGTCGTCGCGGATCGCGACGGCCACATCGGATGGACCGTCTACGGTTCGATTCCGCGTCGAACCGGGACGACCGGGCGACTGCCTTCGTCATGGGCAGACGGCACGAGCAGTTGGAGCGGCTGGCTGACGCATGCGGAGTATCCGCGGCTCATTGATCCGGACGGCGGTCGTATCTGGACCGCCAACGCGCGCGTGGTGGACGGCGAGATGCTTGCGCGACTGGGCGATGGGGGCTACGAAGTGGGATCTCGCGCGTCGAATATCCGCGAGCGTCTTCATGCGCGCGAACGGTTCGCCGCCACGGACATGCTCGACATCCAGCTCGACACCCGGGCAGTGTTCCTCGGCCGGTGGCGCGACCTGATTCTCAAGACGCTGACGCCGGAGTTTATTGCCGGTCGTCCGGACCGCGCAACCTTCAGAGCGCTCGTCGATCGCAGCTGGGACGGCCACGCGTCGCCCCAGTCGGTCGGTTATCGATTCACGCGAATGTTTCGGGACCAGGTCGCGGACGCGGTGCTGATGTTCGTCCTCAGCGAGTGCTACGCGGCCGACGTGAACTTCGACCACACGGCGCTGCGACGCCGTGAAGGACCGCTCTGGAAGCTCATCACGGATCGGCCACTGCACCTGCTCGATCCGCAGTTTGGTTCGTGGGACGGACTGCTCGTGCAGGCCGTGGACGATGTGATCGCATCGGCGAAGAAGTCTGGAGACCTCGCCGGGCGGACATGGGAGGAATACAACCCGACCGCCTTCCGACATCCGCTCTCGGCATCGATCCCGCTGTTCGGACGCTGGCTGAACATGCCCGGAGATCCCTTGCCTGGCGATCTGTTCACCGTGCGAATGCGCTGGGGGGCCGAGACAGCCTCAGAACGACTCGTCGTCTCGCCAGGCCGCGAGTCTGAAGGGATCCTCGAGATGCCAACGGGACAGAGTGGTCACCCGCTCTCGCCGTTCTATGCCAACTCACACGAGGCGTGGACCAAGGGCACGCCGGCGCCGCTGCTGGCAGGCAGAGAGCAACACCGGCTGACGCTGACGCCCTAGCTGAGTTCCGAGTTCTAAGTGGCGCGAGAGCGCAGGCGCGCGAGGACCGATCGCCACTCGTCCGGATTGGCGGATACGTTCAGCAGCGGCTCGACGGGTATCAGCCAGCCGGCATTGCCTGCCGGGGCCACGCTGAGCCCACGGTCGAGAAGTTCCACCGCAAGATTTCTGTGCCCCATGAAGCTCAGAGCGATGACTGCACCCAGATGCTCGTCGAACGACCCACTGGTTGGCGCGGCGATCGCGCGTTCCGCCGCCTCACCGGAATGCCGCATCGCCAACTGTCCGAGGAGAGCAAGCCTGTGCCTCGGCACTCTCGCAATCGCGTGGTCGAACGCATCACTGGCTTCGTCCTTCCGCTGCTGCCGCAGCCGTAGCGCACCGATCGCGTACCACGTGTTCGCGCAGATCTCGCGCGCATAAAGGTGCCCGGATTTTTCACCGTCCAGCTCGCGCTCGAACTCGGTGAGTGCTTCGTCCTCGCTTCCACGAGCCAGCAGCACCAGCCCGAGCAGCCAATGCAGGGCGACGGCGTTGAACTTCTCATGCGGACCCTGGGCGTCGTGTCCGACCACGCCTGCACGGAGCTCGCGTTCGGCTTCTTCGAGCGTATTCCGCGCGACGTGCACGGTGGCGGCGAGGAAATGCGCCAGCGGAAACCCGGGCAGCAAGGCGAGCGTCCGGCGCGCGGCCCGCAGTCGCTCTTCGCCCCAACCCGCGTAGCCGAGACGGAAGTGATGCCGCCAGTTGTCCGACTCGAGCGTCACGGCCCGTTTGAGCGCCGCAAGAGCGTCAACCAGCTCCCCCGCGCATCCGTGCACGAACCCGAGTGTCGCCCACGCTTCGCCCGAACCCTGCTCCAGCCGGCATGCCTCGCGCGCGTGCTGCATCGCTGCGGTCAACGCGGCGCGGTTGGGTTCCGCATCCGTCCGCGTCATCTCGAATCGCATGGCGCACGCATTCGCCAGCCCGACGTGGGCCATCGCGTGCTCGGGAAATGCCTCGAGGACCTGCTCAAAGTCCCGACGTGCGCGCCAGACGTGTTCGGCCTCGAGCGTCTCCAGCGCCGCGCGGCCTTCGACCCAGGCACGGTGCGGCGCCATCAGCGCGTCGAGGCTCTCGTCCGTCGCCCGCGCAACACGGCGTTCGGCCATTCCGCTGAAGCGGTATCCCCGCCGCGGAACCGTTTCGATATAGGCAGCGCCGTCGGCGCGCGATCCCAGAGCCCGTCTCAACGCGGAGATGGCCTGCTCGAGGCTGTTGTCCGTGACGGCCACGTCTCCCCAGCCGGCAGTCACGAGAGCGTCCTTGGTCACGAGCTCGCCGGCGTGGCTGACCAGACGATAGAGGACGTCGAAATGCCGATCGGCGACGGCCACGAGCTGACCGTCCCTGGTGAGGCGCCGGGCAAACGTATCGAGCTCAAAGTTGTCGAACGAAAAGCTGGGGAACGACGCCACGCCGCGATTGTAGCGATGCAGAGGCGAAAACGGTGGGCAAACCCCGATGACCCTCGTCCTCCGGCGCCGAAGACGGTAATTCGCAACCACTGGCGGCCGATAAGACAGGGAGACCGGATCCACCAGTCGGTGACGCTGCCGCGTCCCGGTTCAACAGCCCGTCGGGCACCGTGGTGGTCGAACCGGATCCCGTTCTCTTATGACCGACACCGCTGTTGCACAGTCCGGCGCAACCCTCACGACCGGCGAGATCGTCAAGACGCTGCTCGAGGCAGGGCCAGGGGTCAGCGATCTCATCTTCTCGCCAGGCCGTCCGGCGCAGGTCGAGAAGCATGGTGAGCTCGTCGCTGTGGCGGTGCCGGACATGCCGTTTCTCCGCCCGGAAGACACTTCGCGTATCGCCTCGGATCTGATTGGCAGCAACGAACAGGCGCTGCGCGGTCTGAAGGAACAGGGTGCCTGTGACCTCTCCTACTCGCTGGCGGATGTCGGTCGGTTCCGCGTCAATGTCTTCAAGCAGCGGGGCTCACACGCGATCGTGATGCGCGTCATCGCGCCGCGGATTCCGTCGCTCGCCGAATTGAATCTGCCGGCGGCGCTGGTCGACGTGGCGGCGCTGAAAAACGGGATCGTGCTCGTGACCGGCCCGACCGGCTCGGGCAAGTCGTCGACGCTGGCGGCGATCATCGACCGGATCAACGAGACGCGCGCGGAACACATCCTCACGATCGAGGATCCGATTGAGTTCCTGCACAGCCACAAAAAGGGCACTGTGCATCAGCGCGAGCTGCACAGCGACACGCCCACCTTCTCCGCCGCGCTGCGCGCGGCGTTGCGCCAGGCGCCGAAGGTCATCCTCGTCGGTGAGATGCGCGACCGGGAGACGATTGAAATCGCGATGACCGCCGCGGAGACCGGCCACCTGGTCTTTTCCACGCTGCACACAATCGACGCCTCCAAGACCGTCGATCGAATCGTCGGCACGTTCGACGCAGCCGATCAAGGGGCCATCCGCACGCGATTGGCCGGATCGTTCCGCTATTTCATCTCGCAGCGTCTCATTCCGAAGGCCGGCGGCGGACGGCGCGCGATCCTCGAAATCCTCAAGTCGACGATGAGGACGCGGGAGTATCTCGAGAAGGGTGACAGCGAGGGCAAATCGCTGCTGGACGCGATGAGGGATGGCGAGCTCGACGGCATGCAGCACTTCGACGGCGAGCTCGAAAAGCTTGCCCGCGCCGGCGAGATCTCGAAGAAAACCGCGCTGATGTACGCGACCAACGCGGGCAACCTGCAGGTTCAGATGGTGGACGTCCCCGACGAAGAATCGGACGTCGTCATCACGCGCTGACGACAGCGGGCAGTTCACACTTCCGAGTGCTCGCTTCTCGGTTCGTGTTTCACTTCTCCTCCCTCAAAATTCATTAGCTGGCCATGGACTCGGCATGTCCAGTTCTGGCGCCGATTCTTCCACCCAAACGGACGCGATCCACGCCTCTCAGCGACTGACGGTCAAACGAGAAGGGTTGGCAGGCGGCGATAATCTGCGCTACTATCCCCGGCCCTGGAGGGCGATGCATGCAGCGCAATCGTTTATTCCTGGTGGGATTCGTGGCCTCCGTTCTTCTTGTATTGACGGCGCCGGGCATCGCAAGTCTGCGGGCGCAAGGACAGTCCGGCTCCATCGCCGGCGTTGTTCGCGATAGCTCGGGGGCAGTGCTGCCTGGCGTCACCGTTGAAGCCTCCAGCCCGGCCCTGATCGAAAAATCGCGATCGGTCATCACCAATAGCCAGGGCCAATATCAGATCCTCGATCTGCGACCCGGAGCCTACACCGTGACGTTCACGTTGGAGGGGTTCGGCTCCGTCAGGCGCGAAGGGATCGAACTGACGACTGGTTTCACCGCGAATGTCAGCACGGACATGAAGGTTGGCGCCCTGCAGGAGACGGTCACCGTTACCGGTGAGTCGCCGGTTGTCGACACGCAGAACGCGGGGAAGCAGGCGACCGCAAGCCGCGAAGTCATGGACTCGCTGCCTACGGATCGCAACTTCGTAAGCTTTGCCGCGTTGACGCCGTCAGTGCTCGTGACCGGCGTTCGCCAGAACGTCGGCGGATCGATTCCGGAGACGGGAATGAATCTCGTCGTCCACGGCAGCCGGGGCGGCGATAGTCTGGTGACGGTCGAGGGCATGCCGATCATCAACGGCGGCGGCACCGGCGGCCTGATGTACGGCAACTATCTGAACAACGGCCTGGCCCAAGAGATCACGTTCCAGACCGACTCACAAAACGCCGAATACGAGCGTGCGACGGTCTACTCGAATTTCATTCCGAAGGAAGGGTCCAACCAGTTCCGCGGCACGTTTTCGAGTCGATATGCCGGCGAAGGATGGCAGTCGAATAATCTCGATGCCGAACTTGAAGCGAAGAACCTGCACACGGGCAACCGGATCGATCGAATCTGGGACTTGAACCCGAATGCCGGCGGGCCACTCATCCGTGATCGGTTGTGGGTGTACGGCGGCTATCGACACTGGGGGACGTACAACACCGTTGCCGGTTCGTACCGGGACGAGGACTTCTCGGAAACCCTTTACCGTTGCAGGGCCAACAGTGCCGGTCAATGTACGACGGAACAGAATCTGTTTCCGGTGTGGCATCAGAGCGCGGTCGCCCGTTTCACCGCGCAGCTGAATCAGAAGAACAAGCTGAACACCTACGTCGACTGGCAGTACACGTACTTTGGCAATTGCTTCGTGCCGACGTTCACGACCGCGATCAGTGCGTGCCCGGAGTTCAAGAACATCCCGCAGTACATCGTGCAGGCAAGCTGGAGCTCGCCCGTCACCAACAGACTGCTGCTCGAAGCCGGCGGGACCATCACCCCGCAGGATTTTCATGGCTACCGCCGACCAGGCGTCTCGGCGACCCAGTTCTCAATCAGCGAGCGCTTTCCCGCTTCGGGATATCCAACGACCTGGGGGTCGTCGCCATTGAGCTATGGGTACAACCGCAGCGACCAGCTGAACTTCCGCGGTTCGGCTTCCTACGTCACCGGTTCGCACAACGCGAAAGTCGGATTCACCTTGCTTCATGCATGGCGGTATGCCACGCAGGAACCGAACAATTCGGTGACCCTGCAGTTGTCCAATGGGCAGCCGTTCTCGATCACGCAGTACGCCACACCAATTCAGTTTCACGAGACGCTGAACTACAACCTCGGTGTCTACGCGCAGGACCAGTGGCGGATGTCGCGTCTCACCGTCAACTACGGCCTGCGTTACGACGCGCTGAAAGCGCAGGTCGACCCGCAGGACATAGCCGCCGGCCCATTCATCGCGTCGCGGCATTTCGACGCCATTAAGAACGTTCCAAACTGGAAGGACATTGACCCGAGATTCGGCGCCGTCTACGACCTGTTCGGCGACGGTCGGACGGCTATAAAAGCGAGCATCGGACGCTACGTGGTCGGGGAGTCGTACACGATCGCGCGCGCCGTCAACCCTGTGGCGGCGTCAATCAATTCGACGACGCGGACATGGACGACGCCAGCAGGAGTCGTCTACAACGGAAACTACGACCCGTTTGCCGACTGCGACCTCTTCAATCCAGCGGCCAACACCAAGCGTCCGGGACAGATCAACTGTGGTGCCTACAATCAGCCGCTGTTCGGTCAAGTGGGTGTTCGCACCACCAATTACGATCCGGCTATCGTCGAAGGATGGCATGTACGCCCCAATAACTGGGAGGCGCAGGTAAGCGTTCAACGCGAACTGTTCCCGCGCGTTTCCGCGTATGCCGGCTACACGCGTCGCTGGTATGGCAATCTGTACGCAACCAGGAACTTGAACGTCACAAACGGCGATTACTCGACGTACTGCTTCACACGTCCAGCCAGCCCCAACACCAACGGCGAGCTGCCAGGGGTGGGCCAGCAGCAGTGCGGCCTGTTCGACGTCAATCGCTTCATTACAGCGAATAACGTGATCTTCAATTCAACGGCCGTTGGCGGCATCGATGACATCTACGATGGGTTCGACTTCGAGGTGAACGCGCGATTGCGTCGCCGCCTGTTCGTGTCGGGAGGTGTCAGCCTAGGGCGGGAACGCGTGAACACGTGCAACCTCAAGGATGACTTGAGCCTGTCGTCCTCATTCGGCCGGGGCGGCGATCCTCGCACGGAGGAGTTCTGCGACGTCCGGCCGCCGTTCCAGCCGCAAGTGAAAGGTCAGGTCGCTTCCCCGCTGTTGTTTGGCGTCAATGTCGCCGCGACCTTCCAGAGCTTGTCCGGACCGGAGCTTCGCGCTCAGTACCCGTTGTCAAATACGACGGCCGGGCTGACCCTTGGCCGCACTTTCACCGGCGCCGCTCCCACGGTCGAACTGATTCCCGCCGGCACAATGTATGGCGATCGGATCTGGCAGACCGACCTCCGCTTCAGCACGGTAGTGAACCACGGTCGCACGGTTCTTCGGCCGACCGTTTCGATCTACAACCTGTTCAATGCCAACCCGATTCAGACGTATACCTTCGGCTACTCGCAGTGGCTGGCGCCGCAAGTGATTCTGCAGTCGCGGTTCGTGGACGTTGGGGTGCAGGTCGATTTCTAGATTGCGAATGCCATGATCCGGCTCCCAACGCTGCGCCGCCCGCCTGGGAGGTGGGGTCGAGCGCTCGGAGCCGTTGTTCTGGTGACTGCGTGTGATCGAGGGCCGGCGCGCGAGACCGACGCGCCGCACCCCGTCGCCTCGCCCGCAGTCACGTTCAACGAGGACATCGCGCCGATTCTCTTCGCCGAGTGCGCAGGGTGTCATCGACCGATTTCGGCATCGGCAACACCGGCCCGCCGCATCGATGGCGCAAACGACGTAATCTGCATCGCGGGCGCGCCATTCCAGCTGTTGACGTACGCGGACGCGCGCGAACATGCCGTGCGAATTGCCGCGGTCACGAAGAGCCGTGTCATGCCGCCGTGGCTGCCGGAGAGCGCCCACGGCGAGTTCGTCAACGAGCGGCGACTGACCGATCGGCAAATCACGCTGATTCAACAATGGATCGACCAGGGCACGCCCGAAGGCGACGGCCCTCCGCCGAGGCCGCCGGTGTGGCCCGAGGGCTGGCAGCTGGGCACGCCGGACCTTGTGCTCACTCTGCCCGAGTCATACACGCTGCGCTCCGATGAACGCGACGTATTCCGCAACTTCGTCGTCCCCGTACCACTGCCGTCTTCCGGCGCGGTATTCGATACGCGGTACGTCCGTGCCATCGAGTTCAGGGCTGACAACCCGAGAGTTCTCCATCACGCCAGTGTGGCAGTGGATCCGACGCGGGTCGGTCGCGTACTGGACCGACGCGATCCGGGGCCGGGATTTGCGACGATGCCGGAAGGCGATGTCCAGAACGTGTACGGGTGGTCGCCGGGAAAGGCGCCTGTGCTCGACCCACCCGATACGGCCTGGGCGCTCGAAGGAGGCAGCGATCTGATCGTACAACTTCATATGGTCTCGCGCGGCAGCAGAGAAGCCGTTCGCCCGACGCTCGGCTTGTTCTTGTCGACGACGCCTCCAACGAGCGTGCCGCTGACGATCAAACTCGAATCCAAGTCGATCGACATCCCCGCCGGCGAATCCAATTACGTCGTCCGAGATAGCTACGTGTTGCCAGCCGATGTCGACGTGGTCAGCGTCTACCCGCACGCACACTACCTCGCCACAACGATGCGCGGTACGGCCAGGCTGCCTGATGGCACGACCCGAACACTGCTCTCGATTCGCCGGTGGGACGTTCGATGGCAGGACCAGTACCGCTACAAAACACCGGTGTTCTTGCCGAAAGGCACCGCGGTGTCGATGGAGTTCGCCTACGACAATTCGTACGGCAACAGGAACAATCCGCGACGCCCGCCCCTGCCAGTGCGCTGGGGGCCGAAGTCGACCGACGAGATGGGCGCGCTGTGGCTCGAGGTCATTGCCCGGCATCGAGAGGATTCCGACGTGCTCACGCGCGATTTCTTCAGCCGCGAATTGCGTGCCGACACCGAGGCCGCGGAACTGCGGGCGCGGAGCGATTCGGCAAACGCGGCCGCTCACAATGCGCTCGCGTTGAAGTACATGGCGGGCGGACGGTTTGATGACGCAGAGAAAGAGCTGAACCGGGCGCTGGAACTGCAGCCGATGGATGCCGAGGCCCACAGCAACCTCGGAACATTGTTGCAAGCTCGCGGCCGGCTGACCGACGGTGTCATGCACCTCGAGCAGGCGGCGCGACTGAAACCAAATGACGATCGAATTCGTGTGAATCTGGGAAACGGACGTCACGCGGTCGGCGACCAGGTCGCGGCGATCAGCGAATATCGGCGCGCTGTCAAAATGAACCCCGACAATGCCGACGCACATTTCAATCTGGCAGTCCTACTCGGGCCGCAGGGGCACGTTGACGAAGCAATCGCGCACCTGCGGCGGGCGTTGGAGATCAATCCCCGGAACGCCGAAGCTCACCGGAATCTATCCATTGGTCTGGGGCTGCAAGGTCAGGTGAATGAGGCAATCGCGCACGCACGGGCAGCACTCAGTCTCGACCCCCAGTCCGTGTCGGCACGTCAGCAGCTGGACCAGCTGCTCGCACAGCAACGTCCCGCGGCTCCGAACGCAGACCTGATCGGTCGGCGGAGGAATCCTTGAGAAAGCCATCGTAGCCTCGTGAGTGAGTGCTCCGCGCAGCTAGTGTCGAGTTCCATTTGTAGCGCGAACCTGAACCGAACCCAGAACACGAACCGGGAACTGAGAGCCTGGAAGCGTGAACAGCAGCGTCAGGATTTGACGTTCAATTTCCGGTGGCGGGTGATCCGGCGGCCGGATACCGTAAGCTCATGATCACTTCCATGAGCGGAACTCAGCAGCAGAGCGAACATCAGGCAGGACTCTTCGCCCCGGCGCTGCCGCCGCGGGCCGAGATGGAACGAGCCTTTTTCGCCAGCGACCCGAGCTATGACGGGCTTTTCGTGACCGGCGTGCGAACCACGGGTATCTTCTGCCGTCCGTCCTGCCGCGCGCGCAAGCCGCTCGTCGAGAACATCGAATTCTTCGGTAGCATCCGCGAGGCGCTGTTTGCCGGCTACCGTCCGTGCCTCCGCTGCCGTCCGCTCGTCGGCAACGCCACGCCCGAGTGGCTGACTCCGCTCCTGGACGCGGTCGACAAGGATCCGAACCGGCGGTTCCGTGACGCAGACTTGCGTGCGTTCGACGTCGATCCCGCTCGCGTGCGTCGGTTCTTTCTTGATCGCTACGGCATGACCTTCCATGCGTACTGCCGCGGCCGCCGGCTGGCAGGAGCGATCCGCCAGCTCCGCGACGGCGACGAGCTGGACGAGGTCGCGCTTGGCACGGGATGGGACTCACACAGCGGTTTCCGCGAGGCGTTTTCGCGGACATTCGGCTTGCCCCCGGGACGCGCCGAGGATGCGCCGTGCGTGATCACGACCGCCATCGATACACCGTTCGGACCGATGATTGCCGGAGCCACCGACGAAGGCGTCTGTCTGCTGGAGTTCACGGACCGTCGCATGCTGCAGGCGCAGCTCCAGCGGCTCTCGAAGCTGCTGCGCCAGCCAATGGTGCCGGGTGAGCATCGATATCTCGGCCAGTTGCGCGACGAGCTGACGCGGTATTTCGCCGGCACTCTTCAACAGTTCACCGTGCCGCTCGTCTGTCGTGGCACCCCATTCGAAGAGCGCGTCTGGCGTGAGCTGACGCGGATCCCGTACGGCGAGACGATCTCATACGCGCAGCTGGCTGAACGCATCGACGCGCCGAAAGGACAGCGTGCGGTGGGCCGGGCCAACGGGATGAACCGCATCGCCATTGTCATCCCATGTCACCGCGTGGTGAACGCGGATGGCAAGCTCGGTGGGTATGGCGGCGGGTTGTGGCGGAAGAACTGGCTGCTGGAGCTGGAGCGGAGGCAGAGCCGCTGATCCTCAAGGCCTCAGGAATCAGGCCTCAGCCTGTTCCTTCAGATCAGCAACGCATCTCGCGCCGCGATCACGCGATCCTGCGCCTCGATCACCGTCTTTCCCACGGCCGTGAGATGACCCATCTTCCGGCCGGGTCGCGGCTGTTCCTTTCCATAGAGGTGCAGCTTGACGTCCGGGAACCGGCAGGCCGCCGCCCAGTTCGGTACGGCGTCGGCCCAGAGGTCGCCGAGCAGGTTGGCCATCGCCGCTGGGCGCATCAGTTCGGTGGATCCGAGCGGCAGCCCGCAGATCGCGCGGACCTGCTGCTCGAACTGGCTCGTCACCGCCGCATCAAACGTCAGATGTCCTGAATTGTGCGGGCGCGGCGCGAGCTCGTTGACCAGAAGCTCGCCGTCGGTGCTGACAAAGAACTCGACGCACAACACGCCGACGTACTGCAGCTCCTTCAGAATCGCGCGGGTGATCTCCACGGCACGCGACGCAATCGAGGCTGGCACGGATGCCGGCGCCGTCGTTACATCGAGAATGTGGTTCCGGTGCCGATTCTCGAACGCCGGATACTCGGCGATTGCACCGTCGATGCCACGTGCAGCGATGATCGAGATCTCAGCCTGCAGCGAGATGAACCGCTCGACCACTGCCTCTTGATGGCCGATGGTGTCCCAGATATGCGCGACGTCGGCCTGCGTCGTGACCTTGTGCTGTCCCTTACCGTCATAGCCGAAGGCCGCAGTTTTGATGACCGAGGGTGTGCCGATCCGCGCGACGGCGTCCCACAGCTCGTCGAGCGTGTCGGCGCAGGCGAAGGCAGCCGTCGGAAACCCGTTATCGGCGAGAAACGTCTTTTCGCGCGCACGTTGCTGCGTGGTGTGCAGCGCCGCACCGGACGGCCGTACCGGCGCCAGCGTTTCGATCGCTTCGACTGCGGCGTTCGGTACGTTTTCGAACTCGAAGGTCACGACGTCGACGCTGCCGGCAAACGCGTGCAGCGCATCGACGTCGTCATAGTCGGCGGTGACCTCGACGTCGGCGACCTGACCCGTGGGGGTGTCTTCTTCCGGAGAGAACGTATGAACGCGATAGCCCATCCGGTGGGCGGCGATGCAGAACATGCGTCCAAGCTGCCCGCTGCCAAGCACTCCGAGGGCAGCCCCTGGAGCGATCACCTTCACGGGAGCTGTTCCTGACGGACTTTCTGCGTCTGTTCCTGGCGATACGCGCGAAGCTGTTCGCGCAACCCAGGGCGTGAGCCGGAGACGATGGCGATGGCCAGCAGCCCGGCATTCGTGGCGCCAGCCTTGCCGATTGCGAGAGTGCCGACGGGGACACCCGCGGGCATCTGCACGATCGACAACAGCGAATCGAGGCCCTGCAACGCGGCGCTCTGCACCGGCACGCCGAGGACCGGCAACGCCGTATGCGCGGCGACCATGCCCGGCAGATGGGCCGCACCGCCAGCGCCGGCGATGATCACCTCGATTCCACGATCTTCCGCACCGCTCGCGAATTCCGCCATCCACACCGGCGTGCGATGAGCGGACACGATATGCCGCTCGTGCGCCACACCGAAGCGCTCGAGAATCGTCACCGCGTGCTCCATCGTCTCCCAGTCGGAAGACGAGCCCATCACGACCGCTACCAGAGGTTTGGAAGTTTCCGGCATCTGGAAACTGGAGATGTTATCAACAAACGGCGTGACGCACGAAGAAGACGGAGCAAAGATGCAGGACAATGAGGGATTCACTCATGAACCCGACCCGAATCCTCTATACCTACACCGACGAAGCACCGGCGCTCGCCACATACTCGCTGCTGCCAATCATTCAAGCGTTCACCCGCGCGGCCGGCCTCGCTGTAGAGACACGGGACATCTCACTGGCCGGTCGCATCATCGCCGCCTTTTCCGACGAGCTGCCGCCGGATCGCCGGCGGCCTGACGATCTCGCGGAGCTCGGTCAGATCGCGAAAACGCCGGCGGCGAACATCATCAAGCTTCCCAACATCAGCGCGTCGATTCCGCAGCTGCAGGCAGCCATCCGCGAGCTGCAGCAACACGGTTACGCCGTGCCCGACTATCCGGAAAACCCGGTCGATGAGCGACAGAAGGCGATCAAGGCGAAATACGCGAAGGTGCTCGGCAGTGCGGTCAATCCGGTCTTGCGCGAGGGCAACTCGGATCGTCGGGTCGCCGCAGCGGTGAAAGCCTACGCACGCGCGCATCCGCATTCGATGGGCGCCTGGCGCCCCGACTCACGGACGCACGTCACGCATATGGCGGCCGGCGACTTCTATGGCAGCGAGCAGTCGGCGAGCATCTCGGCCACGGGCACGTTGCGCATCGACTTCACTGGCAGCGACGGCGTGTCCACGGTCCTCAAAGACGGGATCACAGTCGACACCGACGACGTCATCGGCGCATCGGTGATGAGCCGTCGCGCGCTTCAGGCGTTCTTCGCGGAGGCGATCGCGGACGCGAAGGCAACAGGCCTCCTGCTCTCGCTGCACCTGAAGGCGACGATGATGAAGGTGTCCGATCCGATCATGTTCGGACACGCGGTGCGTGAGTACTACAAGGACGTCTTCGAGAAGCACGCAGCGGTATTCCAAGCGCTTGGCGTGGACCCCGACAACGGCATCGGCGACGCCTACGCCAAGATCCAGAACCTGCCCTCGGACCAGCGGGCGGTGATCGAAGGCGATCTCAACGCCGTGTATGCGACGCGGCCGCCGCTGGCGATGGTCGACTCGAGCCGCGGCATTACCAACCTGCACGTGCCGAGCGACGTCATTATCGACGCCTCGATGCCGGCGGCGATTCGCACGTCCGGCCAGATGTGGGGGCCGGACGGCAAGCTGCACGACACGAAGGCGATGATCCCCGATCGTTCGTACGCCGGCATCTATCAGGCGGTCATTGAAGACTGCAAAGCGAACGGCGCCTTCGATGTCCGCACGATGGGCTCGGTGTCGAACGTCGGCCTGATGGCGCAGAGCGCCGAAGAGTACGGGTCGCACGACAAGACATTTGAAATCCCGCGCGACGGCGTCGTGCGCGTCACCACCAATGCAGGCGAGACCCTCTGTGAGCATCGCGTGGAGACGGGCGACATCTGGCGCATGTGCCGGACAAAGGACCTGCCGATCCGCGACTGGGTGACATTGACGGTGAACCGCGCCCGGCTGACAGGACATGCGGCGATCTTCTGGCTCGATCCCCAACGCGCGTACGACCGCAACCTGATCGCCAGGACGCTGCAGTACCTGAAGGATCACGAGACGTCCGGCCTCGACATCAGCATCCGCTCCCCGATCGAGGCGATGCACGAGACTCTCGCCCGTGTGCGGGCGGGCGCCGACACCATTGCGGCAACAGGAAACGTGCTGCGCGACTACCTCACCGACCTGTTTCCGATTCTCGAGCTGGGCACCAGCGCGAAGATGCTGTCAATCGTGCCGCTGCTGGCCGGCGGCGGGCTCTACGAAACGGGCGCCGGCGGGTCAGCCCCCAAACACGTCCAGCAGTTTCTTCAGGAGAACTATCTGCGGTGGGATTCGCTCGGCGAGTTCCTGGCTCTCGCGGTGTCCATCGAAGATCTCGGGCACAAGACCGCGAACAGGACGACGCTCGCCCTCGCCACTGCGCTCGATAGGGCAAATGGACTGATTCTGGAGAACAACAAGTCGCCGCAGAGGAAAGTCGGCGAGCTCGACAATCGCGGCAGCCATTTCTACCTGGCGATGTATTGGGCGCGTGCGATCACCGACCAGAATTCGGACGCCGGGCTGCGCGACGTCTTCGCTCCGATCGCACGAGTGCTGGAAGCAAACGAGAGCCGGATTGTCGGCGAGCTGATCAGTGTCCAGGGTAAGCCCGTGGACATCGGCGGCTACTACCAACCCGATCCGGCTCTTACAGCGCGGGCCATGCGCCCGAGCGCGACGTTCAACGCGATTATCGACCGCGAGTCCGTCTGACATACATCGGTCGCGAGTCCGCCTGAAGGCGGGCACTACATTCGGGAGTGTCCCGCTTCAACCCGGACCTATTTGTGACTGTGCTGCGGGATCTTGAGTACCTGGCCGGGCTTAATCTTGTCCGGGTCGGTGAGCTGATCGCGGTTGGCGTTGAAGATGTCCATGTATTCGTTGGCGCTGCCCAGGAACTTCTTCGCAATCCCGCTGAGCGTGTCACCGGACTGTACGGTGTAGGAAAGCGTCGGTGACGCCGTCGGCTGTGATGATGGCCCTGCCGCCGAGCTCTGCGGCGCGCCTGCCTTCACCTTGATGTCGGCGACGACCTCTTTGTCCCAGTCGGGAACCGTCTTCAGAGCGTTCCAGATCTGGTTCTTCTCATCAACGGAATTCACAGCGCCGTTGAAGTACAGCTTGCCGTCGCGCTCGTCGGCACCGCCGTCCATGTGAAGCGACTTCGCCGTCTGAATCGCGTGGTTGTATTTCTGGCGCAGTCCGACCGAGCTGTTCTTGTCAAACACTGACATGTGTACCCTCCGTGAAGCTGAAGGGTGCAAGCGAGGTGCCTTTCCCGCAGATGAGAGTTGGGCGCTATGGCTGTGGTCGGGATTCGATCAACACGAGGAAGAGGTCGTCGGGAGCGCGCACCATTGCGACCCTGATCGAACAGCGTCCTTTAGGCAACTCAACAGGCTTGCCATCTGTTGAAATCACCGAACCGCCGGCTCGAACGACTGCCTGTATCGCCCCTCGAGGTCGCGCACTTGCAGCGGCATCCGGGTCGATCCGGGATCCTGAATCGAGCCGCTCACGGAGCGGCGAACGACGCCGCTGATCTCCATGAACTCGACGACCAGACCCTCTCGACATGGCTGGCGAATCCTCCTCTGGAATGGTCCGACTAAAGGCGGACACTACGACCGGTGATGGTCCGCCTAAAGGCGGACACGACGAACGCGGATGAAGCAGAATAGTTCTCTCAACAAGGAGTCCGCATGAGTCGTCTCGTTGCCCTCCTCGCCGTGATTCTGCTGGCCCTTCCGCTCCGGGCCCAGTCACCTGCCCCTGCGGCGTCTGGTTCGGCGCCACTGCAGGTGCCTGTCCGGCAGTTCCAGCTGGCGAACGGTCTCAACGTCATCCTGCATCAGGACAAGACCGTACCTGTCGCGACCGTCAACATCTGGTATCACGTCGGCTCGGCCAACGAGAAGCCGGGGCGAACGGGCTTCGCGCATCTGTTCGAGCACCTGATGTTCGAGGGCTCCAAGCACGTCAAAGAAGGACAGTTCGACACGCTGCTCGAGAGCGCAGGCGCGACCAACAACGCATCGACGTCGAACGACCGGACCAACTACTTCATTGACGTGCCGATCAACGCACTCGACCTTGCGTTGTTCCTCGATTCCGACCGAATGGGGTTTCTCCTCGACGCCATGCCGCCCGAACAGGTCAACAGCCAGCGCGACGTCGTCAAGAATGAACGGCGCCAGAGCTACGAAAACCGTCCGTACGGCATGGCCTCCATCGAGATCGACAAGATGCTCTGGCCGACGAATCATCCGTATCACTGGCCGGTGATCGGGTACATGGAGGACTTGACCGCCGCAACTCAGACAGACGTCGTGGAGTTCTTCAAGAAGTACTACGTGCCCGCCAACGCCAGCCTCGTCGTCGCCGGTGACATCGACTACGACAAGACGCGAGCCACGGTCGAAAAGTGGTTCAGCGACGTGCCGGTCGGCGCAGCAGTCGAACACGTCAAAGCGCCAGCGGCCAGCCTGGACAGCGTCAAGCGGGCGACGCTCACCGATCGGGTGTCGCTGCCGCGTCTGTATCTCGCCTGGATCACCCCTGCGCTCTATGCGCCCGGCGATGCAGCGTTGGATGTGGTGTCTCAGGTCCTGACCGGCGGCAAGAACTCGCGTTTGTATAAGCGGCTGGTCTACGACACGCAGATTGCTCAGGACGTCTCGGCGTACCAGGCGTCAGCCGCGCTCGGCAGCTCTTTCCAGATCATCGCCACCGCCCGCCCCGGTCACACCGTCGCGGAATTGCAGAAAGCAATCGACGAAGAACTCGAGAAACTGCGCACCTCACCGCCTGACGGACGGGAGGTCCAGCGTGCCCTCAACCAGATCGAGGCGTCCTTCTATCGCCGTATGGAACGTGTCAGCAGCAAAGCCGACCAGCTGAACGCGTATTTCTTCGCGGGCAAGCCACCTGACTGGTTTGCTCAGGACCTGGCCCGCTACACCTCGTTGACCGCGGCAGACGCGCAGGCGGCGATCGTTCGCTGGCTGCCCGCTGGTCATCGCGTGGAACTCATCGTCCAACCGGAGGTGAAGCGATGAACCGCGCGGCTTCTCTTATAGCGGTCCTCGCACTGGTTTGCAGCTGTTCCCGGCCGCCTGAACCTCCCGATCGCTCGAAGCCACCCGCACTGGGGCCCGCGCCGGAACTGAAGCTGCCGCCGATTCAAAAGACCACGCTCGCGAACGGGCTGCCGGTACTGCTGGTGGAGTCACACGAGGTGCCGCTCGTGCAGGTCAACCTCGTGATCCTCACCGGCAGCGCCGATGATCCAGCCGACAAATTCGGTGTCGCCAGTCTCACCGCGGCAATGTTGGATGAAGGCGCCGGTCAGCGAACCGCACTGCAAATTGCTGACGACGTCGAGTTCCTCGGCGCCGAGCTCGAAACGAGCAGCTCGTTCGACGCATCCGCGGTGCGACTCAATGTGCCGTCGGCACGGCTGGCGGCTGCGCTGCCGATCATGGCGGACGTGGCACTGCGGCCGACCTTTCCGCAGGCGGAGCTCGATCGCCTCCGGCAGGAGCGGCTGACCACCCTCATCCAGGCCAAGGACGACGCTGCGCAGGTTGCGCCGCTGGCGTTCTCGCGGGTCGTCTTCGGCGGCACACACCGATATGGCAGGTCAGCGATGGGCACCCCCTCCACGCTGAAGGCATTCACGACGATGGACCTCCGAACATTCCACGCGTCGATGTATCGACCGTCCAGCGCAACGCTGGTGGTCGCCGGGGATGTCCGCGCCGACGTCGTGTTGCCGCTTCTGGAGAAGCACTTCGGTGGCTGGAACGCTGCGGCCGCGGCCGACCGCGCCGTGGTGCCTTCCTCGCCGCAGCTGACCGAACGGCAGGTGACGATCGTCGACATGCCAGGAGCCGAGCAGTCGCAGGTACGCATCGGCTGGGTCGGCGTACCGCGGTCCACGCCGGACTACTTCACGCTGCAGGTGTTGAACACCATTCTCGGCGGCTCGTTCACCTCGAGGCTGAATCAGAATCTCCGCGAGAAGAACCAGTTCACCTACGGCGCCAGCTCGCGGTTCGACATGCGTCTCGCGGCCGGTCCCTTCTTCGCCGGTGCCGGCATCCAGACCGACAAGACCGCCGACGCGCTACGTGAATTCTTCAACGAGCTCGCCGCGATCGGCTCACCCGTAAGCGCCGACGAACTCACCAAGGCAAAGAACTACGTCGCACTCGGGTTTCCCAGTGAGTTCGAGACCATTCAGGATCTTGCGTCGCATATCGAGGAGATGGTCGTCTACAAGCTGCCCGGCGACTACTTCTCCCATTACGTCGCCAACATTCAGGCCGTCACAGTGGCCGACGTGCAGAAGGCGGCGGCGACGTACATTCAGCCTGGCAAGTTCGCCGTCGTCATCGCCGGCGACCGCAAAGCGATCGAGGCTGGCGTCCGCGGCCTGAAGCTTGGCCAACTCCGGATCCTGAGCGTCGAGGAGGTGATTGGCTCGTGAGCGTGACAATAGAGTTTGCACAGCTCCTTGCGTACTCCGACTACGAGCGTCAGAAATGGCGCGACTGGATTGCCGCCGATCCGACACGACTGTCGATCGTTCTGCAGCCCGGCGGCCGATTCCCGACGGCGGCGGAACTTCTCGATCACATCTTCTTAGTGGAACGTCGCCATCTGTGCCGGCTTCAAGGCTCGACACCGCCCGAAGAAACGGGTGTCCCGCCGGGGGATTGGCGGCGTCTGTTCGAGTACGCGGATCTCGTGCGCGCGGATTTCCGCCGTTACGTATCGGACCTGACCAACATCGTTGCCGACGGCACGCTCACGTGGAACGCCATCGGGATCGGGCCCGTGACACTGTCGCGGCGCCGGCTCGTCACGCACGTATTCCTGCACGAGGTCCGGCACCTCGCCCAACTGGCGGGGGCGGCGCGGGCAGCGGGCATCGCGCCACCCGGCAACCACGATCTCTTTCTGTTTGAAGGCTTCGCTTAAAGAGGCTCGAACACGCCGGTCTCGCGGTTCTTCCGCACCTTGTCCCACGCGAAGTGCTGTCCGTTCATGGCGATGTAGACGCCTGGCGGCAGCACCTGCGCGAACGAGAGCGCGCTTCCCAGGTTGAAGAGCCCGTCCGAGCTGCCGAACGCGTAGGGAATCATCGCGCCCGTGATGACGATCGTCTTGTGCTGCACGCCGGCGGCCAGTGCGCGCGCGGTCTCGACCATCGTATCGGTGCCGTGAGTGATGACAATGCGCTCTTCGGAGGATTGCACGCAGTTCCGGACAATAAGCTGGCGATCCGCATCCGTCATCTCGAGGCTGTCGACCATCATCAGTGTCCGCACGGTCACATCCACTTGCGAGCGGCCGAGGCGGAGCATCTCCGACAGGTGCGTATCCTCGAACGAGAGCACACCGCGGATCTCGTCGTAGGTCTTATCGAACGTGCCGCCGGTGACGAAGATGCGAATCATCTGATTTCAACCGCGAAGAACGCGAAGCGCAGCTTTCACCCGTGACCTCCGTCATCTCCGTTTCCTCGCTGAGCGCAGCATGTCACCCACCAGCCACGCGACAATCAGCGCCAGCACGAGGATGACGACGACGCGGGCCATCCGTCA
>Ga0070670_100000737_pt1 | contig 25414 bp, 22 predicted proteins | sample KBSS63metaG_FD_64665 | JGI IMG/M metagenome (GOLD analysis project Ga0070670, IMG submission 64665) | Switchgrass rhizosphere microbial communities from Kellogg Biological Station, Michigan, USA - KBS S6-3 metaG | ecosystem: Host-associated > Plants > Roots > Rhizosphere > Soil ... | reverse complement strand
GCTGGTAGCTGGTAGCTGGTAGCTGGTAGCTGTTACGGCCTCGTCTGCAGCCCGTGCGCGATCGCCTCTTCCAAGAGCGCGATGATCCGTGGCCGCACGTCCGCCAGCGGACCGTCGACGGTGAATCCCGCGGCGTTCTTATGCCCGCCGCCGCTGAACTCGGTCGCGACGGAGCGGACGTCGACGTCGTACTTCGAACGCAGACTGACCCGCACGTCGCCGGCCGGGGTCACCTTGAAGAACACGACCGCCTGGATTTCCCGCGCCGTCAGCGGCAGGTTGATCAGCCCTTCGGTATCGTTATTCGTGCAGCCGCACGCCTCGAGCATCGCGTCGTCCATGTAGAGCACCGCCAGCCGCCCCTGATCGAGGAGCTCCATCGAATCGAGGAGGGCGCCAATCAGCTTCAGCTTCCCGAAGCTGTTGCTATCGAACACGCGTCGCGCCATCGCGGCGGGATTGACCCCGGCTTCCACGGTCTGACGGCAGATGTCGAACGTCCGCGGCGTGATATTCGAGTGGTGGAACGATCCGGTATCGGTGAGGATCGCCAGGTAAATGTGGGTGGCGATCTCGAGCGTCAGCGGGACCCCGAGCTCGCGAATCAGATCGAACACCATCTCGCCGCATGCGGCGGACGTCTCATCGTGCCAGTTGACGGCGCCGTACATGCGGTTGCCGGCGTGGTGATCGATGTTGATGATGAAGTGCCCTTCCAGGCCCGCGACACCCGTGCGTACGAGGTCGCTGCACTCCATGACGATCACCGCATCCACGTCGGCGGCAACGCGGTCGGTAATCTCGATCCGGTCCATGCCGGGGAAGTCCTGGTAGTGATCGGGCGCGGGATCGGAGTCGACGATGCGGACCTGCTTGCCGAGGGCATCGAGCGCGAAGGCCATTGCGAGCTGAGAGCCGATGGAGTCGCCATCGGGCCGCGCGTGCGAGGTCAACAGGAAGCGCTGGCGCCGCAGAATCTCGTCTCGGGTTTTCCGCAGCGCGGCGGCGCCCCCGCCGGGTTGCGCCGAGTCATTCATCATCGTTGGGCTGTTTGAGCTCCAGAAGGATTCGTTCGATGCGATCTCCCTTTTCGATCGCCTCGTCGTAGAAGAAGCCGAGCTCGGGAACGCGCCGCAGGCGGAGACGCTGGCCGAGCTGGCGCCGCAGAAAAGGGGTCGCGCGGGTGAGCGCCCGCGCGGTATCGCTGCGTGCCTTGTCGTCGCCGATGGTGGTGTAGTAGACCCGCGCCTGCTGCAGATCCGGCGAAACCTTGACGTGGGTCAGGGTCAGGAACCCGATGCCGGGATCGTGAACTTCACGAGCCAGCAGCGTGGCAAGCTCCTCCCGGATCTGGTCTCCGACACGCGAGGCTCGCGGACTGTGGGCCACTAGACCGGCGTTGCGACGCGCTCGACGACGAACGCTTCAATCACGTCGCCAACCTTGATGTCGTTGTACTTCTCGAAGGCGATACCGCACTCGAAACCGGCTTTGACCTCGGATACGTCGTCCTTGAACCGCCGCAGCGACGCGATTTTGCCCTCATGCACGACGACGTTGTCGCGCAGCAGCCGTGCCTGCGTATCGCCCGAGCGGGTGATGCGGCCGTCGAGCACCATGCAGCCGGCGATGGTGCCGAACTTCGGCGTCTTGAACGTTTCGCGCACTTCGGCCGATCCGATGCGCACTTCCTTGAACGTCGGGTCGAGCAGCCCCTCCATCGCCTTCTTCATCTCGTCCACCACGTTGTAGATGACGGAGTGAAGCCGGACGTCGACCTTCTCGCGGTCCGTGACGTCGGCGGCGTTGCGGTCCGGCCGGACGTTGAACCCGATGATGATCGCGTTGGACGCCGAGGCGAGCAGCACGTCGGACTCGTTGATGGCGCCGACGCCGCTGTGGATGATGCGGACTTTGACTTTTGCGTCGGTCAGCTTGGTCAGCGTGTCGGCCAGCACTTCGGCGGAGCCCTGCACGTCGGCTTTGATGATGACCGGCAGCTCCTTCATGCCGCCTTCGGCGATCTGCTGCTGCAGCGACTCCAGCGTCAGGCGGCTGCCTTTGCCGCCGAGGGCCTTCTCTTTCGCCTGCGTCTGGCGGAAGAGCGCGATCTGGCGCGCCTTCGCCGCGTCGGTGAGCGCCTGGAACGCGTCGCCAGGGGCGGGCAGGCCGCCGAGGCCGAGCACTTCGACCGGCGTCGCGGGGGCCGCCGACTTGATTGGGCGTCCGCGATCGTCGATCAACGCGCGCACTTTGCCGACGATCGTGCCCGCGATGAACGTATCGCCGACCCGCAGCGTGCCGTCCTGAACCAGAATCGTGGCCACGGGGCCGCGCCCTTTGTCGAGCTTCGCTTCGAGTACCGTGCCCGAAGCATTGCGCTTGGGGTTCGCCTTGAGCTCGCTCATTTCCGTGACGAGCAGGATCATCTCGAGCAGCAGATCGAGGCCTTCCTTCTTCTTCGCGGAGACCTCCACCATGACGGTGGTGCCACCCCACGCTTCCGGCGTGAGACCGAGGTCCGCCAGCTCTTTCTTGACGCGCTCAGGGTTGGCGTTCGGCTTGTCGATTTTGTTGATCGCGACCAGGATCGGGACGCCCGCGGCCTTCGCATGATCGATCGCTTCGCGCGTCTGCGGCATGACCCCGTCGTCGGCCGCGACGACGAGGATGACGACGTCGGTGACGCGGGCGCCGCGCGCGCGCATCATCGTGAACGCCTCGTGGCCCGGCGTATCGAGGAACACCACGTTTCGTTCGTTGACGGTGACCGCGTAGGCGCCGATGTGCTGCGTGATTCCGCCCGCTTCGCGTTCGGCGACGCGCGCCGAGCGGATGGCGTCGAGCAGCGTGGTCTTGCCATGGTCGACGTGGCCCATGACGGTGACGACCGGCGCCCTGGTGACGAGATCCGAGGGGTCGATGTCTTCCGCTTCGACCTGCAGCATCTCCTCTTCGAATGTCTGCATCTTCACGTCGGCGCCGAACTCGCGCGCGATCATCGCCGCCGTGTCGTCGTCCAGGGTGCTATTGATCGTCATCATGAGACGGCGATCCATCAGCTTCTTCAGCACGTCCTTGGCCTTGACGTCGAGCTTCGTCGCGAGATCTGCGACGGTCATTCCTTCGGCGAGGGTAATCGTCCGGGTCACCGGGGGCGGCGGCGCGGATGACGGCGCGGGCGCCTGTACGCGTGGCGCCTCGCGTTTTGCTCCGCCAGGTCTCTGGCCCCCCGGGCGATGGTGCATCGGCGGCCGGTAGGCCGGCATGCCCGGGCGCGGCGGCGTCGCCGGCCTGACCGGCTGCGCCGGCAGCGGCCTCGGGCCGCCCAGGTTGGCGCCGGGGCGCGGCGGGATTCCGCCACCCGCCGGACGCTGCGGCGCGCGTGCCGCCGCGCCAGGCGCGGCCGGACGACCCGCAGGCGCCTTGCTGAGATTTCCGGTGGGCGCTTGCGACACCGAGGGCGCCGGCGGCGCCGGCGGACGCACGAGAACAGGCCGGCGCGGCGGCGCAGGCGGCGCCTGGCCGGTTCGTGGATCCTCTACGCGCAGCCGGATCGTGGGGGGCACCACGCGCCCTGTCGGGGGCGGAATCGCGGGTCGCGGCGCCGCGGCCGGCGGGGCCATCGCCGGCGGCTCGACCGACGTTTCGACGGTCGCGGGTTCGGGCGCCTGCGCGGCAATCTTCGGCTCTTCCGGCGCGGCTGGCGGCGCGGCCGCAGGCTCATGAACCGGCTCAAGAGCGGGTTGCTCCGCCAGAGGCTGCGGCTCCGGTTCGTCCGCGGCAGGCGGCGGCGCCGGCGCGGGGACGAACACCGCTTCCGCGGCGGCCGGCGGTGCCGCCAGGGGATCGGGCGGGGGGGTCGGCGGCTTCGCTGACTTCACCAGCCGCGGCGGCGGCAGAGACGGCGCCGCGGGCTTGGGCGGCTCCGCCTTGCCGGCGGGCTTCTTTCCCTTTGCCGCCGCGGGTGTGTCCGCGAACGAGGCGTTCGAGGGCACGTTGAGATTGCGCTGCCGCGCCAGGCGCGACACGAACTCCCGCGCGACGACCTCTTCGATCGTGCTCGATGCGCTCTTCACCTCGATGCCGTGATCGCGCTTCAACAGCGCCATCACTTCCTGACTCGACGTGTTGAGCAGCTCGGCGACTTTGTAAATCCGGACTGTGGCCATTCAGTAGAAATGCAGATCTAGAGTTCTAACGTTCGGTGGCTTCTTCGGTTTCCTCGGCGTTCGCGGCGACGTCGGCATCGGTCGGCGTCGCGGGCGCGGCTTCGTCGGCAGCCGGGGCAGCGGTCTCGGCGGACGCCTCAACCTCGGCGGACACCTCGCCCTCCGTCGCGGCTTCCTCGGCCGCCGGCTGGTCGATGCCCTCGCCGACTTCGAGCGCGCCCAGCTGGATTTCCACTTCCTTGCGCTTCTCTTCCTCGCTCTTGATGTCGATCTTCCAGCCGGTCAGCTTCGCCGCGAGGCGGACGTTCTGTCCCTTCTTGCCGATGGCGAGCGACAGCTGCTTGTCCTCGACGATCACTTCCATCACCTTTTCGACGTCGTTGACGATCGAGACGCGCTGCACCTTGGCGGGGCTGATCGCGTTGGTGACGAACACGATCGGGTCCTCCGACCATTCGACGATGTCGATCTTTTCGCCGCGGAGCTCGCGGATGATCGACTGCACGCGCGTCCCCTTCATGCCGACGCAGGCGCCGACCGGATCGACGTCGCGCTCACGCGAATAGACGGCGACCTTCGCGCGATCCCCGGCCTCGCGGACCGCGCCGCGAATCATCACCGTGCCGTCGTAGATCTCCGGTACTTCCTGTTCGAACAGCTTGATGAGCAGGGCCGGATCGGTGCGCGAGAGCACGATCTGCGGACCCTTGGCGCTGCGGTTGACACCGCGAATCACCGCGCGCACCCGATCGCCGACGGTGTAGTTTTCCGCGCGCGACTGCTCCTTGCGCGGCAGTTGCGCCTCGACCCGCCCGAGCTCGATGATGATGTCGCCGTTCTCGAACCGCTTGACCATCCCGCTCACGACGTCGCCGACGCGCTGGCTGTACTCGGCGTAGACGTTCTCGCGCTCGGCCTCGCGGACTTTCTGGAAGATCACCTGCTTGGCCGTCTGCGCGGCGATCCGTCCCAGATCCTCGGTCGGGCGCGGGAACTCGATCTCCATGTCGACTTCCGCTTCGTCGCCGTACAGCTGCTGCGCCTCGTCCAGGGAAATCTGGGTCGAGGGATCGGTCACGTCCGCGACGATTTTTTTCACCGCGTAGAGTTCGAGCTGCCCGTTGTCGGTGTTGAACCGGGCGCGCAGCGCTTCGCTCTTGTATCGCTTCCGTGCCGCCGCTTCGAGCGCGTCCTGCACGGCGCTGATGATGATGTCCGGCTCGACGCCCTTTTCCTTCGCGATGGCGTCGATCTGCTGGAGCAGCGGATTTGATGTTGTCGCCATTTTCAGTTTTCAGCTTTCAGCTTTCAGCTCTCAGCGCTTCACTCGCGATCAGCGTGCTGACCGCTGAGAGCTGACAACCGATTAGAATTCCACATCGAGCCGCGCGCGCTTGATCTGCGTGAGCGGGACGCGATGGACTTTTCGTCCTTCCTCGAGCAGCACCACACCCTGGTCGATGCCGGCCAGACGCCCGGCAAACGCCGACTGACCGTTCACCGGCTCGCTCGTCACGAGCTTTGCCAGGCGGCCGCTGAACCGCCGGTAGTCCGCCTCGTGCCGCAGCGGCCGATCGAGCCCCGGCGACGAGACTTCGAGCGTGTACGCCTGACCAAGCGCGTCCGCACTCCCCTCCTCTTCCTCGACGTCCAGAATTGCGCTCAGGTCCTGGCTTACACGCTGGCAGTCTTCGATGCCCACCGCATCCTGGTCGGCGGGCACAGGCTTACCGGGGTCCGGCCGATCGATGATCACCCGCAGCACCAAACCGACGGCTTCCCGCCGGAGCTGCACGTCGAACACTTCGAGCCCGAGGCTCCGCGCCACGCGTTCCGCGACCTCGCGCACACGTTCCAGCTCGTGCCCGGACGGCGTAAAAGACCTCTGTAAAAACAAAAAGTGGGCACCGGCCCACTCGGGTAACCTTACTCGAACCTGCCACCCATAAATATAACACGTGCGGCGGGGTCCATAGACCCCGCCAATCACCCCCCAATAGGCACGGCAACCAGATCGTAACCCTTGGCACCGACGATGCGCGCTCGGATGAGCTCGCCCGCGGCACAGGTTTCCGGGCCACAATCGGTCAAGAACACCATCGGATCAATCTCCGGCGCCTGGCCTTCCAGGCGTCCCCGGAGCACCAGCTCGTGTTCGGGCGACGCCCCATCAACCAGGACCTGCACCTCGCTCCCGATCCGGCTCTTCTGCGCGGCGGCGACGATCTTCTTCTGCCGCGCCATCAACGCATTCCGCCGGCTCCGCTTCACCGCGGCAGGCACGTCGTCCGGGAACGCGTAGGCTCGCGTCCCTTCCTCGTGCGAGTAGGTGAACACGCCGACATGGTCGAAGCGCGTCTCCGCCACGAACGCGTCGAGGTCGGCGAAGTCCGCCTCCGTCTCGCCGGGGAATCCGACGATGAGCGTCGTGCGCAGCGTCACGCCCGGAACGCGGTCGCGGATACGCGCGAGCAGCTTGTCGTAGACCTTCCGGTTCCCAGGCCGGCGCATCCGCTTCAGCACACCGGCTGACGCGTGCTGCAGCGGCAGATCGACATAGCGGCACACTTTCTCGCACTCCGCCATCGCGTCGAGCACGTCGTCGGTGATCGTCGTGGGGTAGAGGTAAAGAAGGCGAATCCACGTCAGACCGTCGATCGCATTCAGCTCGCGGAGGAGGCGTGCCAGGGCGCCGCGTTCGCCGCGATCGATGCCGTAGAACGTGGTGTCCTGCGAGATGAGGAGCAGCTCACGCACGCCCTGCTGTGCGAGCCGCCGCGCCTCGCGCACGATCGATTCCGGGGTCCGGCTGCGATAGCCGCCGCGCAGCGTCGGGATGATGCAGAACGCGCAGGTGTAGTCGCACCCTTCCGCCACCTTCAGGTAGGCGAAGTGCTGCGGGGTGGTCAGAAGGCGCGGGGTGTCGGCGTCGTAGATGTAGGTGGGGCCTGCCGCCGGGATCCGGGCTGCGGGATCCGGGGCCCGATCGGAACCGTTGATCGGCGATGCCATCTGAGTCCCGGAACGAAAGAACGTGAGTGGCGAGATGGTGGGTAAGCGGATCCCGGATCCCGCATCCCGCGTCCCGACACGGTCCCCAATCGCTTCGAGTATCTGCGGCACTTCACCCGTCCCCAGCACGGCGTCGATTTCCGGAATCTCCTGGCGCAGCTCGTCGCGATACCGCTCCGCAAGACACCCGGTGACGACCAGCCGCGAGCAGTTGCCTTCGCGTTTCCGCGACGCCATTTCCAGAATCGCGTCGATCGATTCCTGTTTCGCCGAGTCGATGAAGGCACACGTGTTCACGACGAGCACGTCCGCGCCGTTGGCGTCCGTCGTGATCTCGTGGCCCGCGTCGCGGGCGATGCCCAGCATCACCTCGCCGTCAACGAGGTTCTTGGGACAGCCGAGGGAAACGAAACCGATCTTCACGGATATATCCGGTACAACATGCGCGGATACGGGATCGCCTCACGCAAATGATCGATGCCGCAGATCCACGAGACCACGCGCTCAATCCCCATGCCGAACCCGCCGTGGGGCACGCTGCCGAAGCGCCGCAGGTCGAGATACCACTCGAACGCTTCCTTCGGCAGCTTGTGGTCCTCGATTCGCTTGAGGAGCAGTTCGTAGTCGTCGATGCGCTGGCCGCCGCCGATGATTTCTCCGTAGCCTTCGGGCGCGAGCACGTCCACGCACAATGCCACGTCCGGCCGCTGCGGATCCGGTTTCATGTAGAACGCCTTGATCGCAGACGGATACCGATGCACGCAGACCGGACGATCGAAGCTCTCGGAAATCGCCGTCTCGTCGGGTGCGCCGAAATCCCCCCCCCATTCAAAGGGCAGGCCTTTGTCCTGCAACAGCTTCACCGCGTCGTCGTACGACAGCCGCGGGAATGGGCCCTTGACCGTTTCGAGCTTGCTGGTGTCGCGTTCGAGCGCCTTCAGCTCCGGCTGGCGCCGGTCGAGCACGCGACCCACGACGTGCACCACCAGCGCTTCCGCCAGCTCCATGACGTCCTCCAGCGTCGCGTACGCCATCTCCGGCTCGACCATCCAGAACTCGGTGAGATGGCGTCGCGTCTTCGATTTTTCCGCGCGGAACGTCGGGCCGAAGCAGTACACGCGGCCGAGCGCCATGGCGTTGGCTTCGTTGTAGAGCTGACCGCTCTGCGTGAGGTAGGCCGTTTCCTCCTCGAAGTACTGCACCGGGAAGAGGGTCGTCGTGCCCTCGCAGGCCGCCGGCGTGAAGATTGGCGTGTCGGCGAGGATGAAGCCGCGCTCGTTGAAGAAGTCGCGAACCGCGTTGATCACTTCGTGCCGCACGCGCAGGATCGCCTGCTGCCGCGGTGAGCGGATCCAGAGGTGCCGCCGGTCCATCAGGAAGTCGACGCCGTGCTCTTTCGGCGAGATGGGGAAGTCCTTCGAGTCCGACACGACGTGCAGCGTGGTGACGTCGATCTCGAACCCGCCGGGCGCGCGCTTGTCGGCGCGCACGGTGCCGTCGACGATGACGGCGGTCTCCTGCGCGAGATGATCGGCCTGCTTGAACGCGTCGTCGCCCGCCGCCTGTTTGGTCATGACGCACTGAATGAAACCAGTGCCGTCGCGAAGCGTCAGGAAATGAATCTTTCCGCTCGATCGCCGGTTATGCAGCCATCCGCGGATCGTGACGGCCTGGCTGTCGTGTTTCGCGATGTCCTGGATGTAAGCAGTCATGGATGTGCCAGTGTCCGCTCGAAGCGCTGGCGCGCGCGCCGCGCCTCTTCGAGGACGCCCGCCGGGTTGCCGCTGTTGGCCAGCTCCAGCAGGTACGTGCCGTCGTACCCGATCTTCTGCATGGTCATCAGTGCCATGTCCCAGTTGATCGTTCCCAGATAAGGGACCAGGTGTTCGTCGTCGCGCCGGCGATTGTCGTGGACGTGCGTCGTGACGAGGTGCTCAGCAGCAGTCTCGACCGCGTCCGCCACGTCTCCCATGATGTGCGCGTGCCCGAAATCCATACAGATGCCGACATCGCTCGATTCGAAGTCGCGCTCGATCATGGTGGCGAGGGAGGATGCGGTCGAGAGCTCGTTCGGAATCACTTCGAGCGCGACCCGCACCCGCAACGGCTCGGCCAGCCGGACGATGTCCTCAACGCTCTTGAACGCGGCGCCGCGGTTGTTATCTCCGGGCCGGCTCTTGGCGGTTGGAGTGCCGAGATGGACCACCATCACGCCGAAGGGAATCCGCCGGGCGATCTGTAAGGCCGCGTCGGTCTCGCGCACAGCAGCTTGACGCTGCGACGCATCGGATGCGGCATTCGAGTAGGGCTCGCCCCACTCGCCGCCGACCATGCTCGTCGTGATCGGCGCGTGGATGCTGTTCAGCCGCAGTCCCGTCTCCGACAGCCAACCGGCAAGCGTATCGATGGCGGCGGCGTCGTGATAATCGAAATGCGTCCGGGTCGCGAACAGCTCGATGGCTTCGAACCCGTACGAGGCGATCTGGGCGAGGTGCTCACGCTCGAGCCGCCGATCGTGGTAGAGGTGCGTGCTGATCCCGAAGCGCATATTTTCTCGCGGAGTAACCCCCAATTGTACAACAGGTCTCGGCGCGAGATCCGATCGGCGGACTCCGCGCGCTAGCGGAACTCCTCCACGAGGTCCGCCAGCAGTTCGTGCAGGCGGCTGAACTGCGGCAGGTTTTCGAGGTTGGTGCGCACGTAACGCAGCGTTCGGGGGATGTACTGGATGTAGACCGGGTTCCGGCGCGCGGTCGTCTGATAGCCGAAGGTGCCGAGCGCTTTGAGGTTGCGCTGCAGCGCCATGACGTCGAACCGCTGGCGGAACTGTTTCTCTTCGCCGCTGCGGCCGCTGAGCGCCAGGTAGTAGGCGAGCAGTTCGCTCACCGTCTCTTCCGGAAGATCGACGTAGGAGTCACGCAGCAGCGACACCAGATCGTAGGTATCCGGTCCCATCCGCGCGTCCTGGAAATCGATGATGTACAGCTGCTCGTCGTGCAGCATCAGATTGCGGCTGTGATAATCGCGATGACACAAGACACGCCGCTCGGATGCCAGCGCGTTGACGGCGACCGCGAATTCGCGCCCCAGCTCGTCCCGCGCGGCACCGGGAATGACGACGCCGCGGTAGGCCTCGATGAAGTGCTTGATGAAGAAATCAAGCTCCCACGTCAGCTTCTCGACATCGAACGCGATCCCGTACGGCAGGTACTCGGGTGACTCGAGCTCCGCGCCGCGTCGCTGCAGCGTCGCAATCAGCGACACCGCCTGGCGATAGAGCGCCGCGTGCTCGGCCGGCGTTGCCGCACCCAGGTGCGCCTGCAGCGTGACGTCGCCGAGGTCCGCGAGCGCCAGGACGCCCAGATCCTCGGCGTGTCCGAGCACCGCGGGAATCGGCACGGGCATCTTCTCGAGCAGACGCGCGACATTCACGAACGGCAGCGTGTCGAACTTGAACGGCACCGAATTGAGCGACAGCACGATCGATTGTGCGTCCGGAACCAGGATGCGGAAGTAGCGCCGATCCGACGCATCGCCGGTCAGCGGCACGACACGCGGCGAGCGGCCGGCCAGGCCGCTGCGCTGCAGGTAGCCATCGATCTTTCCGCGTACGTCGGCGGTTTCGGGCTGTCGCTTGTCAACCATCAGTCAATCGGGTGAAGAATGACGTCATCGCCGGAGCCTGCCGGCTGCCGGACGATCGCCGTTCGTCGGTACACGGCACCGGCGGCGATCGTCACGCCGTCGCCAACGATGCACTCCGTGAGCTCGGCACCGGCGCCGATCGTGACATCATCCCACACCGCGGACCTGGTGAGCCGCGCGGTCCGATCGATTCGCGTCCCGCGCGTCGACACCAGATGGTCGCCCTCCAATTCGGTCAGCTGGATCGATGTCTCGAGGTAGTCCGCCGGTGTGCCAATGTCGCGAAACGACGCGTTGCCAACGAAGGCCGCCACGCTGCGGGCGGTTTCTCGAATCAGGCGCGGATACAGGTGATTCACGCTCTCGACCGGCACACCGTCCTGCAGCGCCGCAAACACCGCGGCGTCGGCGACCTGCACCCCGATGAAATGAAAGGACTCCCGGTCGGAGCCCGCCCGCGTGAAGCCCGTCACATACCCGTCGTCGGACACCAACACGCCGCCGTACTTATCCGGACGTGGATTCGGGATGAGCGCCATCGTCACGCGCGCGCCCGATTCGCGGTGACGCACGAGGACCGCATCGATCGCCACATTGGTCAGCGTGTCGCCGTTGATGATCAAGAATGGGTCGCGGTTCGCGGTTCGCGGTTCGCGGTTCGGATCGGTAAGCAGCGGCAGCGCATGACGCGGCCCGCCGGCGGATCCCAGCACGGGCTGTTCCCACGAATAGCGGACGCGGGCGCCGAGATCGGAGCCATCGCCGACCGAGCCGGTCACCGTCGCCGGCAGATGATGGAGGTTGAGAACGATATCGGTGACGCCCTGGGATACCAGCCAGCGGACGGCGCGGCGCGCGAGCGTTTCGCCGTTCACCGGGACCGCGGCTTTCGCCCGAACGAGAGTGAGCGGCCGGAGCCGCGTGCCAAGGCCTGCCGTGAGCACGAGCGCCGGCGGCAGGGTCATGCGCTCGCGTTGAACACCATGTCGGAGCCCTCGAGGCCGAGTTTCTTGCGGTACTGCAGAAACAGCGCCCGGTACGAATCGACGATGTAGTCGTCGGCCGTGCGGCCGAGCGCGGCCGTCATGTCGGCGATGCCCTGGTCGCTGCCTTCGATCTCGATGAAGATGCCCACCGGCGTTTCGTCGATCGCGACCGTTACATCTTCGTGCGAGAACTCCTCGCGATACTTTTCGTAGCGGAACCAGATGTGCAATCCCAGCTCCTCGAAGACACGCACCAGCAGCTCGCCGTCCCCGACCAGCGTCTCGAGCTCTTCCCTGACGTGCATCACTGACGGCTGCGCCGGACCTTTGTAGGTGAGCCGGCTCTTGCCGTTCTCCATGCGCACCCGCAGCACGCACCGCTTGCGCCGCAGATCTTCATCCTCGGAATCGAGCAGCGCATCCTCCTGGAGACGACGGCCGAACAATGGCGTGGCGCCGGTGGCCAGCACTGCCGCGCGCGCTTCGTCGGCCGAGGCGAACCGCAGTTTGATCTCACGCTCGAGGGTCGTGGTCGTCATGCGCGTCACCTGCTCTCATGGAAAACCCAGACCATAATCCCAAATCGGTCCGGAGGCAAAGGCAAAGTTTGGGCTGCTAAACGGCGATCGGGCGTCGCGTGCCTCGCCACAGCAAGCGGCGCACCAGGACGTACATGGCGAAGCATTCGACGGCAAACGGCGGAAATCCGCCGAATCCGAGGATCGGCATCTCGAAGATCTTCACTTCGGGGAGAATCGGGACGTTATAGATCCATTTGGCGCCGCACCAGTAATTCCAGAATTCCCATACGACGCCGCAGAACAACCCGGCGAGCAGCAGATTGATCAGCCGGCCTCTCCGCCCCTCGCGCCAGTCGCCGAGGATTGACTCATTGCCCGCGCGTGCGTTGAGCGGATCGATCAGCAGGATGAACCCGAGCCACACCGGCGCCGCCAGGTAAGCCGAGTGGACGAAGATCGGTACCACGACCATCACCAATCCGAGCGCTACGGCGATCCGCGCGCCTGTAGAGAGTGGCTGCGGAACCGGGAGTTGCGCGCGGGTGGCGGGCGCGCGCCGATCACGGAGGCTCGACACCAGATCACCAGTTTCGAAGATGGCCGGGAAAATCGTCGCGAAGGACCAGACGTATCCGAAGTAGCGAAGCAGCAGCACCTCGGGCAGCCCGAGGTAATACCAGTTATGGATCGAGTACTTGTTATAGAGCTCGAAGAGGACCCACAGCGGCACCGACACACAGGAAATGAAAAAGAGCTCCGCCGGATGGTTCCGCAGCCACGACGCGCCGCGGCGCTTCCAGACCCAGGCGTCTACGAACAGGATGTAGCCGGTCCAGGCGATTGGCGTGTGCCAGTGGTAGAACGGATCGATGCGCGCCAGCATGCCTGCCTGCGAGACCAGCATGACGAAGAAGCCGACCCAGCCGTAGTGCGGCAGCCTCCGCACGTCAGGTGAGTCGCCCCGCACGCAGTCCGCGGAGCGCGGGCGTCCCGACCGACTTCGCAAAGACCATCGCCTTCATCGTATCGCCAAGCCCCCCCGGCATCAGCAGCGTGCGCGCCGCCAGTCGCTCGCGGATCGCCCGAGCATCATCTCCGGCAGCTACCCGGTCGGCAAGCCCGAGCGAGAGAAGGAAATAGGTCTGATCGACGATGCCCAGCGTGGTCAGGCCGTGTGCCTCCGCGGACGCGCGAACCGCGGCGAGATTCACGTGCGCGGTGATGTCCCGCTCGCCGGGATCGCTGAGCCACGCCTCGCCGCTGGCGCGATGGCCGCGATACGACATCAATGTTCCTTTCGGGTGCAGCCGAAAGAATTCCGGCGACGGTGTGTAGCCATAGTCGAAGAGCAGCACGAACCCGCGCGACAGTGCGGCGGCCGCGTCACGAACCCAACTCGACGCTGCGCAACCGATTTCTACCCGCTGGCCGGGTTCGAGCGCCGGCAGCGTACGGAGAAGGTCGGGATCGTGCACGGGCCTGACCTCCTCCGAAAGTACGCCGCCATGTTCGCCGATGACGACTTCGTAAAGCCCGTCCTCGGTCATCTGGAGGACGGCAACCGGAAGCGCATCGAGAAGCTCGTTGGCGACGATGGCGCCGTCGATCGCGCTCGGGAGATCTTCAGACGATGACACTAGGCGGCCGGCGTGTGGCCCCAGTCCCTCGCGGTGCACGCGGCGCGCCGCGAGGCTGCGCTCGATGAGAAAGAGCCGGATGCGTTCGTAAAACTTCGGGTGGCGTTCTGCCGCGGCGTCCAGGATGTCGCGGGCGAGACGCGCGTTGCCCGCGGCGGCTTCGACGAGATCGAAGTGATCGGCGCCCTCCTTGCGCAGCAGGTCCCACAGCTCGGCCAGTTGTTCCGCGATCGTCGCGCCGAACAGCGCGGCGACGTCGACGCTCGTGTAGAAGTCCCCGTGCCGGCCCGATCGCTGCGCGGCGCCCGCGTAATAGCCCTGTTCGGGATCGTAGAGCGCGAGCTCCATGAAACTGGCGACCGAGATCGGGCCGCGCTCGCGAATGATCGACACGATGCGATCGTGGAGGGAGGGCTTCACGGCTGCAGGGCTCAGGGCTCAGGGCTCAGGGCTCAGGGCTCAGGGCTCAGGGTACAGAAAAATGGCCGGCGGACATATTGTCCACCGGCCCCTCGATTCGTCCTTGAAGCCCCGAAGCCGTGGAGCCCCGAAGCCTTTTCTACCGCTTCGTCATCGTAATGAAGTACTCGCGGCCGCCGCCGTTGCGGTCCACACGCCAGACGACCAGGAACACGGGCCGTCCGGCGGCCGAGTTCTGCAGCGCACGCGTGACCTGGCTCACGTTGGACACCGGCTGCCGGTTCACCTCGAGGATGACGTCGTTCGGCAGCACGCCGGCGCGCGCCGCGGAGCTGTCGCGGTCGACATCGGCGACGATCGCGCCGCCGCGTCCGCGCGGAATCTCCAGCTGACGCGCGGCTTCCGGGCTAATCGCCTCGAGCTGCATGCCGAAGTCGGTCGCCGTCTGATCGTCCGGCTGCGCGCTGTCGGGACGCCGCATCGACCGGCCGCCGTTGGCCTCGGCCTCGAGATCGAGCTCGCCCGGCGTGATGCTCAGCGTCTTGCGCTGGTTATCGCGGTAGATCGTGATCGGCACGGTTGTGCCCGGCTTCGTGGCTACCACCATGTTGACCAGCGAATCGCTCTCGGTGACCGGCCGGCCGTTGTACTCGACGATGACGTCGCCCCTCTGCAGCCCCGCCTTCGCGGCCGCTGAGTCCGGCGTAACTGACGAGATCACCGCCCCGTTCGTGTTCGGCAGGCCGAACTCCTTCGCCGTGTCCTTGGTGATCGGATCGCGGCTGATCTCGACGCCGATGACGCCGCGTGAGATCTTGCCGGTGCGCAGCTGGGGCAGCAGCTCGCGGATGGTGTTGATCGGCGTGGCGAACCCGATGCCGATATTCGCCTGGCGCTGCGCGTCCGTGTAGATCGCCGTGTTCATGCCGATGACTTCACCGCGGATGTTCAGAAGCGGGCCGCCCGAATTGCCCGGGTTGATCGCCGCGTCGGTCTGAATCATCGGCTGGGTGCGGGTGGCGGTGCCGCCGAACGGCCGGTCGAGTGCCGAGATGACGCCGACGGTCACCGTGTGGCCGAGCGCGAACGGATTGCCGATGGCCATGACCCAGTCGCCCTGCTGCATTTGCGACGAGTCGCCGAACCTGGCCTCCTGGAGCGGCGTCGACGGCATATCGGTGAGTTGAATCAGCGCGCTGTCGGTCAGCGCGTCGCGACCGACGACTTTCGCCGCGTACTCTTCGTTGCGCGACGCCCCGGCAAACGCGACCGTGATCTTTTCGGCCCCCTCAACCACGTGGTTGTTGGTGAGGATGTAACCGCTCTTGTCGATCACGAACCCGGTGCCGGCGCCCTCGGTCAGCTGGCCCTCCGGGCGCTGGCGCGGGCGGCGCCCCTGGGGGCGGTCCGACGGCGCGGGTTGGCCGAAGAAGCGCTGGAACAGATCGTCACCGCCGCCACCACCCCCGCCGCCGAAGAACTCCGTCAGGTCCTGGGTCCGCTGCCGTTGTTCCGTGCGGATGTTGACGACCATCGGGATCGACTGCTTGGCGATCGTGCGGAACGTGGTCGCGTCGATTGATCCACCGATCGGGTTACTGTTCATCGCCGGCAGGGCGACCATCTGCGCCGACGAGGTCGGCGTCAGATCGAGCCGTGAGGCGATGACCATCCCGACGGCGAGCGACGCGATCGCGATGAGGACTGCATAAAAGAGCGTGGTCTTACGGGTTGACATTTCTGGTTCTCCGAGTGATGTATCCGGTTCTTCGCTGTTCGTTATTGCTTCTTCGCTGTTCGTTATTGCTTCTTCGCTGTTCGTTATCGGTTCTTCGCTGTTCGTTCTGCGTATCTTCCTCGCCAGCCGCCAGCCGCCAGCCGCCAGCCGCCAGCCTTTACGCGAGCGGCAGGATGTCCATTTGCCGCGGCCCGGTTACTTCGGCGTCCCGTACCCCGACATACATGTTGATCTCGGTGCGCACGCCGAACTCCGGCGTGTAGACGCCTGGCTCGATCGTGAAGCCGGTGCCGGGAATCAACCGGCGCTCGTCGTGCGTTTCGTAATCGTCCATGTGCACCCCGTTGCCGTGCACGCTTTCGCCGAGGCTGTGGCCGGTGCGATGAATGAACTGCGCTCCGTAGCCGGCCCGCTCGATGACCTGGCGCGTCGCGCGATCCACTTCGTAACCCCGGATTTCGCGCCCGTCGCGCGCGGCGCGCTGCACCAGGTCGATCCCGGCGTCGCGGCCGTCGCGCGCCGCAGCAAAGGCGGCGGCATACTTCTGCGGCACAACCTTGCCGGTGAACCCGACCCAGGTGATATCAGCAAAGACTGCGCCGGGCGTCTCGAGCTTGCCCCAGAGATCGAGCAGAACGATTTCGTTCTCGGCAATGCGGCGATTGACCGCCTCGTTCGGCTGATAGTGCGGGTTTCCGGAGTTCTCCTGCGCGGCAACACAGGGAGCCGCGTCACTGATGAGCCCCTCCTCCGCAAACCACCCGACCATTGCCTGCTGCACTTCGTACTCACTGACGCCGTGCCCTATTCGGCTCCGGACCAGGTCGAACGCCTTGTCCTTTATTCGGTACAGCCGCTCCGACGCCTGTCGGTGCGTCGCGAGCGCCTCATCCGACCATACTGCCTCGAACCGCTGCACCAGATCCCCGGAGGACACGACCTCCACCCCGTGTTGCCTGACTGCCTCGACGGTACCAGCGTCCACACGTGAGATGTATGGAATCGCGTTCGCCGGCGAGTACTCCATTGCGAGCCGCTTCATCCCGCGCAGCAGCTGCTTCAACCCCGACGCGAGCTGTTCGCGCCCGGCGTAGACCGCCTTGTCGCCGGGAAGCTCGTCGAGATTGTGACGTTCGATCGCATGCACGAGTCCCCGCGGAGCCCCCTCGGCCGGCACCAGGTAATACCATCGCCTCGTCGCCATCTTCGCGGATGTCGCGAGGTCGGTGAGCCGCGTTGCGATGGGATTGGAGCCGTGGAAATCGTAGAGCAGCCAGCCGTCCAGCCCGTCTTCGCGCAGCGCCTGCTGAACAGCTGGAATCGGCAGTGCCATCTTCTCAGTATACAGGCCCCAATGTGCCGCGAACCCCGCTGCAGCGCCGATCATTCGGCCCTGTTATCCGATAAGACGACGAAAGGCTTCGTATAGTTGTTAAGCTTGTAAAGAGTGGCAATCGCATCGCACGTGGCCAGTTGTGCCAATTCAGCGGCCCAAGCGTGAGCGAGGATTGGCCGGCGGTGGGGGTGGAGCCCCACCGCAAAAGTGATAATGAGATCGTATGCTCCGCACACTCGCGATCGGAATCCTGACTGCCACTCTCGCGGCGACGCAGCAGCCACCGCAACAGCCACCGCCGCCCACGTTCAAGGTCGAGGTCAATTACGTCGAGATTGACGCGCGCGTCGCTGACGCGCAGGGAAACTTCGTCCGCGATCTCACGCAGAACGACTTCCAGATCCTGGAAGACGGGAAGCCGCAGACCATCACGGCGTTCACCCGTGTAGACCTGCCGGTCGAACGTCACGATCCGCCGCTGTTCAAGACCGCGCCCCTCGAACCCGACGTGCAATCGAACCTGGAGGAGTTCAGCGGACGCGTCTGGCTCCTCGTCCTGGACGATCTGCAGACGAAGCCGACGCGAACGGCGCTCGTGCGAGCGGCCGCCCGCCAGTTCATCCAGCGCTACGTCAGCGCCAACGATCTTGCAGCCGTCGTCACGACCGGCGGCTTCAGCAATGCCACGCAGGACTTCACCAACAATCAGGCGAGGCTGATCGCGGCGGTGAACAAGTTCATCGGGCAGAAGCCCGCGCGCGACCAGAGCAGCGACATGGAACGCGGCTTCAAGGCGCGCAACACGTATTCGACGCTGCGCAACCTGGCCGACTACCTGGCGCCCGTCCGCGGCCGCCGCAAGGCTGTTTTGTGGATCGGGGAAGGCGTCGATTATGACATCACGAATGACTTCGCGTCGCGCGACGCGAGCGTCGTCCGTGATGCCATGCGGGAGGTCGCCGAGCGGGCGAACCGGCAGAATGTGAGCTTCTACGGAATCGACGCGCGCGGACTGGGCGCCGGACTCGACGAAGCGATCGAGATTTCCGGTGTTCCGGACGAGACGAACGACACCGCCGCTATCCGGAGAGAGGTGCGGAACGCGCAGGATAGTTTGCGTTTCGTCTCAGAAGAAACCGGCGGATTCGCGATCGTCGAGAAGAACGATATGAACGCCTCGTTCGAGCGCATCGTCCGCGACAACTCCAGCTACTACGTGCTCGGCTACTACTCGCCCAATGAAAAGCCGGACGGCAAGTTCCACAAGGTTGAGGTGCGCGTCTCGCGTCCGGGGCTGCGCGTGCAGTCCCGCAACGGGTACAACGCGCCAAAGGGCAAACCGGCGTCCAGCGCGGTTACCGCGCAGGTATCGCCAGAGATCCGCGACGCGCTTGCCAATCCGGTTCCCACCAGCGGCGTAGGCCTCACGATTTCCGCCGCGCCCTTCAGCGGCCCAGGGTCAAGGTCGTCGGTTGCGCTGATCGTCGAGGTGAATCCGCGGGCACTGAAGTTCGTCGAGCGAAACGGCCGGTTGAGCGAAGGACTGGAAGTGCATGTGCTCGCCTTCGATCAGAACGGCAAGATGCAGGATGGGGGACGGACGAATGCACCAATGGAGCTGACCGCACGCACCGCCGACGTGGTCAAGTCGGTCGGCTTCCGCGTGACGCGGCGCCTTACGCTGCCCCCCGGCCGCTACCTGATCCGTGTCGCCGCGCGCGAGTCGAATGGCGGTGCGATCGGCACGGTGAGCCAGACGGTGGACATCCCCGACTTCACCAAAGGGGAGCTCAACCTCAGCGGAATCACGCTGACGTCCGAGTCGGCAGCGCAGGTTCCAACCGCGAACCCCGACGCCGGGCTCAAGGACGTGCTGCCCGCACCGCCGACCGCCATCCGAAACTTCCCGAAATCCGACACGTTGTCGATATACGCCGAGGTCTACGACAACCAGAGCAACTCGCCCCACCGCGTCGCCATCACGAGCACGGTGCTTGCAGACGACGGGCGCGTGATGTTCACGGCATCGGACGAACGCTCGAGCGCGGACCTGCAGGGCAAGAAGGGCGGGTACGGATACCAGCAGCAGATTCCGCTGACGCAATTCAGTCCTGGCCGATACGTGCTGCGCATCGAGGCACGAAGCCTCGCATCCAGCAAGGTCAGCGTTGTCCGCGAGGTGGAGTTCCGCGTCCGATGAGCGTCGTTTCCACGATTGGACGAGGGGATGGCAGCGGTGTCTCGACACCTCGCCGAGTCGTCATTCGCGACGAGCCGGCGTGGCGGGCGCTCTGGGTCGAGCATGCGGGAGCCGCGAGCGCCGCGCCGGACGTCGATTTCGATCGGCGCATGGTGGCGGCGGTGTTCAGCGGCGATCGGCCCACGCCCGGCTACAGTATCGAGATCATCGACGCGCAAGCGCATGGTGAGGCGATGGAAATCGTCGTCCGGGAGTCGCGCGCCCCGGCCGGAATGATCGCTGCGCAAGTCATCGTGACGCCCTTTCACATCGTCAGCCTGCCACGGTTCGACGGGGCGACCTCATTTACCGCGTAGGTGGGAATGAACAGCACCGAACCGTCGTCCACCGGTCTCGATCCGAACTTCGCCGCCGCGCTCGCGTATCTTGCGGGCCCGTTCTCCGGCATCCTCATTCTGATGGTCGAGCGCGCCAACGATTACGTGCGCTTCCACGCCTGGCAGGCGGTGGTGGGCCTCGGCGGTCTCGGACTGCTGTCCGCGGGCATGCTGGTGCTGTCGTTTTTGACACTCCTGCTGTCGCCGCTGGTATTCACGTTGATGTACCGGCTGTCGTATCTGCTGGCGATCGTCTGGGTGATCGTGTGGGTTGTCTGCCTGGTGAAGGCCTTCACCGGCAATCGCTGGATGATGCCCGTCGCGGGCCGCCATGCTGAGCGGCTCGCGACGAGGCCTGCCTGACCGAGACTTCCTGCTAGAACTTCTTCACTTTATTGGGCTTGATCTCTCCGCCCGCGTGCGAGAACTGATACTGGCTCGCGTAGATCTCCTCGCCCGGCTTTTTCGGGGCCTTGAGCGTGACTTCCAGGATCTCACCAGGCATGAACGGCTTCAAGTTCTTGTACGAGTCGCCGGTCACCACGACCTGCTTCTTGTTGTACCAGTATTCATCGACCTTGAAGAGCGAAATGGCGAGCGCCGACGTGTTCTTGACCTTGAGTACCGTCACCACGTCGCCGCCGACTGTCTTGGGAGCACCCTCGAGAAAGTCGATGGTCGCCACACCCTTCATCGATTTCACGAATCGCGCGGGCGCTGCGGGAGCGGCGTTGGTCGCTGGCACGGGCGCGGCCTTCGTGGCTGGCGCCTGCGCGGGTTTCGATTGAGCGGCTTTAACTTGTGCGAGCGCGAAGGGGGAGAGAACTGCGAGACCGACAACAACGGCGCAGGCGTACGCGAGGCGCTTCATGTCTACCTCCCGGAATTGCGGGGACCGAGCGACGAGGATTAACCGGATTATAGACTTCTACATCTCTCCATTCCAGTCTTCTCCTTCAGGACTCGAAGACCGGAAGATTTCCAGGTGCCACTTGCCGCCCCCCCAGGGCTCTATCACCTCAGCAGCAACGACGTCGACGAGGATCTCGGCAAAGGTGCGCCCTTCGGGATCCCCTTCCAGGTGGTAGGCGGCCTCGTCCCAGGCAAACGAGGGATAGAGCACCATCGTCAGGAAGAGGTCGTAGCCGTCGTCGACGACGATGAGCTGACCGCAAGGACGCTTCACCGTGGAGTGGTAGATGAGATATTTCTCCGCGCTGTGCGCGCGGATATAGCGCTTGAGCGCGAATTCGCGGGCGACGATCTCTTCGACGGCAATCTTCTTGTCCCAGCAATCGCGGCAGTAGCGCTCCTCGCCGCGCGGCTCGGAGACTTCCTTCGCGCCGCACAACGCGCACCGGGCCTGGACTACCGTCTTGCGGGACATATCGGGGGATTGTACTACGTCGATTGCCGATTGCCGATTCAGTAACGACCAATCCATCATTCGCAAACAACAATCGACAAAGATCGGCAATCGACAATCGGCAGTCAAAAAATCGGCAATCGGCACTCGTCGATCGGCAATCGTTCACGCCCCCTGGGTTTGCCTGGGGCGCACCGCCGGGCCGTACATCTCCTCGGCGTATTGCTTCACCATCCGGCGCGCGCTGAAGCGGGGCGTCACGGAATAGATCGCCTGACGGACGAATGAGAGCCAGCGGCGCGGTATGCCTTGCGGATCGCGATCATAGAACGTCGGCACCACGTCGCGCTCCAGCAGTTGATAGAGCGCCTCCGCGTCGGCGGCGTCGATCGCGTCGTTGTCGCTCGAGTGCGGCTTGCCTTCGATGAGCCAGCCGTTCTGCCCGCTGTAGCCTTCCGCCCACCAGCCGTCGCCGATGCTCAGATGCGGCACGCCGTTGATCGATGCCTTCATGCCGCTGGTGCCGCTCGCTTCGAGCGGCTTGCGCGGATTGTTCATCCACACGTCGCACCCCTGCACGAGGAAGTGCGCGACGTGGAGGTCGTAGTCGTCGACGAACGCGACGCGGCCGCCGAACTTCGGGTCGGTGGCGCGGCGATACACCTGCTGCAGGTGGTGCTTGCCCGTCTCATCGGCGGGGTGTGCCTTGCCGGCGAACACGATCTGCACCGGCCGCCGTGACTGATTCAGGATGCCGAGGAGACGGTCCGGATTGTGAAAGATGAGCTCGGGCCGTTTGTATCCGGTGAAGCGGCGCGCAAATCCGATGGTGAGTGCGTTGGGATCGAGCAGCGTGCCCGCGGCGACCACCCGCGCGGCGCTGACCTGTTCCTCCATCCAGCGCGAGCGCGCACGCTCGCGGATGAACGCGAACAGGTACATGCGCAGCGACTGCCGTGCGCTCCAGAGCTCTTCGTCGGGGATTTCGAGAATCGCGTCCCAGACGGCGATGTCGTCGTGCCGATCGCGCCACCCTGCCGGCAAGTGGTCGTCGAACAGACGCGTCATCTCGGCCGAGAGCCACGTCGGCACGTGAATCCCGTTGGTGATGGCGCGCACCGGGCGCTCGGTCTCCGGCACCCCCGGCCAGATCGGTCCCCACATCTCGCGCGTGACCTCGCCGTGGAGCTGGCTGACCGCGTTCGTGGCGCCGGCCGTTCGCAGCGCGAGCGCCGTCATGTTGAACAACGGTCCGCTGCCGTTATCGTAGTGGCCGAGCGCCATGAACGCGTCGCGGTACGATCCCAGCGTGCCCCAGGCGGTTGCCAGGTGCGTCTCGACGAGGCTGAACGGGAACGCGTCGTGGCCGGCCGGCACCGGCGTATGCGTCGTGAAGATCGTCGTGCGCCGAACTTCCTCGAGCGCCGAGTCGAACGTGTCCCCGTGCTCGATGAGGTCGCGGATTCGCTGCAAGACGACGAACGCGGCGTGCCCTTCGTTCAAATGCCACACCGCCGGCAGCGATCCCAGCGCCTTCAGCGCGCGGACGCCGCCGATACCGAGGATGATCTCCTGCTGCACCCGTGTTTCGCGGTCGCCGCCGTACAACCGGGCCGACAGCTCACGATCCCACGGTGCGTTTTCTTCGAGGTCGGTGTCGAGCAGGTGCAGCGTCACGCGTCCGAGACGAACGCGCCATACCGACACGAGCACGCTGCGGTTTCCGAGCGGCACCGCCACGACGCAGGGTTTTCCTTCCGTGGTGATCGCTGGTTCGACCGGCGCCTGCGCCCACGACAACCGCTCGTACGATTCCTGCTGCCATCCTTCCGGCGAAACCTTCTGGTGGAAGTACCCCTGCGGGTACATGAACCCCACGCCGATGAGAGGAATCCCGAGATCACTGGCTTCCTTGCAGTGATCGCCGGCGAGCACGCCGAGGCCGCCCGCGTAGATCGGCAGCGACTGATGCAGCGCGAACTCGGCGGAGAAATAGGCGATTGGCCCGACGGTTTCCGGGTAGCGATGCTCCCACCAGGTGTCGCGCGCGCTGCGGGCGGCATCGAGCGCGTCGATCGCCGCGTCGTAGATGACCAGGTAGCGATCGTCGTCTGCCGCCAGCTTCAGCATTTCCTCCGACACCAGCTCGAGCATCAGCACGGGATTGTGGGCGGTCTGTCGCCACAGCGGATAGTCGAGCTTTCGGAAGACGTCCCGTGCCTGGCCGTTCCACGTCCACCAGAGATCGGTGGCGAGCTCGGGGAGCCGTTTGATGCGTTGCGGAATGGTCGGGTGTTTCGCGTTATCCAACGGTATGGTTCCCCTTCAATGCGATGCGCCGCAGGCGCCGACGAGTTGCGCGAACCGAGCGAGATCGATGTTGCCTCCGGAGACGACCGCCACGACCTTCCGATGTCCCGCATCCGCGATCGACGGCGACAACGCGGCGGCGACGGCGCAGGCGGCGGCTCCTTCGCTGACGACGTGCACGCGATCCGCGACCAGGCGCATCGCCCGCGCGGCCGCGTCGAGCGTGACGACGATCGAGTCGTCGACCCATTGGCTCAGGAGCGGCCACATCGTGTCCAGTACTGATTTGCCACCGGCCCCGTCGACGAACGAGGGCTGCCACCCGTCGAAGCGGCTGGCGGCACCCTGGCGCAACGATACGGACAGCGGCGCCGCCGTTTCCGGCTCGGCGGCGTAAACGCGTGCCGACGGGCGAAGCGCATCGAGCGCGCAGGCGATGCCGGCGAGCAGACCACCGCCGCCGAGCGGCGCAACCACCGCGTCGACGTCAGGCACATCCTCGACGATCTCGAGTCCGATCGTCCCGTTGCCCGAGATGAAATCGTCGTCGTCGAAGGGATGGACGAAGCGGCCGCGCATCCGGTCCGAGCCGTGCTGCTCAACCGTCCGCCAACACTCGTCGTAGGGCGCCTGCACGATCGTGGCGCCGAGCCGTTCGATCGATTTCAGCTTCGTCTCCGGCGCGGTGTCCATCACCATCACGCTGCACGGCGCGCCGGCGAGACGCGCGGCCAGCGCGACCCCCTGGGCCGCATTGCCGGCGCTGACGGTCCATACGCCCTCGGCGAGCTCGGCGCGACCGAGGCGGCTGATGGCATTCTGCGCCCCGCGGATCTTGAAGGACCCAATCGGCTGCAATGTCTCCAGTTTCAGAAAGATCTCCGGACCTGGGACAGCGGACGGAAGATCGAGCCGCACCAGCGGTGTGCGGAACGCCGCCTGGTAGACGAGCGGCACCGCGTCGCGAATCGTGTCGAGTGAAATACGGCGCGTGAGGGCCGGGCCGGTGTCGCGCACCACAGAGCGCAATCCTAATCGGCCAAACGCCAACCGGTCAATAAACTGGCGGCTGGCAGCTGGTAGCTGGCAGCTGGTAGCTGGAAGCTGGAAGCTGGCAGCTGGTAGCTGGTAGCTGGAAGCTGGAAGCTGGCATAGACTTGGGCCGGAGACTTCATGCCGCGAAAAATCAACCGTCGTGAGTTCGTCGTTACCAGCACCGCCGCCGGCCTGGCCGCCGCCGCGACACCGCGTGCGGCGTTCGACCAAGGTCCGGCCATGATCACGCCCGGCGGCATCAAACCGGTGGTGATTTCGTCATCGAACGGCAACCGGTTCAAGAATGGCGGCGCGAAGACGTGCGTCGAAACCGCGTTCGAAAAAATGACACGCGGCGACGACGTCCTCGACGCCTTGATCGCCGGGGTCACCATCGTCGAACTCGATCCCGAGGACACCAGCGTCGGCTACGGCGGGCTGCCGAATGCCGAAGGCATCGTGCAACTCGACTCCTGCTGCATGCACGGCCCTAAGAAACGCGCCGGAGGCGTTGGCGGGCTCGAGGGGGTGCGCACGCCCGCCCTCGTCGCCAAAGCCGTGATGGAGCAGACCGACCATCACCTGATCGTGGGCAAGGGAGCGCAGGAGTTCGCGCGCGGGGTGGGATTCAAGATCGAGGACGACCTGAACACCGAGCG
>Ga0070670_100000736_pt1 | contig 25437 bp, 9 predicted proteins | sample KBSS63metaG_FD_64665 | JGI IMG/M metagenome (GOLD analysis project Ga0070670, IMG submission 64665) | Switchgrass rhizosphere microbial communities from Kellogg Biological Station, Michigan, USA - KBS S6-3 metaG | ecosystem: Host-associated > Plants > Roots > Rhizosphere > Soil ... | reverse complement strand
CGAACGATGGTGCGCTCCTGCAGCGCGCGGGCGAGCTCGGCTCGTTGGAACCCCTGCACGCGCGTCCACAGCCCGACGAACGGTGGTCGCGCCACCTGCGCCTGCATCCCGACGAGTCGCGCGACCCCATCCGCCGCGGTGGAGATCTCGCGCTCGAGCAGCATCTGGCGAGCGAGCAGCGCGCGGTTGAGGGCGCGCCTGGTGAGCGTGGTCATTTGAATCGGTGGAAATGTTGGGACGACTTCTCAACGAGCATCTCAGACGAAACGGCAAACGGATGCGTCCTCGCAATTGATCCGGCTGATCCGTCGGATCCGTTCGCCAATTCGTCTGAGATGCGTGAGGCGGTGCGGCCCACCCTACCAGCGGCGCGCGAAGCCAGCGCCGACGAAGTAATCCGTATTGGCCCCGTTGAAGCCGACGCCCGCCCGAACGTCCAGCTGGAAGTTTGGCGTCAGGCCCGCCGTCAGGCCCGCGTTCCCGTACGCACTGCGCGACGCCCCATCGAGCCTCGGATCGAAGCCGAAAACCTCGGCGTACATGCCGTAGCGCTCGGTGAGCGACACGCCTAACGATCCACTCGCCGCCCACTCCATGTACCGCTGACTCTCCTCCACCCCCCACCTGGCGTTGAGATTCGCGCCGAACGAGAGACGCTCGCTGAGCGTCCAGCTCGTCGCGAGCTTCGCCTCGGGTTGCATCGCTTGCTGCCGGAACACGGCACTGCCCGTCGGCACACTCGTCGCGGCAACGAGCGACACCGAGGGGACAAAGGACGGTTTCTCCGGCCCATCGTACAGCCGGACCTTCATCCCCACGCCGGCATCCTCGAAACCGTCCACGTCGCCGTCGGGCGACGTGATCGTCGAGTACGACCCGATGTCCAGCCGAAGCTCTGCGCGTTGAGCAACGCCAATCCGCACCAACGCCTCACCCGCGGTGTTGATCCTGTACGCATCGATACGCGTGAGCGTGTAACCGCCCTCGAGTTGCACGCGTTTCGGCGCTACGGTCTCGACCGCCTCCGTGAAGTCCGGGCGATCGGACACGAGCGCGACCTCACCCGGCCGAGCGGTCGCGCAGCCAGCGCTGAACCCTAACGCGACGACGAACGCGACGTAGCGCGGGACGCCACCACGACCAAAAACACGACGCGTGTTGTGCGACTCGCGGCCGGTTGGGTTCACCGGTCGATCAGCGATGCGGCCGGCGCGGCAACGAACCCGAGCCTGACGGCGATCGCGCAGAGACGTGCATCCGCCAGGCGTTCCGTGTCAGGAAACGCGTCGTGAAAGCGAGTCTGCACGTCGAACGGGATGTGGAGTTGCTCCAGCTCGAACAGATCGAGCAGTGCCGCGACCCGTTCGATGTCAGCGTCACTCGAGTCTTCCCTCAATCGCGTAACCGCGTCGAGGAGCGCGGTCGTCAGCTTCGCGCTGGTCTCGCCCGCTGGTGAGATGGCGCCCGCGGTCCCGAACGCCGCGGTCACGAGCCGACGACGAATCCCCTGCACCACCACGTCGCGCTGCCGTTCCGTCATCTCCGCGAGCGTGAGCTCGATCGGCGCATGTGGCGCCGAGTCTCGCGACGCGACGCGCACGTGCGCGATGACGCTCGATGGCGCGTGTTGGCCGGCTCCGTTTCCTGCTGCATTCCCCAGTGCGGTGGTTGGAACGCCCGTCACGTCCACGGCGAACACCGAGCGCTCCCCAGTACGGCGCTGCGTCACCGTGATCCCGTCGTCCGACGCCGCCACCTCGAGCGCCTTCGCGGTCGCACGCCATCGTTCGTCGTTAGGCGCGACGGCGTGCGCCGCAGCCACCGACCCTGCGAGCCGGGTTACCTGATCGATATGCGGCTTGGCCATCGTCAGATAGACATCGCGGCCGGTGCCGATGCCGGGATCGTTGCTCGGAGCGGTCGCGAGGCGAGCGAGGAGCGCATCCTCGAGCCGCGCGCCGTCCGGGCCCGCGAGCTCGATCGCCCGGGCCGCATATCGCAGCACCTCGATGGGCTCGAGGCCGCCAATGTCATCGAAGAACCACGCGCACGACGTGAAGATCCGCAGCGCACCGCGTTCCATCTCCAGCAAGGACTGGGGACTCGGGACCGGGGACTGGGAAACGTCGCCTCGTGCACGCGGCGCGATTCGCTCGGCCACCCATTGAGAGATGCGATCCGGCGTTCCAACGACCTCGCCGTAGGCATCACGCACGGCCCACGGGTCATCGAAGTAGCGGCGCGCCTCACGCTCATAGACCGCGTGAATGCCGTTGGCGAGCTCTGCGATCGCGTCGCGCAGCGGAGCGCGCCACGCCTGACTCGTTCCCTGGTGCATGCGACAGCTACAGTCCGATCGCCACCGCTCCACGCCGTGCGCACAACTCCACGCACTCGGCGCCACGATATCGACGTCGTCCGTCGCCGGATGCTTCGCGAGATACGAGGCGTAGTTCCCGACGTCGACGTGCTTCGTCGCCTGGAGGTCGAGCACCACGCGGGCGAGCGCCATCTCGGAGAACCGATGGTGGTGCCCGTACGTCTCGCCGTCGGTTGCCGCGGACACGAGGCGGTGCCGCCCACGGGCGTGGTCGGCTGGGTCCGCGATGGCGAGCATCTCGCCCGTCGTGAGCGGGCGAGTCCCGCCGTCGCTCTTGGGATCCGGCTCCCAGTGCGCGGCGCCGACCAGTCCGCCGTCACGCGGCGTGCGCCGTCGATCGCCACGCGCGAGCATGCGCTTCGCCCACACGTTCGCGTCCCGCAGCAGCCCACCGAACGCGATGCCGTGCGAGATGTCGCCGTCGTAGATGCACAGCGTGATCGTGCGGCCGTTGCTCGTGGTATAGCGCCCGGGGTGTCCATCGTTAGGCACCGATTTCACCTGCCCCGGCGCCACGACCGTGAAGCGCATGCCTTCCTGCGCGAGCACGTCGAGGGTCTCGTCGTCCAGCGCGGTTTCCGGCAGCCACATGCCTTCGGGCTCCCGCCCGAACCGCCGACGAAAATCGGCGATCCCCCACCGGACTTCCGTGACCTTGTCGCGGCGGCTACTCAGTGGAAGGATCGCGTGGTGATAGGGCTGCGCGATGGCGTTACCGTGGCCGAGCCGCGCGAGGCTCTTGCGGTCGGCGTCGAGAACCCGCGCGTACGTGTCCGGCGCCGCGTTCTCCAGCCACTCGAGCAGCGTCGGCCCGAAGTTGAAGCTGATGTACTCGAGGGTGTTGACGATCTGGCTGATGCGCCCATCCGGCGCGAGCACGCGCGCCGCGACGACGGTGCGGTAGCTCTCCTGCTCGATGCGGGAGTTCCAGTCGTGGTGCGGCGCGGCCGACGCCTCGCGCTCGATCTCTTCGAGCCACGGGTTCTCGCGCGGCGGTTGATAGAAGTGGCCGTGAATGACGATCGAACGCATGGGTCGGGAATCGGGAATCGGGAATCGGGAATCGGGAATGGGGAATCGAGAACTGAGAACGCGAACAGCGTGCGCGACGATCAGCGACGCACCGGCGGCGCGACCGTTCTTTTGAGTCTCCCGACTCCCTGCTCCCCGTTCCCAGTTCCCGGCAGCCGATTCCCGATTCCCGATTCCCGATTCCCGATTCCCGACAGCACCGCTTTCACTGACTCCAGCACATCCGGAAACACATCGTCCTGCGTCCGCAGCTCGAGCGCGACATCCGTGGCGCGCTGGAGGTCGCCGGAAGCGAGGCCGTCCTCGATCGCGTCGATCAGGCGATCGCACGCGTCGGCATGCCCGTTGAAGCGCTTGATACCGTAGTCCGTCACCGCGCCCGTCGAGATGATGAACTGCCAGTCCGAAGACTGCACGAGCAGCAGCTCGCGTGCAGCCTGCGCGAGCGCGTCGTACGCTGACGGCAACTCGATCGCCTCGCGCGCCATCGTCCAGAACCGCTCCTCGATGGTCCAGATCCTCGGCCACGTCCAGGCCGTCTGGGCGTTGAGCCACATGCTGAAATCGCCGTTCGCGCCCCATGATCCGGTCGCGAGCCGCAGGCCGGTTCTCGCGCGGAACGTGTCGAGGTGTGTCGAGGCTGTCGCCGGCCTCACGTTAGGTTGCACCCGCAGCGCACGGTATACGTTGCCGAGAAATTCCGGCCCCTCGTACCACCAGTGGCCAAACAGCTCCGTGTCGAACGGCGCAACGACGACGCCTCGGCGATGCGCCGGGTGCGTCGCCGCGATCGTCGCCAGCAGGCTCGCGAAGTGCGCGGCGTGCGCGGATGTCATGGCACTCGCGGTTGGCGGGTCGTATGGCTCCTTCTGACCAAGGTCAACGCCATTGCCCGTGACGCGCCACAGCTTCAGCCCGCCCGGCCAGCGGATCTTGTGGAACTCGAGGTAGCGTCCGTCGCCCGGATACCCCTGGAAACGACTCCATACCTGTGCCGACGACTCCGGATCGCGGATGAACGCCGCCACGGTCTCGGACGTGTACGCCGACGTCACGCGATAGGCGCGATACGGCGTCCGTGTCGCCTCCCACTGCGCGTCGGCCGACGCGACGTGCTCCAGCTCATTCGCCACCACCTGCCCATAGAGGCCGAGTGGGCTGCCGGCCCGCGCCATGTGCGCGTCGGCGAAGAAGAACCGGAACCCCGCATCCGCGAGGTATTCCTCGATGCCCGGGCGCGGTCCGGTGTCAGGAGCGTTAGGCAGCGGCTTCCATGGGCCGCGCGGGCGATACGCGCATTCCGGCAGCCAGCACCCGCGCGGCGCTTGGCCGAAGAGCCGCTTGTGCTCGCGCTGTCCGACGTCGAGCTGGAGTTGAATGCTCTCGTCGCGCGCGAGGAGCGGCAGGAACGCGTGCGTCGCCGCGGACCCGATGATCTCGAGCCGGCCGCGCGCCTCGAAGTCGCGGAAGACCGAGATGATGTCGCCATCGATCGAACGGAACAGTGCGCGCAACCGCGTGAGCCGTTCGCGCCAGTAGTCGACCAGCGGAATCAGGTATGTATCGCCCGTTTCCCGAAGCGATGCGGGCGCCTCATCGCAATGCGTCAGGCGCTGCTCGAAGTACAGCTCGAGCTCCGCACGGAACGCGTCGCTCGCCAACTGGTTGGCGAGCACTGGCGTGAACCCGATCGTGACGGGCGCCGTGACGCCTTCGGCTTCCAACGCCCGCAGCGTTTCGACCAGCGGCAGGTACGTGTCGATCGCTGCCTCGGTGAGCCAGTCGGTGCCATGTGGCCAGCGACCGTGATTCAAGACGTAGGGCAGATGACTATGTAGAGCGAAAACGAAATCCATTGTTCCTTGCCGACTGCGCTGGTGGCTGGGTGGTCGTGCTGGTGGCTGGATGACGCTGGGTGTCAGCAACAAGCCGCAACCAGCGTCACCCAGCCACCAGCACGACCACCCAGCACCCAGCTTCAGTTCAACTGTTAGGCAACGCTTGCACCAACGTTCAATGCCCTTCTATACAGATCGCGGTAGCGAGCTTCGGACTTCTCCCACCCGAAGTCACGCGCCATCGCTTCCCGCATCATCCCGCGCCATGCCTCCGGATCGTGATACTGATCCAGCGCTCGCACTGCCGCGTGCATGAACTCCTCCGACGTGTAGCCGTCGAACAGGAAGCCCGTCACGCCGTCCTCGATCGTATCCGCCAGGCCACCGACGCGACGCGCCACCGGAATGGTGCCGTAGCGCTGCGCACGCATCTGCGTCAGTCCGCAGGGCTCGTACTGCGACGGCATGAGACACATGTCCGCGCCCGCCATCAGCCGGTGCTCGAGCCGATCCGTGAAGTTGAACTCGCACGCGATGCGCCCTGGCGCGCGCTCCGCGAGCTCGCGCAACTCCGCCTCGTAACGCGGCTCTCCCGCGCCGAGAAACAGGAACTGCGCGTCGAGCGCGAAGTAGTCGTTGTAGCCGAGGATGAGATCGAGCCCCTTCTGATACGTCAGGCGCGCGCTCATCGCGAAGATCGGAATGTTCGCCCGCTGCTTGAGCCCGAAGATGCGCTGCAGCGACGCCTTGCATTTCTTCTTGTTCTCGAGCGTCTCCGGCGTGTAGTGCGTCGTGATCTGTTTGTCGTTCGCCGGATCCCACACGCGTTGATCGATGCCGTTCACGATGCCGACGAATCGGTCACGCAGCCCGATGAACGTGTCCTGCAGTCCGAAACCGCCGAACGGCGTGCGCAGCTCGTGCGCGTGCGTCGGGCTCACCGTCGTCGCCATGTCGGAGAACGTCAGGCCGCCCTTGAGGAAGTTCATCCGATCGTACCACTCGAGGTGACGATGGGTGAACAGCTCCCACGGCAGTCCGACGTCGGCCATCGTGTGCGCCGGATACTGGCCCTGGAATCCCGCGTTATGCACCGACAGCACCGTGCGCACCTGACGGTAGTACTGATCCGCCATGAAGTACGTGCGCAGGTACACGGACGCGAGCGCGGCATGCCAGTCGTGCGCGTGGAGAATGACCGGCGCCTCGGGCGCGATCCGCGGCAACGCCAGCAGCGCGGCGAGCGAGAAAAATGCATAACGCCGCGGATTGTCCGGATAGTCGTACCCGTTCTCACCATAGAGTCCGGGCCGATCGAAGAAATGCGGATGATCGAGGAAGTACACGCGCGGGCTGCCGCGGGACTTCGAGCGACGGTCGGGCGTGATCTGAAACAGGCGCGCCTGCTCCTGCATCGGGCCCACCTGCACCATGAACGGCTCGCCCACCGGCTCGAGGTTCGGCGCGACGGCGTGCACCTGGCGATAGAGCGGCATGATGATCGCCGTCGGAATGCCCGACGCCGACTGGAACTCGGCCAGACTCTTCACCGCTTCGCCAAGGCCGCCCGTCCGCGCGAACGGCGCAAGCTCGGCGACGATGTGCACCACCGATACGATGCGTCCGTCGTCGGAGCGGAGCGGGTTGAGCGCGTCAGGGATCGCCGGCTGTGCGCCGGACCGACTCCGCACGGTGCCCGGCTCCCGAATTGACGACGTCTGCTGCGCGTCGGCCGCTGAATACGGGTCGAGTGGGTCGACGCTCTCGGCCATCATCGTGTCGTCAGGCGCGACTGGCATGAACGATGGCCCGATGCCGACCTCGCGGTCGCCTGTGACGCCTGGCGTGGGCGGCGCCGCCGCGCCCGCCGAATACGCGATGCCCTCGGCCGCGGGATCGCGCATCGATTCACCCGTGCCCATCTCTTCCCGGCCGCCCTTCCGTCTCGCTCTCATTGTCTCACCGCTTTGATCTGCCGCTGCGGATTCCAGCCGTCCGTTGACCGACCGATTCCCTATTCCCGATTCCCGACTCAGGCGGTTGGCGGATCGTCGCCTGTCGTGTCCCCGGCCACTGCCGGAACGTAGTAGTTGGTCACGTACTCCTGGAGCATTCGCCGCGCCGTAAAAAAGGAGCCCGACACGCGGAGGGCGTGCTTCATCTTCTGCACGAAACCTACGGGTACTCCATCTTCGTTCCGTTCATAGAAAAGCGGAACCACATGACGCTCGAGAAGAACGTACAGGCGTTCCACATCTTCGCGATCGGCGTCTGTGCCGCGAGCCGCCGTGGGGATCGCCCAGCCGTTCAGGCCATCGAACGCCTCCGGCCACCATCCATCGAGCGTCGAGAGGTGCGGCACGCCATTCAGCGCCGCCTTCATCCCGCTCGTCCCGCTCGCTTCCATCGGAACGCGCGGCAGGTTCATCCAGAGATCCACGCCCTGCACGAGCACGTGCGCCAGGTGCAGGTCATAGTCCTCGATAAATGCGACGCGCCCTTCCAGGCTCGGATCCCGGCTGAAGTTGTAGACCTCCTGCAGAATCTCCTTGCCAGGATTGTCTGACGGATGCGCTTTGCCAGCGAAGATGAGCTGCACTGGTCTGCGCTGGTTCGTCAATAGCTCGCGCAACCGCTCGAGGTCCTCGAAGATCAGGTTCGCGCGCTTGTACGTCGCGAACCGCCGCGCGAACCCGATCGTGAGCGCGTTCGGATCGAGCAACGTCCCGGCACCAACAACATGCGCGGCCTCCTTCCACTGCCGCGCCCAACGGCGTCGCGCCTGCTCGCGAATGAAGCCGATGAGCCGGCGCTTCATTCGATGATGCGCGCGCCACAGCTCGCCGTCATCGATCGACAGCACGCAGTCCCAGAAGCCCGGCTCGTCGAGCCGACTTCCCCAATGCTTTCCGGCCTTTTCGTCCAGCAGCTCCATGACGTCGCGCGCCATCCACGTCGCCAGGTGAACGCCGTTGGTAATGTGCCCGATGGGCACATCGTCCGCCGTCCGCTCGGGCCAGAGGTTCCGCCAGATCTCGCGCGAGACCTCGCCGTGCCGCTTGGCGACGCCGTTCACGTGCGACGATAGACGAAGCGCCGCCACGGTCATGTGGAACTGCCCGTGATTCTCGATCGGATGGCGTCCGAATTCGGCGATACGCTCGCGCGGGACCTTCATCTCGTCCCAGATCGGGCCCGTGCATTCCGCGACCTGGTCCATCATGAACGAGTCGTGCCCAGCAGGCACCGGCGTGTGGGTCGTGAAGACGCTCGTCGCCCGAACACGACGCACGGCTTCGTCGAAGTCGACGCCCTGGAGGACGTACTCGCGAACGCGCTCCACGAGCATGAACGCTGCGTGTCCCTCGTTGGCATGCCACGCCGCCGGCTCGATGCCGACCGCGCGCAGCACGCGCACGCCTCCGACGCCGAGGATCCATTCCTGGCGCAAGCGAAGATCGGGCCCGCCGGCGTACAGCTTACTGGCGAGATCGCGGTCCTGCGGGTCGTTCTCCTCGAGGTTCGTGTCGAGAAAATAGACCGGCACGCGACCCACCATCATGCGCCACGCCCCGACGTGAATGTCGCGGCCGTGCGTCTGCACGACGGCGAGCCACGGCTTCTGTCCCGGCCCGAACACCTGCTCCAGTGGCGCACTCGACGGATCGAACTGCTCGTCCGTGTCCTCCTGCCATCCGTCGAGACGGAGGTGCTGGTCGAAGTAGCCCTTCGTGTAGAAGAGGCCCACGCCAACGAGTGGGACCCCAAGATCCGAGGCGGCCTTGCAGTGATCGCCGGCCAGCACCCCGAGGCCACCGGAGTAGATCGGCACGGAGTTGTGGAGGCCGAACTCCGCGCAGAAATACGCGATCGGCCGGGTGACAAGATCGGGCTGGTTTTTAGCGAACCACGTGTCCTGGTTCGATCGCTCACGCTCGAGTTTCTGCATGAGGCGATCGTACATCTCGAGGAACTGCGGATCGCGCGCGACGGCACTGAGACGTTCCGGGTGAACGCGCCGGAGCACCTGAATCGGATTGTGTCGCGTGAAGTGCCACAACGGCTCGTCGATGGTCGCGAACAGCGTGCGAGCGTTGCGGCTCCAGCTCCACGAAATGTTCATCGCCAGCGACGCGAGTCCTTCGATGCGCGGTGGCAGGTACGGGAATCGTCGGCGGTTGGCCATGACCGGGTAGGCTAATGGCATCGAGCGATGCCGGGAAGCCGAGTGAAACGAAGGTGCCGGATACTGCTCTGCATTCATGCATCATCGCGCGGCGGTCGGTGGGAACGACGATGGCGCGGATGAAACGGAAGAAGCAGGATAGCGCTCGGTAGGGGCAGCTCCGCGCGCAACGAGCGGAGAATTTGGGAACAGCCCTCGGGACGGGTTGGTCTACCGAGCGGCTGTTCCCATTGCTTCAGAGAGTCCGGTGATCAGCCAGCGTCAATGCAAAGCCGGATCCGGCCGTTTTCCGTCTCATCCGCCCAATCGCAGTTCCCACCGGCCCCGGCGCGATGATGCCCGACGGGACGAATGCCCGACGCGATGATCCCCGATCAGGCAGGCGGCGCCTTCGTCGTATCCGCGCCGATCGTCCCCTTACAGAAAACCTCCACCTGCTTCGCCGAGATGGGCTGGAGCTGCGTGAGGTAGTCCTGGTACTGCTTCACGGCTTCGGCCGCGACCTCCACACCCGCCGCGAGATTCGGCTGCGCGAACGCCAGCATGTCGAAGCCGAGCCGACTCAGTTCGCAGTCCTTCGTCTTTGGCGCCTCGGTGGCCGCGCTCTGCGCGACCGACAACGCCGCCGCGCCCATCAGGAGCTTCGCCTGCGGCGAGTTCTTCACGCTGTCCGCCAGCGCGAGGAACCGCAACGCGAGCATGTAATCCGGGCGCATCTTCGTGCTGTTCGCCGCGCGGTACAACTGGTTGCCGCGGGCGAGCGCGAACTGCGCGATCAGCGCGCTGTCCTCGCCGACGGAGAGCGCGCGTTTGAGCGTCGCGAACGCGCTGTCGTTCTGCCCCAATTCCGCCTGGGCGCGTGCGAGCTGGATGTGCCCGTGCTGAATCGTGGAGTCGAGCGCCAGCGCCTCACGCATCACGTCCACCGACTCCTCCGCCTTCCCGCGCGTCTTGAGGTCCTGCGACTGCATGATCTTGAACTCCGCGTTCTGCGGGAATGCCGCGAGACCACGCGTTAGGCCCTCGACCGCTTCGCCACGTACGAGCTGCACATACATCGAGAAGATGCGCGGATCCTTCGGGAAGGCCTGCAGCCCGCGCGCCGCGACCTCGACCGCGCGCACCACGTCCCCATTGGACTTGTACGCGGTCGCCAACCGGAGCAGGAACGTCGAGTCCTTCATCGACAGCGAGTCGGTGGCGAGCAGGATGCCGCCGATGCGCGTCGCTTCCTTCCACGACTTGTTCGCGAACAGCACCTGCCACCGGAGTCGCAACAGTCCCATGTGCTCCGGCGCGGCATCCGACAGCCGCGCCACGAGCGGCTCGGCTTTCAGTGAGTTGCCGTCGAAGATCAGCGCGGAAACGACGCGCTCGCCGAGCGCGATATCGGTCGTGTCGGCCGCTTGGAGTCGCAGCCACATCTCCGCTGCGCGATCCTTGTTCTTGAGGACGTCGTACGCCTGCGCCGCGCCCTCGAGCGCGTAAAAGCTCGCCGTGTCTACACGCAGCATCTCACTCACGACGCCCAACACGGAATCAGCCGCGGTTCCAACCACGAGATGCGCGGCGAGCATGCATCGCCGAGCGAGCGTCGAGCGCGGGTAGAGCTTCACGCCTTCACGCGCCGCCTCGACTGCCTGAGCCGCTCGCCCGTCGCGGAGATGGTTCTCGCAGCGACGCTGCGGCGTGAGCTGTCGTCGCGCCTCGGTGACCGCGGCCGCCATTCGCGCTGCCGCACGCTCCGCATCAGGATCGATGGCGTCGGGGAGCGGCTGCTGCATGCGGACGTCGCGCGCGAGAATCAGGCGCGCGCTGACGCGATAGCCCGCCGGCGTCTTGTCCACGGTGCCCATGAGGTACTCGTCCGCTCGCAGGTAGCGCGACAGCGCGCGCACCTGCGTCAGGTCGGGCACCATATCCGATGGGAATCCGGCGTTGAACAGCGCCGTGGTCAGCGACTTCTCGTCGACGACCTCGAGATCGCGTTTGCTGCCCGCCTTCTCGACGCGTCCGCGGATCTCGTCGGCGACCTTGTTGCCGACCTTCTTGTCAGCGCTCTTGAAGGGCGCGATGAGCAAGCCCTGTTGGGTGAACTCCTGCTGGCGTTGGGCGCCGAGGGGAGAGCCCGCCGGGGCTACGAGTGCCAGGAACAACGTCGCGACGGCCACAGCACGTATCGCGCGCCCAGAAACGCACCACTCCACCGGTGATCCTCGACGAAAAGACAAGGCCGACCGTCCCCCGGCCGGCTCGACCGCCACGTCACATATGCGAACGTTAAATCGCCGGACGAACAAAGGTTGTCAAGCTGCGCACCCGCCGTCTCGTCATAATACGTCTCGCCCCCGCAAATCCGGTCATCCGATCTCGACCACGACCTCGTGGCGTTGCCCATCGTCCACCAGCGGGATCGTCAGCTCCGCCCGATCCGCTCCATCGACGGTCACCCGCGTGACGTCCTGGTCGCGGCCAACTCTCGTGACGGTCACGGCATACGTGGACGACAGGTAGCGATACTCCAGCGCGAACGACTTCCAGGCGCGCGGCACGCACGGCTCGATCGTCAGCGTCTCGCCGTGCTTCGTGAACCCGAGAATGGTCTCGAGGCCAACCCGGTACATCCACGACGCCGACCCGGTGTACCACGTCCAGCCGCCGCGCCCCAGATGCCCGGTGGCCGTGTACACGTCGGCAGCCACCACGTAGGGCTCTACCTTATACCTGCTCACGTCCTCCGGCGTCACTGAATGCGTGAGCGGATTGATCATCTGATACAGCTCGAAGGCGCGGTCGCCGTCGCCGGCCAGAGCGGTCGCGAGGACAGCCCAGAGCGCCGCATGGGTGTACTGCGCGCCGTTCTCCCGCACGCCAGGGAGATAGCCTTTGATGTACCCCGGGTCGTGGACGGTCTTATCGAACGGCGGCGTGAGCAGCATGATCAGCCGCGCGTCGGGTCGCACGAGCCGCTCCTGCAGCGACGCCATGGCGCGCGCGCGCTTGTCCACCTCTCCGGCCCCGGAGATCACGCTCCAGCTCTGCGCGATCGAGTCGATCTGGCACTCGTCATTCTCGGCCGAGCCTAACGGGGCGCCGTCGTCGAAGTAGGCGCGGCGGTACCACGCGCCGTCCCACGCCGCCTCGTTGGCGGCTTTCGCGTACAGATCCGCCGATACGCGCAGCTCGCCGGCGGACGCGCCGTCGCCCTGGCTGTCGCAGTGATCGGCGAACGCGCGCAGGGTGTCGTTGAGGAACCAGGCGAGCCACACGCTCTCCCCACGCCCCTCGATGCCGACGCGGTTCATGCCATCGTTCCAGTCGCCGACGCCGATGAGCGGCAGCCCGTGCGCACCGACGGTGCAGGCATGGCGCAGCGCCCGCAGGCAGTGCTCGTAGAGCGATCCCGTCTGCGTGGATACGTTAGGCAGGTCGTACACCTCGTGCTCGTGCGGCTCGAGCGGCCGCATCTCGATGAACGGCACGAGCTCGTTCAGGATCTCGGCGTCACCTGTCGTCCGGATGTAGTGATCCACGACGAACGGGAGCCACACGAGATCGTCCGAGAAGCGCGTGCGCGTACCGCGGCCGGTGTGCGCGTGCCACCAGTGCTGCACGTCGCCCTCGACGAACTGCCGCGCCGCCGATCGCAGGATGTGCTCGCGCGCGATGGCCGGATCGTGATACACGAACGCCATGGCGTCCTGCAGCTGGTCGCGGAAGCCGAACGCGCCGCTCGACTGATAGAACGCCGATCGCGCCCACATGCGACACGAGAGCGCCTGATAGAGCGACCAGCGATTGATCATCGCGTCGAACGTGGCGTCCGGCGTTTTCACCGTGATCGTCCCGAGGCGGTGCGCCCAGTCGGCGATGGTGGCGTCGATCGCCGCGTTGGCGGCGCCCGTGCCGCCATACCTTCCGATCAGCGTGCGCGCCTCGTCCACGCCACGGGCGGCGCCCAGGAGCACGATGACGTCGCGTGTTTCGTTAGGCGCGAGCGAGATCGTTCCCTGCAGTGCGGCACACGGGTCGACGGCGGCGCCCACGGTCTCGCCGAGCGCCGCGCCGTCTGCCAGTCCAATCGGCCGCTGCAGGTCACCGTTCCGGCCGATGAACTCACGCCGATCGGCCGTGTAGCCGGCGAGCGGCTCGCTGATCCAGCTGAACGCGACGCGGTCGGCGAAGCTGGCGTCGAAGTAGTTCGACGCGAAGATCGCCTGCGTCTCGCGGTCGAACGTCGTCACGATCTGGTGCTGCGTGTGCTCGCGCATGACGCCCAGCGCCCACTCGACGAAGCTCGTCATGGTCAGCGCAGCGGGTCGACCGCTCCGATTTATCAGGCGAAGACGCGTGAGCTTGACCGGATCGGTTGGTGCCATGCTGACGGTGAGCTCACTGGCGATTCCGCCGCGCTCGTGCAGGAAGGTGGTGAATCCCGCACCGTGCCGCACGGTGTACTGAGAGCTGTCGCGCGCGATGGCCGGCGTGGGCGACCACAGCGCGCCCGATCCATCACGCAGGTAGACGATCTCGGTGCACGGGTCACTCACCGGGTCGTTGTACCACGGCGTTAGGCGGAAGAAGTAGCTGTTCTCGACCCAGGCAAACCCACCACCGCGCTCGGTGATGACGAACCCCGCCTGCGGATTCGCGATGACGTTCGACCACGGCGCCGGCGGCAGGGCGTCGCCGGTGAGGGTGATTTCGTAGTCCAGGTCGGGCGTGAGGCCGTGTTTCAGCACCGGCGACTTGGGCGCCGGGAACGGGGAACCGGGAACCGAGGCTGCTCGCTGTTTGCTGCGTACAGCACCGGTTCCTGGTTCCCCGTTCCCGGTTCCCGCTTTGTCTCCTCGTCCGAAATCAGGAAGCTCGAAGCTCTCGGCGAGATCGAGCGCGGCGTCGCGCGCATACGCTTTCGCGCGCGCCAGCACCGTGCTCACCACGCCTTCGCCGCTCACGTCGCTGACGGTTCGTGGGTCCCACGCACCGTTCCCTGAATCTCGATTCGAGAAGATCGACAGGCGACGCGGTCGCTCCGGCTCGTCAGGTGGCTGCTCCTCGACCTCCGGCGCGTCGAGCACGCGCCCGAGCCCGAGCCCGTCACAGACGACGTGAACGCGTGCCGTCGTGCGCACCAACCGCAACACATCGGGCATCAGCAGGTCGGCGCGTCTGATGAAGATGCCGCCCGGCTTGTCCGCGAGATGCGTTTCGCTCGATCCCATCACCATCGCGAGCAGTTGGTCGGCAAGCTCCTGTTGATAGGACGGTGCTCGCGTGATGAGGATGACGAGATCCACCGTCATTCCCTTGAGCCGCCAGTAACGATGCGCCTGCAGCAGTTGCCGCACCGTCGGCAGCCCTTCGACGGAGTCGATCGTCGCGAGCAGAATGGGCCAGTCGCCCGACAGACCGACGGTCCACAGCTCTCGCTGCCCGAGACGGTTTTCGCGCATCTCGTGCTGCGTCGAGCGGGTCGACGGGTTCGAGTAGAACAGGTGCCCCGCCATCTGCTGGAAGAGCGCCGCATCCGACGGCGTTAGGCCGAGGTCGCGGAGCTCGACCTGCGTACGCGTCCACGAGAGGTCGAGGGCCCGCTGCGCGCTGTACGGCTGGCGATACAGGTCCGCCAACTCGATCGCCCGTTCTCGCGTCTCCGCGACGAGCGTGGTGAACGCCACGCGCGCGGACTGCCCCGGCGCGAGCCGCACCCGCGCCCGAAGCGCGAAGATTGGATCGAGCACCGCGCCAGCGGTGCCGCTCAGTTTCGCCGAAGGCTCGAGCGCCGCGGGGCTGCGCGTGTCACGGCCACGCCCCACGAACTGCCCGCGGTCCGTCTCGAACGTGATGTCACCGACGAGCTCGGGTCCGACGGCTGCCACGTGGGCGAGCCATCGTCGCGGCTCGTCGCTCGCGCGCGGACGGCGCGTCGCCAGGATCGCGCGCTCCGCCTGACGCCACTCGGTCTCGACGAACAGGTTCGCGAACGCCGGATGTGCTCGATCCGCATCCGGCGACGCGAGCACGATCTCGCCGTAGCTCGTGAGCTCGATCTCGCGCTCGATCCCCGAATGGTTGACGACGGTCACGCGCCGGACCTCGGCGTTGTCGTCCGAGACGACCGTCACGTCGAGCCGCGTCTCGACGTCGCCATCTCGGCGGTCGAAGGAGATGCGGTCCATCGCGAACGACGCCTGATACGAGTCTGCCCGCTTCCCGGTCGGCTGAAACGTCGCGGACCACAGCCGACCTTCGGTGATATCGCGTACGTAGCACCACTGCCCGTGGTCGTCGCGCGTGCCATCCGCGCGCCAGCGGGTGATGGCGAGCTGCTCGAAGCGGCTGTAGCCGGCCCCGGCGTTGCTGAGCATCACGGTGAAGGGCAGACTCGCCAGCAGCCCCACGCGCGGCTGCGGCGTGTCCGGCGTCTCGACCTGCCTAACGGCTGGCTTCTCCCTCTCGACCGGCACGCGTCCGCCCTCCGCATCGCTCTCCTGCGCTTCCTGGAGGACGAGTCGGCGCGGGATACGCTCGTGCAGCACGAGCTCCACCGCGCGCGCGAGCGGCTCCGAGTGGAAGCGGCGTTGCCACAGATGGTCCGCCAACGCATTCGCGAGCGCGACGAAGCTCATGCCAATGTGGTGCGCCATGTACGCGCCCACCACACTCCTCGTCTGACCTGGATCGGGGCGCGTGAAGTCCAGCGCCTCGCGGAACCCGTACGGACCCAGCATCCCCTCGCGCTCGAGCGCCGCGAGGTTGCGCATGGCTTCGTGTGGCTCCACCAGCAGCGCCAGCGCCGTCGCGTACGGCGCAATGACGACTTCCTTTCCGAGTCCGCGCTTGAGCGCGAGGTCGGGCACGCCGAACGCGCGGTACTGATACGTCATGTGCCGATCGCGCACGTTGTACGCCGACTCCGAAATCCCCCACGGCACCGAACGCTCGGCCGCATAGTCGATCTGACGCCGCACCGCGCCACGATACGTCTGATCGAGCAGCGTGTACGGGAACGAGCGCATGACGAGCAGCGGCATCAGATACTCGAACATGCTGCCGCTCCACGACACGAGCGCCGTCGAGCGTGAAGACGCCGTGAGCGAGCGGCCGAGTCGGAACCAGTGCTCCACCGGCACGTCGTCCTTCGCGATCGCGACGTAGCTCGCGAGGCGCGCCTCCGACGCGAGCAGGTCGTAGTACGAGTTATCGAGGGTCGCCGAGTCCACGCTGTAGCCGATGGCGAACAGCTTGCGCCGAGCGTCGTAGAGGAACTTGAAGTCCATCTCCATCGCGTAGCGCTGCGCCGTGTGAGCGATCGCCTCGAGCCGATCGACGCGCTCGCGGAGAATCGCGTTCGTCTCTGCTCCCACGCGCGGGGCGAGGTTCTCTGCGTCGCCAAGCTGCGTCCGCTCAGCCACGTGACGCTCGGCCAGGTTGGCCGCCCACGTCAGCCACTCACGCGCGCGCGGGGCTTCCTTCGGCGCCAGACCGGCCGCGTTCAACGTGGCATCCGCGCTGGCAAGCGCGCGCGATACGCGGACGAGTCCCGCGTCGTCCGTGACATCGGCGATCTCGGTGCGCGCCGTCTTGAGGAGCGCCGCGGCCTTCGACACCGCTTGCCAGCGTGCCGGATCCCCGACGCGCCCCGAGCTCGCGGCATCGGCGAACGACTCGTGTGTGATCGTCAGCGCCGACGCCAGTGCCCGAACCGGCGCGTGCGCGTCCGGCGCCGACTCGATGATCTCGCGGCACGCCTGCTTCAGCGCCAGCAGATGCCCCGCCAGATTGCCGCTGTCCACCGTCGAGATGTACGCGGGCTGCAGGACCTCGAGCCCCTGAAGATCGTACCAGTTGAAGAAGTGTCCGCGGTGCCGCCGCATGCGCTCGAGCGACTGGAACACGTGCTCGAGTCGGTCGAGCATCTCGCCGCACGTGAGCAGTCCGAGGTCGTACGCGCTCGTGATGCCCAGCAGTTGCAGCCCGACGTTCGTCGGAGATGTCCGCAACGCGACGATCGGCTCCGGCGATTCCTGGAAGTTGTCGGGCGCGAGCCATTGCGTCTGCTCGGTGACGAACCGCTCGAAGAACCGCCAGTGGAAGATCGCATACCGCATCGCGCGGTCGCGCTCGTCGGCGGCGAGTCTGAGCTCGCGGCGGAGCGCCGGCGCGCTCAGCGCGTGCGCGACGAGTGGGCCGACGGCCCACAGGAGCACGATCGGAAGCGCGTATGCCAGCGTCGGCAGATGAACCGGGAGTCCGCTGGAGAATCCGACGTCGGCGCGGTGCCACGCGCTGATCCCGACGAGCACCGCGATCACCAGCGTCACCGCCTCGGCCGGCAGCATGCGCCGCCATACCTCACGCTGCGAGCCAGCGGTCGTGCGCTCCGTCTGCGACGCCGTCTGCCACTCGAGCAGGTGACGCTTGGTTGCGAACAGGCGCACGAGTGTGCGTACGATCGCGTCCGCGGACACCCACGCCTGATGCGGCAGCACGATGACCGTCAGCGCGAACTGCTGCGCACTCGTCACCGCGTCGCGCCACACTGCCGCGTAGTAGGCGAACAACGATTTATCGGCGGGCGGCCGAACCACTGCCAGCGTTAGGCCGAACAGCCACGGGAATCCGATCGCGATCAGCACCGCCGCGGTCCATGGACCTTGCGGCACCGGCAGAACAGTCCATCCGGCGACGAGCAGCAACAACTGGAAGATCTCGACCGTGCTGCGCCGCAAGTTGTCGAAGATCTTCCACCGGGAAACGGCGGACAGTCTGTTGTGCTCGGCGCGTCCATCGGGCCGGGGAACGGCGCTGCCGATCCATCGCAGAATCTGCCAGTCACCGCGAATCCATCGGTGCTTCCGACGCGTGTACGTGAGGTATCGGGTCGGGTAGTCGTCGTACAGTTCGATGTCGGTAACGAGCCCGGCGCGCGCGAACGCGCCCTCGATGAGATCGTGGCTCAGCAACACGTTCTCGGCGAACCGGCCGTGCGTCGCGCGCTCGAACGCGTCGACGTCGTAGATCCCCTTCCCCGTGTACGACCCCTCGCCGAACAGATCCTGGTAGACGTCGGAGACGGCCGTCGTGTAGGGGTCGACGCCCGGATGCCCCGAATGGATCGACGCGAACCGCGACCGATACGCGCTCGTCAGCGAGACACCCACGCGCGGCTGCAGGATACCGTACCCCTCCGTAACGCGGCCCCGCTCCGGATCGAACACCGGGCGGTTGAGCGGGTGCGCCATCGCGCCGACGAGCAGTTGCGCCGCGTCAGGCGGGAGCACCGTGTCGGAGTCCAGCGTGATGACGAGCCGGACCTCGCCTAACGGGGTCGGGTCGCCGACGATGCGCGAGAACGCATCACGCGCACCGCCGCGGAGATACTGATTGAACTCGGAGAGCTTGCCTCGCTTCCGCTCCCAGCCCATCCACACGCGTTGGCTGTCGTTCCAGCGACGCGGCCGATGGAAGAGGTAGAAGAGCGTCTGATCGTTGCGACCGTACTTCTCGTTCAGCGCGGCAAGCCCCGCCGCGGCCGCATCGAGGATCACCGCGTCGTCAGGCATCGTTTCCGATGGCGCGTCGAGAAAATCCGTGAGCAGCGCGAAGTGCAGGTGCGGGTCACGGTTCGCGAGAAACTGGACTTCCAGGTGTTCGATGGCCTCTCGCGCCGCGTCGACACTGGCGAGCAGCGTCGGTACGACGACTGCCGTCCGCCACTCCGCGGGAATGCCGCGCTCGCGAAACTCGAGCTTCGGAATGAGGCGCGGGTCGGTCACGAACGTGACCAGCTGATTCACCACGCTGACGCCGATCTCGCTCGCGGGCACGAGCGCCAGCAGGAGTACGAGGAGCGTCGCGCCCGCTCCAATGGGGCCAGCCACGGCGAGTGCCGCGGCGAGCGCCGCCAGCGTCACGAGAATGAGTGATGGGAAATAGGCCGCGTTAGGCCTGCGGGAGATCGCGCGCCGCAACCGCTCGTGCCACCGCGGGCTGTAGTGTACCGCCGCCTCGAGCTCGGCGAGGCCGCGGTCGACGAGCCAGTAGCCCACGTGGCGACGACGTTGGCCTGGTCCCTCAGCCGGCTGGCGGTTCGCGAGGTCGATCGCGATTTCAGCCACCTTCGCTTCATCGCGCTCGGTCCGCTTGGCCAGCCGTTCGATCTCGTGTCGATACCGATCGCGCGCGGCGAACGTCATGGACGTGTAATCGCCCGTCGGATCGCCACGCAGCACACGCTCGATCGCGCTCTGCGACTCGACAAAACTGTTCCAGTCGAGACGCGCGATCGTTCGCAGACTCGTGATGCTGTTCGCGATCGTGACGCGGGTGATCGCGGCGCGCTGATTCGCGCGCGCTACCGCCTCCTCCGCGCTCATCAGATCCTCGGCGATCCACTGCTCGAGCCAGACGAGCGGCGTGAACGAGGATGGATACGACCGGATCTGCGACAGGAAGCGCGAGACGAAGATCGCCGACAACTTCGGCGTGTGATCCACGAACTCGTGGAGGGCGACGCCGAGTTGCTTGGGCCCTGCCTCGCTCGCCTTTCGCAGCTGCTCAGCGGCGGCGTCCGCCGCGCGTACTTCGTCGAGCCGCGACAACGTACGGCGCGTCATCCGCCGGATGTTCTCGATCAGGCCCAGCCGCAACATCGCCGGAATCGCCCACAGCTCGCCGATACGCAGCGGCGCGATGCGCTGGAACTCGCGGACGAACAGCTCCGTGTTCGCGAGGTCGAGATGCCCCTCGGTGTTCGCGATCAACTCGATCGCGATCTCGTAAACGCGGGGGAAGCGCGCGAGCGGCCCGATTGCGAGCTCGGGTAGCTCCCGGTAGTAGCCGCGCGGGAGCGTCGCGCGAATCTCGCGAATGTGCTCTTCGACCGTGTAGAAATTATCGAGGAGCCATTCACCAGCAGGACTTACATCGATGCCCTCATCGGCCGCTTCGCCAAGCGCCTCTCGGGCCTCGAGCAGGATGCTGTAGGTCTCTTCGAGTCGCCCGAGTAGCGGGACCTTGCGTCCCTTCCCAGACGGGCGGACACGTTGGCGCCGCGCCAACGCGCGCGCGTGCTCCGCAAGCCGGTCGGCACCAAGCAGCTCGCCGCGGATGGGGCCGACGAGAGGCTCTTGCCGACCGTTCGTTGCGCGCGCCAACATGCGCGCGAGGAGTCCTGTTCTTCTCGCCGGGGGTGTACTGGTCGCCACGATCCTTAAACTTGAGTCGTGGAGCGAACTTTAGCAGTTACTGGGCCGTGATGGTCGAGATTTCTGACGTCGACCTCGCTTCGCTCCGCGTCAGCGATACGCAGGACGCAGATTCGGCGCTGTCCGAGCCGCAGGTGAGACGTTGAGTCGGTAGCCGGCGAAGATGCAAAGCAGGCCGAGCAGTTCCGTCACGTACAACACCTCGGTGTGGCCGAACCTCGTGAAAGCGCCACCGATGCCTGGCAGGATTCCACCCACGGCGATGCACACGTTGCCGATGAATCGGTGATACGTCTCGTGTGTCCGCCGATATCTGATGGCGGACACGATCGCTCCGCCCACGAGAAAGATCACGGCGTACAGGTTGATGAACGGGCTGAACAGTCGAACCCACCGCCACTCCAGCACTTTGCCAGTCAGTCGAAACGGTTCGACGAGCGAGTAGTCGATCGGCGACGCGATCACGCACGCACTCGCGATGACGATCACTGTCGCGACGATCCCCGAAAGCCAGTTGGCCGCCTTGCGATTCACGTGGAGATACACGGAGCCCTGGGCCAGCGGCGCGCCTCCGAGTAGCGCACCCGTGATGTACCACGCGCGAAACACGGGTTCATGCCAGCCTAGCAACGTCGTCGCCGACTCGGTGATCGTTCCGGCAGCATACGTGAGCATGCCGATCCCCCACCACAGGAGATGCGGAGCACGCCGATCCATCCATCGGCCGAGCACCATGCCCGCGAACGCCAGCGCGACGACAGTCGTGATGATCGGGATGAACTGGATGGCGTGTCGCATTGTCTGGTTGGTTGTCGTCAGAACTCCACGACGAGCGACGTGCTCAGGCTCCGTCGCGGCTCGGGACGGAAGAACGACGCATTCGCGAATTCCGCGTAGAGCGCGTTCGTGAGGTTGTTCACGCCAAGCATGAGTGACGTGCGACTGCGTCCACGCTCGAACAGCGCAGCCTGCGCGCGGACATCATGCACCGTGAACGCAGGAAGCACCGCGCCGACGGGACTCGAACCGGCAATGATGTCCTTCTGCTCGCCGTTGTGCCGCAGTGCGTATCCGACCGACACGCGGCTGCCCACCGGGCGCCATGCGGCGTCGAACACCACTTTTCGCGAGTACGTGTCACCGACCGGGCTGTTGGGATCGGTGACGTTCTTCGACTGAATGCGAGAGAAGTTCGCCGAGAGATCGAAGGCGTTCAGCGCGCGCGCACCAGCCGTGAGCTCCAGCCCGCGGAAACGCAGATGATCGACGTTGACGTTCTTGTAAACAGGCAAGCGAGTCACCGTGTCGCCGGTTGCCTCGATCGCGATGCCATCGTGCACGTTGTTCTGGAACACGAAGCCTTCCGCGAACAATGCCCCGCGACGCCACCGCGCACCGACGTCGACGTTGAGGCTCGTCTCGGGATCGAGATCGAGGTTTCGCGCCTGGTATCCCGAGCCTTCGGGCGTGGGACCGTCGAAGAAGCGCTCGACCAGATTCGGCGACCGGAAGCCGCGCCCCACCGAAGCGATGAGGTTGAGCCCGGACGCCGCGCGCACGAGCAGGTTCGCGGTGCCCACCGCCGTACGATCACGGCTCTCGTACGAGGACGTGAGGCCTGGCGTGTCCCGCGTCTCCGCAACGACGTCCTGCACGCGCGCGCCGAGAATGACCGACACGCGCTCAACGACCCGCACGTCCCCCTGGGCGAACAGACCCGCGCTCCGGAACGTCGCGTTAGGTACCTGCGGCGTCGTGCTGACCTGCGACCGCGGCGGGCCGAACCCCGTGACGACCGTCAGACTGGAATCGGTGTTGTCGGAATGGTCGCGGAATGCATCCGCGCCATACGTCATCAGCAGGCGATTCCCGACGAGCTTCGTGACCTCGGCCCTGAACCCGAGGCTCTGGAGGTCCGTCCAGTTCCGCTGCTGCGAGGTCACGCCCGCCGTGGATGGCAGTCCGCCCCCAAACGGCACGAACACGTCGAGATCCAGATGCCGGGTGTTCTGCTGCAGGTACGTCGTCAGCTCGACGCGGTCGGCGACGGCTGTGCGCAGGGCCAGGGCGCGCCAGCCTAACGAGTAGCGCGACACGTCCTGATCCGGATACGTGATCTGAATGGTGGGGGCACCCGTCACGCCGAGATCGCCGTTCGCGACATAGCCGAATCCCGCGTCCCGTGCTGTGTAGTGCTCCGCGCGTGCGAACAACGACTGCGACCGGCCGAGGTCCCAGCCGGCCGTCGCGTTGTAGGAGTAGTCGCGAACGCCGGTGTCGTTCACGCGAACGTCGCTCGGGAGATCGATGTCGCCGAAGCTACCCGACGGCGCCGTGTATGATCGCGTGTCTCGATAGGCACCGCTCGCTCGAAACGCGAAGCGGCCCGATCGCCCCTGAACGCCCGCGCTCGGTGTCTGTTGCTTGTCCGCCGTAGAGTACCGGAAGCCAGCCCATCCATGAAACGAGTCGCCACCTGTTGGCAGACCCGACGTGATGATGTTCACGACGCCGCCAATGGCATCGGTGCCGTAGAGCACTGACGCTGGGCCGCGAACGACTTCCACCCGGTCGATGCCGTTGATGCCAGCGATCGCCGGCAACTCTCCGAAATCCTGCTGGCGGCGGGAGTTGTTCAGGCGCAGCCCGTCCTCCAGAAGAAGAATGCGCTGACCGCTGAGCCCGCGAATGGTCGGCCGCGTCTGATTCGTACCGACGCCGGTGATGTCGAGCCCAGGCAGATCACGAAACGCGTCGACAGGTGTATTCGGCATCCGCCGGTGCAGCGTCGCCGAGTCGATGACGCTCACGGCCGCGGGCGTGTCGAAGACGTCCTTCTCGGTGCGCGTCGCCGTGATCACCACTTCCCCGAGGGATCTCGCTCGCCGGCGTGAGGAATCCGCCCGCGCTGCAGAGTCTCGCGCGGTTGGTGACTGGGCAGCGGACACGGTGGCGATCGTCGCACTGGCGAGGAAGGGCCAGACCACAGCGAGCGACCACGGTCGCGCCGATATGAGGAGCATCAATTCTCTCGCTTGTTTCGATTCGTGGAGTGAACGCGCGCCCCTGTGTTGCGGTGTCAGCGTCGTGAGATATCGGACGGGCAGCGCACTTCTACCATATGACTCCTTCGCGAGCCTTTGCATTCGGCACGGTACGGAGTGGAATCTCGGTACAAATACGGAACGTGTCCGAAATCGCGGCCAGAGTCTTGCGCACGGTTTCATTCGCACGACTGACGTCGACCTGTTCCGCATTGCAATGCTCCGGCGATGACCCGTCATGCCGGCATTGGTGTCCCTCCTATGTCGTTGCTGCTTCTGTCCCGGCTCGGTGACACTCACTCACGATCCTTCGAACCCTGACGACGAACGCTTTCACACGCCCATCGAGGCCGAAGCGTTAGCGCGCGGCCTCGCGGCGCGTAGTCCATCGCGTCTGGCCACGGCGCTTCGCATCACCGAATCGGTGAATCGCGAAACGACGCTGGTCGAAGGACTCGCTGCGCTCGTCGCAGGCGTGCGCGAGGCGCTCGCGACGGACACAGCGGCGGTCCTGCTGGTGGAGGATTCCGCCGATGGCCAGGTGCTCGTGATGTACGCGGGCCGCGGCCGGGCCCTGGGCGACGCGAACGCGCGCATCCCGGTCGGCCGAGGGCTTCTCGGGCGCATCGCGGAGCGTCGTGAGACTGTTGTGATCGACAACCTCCGCGAGCTCGGCGATGTCCCGATTCCACTCGGCGCCGAGCACGTCGTTTCGTTCATTGGCGTTCCGGTCGTTGATCAGGGTCGGCTGATCGGAGTGTTGTACGCCGGCTCACGCACGCCGCGCCGATTTGGTGACGATGACCGTCAACTGATCGAGCTCGTCGCGTCGGGCGCTGGCCCGACGATCGCACGCGCACGTCTCGGTGACGCACTCGATCTGTATCGCCGACAGCTCGAAACGCAGACCGGCGAGCTCGAGGCTACAGCGAGCGAGCTCGAGCTGACGGTCAAGGCGCTGCGACGCGCCAACGCCGAGCTCGCAGCGACAGCCGAGGCCGCTCGTGCCGCGCAAGTCGCCGCCGAAGCCGCCAACCGCGCGAAGTCGGCGTTTCTCGCGACGATGTCACACGAGCTCCGCACACCGCTCAACGCGATTCTCGGCTACGCGTCGTTACTGCTCGATGGTCTCGCAGGGCCACTCGACGCGCCACAGCGCGACTTCGTCGAGCGCACACGAGCGAGTGGCCGGCATCTGCTCGGACTCGTCGAGGAAGTGCTCGACATCGCGAAGGTCGAGGCCGGCCAGATGCGGGTAGACGTCGGACCCGTAGCAGCGGCTCGCGTCATCAACACCGCTGTCACCCTCGTACGTCCACAGGCGGCATCGGCCGGTGTGAACGTCGATGCGTCACAATGCGAGTCCGTGTTAGGCGAGGTCACCGGCGACGAGCGGCGCGTCCGTCAGATTCTGCTCAACCTGCTCGCCAACGCGATCAAGTTCACCCGAGCCGGCGGTCGCATCACCGTGCGCTGTGAGCGCGTGGAGGGAAAGTCGCCGTTCACGCCCGGCTCGCTCGGATCCTGGATGTGCCTGGGCGTCACCGACACGGGAATCGGCATCGATCCCGAGCACCTCGAGACGATCTTCGAGCCATTCGTGCAGCTCGACGCGGGCCACACGCGGGCACGCGGCGGCACGGGCCTTGGTCTGGCCATCAGCCGCCGCTTCGCGCGACTCATGGGCGGCGACATCACGGTCTCGAGTCGCGTCGGCCAGGGCACGACGTTCACGCTGTGGCTG